>Ga0105045_10005774_pt1 | contig 10912 bp, 6 predicted proteins | sample MAT02_FD_78089 | JGI IMG/M metagenome (GOLD analysis project Ga0105045, IMG submission 78089) | Freshwater microbial communities from Lake Fryxell liftoff mats and glacier meltwater in Antarctica - MAT-02 (megahit assembly) | ecosystem: Environmental > Aquatic > Freshwater > Ice > Liftoff... | reverse complement strand
TCATTGATAGTTAACGTTTTACTCATATACAAATTTTATTTACGATTAAGTCTAGAAATTACTTACTTGTGCTTTGCATTATACTTTATTTAAAGAGCTTTAATTAAATATTTGTAAAATTAATAGTAGGCAAATTGTATTAATTAGTTGATATCATTAATCGTACTAATTTTATTTTTTAGTTTATTCATTAATACTAATATTAACCACGCTCTAATTAATCTATAAATTTGAGGTGAGAAGTTTAAGAATTTGGTAGACCACAAAATAAAATCTGTGCACCAGCACGGAACAAATAAACAAAAAATAATCAAAAGATATTGACACGATGAAGATTTATCTTAAATGTGAATTAATTTAAATATGCTTTTTTACTATTCCGTACTTATTTACTTATTAATGATATTTATTTTGAATCGATTTGTTAAAATTTACGTTATCGATGTAGTGAAAATTGATATTTAGTCAAATGTTTTCTTGAAAGCATTATATAATTGTCAAAAAAAAAGTTAATGTTAAATCCATAATTATATATTATCTAATCAAATTTACCATTGTTTAAACATTTCACAAAATTAGTTATCAAAAATTATTTTATATAAAAAAAATTTGGATTATTTTAGAATTGCTGTATATTTGCCTTAACAATCTGTGCACGGGCACACATAAATAATTTTTATTGAATTTACTTTTTGATAATAGTTTTTATGTTTACTCTGGCTTAGATTATAACTAACCAAAAAAATTTAATATCAATCAAAGTATTATGAAAATGAAAAAGCAATTTATTCTTTTAGTTTCATTTATATTATTATTTGCTATGCAATCAGTGATTGCACAGACAACTAATGTAAGTGGAGTAATTTTGGATCAGGCTGGCTTGCCTGTTCCCGGAGTAAATATTTCTGAAAAGGGTGCCAAAAACAATACCTTATCGGATTATGATGGAAAATTCTCCATTAATTCTTCAAAACCTAATGCAGTCTTAACTTTTTCCTTCATTGGATTTAAAACTAAGCAGGTCACAGTTGGCAGCTCAAAAACGCTGCGTGTTGTGATGGAAGAAGAATCATCAGTTCTAGATGAAGTTGTAGTTATAGGTTTTGGAACGCAGAAAAAGAAAGATTTGACTGGAGCTGTTGCTTCAGCAAATTTGAAACAATTTGAAGATGCTCCAAATACGAGTATTTTACAATCGCTACAAGGTTCGCTACCTGGTATCACTATTGGACAGACCTCTACTGCCGGTGCAGAACCAACAATTTTAGTTCGTGGTAGAAGTACTTTAGGTGGAAACACCGGCGTTTTAGTAGTTTTAGATGGTGCTATCTATCGTGGTGCTTTTACAGATTTGAATCCAACGGATATTGAATCGGTAGATGTACTAAGAGATCCTAGTAGTAAAGCAATTTATGGAGCTCAGGCAGCTAATGGAATCATTATGGTAACTTCTAAAAAAGGGAAGAAAAACCAAAAAACAGAGGTGAATTATTCTACATTTTACTCTGTACAATCGCCTATCAAGAATAGAAGAACATTAAATAGAGAGGAATTTATTGAATCTTCTAGGCTTAACCAATATCAAAGAGGATTTATTGGTCCAGATTTCACAACTCCTAATCCAAATTACGAATACTTACGAGATAGTGGTGGTGCTTTTACTCCCGATGTTCAACGGTCAATTAATGAAGGAACTAATTTTAATTGGTTCCAAGCAGGTCAAAATGCTAGTCCTTATATTGTTGATCATCAATTTAGTGTAAAAGGAGGCAGTGAAAAAACATCATTATTTCTTTCTGCAGGTTTTACTGATCAGCTAGGTTGGTTATTAAACGATAATTACAATCGAAAATCAGTACGTATTAATGTCGACCATCAGGTTAATAAATACATAAAGGTGGGAATAAATACATTTGGAACTTTTTCAGATCGTTCTGGTGAATCACCTAATTTACAAAGGTTTGTTTTAATGAGTCCTTTAATAGCTCCGACAACAAGTGATGGCAAGTTCATAATAAATCCATCAGGAAGTTCTCTAGTAAATCCTTTTTTACAAATTCAAGCAGATAACCTAAATAAGCAAAGTAACATAGGTGCACAAGCTTATTTGTCTATCGATATTCCTAGAATAAAAGGATTAAATTATCGATTAAATTTTAACAATAATTATCGTTGGAATCAAAATTATAATTCAAATATTTTTGAATCTAATGGATTAGGATCTGCGAGAAAAGAAAATTCTTTTACTTTTGACACCGCGATGGATCATATATTAACTTATGATACAAACTTAGATAAAGATCGTAAGCACAGTTTAAATGCTCAAGTCATTTATGGTTATAATTTAATTGAGAATGAAAATACAGTAGCATCTGCGACTCAGTTTCCTAATCAGTCTTTAGGATTTAATAATTTAGGAGTTGGTCTTATTCCTGTAATTCGATCAGGTGGTTTTCAAGAGTCATTTATATCTACAACAGCGCGTGTAATTTACAACTATGCTGGAAAATATTTGTTTAATGCTAGTATCCGTAGAGACGGTCACTCTGCTTTTGCTGAAAATAATAAAATTGGTTATTTTCCAGCAGCTTCCATTGGTTGGGTCATTTCACAAGAAGGTTTTTTAAAGAATTTTACAAAAATCGATATATTAAAGCTTAGAGGAAGTTACGGATTAAATGGAAATACCTCGCCACGTTACTCCTCTCAAAACACCTATTCGTCGAGAGTAAGAGATCAGTACGTTTTTGGCGATAATGCGCCTACAACTAATAGTTTTGTTTTGAACAGATTAATCAGTCCTGATTTAACGTGGGAAAAGACAGACGGATACAACGCTGGACTTGATTTTGGATTTTTTGATAATAGAATATCTGGTAGTTTAGATTACTATCTTTCTAATACTAGGGATATGCTTTTTGATCGATCATTAAGTGCTACTGCTGGTGTAGATGCTATCAGGATTAATATTGGTGGTATTAGAAATACAGGACTTGAAGCAATTGTAAATTTTAACCCAGTAAGAACAAAGAACTGGAACTGGGATTTTGGTTTCAACATTTCTCAAAATGATAATTCAATTACCTCTTTAACAGGAGAAGATATTAATAATGATGGAGTTGAAGATGACTTAGTTCAAAATGGATATTTTATTAACAAAACTATAGGTACGGTCTTTACTTATGTAGAAGATGGTATTTATCAGTTAGGCGATGTTATACCAGCAGGTCTTGAGCCAGGAGCTTATCGTTTTAAAGATCTTGATGGAAATGGATTAATCAATGAGGCTGATAGAACACACATAGGAAGAAGAGAAGCTGATTATCAGTTTGGTATTACGAACAGCGTGACTTATAAAAACTTCTCTTTAAGATTTTTTATTAATTCTATTCAAGGTGGTATTAGTGAGAATGATCCTTGGGCTGGTGCTGGTGGTTTTTATGGAATAAACACTTTTGTTGCAAATAATAAATTTAGTGACATTGACAGTTGGTCACCTAGCAATCCTAACGCCGAATATAACAGAGCCAATTCAGGGTCATTAGTAGAATATACTCCTTTTAGAGATAGAAGTTTTGTTAGATTACAAGATATATCAATAGCCTATACATTAGACAAAACACTTATTAAGAAAGCTGGATTGACGAATGTAAAGTTTTATGTAAGTGGAAAAAATCTTGCCACATGGACAAATTGGAAAGGCTGGGATCCTGAAACATTTTCAGGTTTAGGTATCTCTCCAGAAATACCGGGGTCAGGAGGAAGATTAGCATTTTCGGCCTTGCCGGTAATGATGAGCATCAATTTTGGACTTGATCTTACTTTTTAATAATTAAAAATTAATTTTTATGAAATCTAATTATAATAAATTTTTTGTTGTTTTGCTATCGGTAATTGCCTTAGCATCTTGCAACGAGGAGGAATTTCTAAAGGAAGTTCCAGTTGATATTTACACTGCTGAAAATGTGTTTAGCAACCCTTCAGGGATAGAAGCTGTTTTAACTAATTTTTATGTAAGACAACGACATATTTACTATGTTGGTGCATCTGATGTATCCTATACTTTGTTGTACGCAACTGACGTCTACTTTTCTGCACGTGGAGGCTCTGGAACTAATGAGAAACCAGTATCATTACTCACATCCTTAACCCCTTCAACATTTCCTGCGCGATTCTTTTATGAAGAAAACTTCAAAATTGTAGCGGCTGCGAATTTATTAATTGAGAATGTTAATAAATCAAACTTATCAGAAGAACGGAAGATAAAGGTAATTGCTGAAGCTAAATTTTTTAGAGGAAAAGCCTATAGAGATATGGTTTATCTATATGGCGGAGTTCCTCTAATTACTGAATTTGCATCACAACCTGTTTTAAACAGGGTACGTGCATCGAGAGAAGAGATCTTAAATCAAATGGTTTTAGATTTTACCGATGCAGCTAACGGTATGGATCCAATTAATCTAGTAACAGATGGAAGAGTTTCTAATATAGTGGCAAGTTTTTATTTGGGAGAAACTTTAATATCATTAGGGCGTAATGCCGAGGCTGTTACAGAAATTTCAAAAGTATGTAATGATCCTAATGTAGGTTTGATGCGTGCTCGATTTGGTTCTCGTTCTACTGCATTTGGTAAAGATGTATTTTGGGATTTGTGGCAAAGAAACAATCAAAATCGAAGATCAGGAAATCGAGAGGCGCTGTGGGTTTGTCAGTTTGAGGTAGATGTTCCAGGTGGACTTTTGCAGTCAACTGGTTCTAATGGCGCAAATCAGATGGAGCGCAACACGGTACCTGCGGTTTGGAGTATTCAAGATCCAACTGGTCGTGCTGGTTTCATAGGAAGACGTTCTAATGACAATGTTGGTGGAAATGGAGTTGGTTTTATGCAACCTCTTGCTTTCACTACAAATTCAGCAAATATGCCGGGTGGAGGAATATGGCCTGCAAATTATGTTGGTGATATGCGCTGTAACGATAATAATTTAATTAAAGATGCTATATATGACAATCCAGCGTCGACGTTTTTTGGACAAAGAGTATCTTTAAATAGAGGAAGAAACATGGGAGTGCTGACTACTGACTTGGCCCTTAATGCACTTAGAGGTACGTGGCGATTTTATCCATGGTTTGTTAAAGCAACTACTCCAGGAGATCATCCTGCTGGATTAACTGACCCTGCTAATCCGTTACTTTTATCTAATGCTGCATCTGCTACTTACCATGATAACTATTTCCTTCGTTTACCAGAAGCATTTTTGCTTAGAGCTGAGGCTTATTTAAACATCGGAAATACTGGGCTTGCTGCGGCCGATATCAATGTGGTTCGCTCTCGCGCCGGTGCTACAAATGTGACTGCTGGAGAAGTAAATTTAGATTATATTCTAGATGAACGTACTAGAGAAATTAATTTAGAGGAGCAACGCCAAATCACATTACGTCGCGTAGGAAAATATAGAGAGCGTTTATTGCGATACAATTGGCAAACTGGACCAACTTATTCTCCAAGACATGATTTATTTCCTATACCTCAAAGTGAAATTGAAGCTAATTCAGGTGCCGTACTTACACAAAACCCTGGCTATTAAAAGCAAAATAGTTAATAAACAAGCCCCTTTAATTGGGGTTTGTTTATTAATATAAAAATGATATCCCATTTTTCAACTTTAAGAAAGATAGAAGACTACAAACCAAAAGCTTTTTTTCAACTTTAAATAGTTCACTTAATCAGTGAGAATTTGATTAAGTTATATAAAAGACAGTGCAACTATCTGAGCTTTTCCTTAACGGCTTTATTCTATTAATTTTTTTTATTATTTACATGTCAAATTATAGTTTCCTTGGTGAAAATTATTTTTTAGAAAGTTCGACTGCTATACATTTATTTCATAATGTTGCTAAGGATTTACCAATTATCGATTATCACAATCATTTAAATATAGATCATTTATTAAACAATCAAAAATTTGACAACATTGCTCAAGTTTGGGTTGTTAATGATCCATATAAACACCGTGCAATGCGCATTGAGGGTGTACCAGAACATTTTATTTCTGGCAATGCTACAGATAAAGAGAAGTTTATGGCATGGGCAAATGTCTTTCCAAAAACAATAGGAAATCCATTGTTTCATTGGTCGTGTTTGGAACTGAAAAAAATCTTCGGAATTGAGTACCTTTTAAATGCTGACAATGCAGAAGTAGTTTGGAATCACTGCAATAAATTACTTGAAACGGATGATTTTAGAAACAATTCATTGTTAGATAAGTTTAATGTAGACACACTGTGCACATCTGATGATTGGTTTGATGATTTATCAAAGCACAAAAAAGCTGCTGAAAATGCGAATTTTAAAGTACTACCTTCTTTAAGAAGCGATGCTGCATTAAATATTGAAATGTGGATTTCCAATGGATTTATCGAACGATTACAAGAGAGTACCGCTATCTCAATTAATTCTTTAGAGAAATTGCAAGAAGCTCTTGAAATTAAAATCCATTATTTCAATGAAAATGGATGCAATTTAGCAGACCAAGCATTGGATTCAGGCTTTAAATTTAGATTGCCATCTTTAAATGAGGCGCAAGTGTTGTTTAAAAAATGGCTTTTAGAAAAAAAACTTACAGATGAAGAAGTTGTTGGTTTTAAATCCTATATTTTAAATTTTATAGGTAAATCTTTCGCCCAAAAAGGATGGACCTTACAGTTGCACGTTGGAGCACATAGATTTACTAGCTCTCGATTACGAGAATTAGCAGGAAGTGCAGGCGGTTATGCTGCTATAGGAAATACAGCTGATATATCTGGAATTGCAAGTTTACTTGATTCTTTAGAAAAAGATAAGCTGTTGCCCAATATTATTCTGTTTACGCTAAACCCTGCCGACAATAGTACTTTCGCAACATTAACAGGTTCATTCTCTCAGGACAATGTTCCAGCAAAAATTCAATTTGGACCAGCTTGGTGGTATAACGATCATTTTGATGGAATTAAAAATCAAATAATTGCAACTGCAAGTTATTCAATATTGCATAGGTTTATTGGAATGACTACTGATTCACGAAGTATTCTGTCGTTTTCGAGACATGATTATTTTAGAAGAATTCTTTGCAATATTATAGGAGAATGGGTTGAAAAAGGCTTGGTGCCCCATGATGAAATTTTACTGAAAAATTTAGTTACAAATATATGCTACACCAATAGCAAAAATATGATAGAAAATGGAAAATAGAAATGAAGGTAAAGTAGCTGTTGTTACTGGAGCAGGAGGGACTTTGTGCTCAGAAATGGCACGGAGTTTAGCCAGTCAAGGTTACAAGGTAGCGCTACTAGGAAGAACCTTGGAAAAGCTTAAAATAGTAGAAGAACAAATCATTAATAATGGTGGAATTGCTATCTCAGTTAGTGTGGATGTTTCCGATAAAAAATCAGTGATGGAAGCCAACACAATTATTAAAGAGAAATTAGGAGTTTGTAGTGTTTTAATTAATGGTGCTGGTGGTAATCAACCAGATGCATTAACAAATATTACGGAGTTTGATGAAAGAGAACTGGAAGAAACTCCAGAGGTTAAAGGTTTTTTTAATCTTGATATGGACATTTTTCAAAATGTGATCAATGTAAATACTATGGGAACTGTCATCCCATCTTTTGTTTTTGGAAAAGAAATGGCAAAACAAAAAGAAGGCTGCATAGTAAATATTGCGTCAATGAATAGTTACAGACCATTAAGCAAAGTAGGCGCTTATGGAATGGCAAAGGCAGGTATTGCTAATTTCACACAATGGCTTGCTGGATATTTAGCTCCTGCTAATATTCGTGTAAATGCAATTGCGCCAGGCTTTTTCTTAAATGAGCGTAGTTTAAAAATAATGTATAATGAAGATGGATCTCAAACTGATCGTGCAATCAATGTTTTAGGGCATACGCCAATGAAACGTTTTGGTGAAGCCTCGGAGCTGATTGGTTGTATGAACTGGTTAATAGATGCAAATGCAGCTGCATTTGTTACAGGAATAGTTGTTCCCGTTGATGGGGGTTTTTTAGCTTCATCAGGAGTTTAATTTAAATATATAAATATTATGAGTGTAGATCAGTACAAAAAAGAGGTTAGCATGATGAAATTAGATAAGCTAATCGAGATGCGTGAAAGCATTTCCAAAGCAATATTCCCAATTTCAGATAATGAATTATTAAATAGATTTGAGGGTTTATATACCGGAGCAATAAATGATGTTTTAAGAGAACATTGTTTGATGAATCAAGCCTTACCAAATTATATTATACCACTTAGAGAATATCAAACTGTGGCAGGATTTGCTTTTACAGTAAAAAGTTCTCCAAGCACCAAAGTATCAGGTGAAATGGAATTTCGTACCCAAATGTTAGATGAAATGCATGAAAATGCATTCGTAGTTTGGGATAGCAGCAAAGATGAAGAATCAACCTCATGGGGTGGTGTGATGACTGCAACTGCCAAAGGCAAAAAAATTAAAGCAGCTTGTTTAGATGGAGGTATTAGAGATACACATCAAATTCTAGAGGCTGATTTCCCAGTTTTTTACAAATATCGTTCGTCAAACGGAAGCTTAGGTAGATGTTTAATTACTGATTACCAAGTGCCATTACAAATTGGAACCGTAATATTGAAACCAGGAGATATTGTGCTTGGAGATGTTGACGGAGTTTTAGTAGTTCCAAGAGATATTGCTTATGATGTTCTGATACGTGCGGAAGAAATTAAGGAAAATGAAAAGAAAATCTTCGGATGGGTTCATGAAGGACAATCTGTGAGAGATATTACTGATAAAGGTGGCTATTTTTAATAAATTATATTTAAAACAATAGAATGAAATTAGCTTTCTTATTTTTTGGAAATCAACCTGACGAGAAATGGCAATTATGCAAGCAAATGGGTATTGAGTACGCAATCGCAAAATTAGCGCCTGAACTTACCAATATGCCATCAATTGATAATTTTGAGTCGTTTGAAAAATCTAAAGAAATTTATCAAAATCAAGGTTTTAAATTATGGGGGCTTGAGGGCGACCAATTTGATATGCATCGTATAAAACTTGGATTAGAAGGAAGAGAAAATGATGTGGAGAAGTATTGTAAAATGCTCGAGAATATGAACCGGTTAGACGTTCGACTTCTTTGTTATAATTTCATGGCGACTGGTTGGTACAGAACAAATAAAAATATTAAAGAAAGAGGCGATGCAATCGTAAGTGGTTTTTCAATGAAAGAAGCACAACTAGAGCCACAGTCACCTTACGGGGTGTTTTCTGAAAACCAAATTTGGGATAATTATCAATGGTTTATAGAACGCGTAATGCCGGTTGCTGAAGCTAATAATATTAAAATGGCATTACATCCAGATGATCCCCCTATTTCTCCTATTCACGGGATTAGTAGGATATTAACTTCTGCAGAGGCAATTGATAGAGCTTTGTCTTTGTCAGATAGTTCGTCGCATGGATTGACTTTTTGCCAAGGTACATTTACAACGATGAATGAAGATGTTTTGCAAATGATTCAAAAGCATGGGAAGAACAATAAAATCTTTTTTGTTCATATTCGTGATGTTATTGGATCACCTGAAAATTTTAGAGAAACTTTTCATGACAACGGACCAACAGATATGCTAAAAATGATGAAAGGATATTATGATGTAGGTTTTCAAGGAGCAATTAGATCAGATCACGTTCCTACAATGGCAGGTGAATCCAATGAAAATTTTGGTTATGAAATGAAAGGTAACTTGTTTGGTATTGGGTATATGAAAGGTTTGATGGAAGTTTGTAAAAATGGTTAGATTACAACAAGTATGATAAACAAATCGCACTAACATAATAACAAAGATTTTAGATTTGCGAATAATGATAGTTAAATATTCATAGTTAAATTAATTTGTCTAAAAATGGAGGGTAGAAAATTTAGATAAACTAAAGTCCGAAAACAAATCAATTGATAATTGTGAGAAATTATAATCTTCATTTCTGCATCGCTTTATTATGTAATCTAAACTTTGAATTGAAAATAACTGTTGTAGCTCATTAATTTGCATTTTGCAAAGCAGTTAGCGTTAGGAATAGGATTAAGTATTTCAACCAAAATATGGAGGAAATAATGCGGCTGCAATTAACATTTGAATAAGCGGTAAGCATTAATAACTAAATTAATTTGAAGGAGTTTATTTTCGCATGGCAAGTAAGCTCATTTTGTTGAAGGGGTAAAATGCACTCACAAAAGTGTTTTTTAAAATTTATTATCAAAAACTATAAAAGCAAATATTGTAATTAAAATAAGAATCAAAATAAATTTAAATAGTAAACGGAATGAATAAGCTACAATTGTTAGATTATATTACAATAGTTATTTATATGCTTTTAATGGCAGGAATAGGTATTTTCCTTGGAAAATATATCAAAAACATTGGTGATTACTTTAAAGGTGGTAACGGAATTTCTTGGGTTGCTGGTGGTATTAGTAATTTTATGACAAAGTTTAGCACTTTTGTATTTGTTGCTTATGCGGGTATTGCTTATTCTGACGGCCTTGTTGCTATAACTATTATGTGGTCAACAATATTTCCATCGTTAATTGCTGTTTTTGTTTATGCTAAGTTATGGAAAAGGGCAGGTATTATTAGTCCTGTCGAGTTTTTGGAAACTCGTTTTAATAGTTCCATTCGTCAAATTTTTTCTTGGGGTGGTGTCATGTTGAAGCTTTTAGATGATATGATTAAATTATATTCTATTGGAATATTTGTTATGGCGGCTTCTGGAATTCCTTTTCAAACAGCCATTATTTATTGTGGTGTAGTAGTTTCTATATACACCGTAATTGGAGGGTTTTTAGCGGTAATTGTAACTGATGTGGTACAATTTGTAATTCTTCTTTTCTCGACTTT
>Ga0105045_10005772_pt1 | contig 10914 bp, 5 predicted proteins | sample MAT02_FD_78089 | JGI IMG/M metagenome (GOLD analysis project Ga0105045, IMG submission 78089) | Freshwater microbial communities from Lake Fryxell liftoff mats and glacier meltwater in Antarctica - MAT-02 (megahit assembly) | ecosystem: Environmental > Aquatic > Freshwater > Ice > Liftoff... | reverse complement strand
TTCGACAAGGCGCGCGGCCGCATCGTCGGCTCCGAGGACTACCTCACCAAACCGTTCACCCGCGACGAGCTGCTCGGCGCGGTGCGACGCTATGTGCCGGCCGCCCGGGCATGAGTGTTCCCATGCAGCCCACGGCTCGTCCAGACTCGCCCTTCGAGCTTCTGCTGGACTACCAGCGCCGCTCGCTCGCCCACCAGCCGGGCCGTCCCGAGCTGATCGAAGCACCGGGCCACTGGCGCGGCGTCGGCTTCCGCATCGGCCGCCACCGCTTTGTCGGCGGCTTTGGCGACGTTGTGGAAATCCTTGCATTGCCGGTGATCACGCCGGTCCCCGGCGCGCAGCCGTGGATGCTTGGGCTCACCAACGTCCGCGGCAGCCTGTACGGCGTCGTTGATCTGAAGCAGTTCATGGAAGGCGAGCGCAGCGCCGTGAATGAAGGCCAGCGTGCGCTGCTGGTGCGCCAGCCCGGCGGCAATATTGTGCTGCTGATCGATGAGCTGTACGGCCAGCGCTCGTTCAACGACGCGCAGCTGATCGAGAGACCGCGTGCGCTCGACGGGCGCTATGCCTCGGTAGTTACCCGCGCCTATCGCGTGGGCGACCTGGACTGGGCCGTTCTTGACATCCCTCTGCTCTCCCGTACTCCCGAATTCCGCCAGGCTGCCGCCTGAGCCCGCCCCGATTCACGATCCGAGGTTCGATTCAATGAGCGCTTCGAAAGTCAACTTCCAAGACCGCCTGACCCGCGCCGGCGTCCGTTTCTGGGCCTTCGTGCTTGCTCTGTCGCTGCTGATCTTCGCGACCAACTTCCTGATGGCCACCTACTTCGCGGGGCAGGTCAACAGCGCCTCGGCGCTGGCCTTCGGCCTGCAGGTGGACGCGCAGAAGATCGGCCGCTTCGCCGCCGAGGCGGTGGACGGACGCGAGGAAGCCTTTGCCGAGCTGAAAAGCACGCGCGACGCCGTAACCACCGCGGTCGAGGCGCTGAACGATGGCTCGGACGCGAAGGGCGTGGTGGGCTACCGGACCAGCGCGAATCTGCCGTTCGTGCGCAGCGCGATGGGCGAGGTCAGCGTCACGTGGACGCGGATGTCGGCGGATACCGATCGCATCCTCGCGGCCGAAGCCGAAATCCTGTCGCTCGCGCAAACCGCCGACCAGTTCGTCGCGCGCATCCCGCGGCTGACCGCACGGCTTGACGAAGTCGTGCGCGCCATGTCGGATGCCGGCGCGTCTGCACCGCAGATCAATATCGCCAACCGGCAGATCGTGCTGGCCAACCGCATGGCCCAGCGCGTCGCAGAAATCAGCGCGGGCTCCAACCAGGCCGATGCGCTGTCCCGGGACGCGGCCTTCTTCGCACAAGTGCTGTCGGGCCTGACCAACGGCAACGAGGAGCGCGGCGTGCTGCCGGTGACCACTCCCGCGGCCCGCGTGGCCGTCCAACAGGTCGAAGCCGAATACACCGACGCCCAGACGGAGATCGAAACCATCCTTGACGCCGCGCCCAATCTGTTTGCCGTGCAGGCTGCAGGCGACGTACTGTCCGGCGAGGCGGAGGTCCTGGGTGAGAACAGCGCAGCGCTGGCAACAGCGCTTGGCAACGCCAACGTCGCGCGTATTTTCCCCAACAACTGGTGGGCGCTCGGCTCAGGCATCGGGCTGCTGATCGGCGTGGCCGGACTGCTGCTCACCATTTTCTCGGAAGGTCGCCGCCGCGAGCGCAGCGCCACCGAGCTGAACCAGCGCAACCAGGAGGCGATCCTGCGGCTGCTGGATGAAATGGGCTCGCTTGCCGAAGGCGACCTGACCGCAAAGGCGACAGTGACGGAGGACATCACCGGCGCGATCGCCGACTCCATCAACTTCGCCATCGACCAGCTGCGCACGCTGGTCGGTACGATCAACGAGACCGCCGTGCAGGTGGCCGCCGCCGCGCAGGAGACGCAGGCCACCGCCATGCATCTCGCCGACGCCGCCGAGCACCAGGCGCAGCAGATCACCTCGGCTTCGGCAAAGATCAGCGAAATCGCGGCCAGTATCGATGAGGTGTCGAAGAACTCGGCCGAGTCGGCCGACGTGGCGCAGCGTTCGGTGCAGATCGCCGCCAAGGGTGCCGAAGTGGTGCGGCAGACCATTCAAGGCATGGACAACATCCGTGACCAGATCCAGGAGACCTCAAAGCGCATCAAGCGCCTGGGCGAGAGCTCGCAGGAAATCGGCTCGATCATCGAGCTGATCAATGACATCTCGGAACAGACCAACATCCTGGCGCTGAACGCCGCGATCCAGGCGGCTTCTGCCGGTGAAGCAGGCCGCGGCTTTGCGGTTGTTGCCGACGAAGTGCAGCGCCTCGCCGAGCGCGCGTCGAACGCCACCAAGCGGATCGAAACGCTGGTGGCCACCATCCAGAGCGACACCAACGAAGCGGTCAGCTCAATGGAGCAGACCACCGCCGAGGTAGTCGCAGGTGCGCGCCTGGCCGAGGACGCCGGCCTGGCGCTGGTCGAGATCGAAAAGGTTTCAAACGACCTGGCCGATCTAATCCAGAGCATCTCGCAGGCTTCGCGCCAGCAGTCGGCCGCGGCAACCAACATCACCGCGACGATGACCGTCATCCAGGAGATCACCACGCAGACGTCGCAGGGCGCCAGCCAGACCGCCGAGTCGATCGGCAACCTGGCCCAGCTGGCAGCCGACCTGCGTCGCTCGGTCGCCGACTTCAAGCTGCCTGAATGATGCGCTCGCGCGGCCGTCCGGCCACGCGGTGACCCCGACTTCCGAGAGCGTCTGATGCGTCTGCAAGACCACAACGACTACACCACGCTGACGTGGGTCAAGCCCGAGATCGACGAGACGCTGAAGCTCGCTCGGCAGGGGCTTGAGGCCTATGTTGAACAAGGTGAGGATCCGGCTCAGCTTGCGCTGTGCGTGGAAGGGCTCGCGCAGGTCCACGGCGCGCTGCGCATGGTCGAGCTCTACGGTGCGGCCATGGTCGCCGAGGAGATGCACGCGCTGGCGAATGCGCTGGCCGCAGGCAGCGTCCAAGACCGTGATGGCGGCTTCACCGCCCTGATGCGCGGCATCGTCCAGCTGCCGGACTATCTTGAACGCCTGCAGAGCGGCCTTCGCGACATTCCGCTGGTTCTTCTGCCGCTGCTGAACGATCTGCGCGGCGCGCGCGGCGAGAAGGGCGTGTCGGAGTCGATGCTGTTTTCGCCGAATCTTGCGCTGCCGCTGCCGGAGCAGGCCCGAGCCCCGATTTCGCCGCCGCCGCAGGACGAAGTCAAGCGCCGAGCGCTCGTTGCCAGCCAGCTGTTTCAGGGTGCGCTTCTAAGGTGGTTGAAGGACGGTGATGCCCTCTGGGCAAGCGATCTGGCTGACGTCTGCCTTCAGCTGGTCGATTTCACCAGCGCGGAATCGGCGCGGCGGCTGTTCTGGATTGCATCCGCGCTGCTCGATGCCGCTGCCCGCGGCGCCTTTCCGTTCGACCGGGTCCATCAGCAGGCCTTGGCCAAGGTCGAGCGCGAGATCAAGCGGCTGGCGACCGAGGGCGACGAGGCGTTCAGCGCCCAGCCGCCGGTCGAGCTCACCCGCCAGCTTCTGTACTTCGCCGCAAACGCCCCCGCGCCCAACGGCCGGCTGGCCGAGGTGGTCGATGCGTTCCAGCTGGCCTCGTACGCGCCGACCGAGCGCGAGGTCGAGCATGCGCGCAGCGCCATGGCCGGGCACAACCGCGCGCTGCTGTCCACCGTCTCCGATGCGATCAAGGAAGACCTGCTGCGCGTCAAGGACGCCCTCGATCTGCACATGCGCGCGCCTGCCGGCGTAGTGGCGGAGGTCGACGCCCAGATCGAGACTCTTGACCGGGTCAAGGAAACGCTGGGCGTGCTCGGGCTCGGCGTGCCGCAGCGGGTGGTGCGTGACCAGCTCGTCACGCTGCGAGCGTTCGCTGGAGGCCAGCGCGTGCCCGACGAGTCGACGCTGCTGGACATCGCCGGTGCGCTGCTCTACGTCGAAGCGATGCTCGATGACCAGGTCGTTCGTCTCGGCGGTGGCGGCGGCGATGATGGTCCGGAGCAGTCATCGCCGCAGCCTCTGCTGCCGGCCGCGGAAGCGAGGGCGGTCCTCGACGTCGTCTCACGTGAGGCGCTGAATAATTTCGCCGCAGCCCGCTCCTGCTTCGTGGCGTTCGTTGAAACGCACTGGGACCATTCACGGCTGCAGGACGTCGCCCCGCTGCTGATCGAAGTAGTCGGTGCGCTGCGCATCCTCGAAGTACCGTCCGCCGGCGACCTGCTCACCGCGATCTCGCGCTATACCCAGGAAGAGCTGATCTCCAAGCGGCGCGTGCCGAACGGCCAGCAGCTCGATCGCCTTGCCGACGCGCTCGCGTCGGTCGAGTACTTTCTGGAAGCCGTTCGCGACCGCCGTCCAAACGCTGATCAGATCCTGGCGATCGCACGCGACAGCTTGACGGCGATCGGCTACTGGCCGCTGCCCGAGGGCTCTGCATACGAGCCCGCCGCTCCGAAACCTTTTGCTCCCGCAGCGGCCGTCGACCACAGACCCGTCGAGCGAGAGGTGGTTCAGCCGGCTGCGGCTGTCCGCACCGAGGTTGTTGCACAACCTTCGACGGAAGCAGCGGCCATCGCCGACAGCGAGCCGCTGGCGGAGGCCGAGGTGCCGCAGGTGCCGCTTTCGGCGTCAACGTCGTTGCCGCCGCTTGCGCAGCCTTCGCCGCTGCCATCGCCTTCCTCATTGACTGTCGCTGCGCCTGCCGGCCAGCGGCTCGTGGGCTATGAAGCCGCTTCCAGCGATGACTTTGACGCCGAGATTCAAGAGGTCTTCCTCGAGGAGTTCACCGAAGAGATCGAGAACCTGGGCCAGCTCCTGCCCGCATGGCGCGCGAGGCTCGACCAACCCGACGTGCTGCGCCCGATCCGTCGGGTCTTCCACACGCTGAAGGGCAGCGGCCGACTGGTCGGTGCAAAAGAGCTTGGTGAGTTCAGCTGGGCGTTCGAGAGCATGCTGAACCGGGTGCTGGACGGCACCCGCCCGGCCAGCCTTTCGGTATTCGACGCCGTGGCCGCGGCAACAGCGGTGCTGCCTGAGCTGCGCGGGGCGCTGGCGGGCGAGACGCGATATGCCGATCTCGAAGGGCTGATGGAGCTGGCCAAACGCGTCGCCGGGGGTGAGGACGCGGCTTACGTGCCGCCGCAGCCGCCGGAAGACCGCGAGCCGGTGCCCGTGGACGACGTGCCGGCGGCGCCCGCCCCTGTTGGGCCAGACGCGGAGCCTGCCAACGAAGACGCTGAGGGTCTGACCTACGCCGATACAGCAGCAGCGCCGCCCGTCCGATGGGCGCTGCTGCCGGAGTTCACCGCGGTACCTGATCCGCTCGTCTTCGCCCTGGATTCGGTCCTGCTGGAAATCCTCCGCCCGGAGGTCGAAGGCCATCTCGGCGTGGTCGAGGCATGGCTGTCCGCTGTCGTCATGCAGCCCGAAGCGCCGTTGGAAGAGCCGCTGCTGCGTTCGGTGCACACCATGAACGGCGCCTTCGCAATGACCGAAGTCAGCGCCATAACCGCAGTCACGGCGCCGCTGGAAAGCTTTTTCAAGCGCGCCATGGCGGCCGGTCATCAGCCCGGCACCGACGAGACCATGCTGGTTCGCCAAGCCACCCTGGCGGTTCGCCAGACCTTGGACGCGCTGTCTGAAAGCGAAGCGCGGCTTCCGCAGTTTCCGGCGCTGGCGAACGCGCTGCGAGCCGCGTGTGATCAGCTTCCGGACGCCGTCGTGCCGTCGCCGCTGCTTGTCGAGCACTTCGATCTCGTTCCGGTGGACATGGGCGACGCGGACGCCAGCCAGGTGCCCATGTTCGACAAGGCAACGGGTGCGACGCCGGCCGCCATTGACGAGGATGACGCGTTCACAGCGCCTGCAGGCGACGAAATTTCCGAGGCCGATGCGGCCCATGCGCTGCTTCAACAGGAGCTGGCCGGTGCCGCGCACCGCGAAGCCGTTGAGCGCGAGGCATCGCAGAGAGCAGAGCAAGAAGCCGCCGAGCTGGCCGCCCGCGAAGCTGCTGCCTTCGCACAGATGCAGGCCGAGCTTGTCGGCGTGGCCCTGCAGGAGGCTTCCGCCAAGGCTGAGCGTGAGGAACAGCAGCGGGCCGAGCGCGAGCGCGTCGCCGCCGAGGTTGCTCGCCGCGAACAGGCGCTGCGAGAGGCGGAGGCCGCTTTTCCGAGAAGCGATGCAGCGCCCGAGCGGCGGTTCGACCCGTCGGAGGTGCCCGATGCCGGCGACCGCACCGATCCGGACGAAGCGCTGGACGTCACCGACATCGACGTCGACCTTCTGGAGATCTTCCTCGAGGAGGCTGGCGACCTGCTTGATCACAGCGACGGCCTGATGGCACGCCTGCGCGACGGCGACGATGACCCGGAGCTGGTGGTCGGACTGCAGCGCGACCTGCATACGTTGAAGGGTGGCGCGCGAATGGCCGGCGTATGGCCGGTTGGCGAGCTGGGCCACGCGGTGGAATCGCTGCTCGAAGCGGTGGCTGACGGCAAGCGCGGGCTCGACGGGCCGAGCGTCGTAGTCCTGGAACGCTCCTTCGACCGCCTGCAAGTCATGGTTGAACGCCTCAGCGCGCGCCGCGCCATCGGCCAGCCAGATCGACTCATCGCGCAGATTGATGCACTCGCCGAGGGGCTGCCGCTGCCGGACGCGGCCGTCGAGACGGACGCTGCTGCCAGCGACCGTGCCGCTGCCCCGGCGCCGCCGTTCACGGCGGCGCGCAAGCCCGGGCTGGCCGCGCTCTCCACGCCGATCGACGACAGCTTCGACGACGACGAGGGCGGCGCGCTGCGCGCTTCGCAGGAGCAGGTGCGTATCCGCGCCGACCTGCTCGACCAGCTGGTGAACTACGCCGGCGAGGTCGCGATCTATCGCGCCCGTCTGGAGCAGCAGCTCGGCGCGTTCCGCGGCAACTTGAACGAGCTTGAGCAGACCACGTCGCGTATCCGCGACCAGCTGCGCCGGCTCGAGATTGAAACCGAGGCGCAGATCGCGTCGCGCTACCAGCGCGAGGAGGTTGCGTCAAAGACCTTTGACCCACTGGAACTCGACCGCTTCTCGAACCAGCAGCAGCTGACCCGCTCGCTGGCCGAGTCGACCAACGACCTTTCGAACCTGTACGACTCGCTTGACGACCTGACCCGCGGCTACGAGGCGCTGCTGCTGCAGCAGTCGCGCGTCAGTTCGGAACTGCAGGAGGGCCTGATGCGCACGCGCATGCTGCCCTTCGAATCGCTGGTTCCGCGGCTGCGCCGCGTGCTGCGCCAAGCCTGCACCGATACCGGCAAGCAGGCCCAGCTGAAGGTTGACGGCGCCGGCGGCGAAATGGACCGCAGCGTGCTCGACCGGATGACGGCTCCGATCGAACACATGCTGCGCAACTCGGTTGCGCATGGGCTGGAACTGCCCGACGAGCGCCGCAAGGCGGGTAAGGGCGAAGAAGGCACGGTGCGCATCGGCGTCGCGCGCGAAGGCTCGGAGGTGGTGCTCCGCGTCACCGACGACGGCCGCGGACTGGACCGTGACCGCATCTTCGCCAAGGCCGTCGAGCGCGGGCTGGTTGATGCGGGCGCGACCTTGTCCGACGAACAGGTGTTCGGGTTCATCCTCGAGGCCGGCTTCTCCACCGCTGACTCGGTCAGCAAGCTGGCCGGCCGCGGGGTGGGCATGGACGTCGTCTACAGCGAAATCCGCCAGCTCGGCGGTTCGCTGCAGATCCGCTCGGACGCCGGCAAGGGCAGCGAGTTCACCGTGCGCCTGCCGTTCACTCTGGCGGTCACCCAGGCGGTGTTCGTCAAGATCGGCGAGACCCGCTTCGCCGTGCCGATCGCGTCGGTGCAGGGCGTGTCGCGGATCGGTCGCGAAGCGCTGCAGGCGAAGGCCGACGACGCGTTGCCGGGCGTGCGCTACGCCGGCGAGGACTACGCGGTTTACGACCTCGGTCGGCTGGTTGGCCAAGCGCCGGCCAAGGCTGAGGGCAGCCTGCAGATGCCGGTGCTGCTCGCGCGCTCGGGCGAACTCCGCGCTGCGATCTGCGTCGACCAGGTGCTGGGCAGCCGCGAGATCGTGGTGAAGCCGGTGGGGCCGCAGGTCGGATCGATCAGCGGCATCTTCGGTGCAACCATCATGGGCGACGGCTCGGTCGTGGTGATCCTCGACGTGGCTCCGTTGGCCCGTCGCTACCAGGCGCTTGCGATCGAGCATGAAGACGCCCCGGCGGCGCCGGCCGCCGCGCCCCTGGCCGAACGCAAAGTCCCCTACGTGATGGTGGTGGACGATTCGGTCACCATGCGCAAGGTCACCGGCCGGGTTCTCGAGCGCCACAGCTTCGAGGTGGGTACGGCAAAAGACGGCGTTGATGCGATTGAAAAGATGGCCGAGCGCGTACCTGATCTGATGCTGCTGGATATCGAGATGCCGCGAATGGACGGCTACGAGCTGGCCCAGACCATGCGAGGCGACCCGCGGTTGCGCGATGTGCCGATCATCATGATCACGTCGCGGACGGGCGATAAACACCGTCAGCGCGCTTTCGAGATCGGCGTGAATCGCTATCTCGGCAAGCCCTACCAGGAGCCCGAGCTGGTCCGGCACGTGTTCGAGCTGCTGGCCGAGGTGGCTGCCCGTGACTGAGCGAAAGCCGCTGAAAGTGGCGCTGCTCGCACGAGCGGGTAGCGCTCGCGACCATCTGCGCCGCGCCCTGCAGGACCTGGGCGCCGAGCTGGTGCTCGAAGGTGAGCCCGCCGCTGTCGACGTCGCCGCACTGCGCGCGTCCGGCGCGCACGCCATTCTGGTAAGCGTTGATCCGGCCAGCGAACGCGCGCTCGAGCAGCTCGACGAGGCGCTGCTGGACCCGGCGATCGGCGTCGTATTCGACGAGGCCGAAACCTCCGCCCGCCTCAATGGCTGGGACCTGGCCCGCTGGGCGCGGCACCTGGCCGCAAAGCTGATGGGCGGCGGCGTGCTGCCGCCTGGCGGCGAAGCACCCGCGCACGATGAGGCCGCGCTGCACCTGCAGCCCGGCATTGACTCGACCAAGGCCGCGTGGGCGGTCGATGCGCACATCGATGACTTCGCCGACGAAGTGCAGGCCTCCGCCGAAACGGTGCCGAGTGCGCCGCAGCTGGACGCCGTCGCTCCGGACGGTTCGCCGCCTGCCGCCGACGCCGCGGACGCCGCTGCAGCGGCGCCCGACTGGACGACGCGCGCCGGCGACGAAAGCGCGGACGCGGTCCGCTTCAGTGAGGCCGAGCTTGACGCCTTCGGCGAACTGGAATCACTGTCGTTTGGCGAATCGAGCGACGGATCGGACGATGCGGTGTCGCTTGATGACGATGCAAGCATGAGCGACGCGGCGGCTGTGGATCTGGACCTGGAGCTGGCCGAACTGGCTGCTTCGCTTCAAGATCGCCTCGACGACCTGACGCTCGATACCGAGCCGGGCGTGCCCGAAGACTTCGACGCCGCCGACAGTGCGGACGCTGCGTCTCCCATACCGTTCGCCGAGGAACCTCCCATGCCCGACATGCCCACACTGTCGCTCAGCAGCGAAGACGATCAGGGCTCGACGGCCGCGGCCGCCCCGCCGGCGGCTCCGGCACGCGAGTTCGATCTGACCGGGCTTTCGCTTGCGCCCCTTGACGAAGAGCCGGCCGCGCCCGCGCCGTCTTTCGGCGCTGCTCTCGATATGGAAGCATTTGCGCCCGGCATTTCGTCGCTGAGCCTGGCGCCGCTTGACGACGAGCCGGGCAACGACCCGGCAAAGCACCCCGGCGTTGTGCTGGTGCTGTCAGGGATCGGCGGGCCGGACGCGGTGCGTCAGCTGCTGCGCGACCTGCCGCTCTCCTTTCCGCTGGCCGTAGTGCTGCAGCAGTCGCTCGACGGCGGGCGCCATGACCGCTTCGTCGAGCAGCTGGCGAAGGTGAGCCGCCTGCCGGTAGCGCTGGCCGAATCCCATGAAACTCCGCCGGCGCATGAAGTTCGCGTCGCACCCGATGGTCTTGTCGCTGCCGGCGTTATGGCGCTGCCGGCCGACCCGCAGGAGCGGGTCGCGGCCATCGCCGCGGGCGGCGGCGCCGTTGTTGTGCTCAGCGGCGCTGACGAAGCAATGGTGCCGGCGCTGGCGGCAGCTTTGGCTGAGGGGCTGCAGGTCATCGTGCAGGACCCGTCGAGCTGCTATGACCCGGGCGCCGTGCAGGCGCTGCTTGCCGCGGGTGCGCCGGCGGTTTCACCCACCGATCTCGCGGCTCGCCTCGATGCCTGCTTTCCTTCCTGAGCCCACGCCATGACCGATCTGACGAACGACATCCGCGGCGTTCTGATCGCCGTTGGCGGCGGCCGGCTGCTGCTGCCCAATGCGAACGTTGCGGAAGTGCTGGCCTACTCTGAGCCTGATGCGCTGCCCGGTGCGCCCGACTGGCTGCTTGGCGCAGTGCGCTGGCGCGGCTGGCGGCTGCCCATCGTCAGCTTCCCGCAGCTGGTCGGCTGGCCGTCCGAGCCGGTGCGGTTGGGCGCCAAGGTCGCCGTGCTGAAGGCGCTGGGCGGCAACCCCCGGCTGCCCTATTTCGCAGTGGTCTCGCAGGGATTTCCGCGTCTGGTCAACGTCGGCCGCGACGCCCTTGAGGCGATCGAGGACACCGAGGGCCTGCCGGTTGGCGTGCAGGCGCGAGTGCAGCTGGGCGACGACATCGCCGTGGTGCCGGATTTGATGACGGTCGAGCTGCTCGTCGACGAGGCGCTTGAGCGGGTGGAGCAGGCGGCGCTGGCCGCGCAGGCGCCCGACACCTGATCGTTCAGATCCAGTCGCCGTAGAGCGCCTGCAGCGCGGCCAGC
>Ga0105045_10005771_pt1 | contig 10915 bp, 13 predicted proteins | sample MAT02_FD_78089 | JGI IMG/M metagenome (GOLD analysis project Ga0105045, IMG submission 78089) | Freshwater microbial communities from Lake Fryxell liftoff mats and glacier meltwater in Antarctica - MAT-02 (megahit assembly) | ecosystem: Environmental > Aquatic > Freshwater > Ice > Liftoff... | reverse complement strand
CGGCATGCCGGCCTGGCCTGCCGTGGGGATGCCTGGCAGCTGCGCCATCGGCTCGGCCGTGGTGACGGCGAGGCCGCGCACCCGCCCGCTGGTGACGAAGGGGGTGGCGGAGGTCGTCTGGTCGCAATAGATGTCGAGCCGGTCGGCCATCAGCTCGGGATAGATCGGGCCGGAGCCGGTGTAGGACACGCTGGTCACTCGCACGCCGAGGCTCGCCTGGAACAGCGTGCCGCAAAGGTGGCTGGCCGAGCCGAGGCCGGCATTGGCGAGGTTCACCGCCTCGCCACGCGCGCGCACCATGGCGATCATCTCGGCGAAATTCTGCACCGGCAGGCCGGGGCGGGCGAGCCAGACCATCGGCGTGGCGGTGACGAGGCCGATCGTCTCGAACGCCGTCAGCGGGTCGTAGGGCAGGCGGCGATACAGCGTCGGCGCGGTGGAAATGCCGATGTTGTGCAGCAGGATCGTGTAGCCATCTGGCGCGGCCTGCGCGACGCGGTTGGTTCCGGTGGTGCCGCCGGCGCCGCCGACATTCTGCACCAGTACGTTCTGGCCGAGCTCGCGGCCCATCGCTTCGGCCACCATGCGGCCGACGACGTCGGTCGGCCCGCCGGGAGCGAAGGGGATCACCATGGTGATGGAGCGCTCGGGCCATGATTGCGCCTGCGCGCCGCCGGCGATCAGTGGCGCGGCAATGGCCACACCGAGCAGCGCGCGTCGCATGAGGGTAAGGCTCATTATTCGTTGTCCTCCGTTGATGTGAAGCGAATTTGTCAGCGCCCGCCGCCGATGTCCACCAGCGATCCGGTCATGTAGGAGGCGGCGGGCGAAAGCAGGTAGGTGACGAGGCCCGCCACCTCCTCAGGCTCGCCGGGGCGGCCGAGCGCGATGGCGGCGGTCATGGTGTTGAGGCGATCGGCGCCGGCCCGCGCCTCATGGCTTTCGGTGCGGATCACGCCGGGCCGCACGCAGCACACGCGAATGCCCAGCTTGCCGACTTCGTTGGCGAGGCCGGCAGTGAAGCCATCCACCGCGCCCTTCGCCGCTGCATACATCACGCGCCCCGGCTGCCCGCCGAGCACGCTGGCGCGCGAGCCGATGTTCACGATCACGCCGCCCGCACCACCGCGATCGGTGGCCATGCGGCGCACCGCCTCACGCGAACAAAACACCGTGGTGCGCAGGTTGCCGTCCATCATGCGGTCGTAGTCGGCCGCCGTGATGTCGGCGATCTTCGCCTCGGCGCTGCCGCCGGCATTGTTCACCAGGCCAAGCAGGGGACCCATCGCATCGGCGGCCTCGAACAGGGCGGCGATGCCCGCTTCGGACTGCACATCCGCCTGGATCGCTCGCGCTGTGCCGCCCGTGGCGGCAATGGCCGCGACGGTGGCGTGGGCACTCGCTTCGTCGCGCGCATAGTTCACCGCGACGTGCCAGCCATCCGCCGCGGCAGCCTTGGCGATGGCTGCACCGATGCCCCGCCCGGCGCCGGTGACAACCAGAACGCCATGCTTTCCGGGCGACCGATTCAGACCTTCGCGCCGTTCGGCGCTTCGGTCATCGGGCGCCATCATCGGCTCCATCCGCCGACCTTCGACAGTTCGATGCGCGCCTCGGCGGCGGTCATCGGCTCGGCGCCCAGTTCGCGCAGCAGCCGCACCGCACGCTCGACGAGAATAGTGTTGCTGACGGCCAACTCGCCCTTGTTCAGGTAGATGTTGTCCTCGAGGCCAACACGCACATGCCCGCCCAGCAGCCAGGCCTGCATCAGCATGGGAAACTCCATTCGCCCGATGGCGAAGGCGGCCCAGGGGTTGCCGGCGGGGATGATGGAACGTGCGTAGGCCAGCGTCTCGGGATTCCAGTCGAAGCCCCAACGAATGCCCATGCACACCTGGAACAGGCAGGGGCCTTTCAGCACGCCCTGTTCCATCAGGTGCTTCGCCAAGCCGATATCGCCGGAATCGAAGACTTCGAGCTCGGGAATGGTGCCGACGGAATAGATCAGCTCGGCCATGCGCGTGACGGACCAGGGCGCATTGATCACCACCCCGGCGCCCGACCACATCGTGTTGAGGTCGAGTGTGGCGATCTCGGGTTTCAGCGCGACGATGTGCGACACGCGCGCCTCGGGCGGCAGCAGCGTGCTGCCGGGCGCGGCGTTGCGTGGGTTGTCGCGATCCGGCACGAAGCGCCCGCCCGGGCCGGTGGTGAGGTTGATCACCACATCGGTCCCCGACGAACGGATGCGATCGACGGCTTCCTTGTACAGGTCGAGCGACATCGAAGGCTTGCCGGTCTCCGGGTCGCGCACATGCAGGTGTGCCACCGCAGCGCCGGCCTTCGCGGCCTCGATCGCGGCATCGGCGATCTGTTCGGGCGTGATCGGCAGGTGGGGCGTCTGCTCCGGCGTCGTGATGTTGCCCGTCACCGCGCAGGTGAGCATGTATTTGCGCTTCATGCGCTGGGTGCTCCGAAGGCGGGCTTGCCGCGTGTGATGTCGAGAAATCGCGTGATCAGCACACGCTGGAACAGCCCGTGTCTCGAGAACGGATCACCGGCCGAGAAGGCCTCCGCCGCCGCGCGATCCGGCACATCGACGATGAAGACGCTGCCGATGCGCGCATCGCCATCATCGGCCACCATCGGCCCGGCGAGCTTGATATCCGCGGGGCTCGCCTGAAGATAGGCGCGATGCGCGTCGTAATGCGTGTCGCGGATCGCCTGGCCGTCGGGCCTTTGGGTGCAGTGAATGAGGAACAGCATCAGACCGACTCCAGCTTCAGGATGCGGAATTCATACGTGAGCCGCGCCGGCTCGCCCTCACGCTTCGAGGCTTCCCAATCGGTGACCAGGCTCGCCTTCACGCCGAACACCGCGTCATCGTACAGATACGGGTCGCCATCCTTGAAGATGTGCGTGATGAGGTCGCGATAGCCGTCTTTCTTGATCCAGAAATGCACATGCGCCGGGCGCATCGGCCCTCGCCCCATCGCCGCGAGCACGCGCCCCACCGGCCCGTCATGCGGCACCGGATAGGCGGCGGGCACCACGGTCGGGAAGGCAACCATGCCGTTGGCGTCGGTGCGGAAGCGCCCGCGCATGTTGTGTGCCTCGCCGAGCTGGCTGTCGTAGAAGCCTTCCGGCGAGGTGTGCCAGGCATCGACCTGTGCGCCCTCGATCGGCGCGCCCTGCTCGTCCAGCACACGGACCTCGACGTCGAGCGGTTCACCCGCCACGCCGGGCGACATGTGCTGGCCATTTGCCATCACGGGCGGGCTTTCGCGATGGAAAGGGCCGAGCACGGTCGTTTCGCTCACGCTCGCATGGGTGCGATGCGCGATGGCATCGACCAGCATCGACACGCCAAGAATGTCCGACAGCAGGATCACCTCCTGCCGCTTGTCGTCGCACCAGCGGCCGAGCTCGGTGAAGAAGGCGACGCCCTGCTCCCATTCCTCTGGCGTCAGCTCCACCTCGCGCACGAAATCATGCACATGCGTGATCAGGCCTGTCATGAGTTCGCGGATGCGCGGCGTCGCGTCGGGCGCGATGCGGCCGAGCACGGCCTCCGTCAGGTTCTCGCTGGTGTAGGTGATGTGGCCGTCGGCCATCGTCGTCTCCTCCCTGATTTCAGCGCTTGGTGATGATGATGTCGTTTTGCGTCATCGCATGGTGATGACGACCCGCCCACGCGTGCCACGCGAGACGCTGGCATAGGCTGCCGCACCCTGCGCCAGCGGATGCGCCTCGGCGATCACGGGGGCGGGGTAGGTGCCGGCTTCGAAGCCCGGGCGCAGCGCCTCCATGATCGGCGCGCAATCCGCGGCGCCGCGCTTGAGGCTGTCCACGCCAAAGATGCGGCATTCGCGGCGATAGAAGGGGATCAGCTCGAACCTCACCTGCTCGCCCGGCGTGCCGGCGATGACGATCATGCGGCCACGCAAGGCGAGTGCGCCGAGCGCGGCCTCCGTGAGATCCGGCCGGCCAACACAATCATACACCACATCCACGCCGCGCCCGCCGGTCAGCGCGTTCACCTGTGCGGCGAGGTCGCCGGCCTCGAGGTCGATGAAATCCGGTTGCGCGTGCCGGGCCGGGCTATCCGCCGGTGCCGTGCCGCGACACGCGGCGATAACTCGGGAAAGCTTGCCACGACCGATGCCGCAGGCCGCGCCGCCGACGCCGCCCGTGGCGCCGATCACCAGCAACGTCTCCCCGGCAGTAAGCTGGGCTTCGTCGAGCCCGATCCAGGCGGTGACATAGTTCACGCCTACGGCGGCCGCCTGTTCGAAGCTGAGGTTGGCGGGCTTGCGGCGGAGCGCTTCGAGCGGCACGCGCAGGTAGCGCGCATGGCTGCCGTCACGCCAATAGCCTTGGTCGCCGCCGGTGCCCCAGACCTCGGCACCCAGCCACTCGGCCGGGCCGGCCACGACCACGCCGGCATAGTCGCGCCCGGGCGTGCGCGGCGGCACGGTCTGGCGCATGCGTCCGGCGACATTCTTGACGTCCGAGGGGTTCACCGAGGCCGCCTGCACCGCCACCAGCGCCTCACGAAAATCCGGTTCCCCATACGGCATCTCGGCCAGATGCAGCACCTCTGGCCCACCGAAGGTGTCGAAGCGCAGCGCATGGGCGCGCAACGGCAGGCTTGGTAGCGCGGGCGCAGCCAGCGGCGCGTCGGGCATGGGGGCGGGTCCTTTCTCTCTCTTGTTGAGGCGGCATAGGCGCGGCGGGTGGCGACGGTCAAGCGATTTCTGCAATCGATTGCATTGGAGGCAGCGCCGGAAAGCGGGTAGGGTGCCCACCATGTCGAATCGCCGCCACCTCCGCCCCGCCGAAGCGCCCCGCGCCACCATTGCCGATGTCGCGCGGCTGGCCGGGGTGCATGCCTCCACCGTCTCCCGCGCCCTGAACCCCGCCACGAGCGGCATGGTGACGCGAGCCGTGGCGTTACGTGTCATCGCGGCGGCGGACAGCCTGGGCTGGCGGCCCTCCGCCCTGGCGGCAGGGCTGCGCACTCGGCGCAGCCGCACCATCGGCATCCTGGTGCCGGACCTCGTGAACCCGATTTTCCCGCCCATCGTTCGCGCGGCGGAGACGCTGCTGGCCGCGCAAGGCTACGCCACCCTCGTTGCAAATACCGACAATGATCCGGCGCGAGAAACCCTGCTGATCGAGCGCATGGCCACGCACCTGGTGGATGGGCTGATGCTGGCCTCGGCGGCCGAAGGGACAAGCGCGCTCGAGCTCTGCGCGCGGCTTGGTATTCCGGCGGTGCTCATCAACCGGCGGTTGCCTGGTGCTGCGGCCTCGGCGGTGACGAATGACGACCGTTACGGGATCGGCCTCGTCGTGGCGCATCTGGTAGGGCTCGGCCATCGGCGGATCGCGCATCTGGCGGGGCCGCCGGGGGTCTCCACGGCGAACGACCGGCGCAGTGGCTTCCGCGCGGCGCTGAAGGCGGCGGGGCTCGACCCGGCGAGTGCGCCGATCCAGGCTGCGCGCGCCTACGCGATCGAAGCGGGGCGGGAGGCGATGGCGGCGCTGCTGGCCGGCGGCGCGCCCTTCACCGCCGTGGTGGCAGCGAACGACATGCTCTGCCTTGGCGCCTATGACGCGCTGGCAGCGGCGGGGCTGCGCGTGGGGGTGGACATCTCGGTTACCGGCTTCAACGACATGCCCTTCGTGGACCGGATTCACCCGGGCCTGACCACGGTGCGCATCCAGCACGCCGCGATGGGGCGGGAGGCGGCGGGCCTGCTGCTGGCCGAGATCGCGGCCCCGGATGCGCCGCGACAGGACCTTCGCCTGGTGCCGGAGCTCATCATCCGCGCCTCGACTCGGGCGCCACCCACAGAGAGTTGATCGCGCGGCAGTACGGCTCGCGAGCCCTCCGCCTAGATCACGTAAACGTGATCCGATGTCACTCCGACGCTATTTACGCCTAATTAATATTTTTTGACACAATTCCTGATGCTGTGGCGGATAAAATTCCTTCACTTCAAGCGAACTGGAAGGAGATTTGTCGCGCTCAACGTTCCATTTCGCGGAAGCGCTCAATCAGACGGCAGGTATGAACGCTTGGCTTACAACCTGTGATATGTTTTCGTGCAGGTGTTACTGCGCTAATGGTTTTTCACCTTATTGATCAACGGAACTCCAATGTCCCAGGTTCGGCGCCCGAAGTCGGAGTTTCTGGGGCTGCATGATCCCTATGCGGACATGCCGGCCTCACCATCCGCCCCGCCATCGCGCCGTCTTGACCCGCCCATCCTGGACAAGGAGAAAGGCGAGGAACTGATCCGTGCAGGCGCCTCCCTGCTGGTGATCGTTGTGCTCATCGGCGTGGCCGTCACCGCCCTGTACTGAGCCTCACCCGCCGCGCCAAGAATGGGGATGATGAGCGAAGCGTCTTCGCAACCGCGATTTTTCGATGCCCGCGGCAACACCTACGCCGTCATCGCCCCCGCCGCCCTCGCCCGTTTCGGTCTGCCCGAAACGGCCGAGGCCGCGGCACGAACCCATGAAACCTGGGCGCACGCCGTGGTGGAGGCGTTGTGCGGCTGGCCGGAAGGCCCGCCTGCCGGCGCCAAGCCGTACCGCTCCGACGGTCTGCTCATCGGCCCCTTCCAGTCGGCACCCCCCTTCGACCTGCTGATCCTCAACACCGATGGAACATTGGCCGAGCGCAGCGGCAATGGCCTGACCATCTTCGCCACCGCCCAGGCCGAGGACGGGCTGCTGCCGCCCGCGATGCCCGTCACGCTTCGCGTCCACCACGCCGGCACCACGCCGAGCCCCGCCGCCGTCACCGTCGCCCGCGGCCAGGACGGCGCAGAGTCCGGCATCTGGCTGGAACTTGGCCAGCCCGAATTTGGCCCTGAGGCCGTGGCGGCCCGCCCCGGGTGCGTCATCCCCTGCGCCGAGAGCCCTGCCTTCACCATCCTGCGCCTCGCTGTGCTGAATCCGCGCTGGCAGCGCACGGTTTTCGTGCGCATCGGCAATCCCCACGCCGTCACCTTCCTGGCCGAGGAAGCGCTGCTGCCGAGCATGGCGAACCTTCGCGCCCCTGCCCTGCACGCAGCGCTCACCCGCATCGCCTTCGCGTCCGGCAGCCAGGGCGAGGGCGACCCCTGCCTGGCGGGAATCAACCTGCAATGGGCGGCGCTGCGCCCGGATGGCAGCCTCGCCGCGCGCATTTTCGAACGCGGGGAGGGCCCGACGGATTCCTCCGGCACCAGCGCCACCGCGGTGGCCAGCGCGGCCCGGCGGCTTGGCCTCGTCACCGGGCCGCGCGTGCTGGTGCACATGCCGGGCGGCACGGCGCCGATCGATTTTTCCGAGGACGGCACGGTACGGCTGTTCGGGACGGCTCGCCCCCTGCCATGATCGACACCCCCGGCTGGGGCATCGCGCTGCGCCTCGGGGCCACGTTCGCGCTGGCGGCGGCGGAGGCACGGGTCGGGCAGCTCGTGTTCCACCGCAGCGCCTGGGCGCTGGCACCGGTGCTGCTGTATCTCGGCCTTCGCCGGCCCCGCGCTGGCGACCGGCACACTGATCGGCGTCGGCGCCGGGCTGCTGAACGCGGCCACCACCATCGCCGCCAAGGTTGAGGTGAAGCGCCTGACAGGCGCGCCGTGAGGTGCCCGGCGATGCCGGCATTCTGCCCGTGCAGGTCGAGGATGTGATAGGCCGCGAGCAACTCGCGCCGCAGGAGGGTCTCGGGGCTCATGCACTCACCAAGGCAGGAATGCGGTTGCCGCCTTCCGTGACACGCAAACAGGCGGCGAGATGGTCATCGCGCACGGCCTCGAGCGGCGGTGTCTCCCTCTGGCAGCGCGGCACTGCCACAGGGCAGCGACTCGCAAAACTGCAGCCAGGCGGCAGGTTGATCGGCGAGGGGATCTCGCCCTGCAGCACATGTCGGCGCAGCACGGCGGTTGGGTCCGCTGGCAGATGCGCAGACATCAGCGCCTGAGAATAGGGGTGTACCGGATCGGCGAAGACCTGCGCGGCGGGCGCGTATTCCACCACGCTACCGAGGTACAGCACGAGAATGCGATCGCTGATCAGCTTCACGGTGCCGAGATCGTGGCTGATGAACATCATCGCCGCCCCCGTCTCGGCCTTCAGCTCCGCCAGCAGATCGAGAATGCCGGCGCGTACGGATAAGTCGAGCGAGCTGGTGGGCTCATCAAGCACGATCAGCTTCGGGCTGGTGGCGATGGCGCGCGCGATGCAGACGCGCTGCAACTGACCGCCGGAGAGCTCCGCAGGGAAGCGAGCCAGCAACTCGCCCGTCAGGCGCACGCGCCGCGCCAGCGCCTCCGCCTGGTCGCGGCGCTCGGCGGCGGAGAGTTTCGTGTGCAGCTTCAGCGGCTCGGCGATCAGCTCGCCGATGCGGATGCGCGGGTTGAGCGCGCTCCAGGGGTCCTGGAATACCATCTGCATCTCGGCGCGCAGCGGCCGGCAGGCGGATTCCGGCAGCGCAGTGATGTCTCGCCCGCGGAAACGCACGATGCCCGCGGTCGGCTGCACCAGGCGGATTGCCGCGCGACCGATGGTCGATTTGCCGGAACCGCTCTCGCCCACCACGCCGAGCGTCTCGCCTTCACGGATGGTGAAGCTGACGCGGTTCACCGCATGCACGGTAGCGCCGCGTCCCGCGGGAAAGTGCTTGACCAGACCTTCAACTTGCAAAACCGGCGCGCTCACTGGTGGACCTTCGGGCTGGCGGACACGTAGCCGCGAAGTGGCGCCGCGTCTGCCAGCACGAGCCCGTGCCGTGACGGCCCAGTGCGCTCGCCGCTGGCAAGGTCGTCCACCGCATCGAAGGCCAACATACTGCCGATGGCCTGATCAAGATGCTGGCCCACCTCAAGCGCATCGCACGACCCGCCGAACTGCCGGTCGCCATCGACGTCTGCACCGTCACCTGCTTCGCCGACAACTCCCGATACGCCTGCGCGAGGGCCGCAGCCCTCCACAACGCCGCTGAGAAAATCGATGCCTGACAACATCAGCGCGTGATGACCGGAAGTGCGAAGGCACCGGCCGGCTGAATCACGCGATCAACCGAAAGGCTGGAGAGGGATGCGTGAACGAGCGTGAACGCATCCCGCCCTAAGATGGATACAGGGTGTCTCATGCTTCCTCCTCCTCGCCGAGATAGGCGGCGATGACGTGGCGGTCGTTGCGTATCTGATCGGGTGGCCCCTCGGCGATCTTCTTGCCATGGTCGAGTACGACGACATGGTCGGAGATGCGCATGACGATGCCCATGTCATGCTCGATCAGCAGCACCGAGGTGGGCGCGGGCGCCGCGGAGCGCCCATCGCGGATCGCCAGCAGCAGTTCCGACAGCTCATCCGATTCACGCGGGTTGAGCCCCGCCGCGGGCTCATCGAGGCAGAGCAGTTGCGGCCCCGTACACATCGCACGCGCGATCTCAAGCCGTCGTTGCGCGCCATAGGGCAGCGCGCCGGCGGGATCATCGGCGCGCTCCAGCAGCCCGATGGCGCGCAGCCAATCCGTGGCGCGCGCGATGGCCGCTGCCTCGGCACGCCGGTAGCCGCCAAGCCCGAGCAGCGCGCCGATGCCGAAGCCCGTCGCAGCGTTCAATACGAGATGCTGTGCCACCAACAGGTTTTCCAACACTGTCATACCCTGGAACAGCCGGATGTTCTGGAAGGTGCGCGCCACGCCGGCCCGCGCGATCAGGTGATCCTTCAAGGTTTCGAGTTGCGCCCTGCTGCGATCGGCGCGCGTCAGGCGCAACGAGCCGCCGGTCGGTCGGTAGAAGCCGGTGATGCAGTTGAACACCGTCGTCTTGCCCGCGCCGTTTGGCCCGATCAACGCCGTGATCGCGCCACTCTGCGCGGCGAAGGAAACCGCATCGACGGCCAACAGGCCTCCGAACCGCATCGTCAGCCCCTCGACGCTGAGGATCGGCGCGCTCATCCGCGGCCCTCCCCCACACGGTCAGCGCCGCCCGCGCGGTGCGTGCCCAGCACCACCGACGGCGTGCGGCTGCCCACCAGCCCGCGCGGGCGCACCACCATGATCACCACCATCGCCCCGCCGAACACCAGCATCCGCCATTCCTCGAGGTCGCGGAACAACTCGAAGCCGCCGATCATTACGAGGGCGGCGACAGCGACGCCGATCTGGCTGCCGAGCCCGCCGAGCACGACGATGGCGAGGATGATGGCACTTTCGATGAAGGTGAAGCTCTCGGGGCTGATGAAGCCCTGGCGCGTGGCGAAGAAAGCGCCGGCGACGCCACCGAACATGGCGCCCAGAGCGAAGGCCGTCAGCTTCGTGTTCGTCACGTTGACGCCGAGCGCGCGGCAGGCGATTTCATCCTCGCGCAGCGCCTCCCATGCGCGGCCGATGGGCTGGCGGCGGATGCGCACGCTGACCCAGTTCGTCAGCAGCGCCAGCGCCAGGATCAGGTAATACAGGAAGATCACACGATGCACGGGATTGGGTTCGATCCCGAAGAATCCCGCGAAGCTGTTCGGGTCGCCCGACATGTTGAAGGGCAGGCCGAAGAAGGAGGGGCGCGGGATGCCGCCGATGCCGTTCGGCCCGCCGGTCAGCTCCACCCAGTTCAGCAGCACGATGCGGATGATCTCGCCGAAGGCCAACGTGACGATGGCGAGATAATCGCCGCGCAGCCGCAGCACCGGAAAGCCGAGCAGGACGCCCCAGAAGGCCGCGAGGATGCCCGCCAGCGGCAGGCACACCCAGAACGACAGCCCGAAATACTGCGCCAGCAATGCGTAGGAATAGGCGCCGACCGCATAGAAGGCGACGTAGCCGAGGTCGAGCAGCCCCGCGAGGCCGACAACGATGTTCAGCCCCCAGCCAAGCATCACATAAGTCAGGACGAGGATGCCGAGGTCGAGCT
>Ga0105045_10005770_pt1 | contig 10916 bp, 11 predicted proteins | sample MAT02_FD_78089 | JGI IMG/M metagenome (GOLD analysis project Ga0105045, IMG submission 78089) | Freshwater microbial communities from Lake Fryxell liftoff mats and glacier meltwater in Antarctica - MAT-02 (megahit assembly) | ecosystem: Environmental > Aquatic > Freshwater > Ice > Liftoff... | reverse complement strand
TTTCGGTCAATTGGACGAGGCAAGATGATGTAGGGTAGCCAAAGGAAAGTGGTAAATTCATACAGCGCTTGGCCGCCGTTGGGCCCGAACCCCGGTCTTAGGCTTTGTCCCCTTACTTCGTCCTGAAGGTAGCGCTCCACGGAGTGGCCTGTTCGGTAGCCGGGTCTAGCATCGGATCACTGGCTTGCCAGCCTTTCACTACCCAAGTTTTGCTGGCCGTTTGGAATATTTCGTTGCCAAACAAGGTGTTGCGCGAAGGAAAAGGAATAACCTCCCGCAGTTGTCCCTGTGCCCCAAGCCGGAGCAGGATCACGTTGGTTCCATTCACTCTAATGGCTTCACTCCTGATTGGACGACCGGTAGCATCGGTAAACTGGATAAAATTGGCCACTAGAGCAAACCCGTCCCCATCTGGCACCACCCCAATGACACTACCCGCAAAGGCAAATTCGGTGGAGGCTACTATTTGGCTCAAGGCATTGACAAGATTACAACGCAATTTACTGGATTGTTCTATTTGTAAGTGGATAACCGACTGAGGATTAAAGCACATCGCCGCAATGCCCACTTGGCCGGTCGACATTTTTTTTCCTTCTTGGTTGAGCAACATGGACTGGGACTGGTTGGCCTGATCACGGGTGCTAAGGCAGGCCCAGCCCTGCTGATCCAGCACAACGAAAAGCTGTTTGGGCGCTCCCAGTTGCTCATTGGGCATTTCGGTCAGCCATTTGACTTGGCCGTTGGCACCTATTTGAGCCGCGAAAGCAGTACGATCTTTGCCAAGTGCCTGATGGTAACCGGCGGCAAAGGTTTCTCCTTTGGGCAATTCATGGGTGTACAAACTGACGAACCAGCCCTTGGCCAACAGCGCTGGCACTTCGTCCTTGTACGCATGGAGGGCCATGGGCACAAGCCCGTAAGCAGCATACTGCCCCAGTTTTTTCAACTGGGCAAAGGACTCGGTTTCAATGAGCCGCCACCCATTCAGCAAACTCGATATTTGTTGCTTTTCTAGAATGACAAACTCCCCAATTCTGGCTTTCTCCTCGGTAGGCTGCTCCAAAAAAAGGGAATAATGGGCCAATGAACGGTTATCTAAGGTGATCTTGTTCAATGCGGTGTCGCAATTGGCCAAATAGCTCACAATTCCGCTTTGTAATTGGTGTTGGGCTGACAGATCCAATGATTGCGCGGCCCTTGCCCGTTGGTATTGATAGATGGAATGGAGTGCCGCCAATTTCACAATTTTGTAGGTGAGTAGGTTGGCAATCAGCGAATTATTGTCAAATAGCCGCAAACTGTCCACAATTTGCCGCTCCAATATCGGTCGATACTCTACCAGCCCGGCTTGTTTGGCGGAGTTTGGCTCATAATAACGGGCCAATGCTTTATTGAGCAACTGATCAGCCAAGTCAAATCCTTTCCGCAGCGCGGGGAGTTGCACCCGAACTTTGTAAAGGATTGTTTCAATTTGTGGGCGAAAATCCAATAGGAACAGCTCGTTCGGGCCAGTGCTGTAGGTGCTTCCACAGTCGGTGGCGGCATTGAGTGCGCTCCCTTTATAACGGATCAGGGTAATCTTCTGCGTTTGCTGCTTCAAATTGGCCAGTTGGCCCAACCCCTGATACTCCACCAAAAGTTGGTCAACTTCAGAAAACACCAAGCGAACCGAGTCCAAAAGGCCCAGTGATAATTTTTGCTTATTAAGGTACAAGCTGGCCACATCTTTAAAATCCTTGGTGGCCGATTGATAAAGTTGGCATGAGTGGCGATAAAGTGCCAAAATTCTATCTGCTTTGCCGATGATCATGGCCACCGAATCCTGATGAGCCTCAAAGTGGGCAAGTGAGGTATTGATCCTTTGCTGTAACTCATGGGGAGAAGAGAAGTTGGTGCCAAACAAGGTTTGCAGAGCTTGTTTGCTACTTTTCAAGGCCGATCGGGTGTTGCTCGCCGAGGCTGATCGGTAGTAATGACGCACTGAATCGGCAGTGGCCCGGAGCTGGTCGAGTTGGCCCAAGGTAGTTTGGCGGCATTGCTGCTCATGGGCCAGGGCCAGGGCGCAATCATAAAAAAGTGCCCGCTCACGGTTAGTCGCCCGCCAAGTATGTAGATCCATTAGCTGAGCTTGGACACTACCACTGGGTGGATTCTCCCTATTTTGTGCAGAAACGCCACGCGCAAAAAAAAGTAGAATCGGGAGCAAAAAATAATTAAGATAGTTAAAAAATCTTGTCATAGCAAGAAAATAAAGCATCTTGGGCTATTAGATGCTACGGCCCAATCATTTACGGCCGTAGAGTGTTTTGTAGGTGTGAGAATAAACTTTGGTTTAAATAACAAATTCCTTAATAATCCACTCAAGTACACAAACTTACAATAAAACTGCACGATGTTGGTGCACAACAAAAAAACTTGATTTGGCTCAATATTACAAGCTAATGTTGAGCCAGCCATTTAAAATCTTCAAGGAATGCAATGAGGATAGATAAATGGCCAATTCCAGCGTAAAACCCCCAAAGGGCGTCACCCGCGCGGGATTTTTTGGGATCACTACTGCGCTGGGTTCTATCACAATAACGGCCCTTCATACTTTTGCGCAACACCGATGACGGGGACTAAGACCGATTTCGCCCTGCAAGAGGGGAACAATGGCGACATCAAACCCAATCACCGACTTGAGAGGGGCAACTTATTTGCAACAAGCGGGCACTTTGTATGCCGAGTCGCGCACAGATCGGATAAAACCCTGCTGGGTCAAGAAGCGTTGAAGGCGGCGGGGGCTAAAACTGGTGGTGTCATACTTCACGTTTAACAACTGGAGCTTGGGCGAGTACTCCACGTACCTGATTCCCGGCATCGCTTTGACGCTATCCTGCAAATAATCCGCACATTCTGGGCAAATGGGGGCGAGCTTGATCTCTTTTTCCTGCAATTTGATACAGGCAGTTGCCAAAAGGGCAGCCAACAGCATCAGATAGGTGGAACAGCGGCCAATCGGCATAAGACAGGAGAAAGGTAAAATCAACGCATTTGGCGTTTAGCAGTGACAAATGTAAGCACACTTGCAATGCAGTGGGCAACACTTTCACTTAAAAGTCAAAGATGCCCCCCAAAGACCTATCAAACTATGTTCGGGCAGCGCAAATTGTAAATTTTAAGTCAAACTCGTACCCAAGGTGACCATCATTGGCCAAAAAGCAATAATTTAGCTGCCAAAATAGCACCAAGCTATTTGAAAGCATAAAGGGCAATTTTTCCGGATCAAACATGAAATTTGGCATTGTAGTATTTCCAGGGTCGAATTGTGATGACGACATGCACTATACCCTCCGCGAAGTGCTGGGGCAAGAAGCCATCAAGCTTTGGCACAAAGATGCCAGCCTCCACGGGTGCGATTTTATTGTTTTGCCCGGCGGTTTTTCTTATGGCGACTACTTGCGCTCGGGGGCCATTGCACGGTTCTCGCCAGTCATGGCATCGGTAGTGGCCCACGCGGCGGTCGGCGGCCAGGTGCTGGGCATCTGCAACGGGTTCCAAATCCTGACCGAGGCGGGCTTGTTGCCGGGGGCACTCCTGCGCAACACCAGCCGTAAATATGTGTGCAAAAACGTTTTTCTAAAACCAGTTTCTCGCTCAGCCCCCCTTACCCAAGATCTGGATCGGGAGCGGGCCTACCAAATCCCGATTGCCCACGGCGATGGGCGGTATTATGCCGCCCCCGAAATATTGGCCAGTCTGAACCAAAATGACCAAGTGCTGTTCCATTATTGCGAGGCTGACGGACAAGTGACCGAAGCGGCCAACCCCAACGGATCGGCCCAAAATATTGCGGGCGTTTGCAACTTGGGCAAAAACGTGTTCGGCATGATGCCCCACCCCGAGCGTGCCACATCGGCCCGGCTGGGGAATGCCGACGGACGGGAAATCCTCGAGGCTTTGCTGGAGCGGGCCTTGGCCTGAGCCAACTTTTTGGGGCCGGTGGCGCTGCCCTCGCGGCAAAATAGGTGATGTGTATCTTTTGCCCAGCGTGAAACATTATTCCTTTAGAAATCCAGGCCATGAAGATCAATGTTCCTGAAGGATTGCAGAAAATGATAAAAGAAGGCGAGTCCCAAACCTTGGACTTCAAGCAGCGGGTCACGGATTTGGCCAAGATAGCCAGAACGCTCACTTCATTTGCCAACACTGAGGGGGGCAAAATTATCGTGGGGGTAAGCGATCAAGGCTGGGTGGCGGGCATTGACCCGGCCGAAGAAAAGTTTGCCATCGAGGAAGCAGCTAAACAATATTGTTTCCCGCCCGTGGAATTATATTGTGTAGAAGAAGAATTGGACGGATTGGGCATATTAATAGTAGAAATCGCCGAAAGTTCGATCAAGCCCCATTATAGCCTTGATTTTGAGGGCCGTAGGTACGCTTGTCGGCGAGTTGGAGACAAAACGATCTGTGATTTAGCTCCCTGAGCCGAAAGATTTTTGCCCAAAACATTGCAGAAAGGCTTTTTTCTTGATTTATTTGCCGGAAGGAAGTTTTCTGGCTATTGCATAGGAGACAACTCTTGTGTACGTTTGTGAGCTAAATGAAATCTTACAATTTTGGAGAGGTGGCCGAGTGGTCGATGGCGCTCGCCTGGAAAGCGGGTATGCCCCAAAAGGGCATCGAGGGTTCGAATCCCTCCTTCTCCGCCATTGGTCGCGGTGACCAATAATAAAAACCGAAAACATAATCAATTACACTTTAAAACCCAATCTGTCTGATTTATGAAAAACGTATTCAAGCTTTTCATGTTCGTTGTCGCGTTCGTTGCAGCTAGTGTGCTCACTGTCAATGCACAAGTACCTGACTCAACCAAAGTTGATTCTACGCAAACGGCTGTCGACTCTGCCAACGCGGCGATGCCAGTGCTGGGAGAGGCTCCCCCAGCCCCGGCCGAGGAGAAATCCTTCCACCAAGTAATGAAAGAGAAATTCATTGAAGGAGATGTGGTCTTCATGACTCCGGTATTACTTTGTTTGATTATCGGCTTGGCCGTTTGTATTGAGCGGGTAATCACTCTGAACTTGGCCACTACCAATACCCAAAAGTTGCTTGATCAAGTAGAGGGTGCGCTCAAGTCTGGTGGAGTTGAAGCCGCCAAGAATGTGACTGCTGCCACCAAAGGCCCCGTTGCTTCCATCTTTACCCAAGGTCTGATGCGCCATTCTGAAGGGTTGGAGATTGTAGAAAAGTCAGTGGTTGCTTACGGTTCAGTAGAAATGAGCAAACTGGAGCGCGGACTGGTTTGGATCTCTTTGTTTATTGCATTGGCCCCCATGCTTGGTTTCTTGGGCACGGTAATCGGGATGATTCAAGCCTTTGACATGATTGAGGCCGCTGGTGATATTTCTCCCACCTTGGTGGCTGGTGGTATCAAAGTAGCTTTGTTGACTACGGTATTCGGTCTGATTGTGGCCATTATATTGCAAGTACTGTACAACTATTGTGTTTCTAAAATTGACTCCATCGTTAGCCAAATGGAAGACGCTTCCATTACGCTGGTCGATATGTTGGTAAAGTACTCTGGTAGATAAGCTGTTCTTTTTGTCAATTAAAACTTGAAAACCGAAAAAAATCATGGAAGAAAGTTCAAGCTCAACTTGGTGGATCGATGCAGGCATCTATTTGTCGTATTTTTTGATGGCCATTGCGATGGGGGCAGCCGTCATCCTGCCACTGATCAAGTCGTTTGGGGATCCCAAAGGTTTGGTGAAATCGCTCATTGGGATTGGGGCGTTGGTGTTAATATTTGGCTTTTGCTACCTATTGTCATCCAGCGACGTGCCAGCCAGGTTTTCGGATTCGCTAAAGCAAAATCTGTTCACTACCCCCAGCAGCTACCAACTTGTGGGCGGAAGTATTGTCATGTGCTATGCCTTGCTGATTATCACTGCTCTAATAGTGGTTTACAGTGAAGTGACCAAATTGTTTAAATAAACAAAATTATGGCAAAAAAAGCGCGTGTAGCAGCCGAAATCAATGCCAGTTCAATGGCCGATATTGCTTTCCTGCTGCTCATATTTTTCTTGGTAACCACTACGATTGCCTCGGACAAGGGACTCACGATCAGGCTCCCGCCCAAGCAAGACCAAGTGGACGTAAAACTGAAAGAACGTGATGTTTTCACTGTGCTCACCAATTCCAACAATGAACTGTTGGTGGAAGGGGAACCAATGAGCGTAAAGGACCTTAGGGAGGCAGCCAAAAAGTTCATTATGAACAATAATGTTGACCCTGCCTCTTCTGAAAGCCCAGCGAAAGCAGTTATCTCTTTCAAAACGGATCGCGGCACCCGGTATGACGTTTACATCAAAGTGATGGACGAACTGAAACGGGCTTACAACGAGCTGCGGGCTGCATCCTTGGGGATGACGGTTCAAGCCTACCTCGATCTGGAAAACGATCCCAAAAGGTCGGAAGATCCCCGGTTAGTAAAAGTTAAGGTAGAAATTCCTTACCAATTGTCGGAGGCTGAACCTACCAACACCGGGGCCAACTAGCCTGTTTTGCTCAAATGGTTTTTAAACTTTAGAAAACTATGCCTACGTTTAAGAAACAATCAAAGCCAATGCCGGCCATTTCCACGGCTTCTTTGCCCGATATCGTGTTCATGTTGTTGTTTTTCTTCATGGTGACCACGGTATTGCGCGAAACAGCCCTGTTGGTGATGAACCGCTTGCCCGCTGCTACCCAGTTACAGAAACTGGAGAAAAAATCGCTGGTGAGCTACATCTACATTGGTAAGCCGAAGGATACAGGCAAATTTGGGACTGAACCCCGGATTCAGGCCAATGATGCCTTGATTGTCCCCAAGGCCGTCCCCAATTTTGTTTACTCTGAAAAGGATAAACTGGATGAAGTGGAGCGCGATAAAATTACCATGTCGCTCAAAGTGGACAAGGAAGCTAAGATGGGCATTGTGTCGGACGTAAAGCAACAATTGCGCGAGGCCAACGCCCTGAAAGTGAACTACTCGACTGGCAAAGCAGTGGAATAGTTAAAGTTCAATCCCGAATTTAACCCACTGGGCATACATCCAGTGGGTTTTTTTATTATTTTCGTGTTCTAGTCCAACTTGCCGGAACATTGTTACTGAGCGCGCTCGATAGTTATTTGCCCAAGGTTGCCGAACATTTTTGGGAGCCGCTGATCAATTTGGAACAATTGATCCTGTCCATCTCGCCCCAAGTGGAAGAGCGAACCTCTTATGGTACCCCCTTTTTTTACTACCAAGGCAAAATGTACTGTTACCTCACTATTTTAAAGGGCGAAGACCAGGTTACGTTGGGGATTTGCAATGGGCGCTTTTTGGCCGATCAGAGTGATCTGCTCACCGGAACGGGCAAGTTTATCCGGCACATCAAAGTACTCAGCGATGGCCCTCCCATGGATAAAATCGCTGAGGTACTGCGCAGCTCAGCCGCCCTGCTGGAGCTGAAATACCAAATGCGCACCCAATCGTGACCGTTTTCGCTTATCCCGAAGGCTGGTTGTTGCTGTTCTCCTCACTGTATTTTGTTGGCTTGTGTGGCGCAAGGTGGGTGTGGCACCGCATCCCGGTTTTTCACCCCACACAACCTGGCGGACACGAGGTGCAGCCCGGACTGTTCCCGCAAATCACCGTGGTTGTTGCGGCGCGCAACGAAGCCCCAAATATTGAGCATCTTCTGACCGATCTGGCTCAGCAAACTTTTGCGCCCTTTGAGGTGGTGGTCAGTGATGACCACTCCGAAGATCAGACCCGCGATCTGGTGGAGGTATATGCGGGCCACGCCGCGTATCGGCTACGGTTGCTCCGCTCGCTCCCGGCTCAAGTAGGGAAAAAAATGGCGGTTTCCAGTGCCATCGCCATTGCCAGCGGCGAGCTCATAGTGCTGACCGATGCCGACTGTCGGGTGGGCAAAGAGTGGCTGGCCACCATCTGGCAGTTTTATAAACAAAATGACCCAAAAATCATTGTTGGGCCCATCACATTGCTACCGCCAGTGGGCCTCTTTGCCCAACTCCAAGTGGTGGAGCAGGTCAGCTTGACCGTTTCGGGAGCGGTGGCCTTGGCCCTGGGTCATCCCAATATGGCCAATGGGGCCAACTTGGCCTATCCAAAATCAGTTTTTGACGAAGTGGGGGGATTCGCTGGCTCAGCCCACATTGCTTCGGGAGACGATGAGTTTCTGCTCCAGAAAATCGCGGCCGTCTACCCAAACCAAATCCAGTTTTTGAAAAGCCCCTCGGCAATAGTACGCACGTTGGCTCAACCGTCCTACCAAGATTTTTTTCAGCAGCGCAAGCGCTGGGCTTCCAAGTGGCGGCAACACGGCAAAGCCGCAGTTACTTTACCGGCCCTGATTGTATTTATGTATCATTTTGTTTGTGGTATATCCATATTCTATTTAATTTCGGGTTATTCAGTCCGTCCAAGCTGGATCGTTGCCGCTTGGTTGCTAAAGTTTTGCGCCGAGGGGTGGTTGCTGAGCGAAGGTTTGCGCTTTGTCGGGTATGCGGCATTGGCTTGGGGAATTCTTGTTTTGCAACCGATGTATTCGTTTTATGTGGTTTTGATGGGGATCGTGGCTAATTTTGGAACCTATAAATGGAAAGGCCGAAAAGTAAAACCCCAAGGTGGCTTTATTGGTTAATCTGATCATCGTGGAATATATTCAACAGTCTCCTTCGCGTGTAGCCCTTCAGAAACTATTTGCCAACAAGCCTGCAATGGCTGGCCTGTTCGTGATTATTTGTGCCCACCTCATCGCAGCTTTGGGTTATGTCATCATGCCCGATAATTCCCCCAATGCCAACGAAAGTATGCAAGAAATCCAGAAAAAGGGGCTGTTTTTCCAAACCACCATTCTCAAAGATACCCAAGATAAATTGCCCCTCCCAAGCACCCTATTGGGCAATATGTGGCAAGGGTGGGAGCATAATTACAAACCCTACGCGGTTCGGTCTTATACCATTCGGGACGATTCGGTCTTTTTTCAACTCTACTCGGCCGGCATGCGCGGTCAGGCCAATATGATCACTGGCGGACGAACGGATTCCGTCAAGCGGAAAGCCCTGATCGAGATGGTAAAACCGTTGTACCCATTGCCCTCCCAAGTGCCAGCTTGGGGTCATTCCCGCAATTTTTATCGTCAGGGCGATACTATCGTCTACCTCACCCTTGCCTCGCAAAGTGAAAACCCATTGATTAAAAGAATTGCAGTGGCTAGTTTAAAACGCGAATTTGAGGCCAAGCATGTGAGCCAGCGCGTTTTCTACCTCGGGACCGACCGGGATGGCCGGGATATGATGAGCCGCCTCATGTACGGTACGCGCATTGCGCTGTCCATTGGCTTTGTCGCCGTGGTCATTTCGCTCCTTGTTGGGGTGTCTTTGGGGGCCATTGGTGGTTTTTTTGGGGGGAAAACCGACGCTGCCATTCTATGGCTGATGACCGTCGTTTGGTCCATCCCCAGTATCATGTTGGTAGTCGCCTTCCGAATGTCCATGGGCACCAATGAGCCGTGGGTGCTGTTCGTAGCCGTCGGGCTGACCACTTGGGTTGAGATTGCCCGGGTGGTGCGTGGGGAGATCATGAGCATCAAGCACAAACTTTATGTGGAGGCCGCCCGGGCATTTGGCCTCAACAACTGGCGGATTATTTACCGGCACATCCTCCCCAACGTCTTGGGCTCCATCATAGTGCTGGCCACATCCAACTTTGCCTCGGCCATTTTGCTGGAAGCTGGCTTGAGCTTCCTTGGCCTGGGCGTGGTACCGCCCACCCCCTCTTGGGGCGGAATGTTGCTAGAGGGCTTCGAGGAAACCAAAAGTTTCCGATCTCTGCACCTGATCGTGCTGCCCAGCTTGTGCATCAGTGTCATGGTGCTGGCCTTCAACCTGTTGGGCAACGGGCTGCGCGATGCCTATGATCCCAAGGCCCTGAAAGCCTAGTGCCACATTTAGCTTTTTTTATTTGCTTGGTTCAGCCCCTCCAGGCTAGAGCATAGTTGGGGCATTGGCTTAGGGAGACTTGGGAGCGTGGGCGATCGGGATCCACGATTACCAAAAATTATCGACTTTAACTGGTTTATTGGGTAAAATCGCAGGTTTTGCCCGGCGGGGGCAATTGATGGTGTTGCAACTGGTTTTGGCCAAAGTACTTGTTTGCTCCGCCACCTCAAACGCTTGATGCAGCAATACTTTGAGCAAATGCCCGGTGGCTTGTTGGTTGGTTTCCACATGTTCGCCTGCTTGGATTTTTAAAAATAACATTTGGAAAGTCTAATGCCATACTCGGTCAATGCCTGTCAAATTTTAAATTTAGGTTCTAAGAACGTACCTCTTGGCTATAAAATTCAAGTGGTTTTTGTTGTCAAGTATGGTCGTCTAAACTTTTCGCCAACAGTTCGGATGCTGACGGTGTAGCAGTTTAAAGTACAAAACAGTGAACCGTAGCGGTTCAATCCAACAACGTTCACTAGATGCACAAACGCGGCCGCCAGTGCGGTTCAAAACTTGTGCGTTAGCCGCCATATTTTCCAGTACATTGTTGTGCGTTCGTACTTTATTCGCTATGAAAAACTGTCTCTGGGGTTTGGCAGCGCCAATCTCAGGTGCATGTATTCTCTTTGCTATCATAAACTCATTGTTACCCATTACAATCTTTTTTGACACTGGTTGAATCGGTTCCTGCTCGTGAAAATTCATTCTTGTGATGAAGCCACCGGAAGATAAATGTTGAAGGTTGCACCTTTGCCTTCTTCTCCGTAAGCATCAATAAATCCGCCATGCGCTTCTGCAATTTTCTGACAAATGGAAAGTCCAATTCCAGATCCAATGTATTGCCTACCATGGAAACGCTGAAACATTTTGAAAAGATCCTTTTTATAAAC
>Ga0105045_10005768_pt1 | contig 10917 bp, 14 predicted proteins | sample MAT02_FD_78089 | JGI IMG/M metagenome (GOLD analysis project Ga0105045, IMG submission 78089) | Freshwater microbial communities from Lake Fryxell liftoff mats and glacier meltwater in Antarctica - MAT-02 (megahit assembly) | ecosystem: Environmental > Aquatic > Freshwater > Ice > Liftoff... | reverse complement strand
CCCATGAATGGAAGCGGGCCGATGGGTCGAATCCGTCAATGAGCACATTGGAGTCGAGGAGAATCACGGCTCACGGGTGAGATTACGGAGTTGTTCTGAACTCATTCGGCTGGTAAGTGCGGCGGATGCGAGAAGAGCATCAATTTGACTTGGCTTGGGCTTCGGATTTCTCGGAACCGTAATGACCTTGGCGAGTTCATAGCGCCCGCCACCAGTCTGATGCACGGCATAGCACTCGCCAGGCTTGGCACCCGGCAGGATGAGCCGACGTTTGCTATCGATGGTTAAAACTTTCACCGGTGGGATATTCCCACCCTCTTGGAAAGTTGTCAACGTTCCATTTTTTGAATGGGGGATGGTGAAGTTTCATTTCCTCCGCAGGAATGGCGAGGGCCAGATTCTCAAGCATTGTCAGTTCACCGGTGCTTTCCGGTTGGATGGGATCGATATGGAAACGGGCCTTTTGTCCACCCTGCGAGAGTCCGCAATACTCGCAACGGCTGCCAGCCCGGCGGATCACCGCCCCCACTATGCGACGATGCTGGCCTTGGGGTTTGAGGTGAAGTTGCTTGGGAAAATCGATCCCGTCACTGTGTTTCCAACATGAAGCGTGAAATTTCCATGGATGACTCAGGAAAATCGCTCCCACAGGCGCTCAAGGATTTGTTCGAATTCTTCGGACGACAGGAAGCCGATTCTCCTCATCAAGCGAACCGTTGGGACCGATTGGATTTGCTGGAGGTGGAACGCTCCCTGTTTCAGAAAAGGTTTGGGGATGCTCACCTCCCATCGGTTGCCACGCAGGGCGGTGGTGTGGGGAATGATGGATACCAGCGCAAGTTCGTCATCGGCGGGCGGGCGGGTGAGCAAAAGGCAAGGACGTATTTCCCCGCCATCCCAAGATCCACCAGCCAGATCTCGCCAGCCTTCATTGCGTCGATTTTTCCGCCTCCATTGAGTCTATGAGAGCAAAACCAAGGCTCGCCGAGTGCTCACATACCGCCATGTCCTCACGCTCTGCTAGGCTAGCATCCATCTCAATCAGGCGTAAGGAAAATTCCCGGCGCTGCTGGCGGGTGAGTGCGGGAATTTCGGCAAGCACTTCTGCAAAACTCATGGCTTTAGGATGCCTTGTGGCCTTATTTCGGCAAGTGAATTCAGAAGCATCTTGTTCATTTATCCGGAAGTCTCAGGGTGTTGGGAGGAGATTGGTCGAATCATGAAAACAGCCCTTCAGTGCTCGTCCGTTCACCACACCTACGGCAGTGGTGATCTTGCAGTGTCCGTGCTGAACGGGGTGGATATCGACATCAAACTTAACGAATGCGCGGTGCTTAGCGGGCCGAGCGGCTCCGGGAAAACTGCCTTGCTTTCCATCGCCGGGTGTCTGCTTACGCCATCGACAGGAGATTTAATGATTGCAGGGCAAAGAGTGGTGCCTGGCGATTCTGATAACATGGTGAAGCTCCGCCGGGAGAAGATCGGGCAAGTGGTCGTGGACTTGCCACGCACCATGCCCGCGAGGAGGGGGCCGAACTATTGGTGGTAACTCACGACATGCGGCTGGTGCCGATGTTTGACCGGATTTTGAAATGGAAAAGGGCACCGTAAGGGAAATTTCCGTTGGGCTTGTATAGGGGCATGCTGAGTCTTTGAATCGCGGTGCCTTTATCTTCACGAAAGTTTGCTTGTTCAGCGGTCCTGCAAAAGCCACTCTCAGCGCGATGCTTGATCCAGACGAAATCGCCTTTTTTGATTTTCAGGCGACTGAGAAAAGTGCTTCACCGCGAACTTTGGCGAACTATCGGGATGCGTTGGCAGTTTATCAGAAATGGCGCGGTGAGCAATTTACCGGCTGGCGGGAAGCTGAGGCGGATCATTTCCGCGATTATCTATTTGCTCTGATGAAACACGGCTACAAGCGAGCCACAATCCGGTTACGCTTTGCGGCGCTGCGGTCGTTTTATAAATATCTGGTGCTGCGGCGGGGGCTGAGCCGCAGTCCGGTGGCGGAAGTCCAACTTCCCAAGCCGGAGCGCGGCTTGCCGGTGGTGTTGACCTTGGCGCAAGTCGATGAGTTGTTAGGCCTGCCGCTCACGCTGAAGGTCGATGCGAAGTCGCCGCAATGGCTTGGTGTGAGGGATGCTGCGATTCTTGAGTTATTTTATTCCTGTGGATTGCGGATCTCGGAGTTGATTTCACTGGATGTGAGGAATGTCGATTTCATTGGCGAGACTGTGCGTGTAATTGGGAAAGGCTCGAAAGAACGTCAGGTGCCGATTGGCGGCCCGGCGATTGCAGCAATCCAACGTTACCGGCGGGAGGCGGTGATCACTGCGGGGCCGTTGTTTTTGAGTAAGCGCCGCACCCGCATCACCCAGCAATCGGTGGATCTCCTGCTGAAGAAATATCTGAAACATAGTAGTATTCCTTTTGCGATCAGTCCGCATAAGTTAAGACATAGCTTTGCCACTCACTTGTTAGATGCTGGGGCAGATCTTCGGAGTGTGCAGGCATTGCTGGGTCATGCCTCACTTTCTACCACGCAGATTTACACCCACGTCACCAAAGAGCGCCTGAAGCAGGCCTACGATACCGCCCACCCTAGAGCATGAAACTGTATTCCCAAATTTTAGTGAAGATCTCCTGTATCGTTGGTTTATTTGGCTTGGGGACTTGTGCGCCGCGCGAGCTTTTGCTTCCAGCCAACCGGATGCAGAATCTACAAAAAGAACTCAATGCACGGGTGGCGTCACAACCGAGGCTGCGGATTTTATTTGTGGGAAACAGTTATAGCTTCGGCGTGCCACAGGCATTGACGAAGGTGGTAGCGGCGAACAACCGGAGCGTGAAAACCGGGCATTCCACCTACGGCGGATGGACGCTTGCGCAGCATGCGGAACATGAAGGCACTTTGGAAAAAATCCGCGGTGGTAAATGGGATATTGTAGTGATCCAAGAGCATAGTTTGATTCCAGCCCATCCTGCTAGAAAACGAAATGCAATGATGTTCGGGCCACTCCGGTTTCTAGTGAAAGAAGCCCGCGCTCACGGTGCGATTCCCGTGCTATATCAAACATGGGGCCGCAGGGATGGGAATGATCAATTGCGCGAAGATAGTTTCAAGCAGATGACAGCCCGATTGCGCGAAGGTTACCATGCTGCCGCAAAATTCGCCGACGGAGTGATCGTCATTCCGGTGGGAGATGCGTGGGAGCGGGAAATGATTGCCGGACGTGGTCGCGAGCTTTTTATAGATGATGGCAGCCATCCTTCAGCGGCAGGCGATGCGATCACCGCGGCGACTTTTTATCATGCTCTGTTTGAACCTTGATACACGATTTCTAAGGACGAAAAAAGGGCCACTCGCTGGAGTGGCCCTTCATCGATAATAACTTTTTACGCAATCGGCGGCGAGGCAGATAGGCGTTTCATTTCACGCATCAGACGGCGAGTTTCTGTTTGCCACTCATCGAGCTTGTCGCGTGAGAGTTGCACCCGGTCTGCAACGGCTTTTTCGAGTTCGTGGTAATTTGCGCTGAGTTTATCTGCCATTTCGTGCATCGCATCGAGTGCGCGCTGAGCGGGGCCGTGGCTGCCGGCCTTGAGTTCGGCAAGGTGAGTTTGCATCTTGCGGCGTGCTTCACCCATTTCTGCAAGCAGGATCCGGCTATCAGGCACCCGGCGCAGACCTTCGACGAGGCCTAGCTTTGAAAGTGTCCAAATCGTCCATTTGCTAGGATCCCACTGCCAAGGCTTCACGCCGTTGCGGTAGTCGTGTTGGAACTCGTGGTGATAATTGTGGTAGCCCTCGCCAAAAGTCAGGAAGGCCATGACCGCACTATCCCGCGCACTGTGGCTGGTGGAATACGGTTGCCGGCCGACGGTGTGGCAAAGTGAGTTGATAAAAAATGTGCAATGCTGTGCGACGACGATGCGGGCCACTCCCGCAATCAGGAAGCCACCGAGAGCACCCGTCCAAGGATTCATGCCCATGGCGAGATTCCAGCCGTAGCCGAGAGCGGATGGAATCACCAGCCCGACGACGAGGCCGATCCAATGCACGTGCTTGTGCTGCCACACGACGAGCTTGTCCTTGCGGAGATCTGCCACGTTGTCCATCGGTGGTTCAGGGTCGAGCTTGAACAAAAGCCAGCCGATGTGTGCCCAGAAGAAGCCTTTTGAAATATCGTAGGGATCTTCATCATGATCGACGTGCTTGTGGTGGCGGCGGTGATCGGAGGCCCAGTTTAAACAGGAATTTTCAAAAGCACAGGCGCCGAAAATCAGCGTGAATAGCTTCACGGGTAGTTTCGCTTTGAATGATAAGTGAGAGAATAACCGGTGATACCCTACGGTGATGCTCATCATCGTGGCGGTGAGATAGAAGAAAAACATGCTGAACTGGAACCAGTCCATGCCGAATTTCACGAGGTAGATAGGAACTCCGATCAAAGCGATCAAAGCCGTGCCGATAAGGAATGAGCTGGTAATCCAGTTCACCCGGTCGAATGGAATGCGATACATGGTATTTTCGTTTAAATGCTTAAGACAGCCGGATGTTTAACCGAACGGACTGGGCAGTTGTGCACAGATAGTCGAAAGCTGTGGTTCTATATCCGCGAATGGACCTTCAAGCAAGCGTGCCATTTTTTATTTTCTTGGCGGGTTCTGTCTTGACAACCTTCACCGGATCGCTCATCTACCGCGCCCCGACAATTCTGCCGAACCAACAACAACCAACAAATCATCATCGCATGCGTGGAGTGACCATGAAAAAAGGAGAGCCAGTCGATCGTGCTCTCAAACGTCTGAAAACCAAACTCGATAGCGAGGGCATCCTCGAAGAAATGCGCCGCCGCCGGGCATTTGAAACTCCTGTGGAGCGTAAGCAACGCAAGCTGCGTTCTGCCTCGAAGCGCAATAAGATCCGCTGGCGCTTCTCAAGCGGCCCGACTCTTGAAACCAGCGATTCTGCTGATTAATTCTCAAGGTTCTCGCAGAACCGGGATATTAACGGGTGCCACACGGCATCCGTTTTTTTTGTGGCCAATTTCCAAAGTGGCGAAAATTTCATTCCCACTCTCCTTCTGCTAGGCAAGGCTGCGGGAGATGATCGAGCGCGTTTTTCTTGGCTGGCAGCAACCGTTTTCGCCGTTGGCGGCTTCCTGGCTATTGGCCATGCCTGCGGACTCTCTGGCACGGGCGCTGGTGATGGTGCCCACCGCTCAAAGCGGACGCCGTCTGCATGAAGTGATGGTTTCCAGCGCCGGTGCATTGCTGCTGCCGCAAACCATTACGCCAGGATCATTTTTAATTACCGAGCAGCCAAACCTCGCCGCGCAGTGGGTGGAACAACTGGCATGGATGGAGATTCTGGAAGCCATTGAAGATTGGGCTCCATTTGCCGCCTTGTTTCCAGAGAAGCCTGATGCCGCGACTGAGTGGACCGGCGGCCTGGCCCGGGAGATGATCAAACTGCGGCACACGCTCCAGGAAAACGGCCTCAGCCTAGCGATTGCCTCCTCGAAGCTAAACCAGTCCGTGGAAGCAGAGCGTTGGCAAGCGTTGGCTAGATTGGAAAATCTGGTGGAGGAAAAACTTACGAGCTGGGGCTTCCGCAGTCGCACCCGGCTCCTTGCCGCCGGAGTGAAAATCCCTCCCCACATCTCGCAAATCATTCTCGCAGGCATCGCTGAAATGCCGCCACTCGTCGAGCGGGCCTTGGCCAAATGGGAAGGAAAAGTCACTTGCCTCATCGGCGCACCAGAGGAAGAGGCCGCTTCATTTTCCACGCTCGGCTTCCCCATGGAAAGCTGGAACAACCGCACTCTAGCGTGGCCTTGCGAACCTCACGGCTCCGTCCGCGTAGCGGCAGATGCCCGCCAACAAGCTGCTGAAATTCTCAAAATCGTCAGCACTGCGCAAACCTCATCCGATGGACTCATCCTCGGCAGTGCCGATTCCGAAGTAGGTGCAGAAATTGCACGAACCTTCACTCGCGAAGGCTGGCCCACCTTTCAACCCGCAGAAATCCCGATCACCAGCGGGCTCTCCCGCTGGCTGAAAGTTTGGTGCCAATGGTTGCTCGATCCCACGCTCGTCACCTTCGGCACGCTCCTCACGCTACCGGAATCGGGAATCCTCGTGGGCGGCAAGCGAGCTCAGAAATCCAAACGCCTCGCCGAGCTGCGAGACCGCTGGATGATCTTGCGTGGCGAGGATCTACAACGGCGAATGAGTCAGCAAAATTTCCGCAGCGCATGGGAACAAGGCTCTGCCGATGAACTTCTGGGCGCGGTGATGACCCTCGAAAAATGGCGACGAGATTTTCTGAGCGACGAATTTTCAGGAACTCTACGCCGCCTGTTAGAAATTCTCGCGGGTAGCGGCAGCAAGACTGCGGAAGCCACTCAAGAGATGCTTCACTGGCTGACTCTCGCCGCACCGATGATCGCAAAAGTCCAGCGCGGCAGCCGTTTCTGGATCGAGCTGATGCTAGCCGAGCTGCCCGCGCCACTGCCATTGCCGCCCGCCGGCCGAGTGATCGATGTCCAAGGATGGCTGGAACTTTTCCATGAACCAGCCGCCCATTTGATCCTCAGCGGCATGAACGAAGGCAAGGTCCCGGGCCGCAGCGGCGGCGAGCCATGGCTGAGTGAGGCCAGCCGCGAGCTGCTGGGCCTGATCACGGATCGTGCCCGCGCCGCCCGCGATGCATTTCTCTATCAATCCATGTTGCTGGCCCGCAGTGAGAGCGGCCGGGTCGATATCATCTGTGGGAAATCCGGTGCCACTGGCGAGGCACTCCTGCCTTCGCGGCTGCTCTTGGCGGCGGATCGGAAAGAATTACCCAGCCGGGTGAAACTTCTATTCCGAGAAATCGAGCCAGCCGATGCAGGCTTGCGCTGGGATGAAGACGCTTTTTGGCGGGTGCGTGAAGTCGCCGCCCCGCAGCGTCTGAGCGTCACCTCGCTTCCAGATTACCTTAGCTGTCCACTCCGTTACTACCTCAAGCACGCCGTGGGCATGCGCAGCCCAGAGACAGGCCGGGCCGAGTGGAACGCGCGGGACTTCGGCACCGTGGCGCACGAGGTGCTTGAGCGCTGGGGGCTCGATGAGCAGGCGCGCCAATCGGAAAATCCCGATGCCATCCACAAGTGGTATCTCCGCGAGCTGGACCAAGTGGTGAGCGAATGGTTTGGAAAACGGATACCGCTGGCGATTCGAATCCAGACCGAGGCCCTCCGACAACGGCTTTTCTGGCTCGCCAGGGTGCAAGCTGCAGAAAGAACGGCGGGCTGGGAAATCGTCGATGTAGAGCGCAAGGTAGAGCTCCCATTCGGTGAGGCAATCATTGTTGGTAAAATCGACCGCATTGATCGCCATCGCGACACCGGGCAACTTCGCGTGTTAGACTACAAGACCGGTCGCGTCAAAGATGTGGAAGGTGCACACCGCACCAAAATCACCGCTTCCACCGTCTTGCCCGCCCATTACACGCTTGAAGATCCGGTCGTCCACGAGGCCAGCGCCGGCGGGAAATCCAGTTCATTCCGCTGGAATAACCTGCAACTCCCACTTTACGCCGCCGCCGTGATGGAACGTGAAACTATTCTACCCACTCCCTGTTACTTCGCCTTGGGTGACACCGAGAACGAAGTTGGAATCCGCGAATGGGCGGATTTTGAAACCGCCGACCTTGAGGCGGCACAAGCCTGTGCAGCTTGGATCGCAGAACTTATCGCCCAAAACGTCTTCTGGCCGCCTGCGGAAAAAGTGAAGTATGATGATTATCAGATTCTAGCAGCTGACAGAGAATTTTCTGAAATGCTCATCGCCCCGGAGCGATTGAAGTCTCTGTATTGAAAAGTCCGTTCACAGGCTGAAGAATTTTTTACCGCCAAGATGCCAAGAGCGCCAAGGAAGAGCCATTTGGGTTTAGAAAATCTCACGGTCGATTCTCCTTTTCTTCCCTTGGCGTCTTGGCGGTGATAAACTCTTGTTAAAACTCTGCTCAAACCGGCGTTTCCTAAGAAAAAATCCGCTCAACCATCCAACCCAGCCCGGCAAGCGCTACAAATACCGAGCCAACTATTTGCGCTTTCTTCTGCCATTTCTTCAGCGGCCAAAAAATTAGAAACGCCGTGCACAAAACTGTGATTTGAGCCAGCTCCACACCGAGATTAAACCCCAACAATGGTTTTAAGAGTTCTTCACGAGGGGTGTCTCCAAGTTTTCCCGCCAACACGCTGGCAAAACCAAGGCCGTGGAGCAGCCCGAAACAAAACACCAAGATCAGCCGCCGCTTGCCGACTTTCTGGGTAAAAAGATTTTCAATCCCAATCCACGCGATGCTCACCGCAATCATGATTTCGACAAACTTGCTGGGCACCGTCACATAGCCCAATACCGCAAGCGCGAGTGTGACCGAGTGAGCGGTAGTAAATAGCAGAGATTGCCCCAATAATGGCTTCCACTTGGGAACCAATAGAAAAAAGCCGAGAATGAACAACATGTGATCCAAGCCCAACGGAATGACATGCCGGAAGCCAAAGAATATCCAATTCCAGAAGATCGGGCGATCCACCACCACAGCCGCACTCGTGGCGTCATTACGCAGCAGCGTGAGGGAGCCACCCGGCAAGGTTGCCAGGATTCGTGGCTCATCACCCTCCTCCACTAAAATGATTAATTCCGTTTCTTGTTCACCCGCCCAATGGATTTTTAGCTCACCCGGAGAGGCGACGGGCGGAATATCGAGGTGCACGGAAAGTAACGCAATGTCGCCCGCCTCCGGTGGCAGTTCGAGTGGTTCTTTGTCGAAATCGGGGAACTCAACGCGCCATGGGACCTCATTTTCAGCAAAGGTGATGCGCAAAAGCTTACGCAGGGTGTTCTCAGTCTCGGTGCGGATGCGGGCAAGCTCCTGATTCGGATACTTCATCACCGCAGCCCGGCTCAGGGGCAGACCACCAGGAACATTGCGCGTCTCAGGCAGCATGTAGGCGATGTCCATCTCACCCGCGAGCCGCCAAGTCGTTTCACTTTCTAGAAACTCCAATTCCACACTTGCCACTTGGTGGCCTTGCAGCCGCATCATCGGCGAGAAAACCAGAGCCAACAGAATCAACAGTTTCGGTAGTCTCATAAATTCGGCCGCCAAGATGTTCTTAGGCGGACGATTGGCAAGTCGTATCCAACAAAAAAAGCCCCATGGAGCCATGGAGCTAAATTTAAAAAACCAACACTAGACGACTAGGAAATCAAACGATTCCAGCCTTCTTGAGCGTCACAAAAGCACCATTCTTGTTGATGGTTTTGAGCGCGCGGCAGCTCAGCTTGAGCCGGACGAACTTGTTCAATTCTGGAACCCAGATGCGCTTGGACTGAAGGTTAGGGGAAATGGTCCGCTTCACCACTTTCGTGACGTGGCGGCCGATACCACCCTTCTTCTTGGCGAGACCAGAACGGTGAATTTTGCCGCCAGAGCGGACGCGGGTTCCTCGGATGCTACAAATACGTGCCATAATAAAAATTTCTTGCGGTTGCGGGACGCGGAGAATGACCTGCCAATCCGATGCGTCAAGACGAATTCTTAGGTTATTTACGCAATTGGACGAAATTGCGATGAATCGCGGGTGCGGGTGCGGGGACTTTGTTGACGGTGTTGACGGTGTTGACAATCTGGTCAACACCGTCAGCAAGATCAGTCATGTCCCAATCTCTTCGATCATAGCGGCTTCGTTCCTTTGCCTCCTTTTCGTTGGGGGACCGGGATTGGTGACTTTGGTGACTTTGGTGACTTTGGTGACTTTGGTGACTTTGGTGACGAGTTTGACGTAAATGTTGTCATCATGGCTCCTGCCCAACAGTTGATTTATACCTCCCCGCTAAAAGGTTTGTGCTGTGGCGGACTACCGGTGATAAAAAACCTGCCCCACCCGCTCGATGTGTTCCCTCAGTTCCGCATGGTCGAGCTTTTCGAAAATTGATAGATCGATCATGTAGGGCAGCAGCAGGTCATCCAGCTCCATCGAGATGTCCATCATCTCCGGATAGCCCAGCCCCTCGCCGAAAAGCGTGAGATCGATGTCAGAGCCATTCTTGTAGTTTCCCTTGGCCCGGGAGCCATAGAGCATCGCTTTTTCTACCCGAGGGTGGCTGGCGAATGCTCCTTGGATCGCGGCGATGGTGCTGATAGCGAGGCCATGGTTCATGTCGGTTCCGTTTCCTCCAGCCTTTGGGTTACAGCACTGAAATAGGCAGCCATTCGGACAAATGCAGGGAAAAAATTCATGTGGATGTCACTTACGATGGAGTCCGCGATCTCGATATTGTAGGTGTGTGAGGTAAGATTGCGTGCCTTGATCATGTCCATCCAGACTTGGCCTTCGTTGATCAAACCGTTCTTAAACGCCTCCCTAGTGGCATTTTTGGAACCGATGATGCCTACAAACCCCTGCTCTTCGAGATAATCCTTGAGGACATTCCAAGCGAGTTCGTGGGTAAATTCAAATCCTTGTATGAAGCCTTGCTGTTCGAGTTCCGACAGAGGCCTCTGTTCGGCCAATTCCACTGCCCGCCGCAGGGTTTGCAGGGCTTTGTTGTAATTCTGAAAGCGTTGGATCCAGCGGATGTCGGGCAAACTCATGGTCGGAGTGTAGCTCAGTGAGGATTTCGGGGAAATGGGCCTGGTCATGATCACCCGAGTTTCCCATCGTTCCTATTCTTCTTTGCCTTCATCATAGCAGCACCGCGGCTCTTTAAAAACAAAAAAATGGCGGACAGGGAGGGATTCGAACCCTCGGTGACATTGCTGCCACACACGCTTTCCAAGCGTGCTCATTCGACCACTCTGACACCTGCCCTTGGAGGGCGGGAAGCTAGGAACTCGAATTGATCTTGGCAATCCCT
>Ga0105045_10005767_pt1 | contig 10918 bp, 9 predicted proteins | sample MAT02_FD_78089 | JGI IMG/M metagenome (GOLD analysis project Ga0105045, IMG submission 78089) | Freshwater microbial communities from Lake Fryxell liftoff mats and glacier meltwater in Antarctica - MAT-02 (megahit assembly) | ecosystem: Environmental > Aquatic > Freshwater > Ice > Liftoff... | reverse complement strand
GTCGGGGATGGCGTGGACGTTGGAGAGAGAAAGCACCGTCTCGGATCGCAGGACGCGTTTGGCGAGGGGATCGCTGATCGGCAGGGTCGGCTTGCCCTCACCCGGGCCCCGGCCGAAACGGCTGCAGTAGCCGATCTGTTTCAGTGTGTCATGGGGGATGCCTTCCTTGTCTTCGACCGAGACGATGCGCTGAACAAGGCAGTGGGTCGCGCCGAACTGCTCGGTGATGTGGTGGAGGGCATCGCTGAGAATCTGGTCTTCGCGCACGCCGCTGCTGGAGAATTCTTTGGTGGTGCGCTCGAGGAGCATACGGTTCTGGAGCTGGCGCGCGAGCGCCGCCTCGGCCTTGTCTCGCTGGCCGGTGAGCATTTCCTCGTGACGGTGCATCTGCTTCACCCGCGACTGGATCGAAAAGCGGATCACACTGACGATTAGGGCGATGACGGCGAGGAAGGCGAGGGCCTTCGCCAGCCAGGTCTGCCACCAGGGTGGGTTGATGACCACACGGACCTTCGCGGTGACATCGGGGAAATTTTCCCCGTCGAGGGAACTCTGCACTTTGAAGAGGTATTTCCCCGCGCGAAGGTTGGAATAAGATGCCTTGCGGTCGTCGCCCGCGGTCTGCCACTCATATTCGTAGCCGTCGAGCATGTAGCGGAAGTATCCGCGGTTTGGGCCGCGGTAGTCTAGATTGGCAAAGCGGAAGGCAAAGCGGAGTCGTTGATCGTAAGGGATGCGGATCTCGTCGGTCGCCGCGATCTCGCGCTCGAGAATGCCGCCTTGATGCGGGGCTACGGGCTCGCCGAAATACTCGAAGCTCGTGAGCATGGGATTCGGTGTCCGGGGCAGAGCAGGGAGCTTGGCGGGGTCGATGATATTCAGCCCGTCCAGTCCGCCGAAGTAAAGAATGCCGTTATCGTCCCTCGCGACAGCGCCGAGGTTGAATCCGTCTTTCTGGAGACCGTCTTCTTCGGAAAATATGCGGAACTCGCTCTGCATCGAGTTGAGACGTGCGATACCGGTCCGGGTCGCGACCCAGAGGAAGTTGCCGTCGTCCTTGATGAGTGAGACGACCGTGTCATCCGGCAGACGATTGAGGGCATTATTGAAGTTGGTAATTTCACCGGTGCGGGTGTTGAAGCGATCAAGGCCGGCGTCGAGACTGCCGATCCAGACGATGCCGTTGGAATCGGGCAGCACCGTGGTGAAGCGGTTGCTTGTGAGCTTGTCGGCTTTGGGGAAGACCTCGCCGAGCGTGGCGAGGCCGTTGGCCCCCTTGGGCAGCAGGTAGGCTTGCGAGGGAGAGGTGACCCAGAGGTTGCCGGCGGCGTCTTCGGCAAGATAATTGATAAAGTCGACCTTCTCGTCGCCGGTGCCATCAATTCGGCTGAAGGCCGGGGTCGCCGGATCGATCTGCCAGAGCCCTCCGCCAAGGGTTCCGGCAAAGAGGCGTCCCTGACTGTCCTGGAAGAGGGATGAGATATTGTCATGCCCGAGCGAAGCGGGGTTATTCGGATCGTGGATGAAAGTGCGGACGTTCCCGTCCGGGGCGCGAAGGAGGAGCCCGCCTCCACGAGTTCCCATCCAGAGATTGTTCTGCCGATCTTTCAGCACGGCGGTGATGTTCAGCTTGGATTCGGGAGCGCCGGCTCCGTCATTCTTGAAGGCACTGGTCCCGGTGTTCCATTGCGCCAGGCCGCGTTCGGTTCCGATCCAGACGCCTTCGCCGGGGATGTAGCTGAGACTACTGATGGCGGAGTGGGGGAGTCCGGCCGGATTTTCAGGATTGTAGCGGAGGTGGGAGAACCACTGTCGGTCGAGGTTGAAGCGGCTTGTTCCGCCCGCAAAAGTAGCGATCCAGAGCATGCGGGAACGATCCTCGAAGATCGCAGAAACGTGATTGTCGGTGAGACTGTCACCATGGCGGGGATTGTTGATGAAGTAGATGAATGAATCATTTCCCCGGTCAAAGAGGGCGAGACCGTTCATCGTGCCGACCCAGAGATCGGAGCTGGAATCGACGAAGAGAGAGGTGATGTTTTTTTCCCGGAAGGGATATGCGGCCGGTTCCGTCGCAGTGTCGGCGGAGTAGCTGAACAGGCCGTTCCCGGCCGTCCCGATCCAGATGCGGTTTTTCGAATCGCGGGCCACGGCGGTAACGGGAACGGTCGTGGACCAGAATTTGGTGAAGGCTTTGTCGTTGCTGTTCCAGCTAAAAAGGTCGCCCGAGACCGTGCCGACCCAGACTTCGCCTTTGCCGATACTGGTGATGGAGGCGATCCGCGAGCTTCCGAGCGGGCCATCGGCGACAACGATGTTTTCAGTGGTGAGGTTGAGGACGTTGAGCCCCTCATCGGTTCCGATCCAGAGGTACTGGTCTTCGGAAATGGCAAGATCGACAATATGATCGCTCAGAAGCTTGCCGCCGTTGGGATACCCCGCCCTCAGCGAGGTGGCTTTACCGCTCTCCTGGTTGAATTTGATGAGCCCCTGCGAAGATGTCCCGATCCAGAGATTGCTCTTGGTCCCGCTCGTCGTGGCAACGGCGGTGAGTTGGTCACTGCTCAGGCTGTCGCTGGCGTCGGGATTGTGGGAATAATGCATCGTCTCCCAGCCATCGAAGCGGCTCAGTCCCCGATCGGTCGCGAGCCAGACCGAGCCACCGAGGTCCTGGGTGACATCCCGCACGAGATCGGATTTCAGTCCTTGCGGGGTCGTGGTGGAAAGCTGCGTAAAACGGATGCGGCTCGTGGTGTGAGACTGTGCGGACACCTTGAGCGGAGAACAGACCCATCCGGCACCAATTACAGCCAGGGGCAGAAAATAGGATCGCCGGATAATTGCCATCGGAGTCTGTTTCACCTTAAAACTACAGGGATATTAGTAATAATGGAGACTCCAAAATCAATCTCAATTCGATTCTATATGAAAAATATTTGTATTCAAGGAATTTACAGTTAATTTATTGAATTGTGAGATTCCCCCGGTCCACGCTGAAAAAAGCCCAATATGGGGCACTGCGGTGCTCCGCGATGAGTCTTGTTGAGATCTTAATTGCAATAGTTGTAATTGGCATTATTGGGGCTATCGGGATCCCCGCCATTAGCAAGATCCGGGAGTCGGCGAAAGAAGCGGCGGCGACTCAAAACGCGAAGAACATCCAGCAGATGTCCGGTGCGCTTGCGGCGTTGGGGGTGGCTCACGTCATCCCTGACTCGATGGGTGGTGTGGCCGCGACGGCGCGTCTCCTCCGCGAGGGCGTGATCGTTCCCGAGGGTCCGATGGCAGGGGAGAAGTTCGTGCTTTCCGGTCTGCGTGACGACGAGATCGACTCGATCAGCGTTTACCTTTACGTGCAGTACGACAGGAAGGAATTGCGGCTCATCTTCCGTGATCCGAAGGTAACCCAACTGCCCGCGCTGATCCGCGCGGGGGTGATGCTGTGCCGACTTTCCGATTCACTCGGCAGCAGCGAGGTCGGCTCGATCCTGCTCTCCGTCCTAGAGGTCCGGCGCTGATTCGCTGGCCCCTACGCTTCGGTGGTGGTGTCGGTCACTTCCTCAATACTGCCCGACTCCTTGAGGCGATCAATGAGTGACTCGATCGCGATGGCGCGATTTTCCTGAAGATACTGGTCCCGCAGTCCGGAGATCTCGGCTCGCGGAACGGGCGCCGGATCTTTGCGATCCGTCACTTTGAAGAGGTGGAAGCCGTAATGGGTCGCAACGATGGGACTGATCTCGCCCACCTCCATGGAAAAGGTGATGGCCTCGACCTCGGGCATGGTCTCGCCCTGTTTCATGAATCCGAGGTCGATCTCGCGGTCTTCGCTGCTGCCGTGTTCGCGCGCGGCGAGTTCAAAATCTTTTCCCGCGAAGAGCTCGCGGCGCAGATCGCGCAGGGCGACGTAGGCTTCGCGGGCGGCTTCGTGGCTCGAGGGTTCGATGAAGATCTGGCTGACGCGGACCTGCTCGGTGCTCATGTAGCGGGAGAGGTTTTCCTGATAATAGGCCTCGAGTTCCTCGTCAGTCGGATCGACGGGCCCTCTGAGCTCGGCTTCGAAGAGGCGATCGACGATCATGCTGCTCTCGAGCTTTTCGAGGATGATGCGGCGATCCCCTGGATTAAAGCCGGTGTTGTCGTAAAACTTCTGCTCGTCTCCGTGCTCGGCCTTGATCTCCTCGAAGCGGGCTTCGAGCGCCTCGGTCGGGATGTCGCCGTAGCGTTTCACCGACTCCTGCTCGAGGAGGGTGCGGTTGACGACGTTGTCCCTCGCGTAGGTCCGGAACTCGGTATCACGGTCACAGCAGACGACCTCGCCCAAGCTCTGGTAGTGCTCCTTGATGGATTCGAATTCGTCCTCGAGGACCTCGTCTCCGATATGCTCGCCATTGATGATGAAGGCCATCGGTGAAGGTGGCGCAGAATATCTCTCTCCGCAAACGGCACGGACCGAAAAGAGGACGACGGAAACACGGCGGAGGAGTGTCCGGAACGAGGGGGCCGAAAGGATGGCACTTGATTCGCCGTCGATTGCGGGGACTTTGGCCGCGTCATGGGGAAAATCAGCAAAGCGTTCATTCTGGGAGCAGGGCTCGGCACGAGACTGCGTCCGCTCACTGAGGAATTGCCGAAACCGCTCGTCCCGGTTTTCAATCGGCCCCTCATCACCTACGCATTTTCCCATCTGCGGCACGATCTCGGGGTGGAGGAGTTCGCGGTCAACACGCACCATTGCCCGGAGGCCTACGACGCCGCTTTTCCTGATGCTCAAGAGGGCGGCAGCTCCCTCCTTTTCCGTCACGAGCCCGTCCTCCTCGACACCGCCGGCGGGATCGCCAATCTCCGCGACTGGCTGCCGCAGGACGAATCCTTCATCGTTTACAACGGCGACATCCTCACCGATCTGCCGCTGGAGCCCGCCCTCGAGCAGCATCTCCGCACCGGCGATGCCGTCACCCTCATCCTGCGCAGCCATGGCGATGAACTGCGAGTCGGCTACGATGCCGCGACGGGGAAAGTCGTCGACATGCGTGGCGCACTGCGGCCCGACTGGCCGCACCGATATCAGTTCACCGGGATCTACCTCGTCTCTCCGGCTTTCTATCCTTTTCTAAAGCCTGGAAAAATCGAATCCGTCGTGCTGCCGATGCTGGAGGCGATCCGGGCCGGTGGTCAAGTCGGCGGCATCGTAATCGACGAAGGCGAGTGGGGCGACCTCGGGGAGCGCGATGCCTACCTCGACGCCCTCTCCCTCGCCGCGCGGGGATTTCCCCGTTATGCCGACACTCCCCTCGAGCGCATTTCCCCGTCGGCCTGTATCGGCGACGGAGTCGTGATCGATGCTCTCTCGACTGTGGGAGCCGGGGCGATTTTGGAAAAAGGCGCAGTCATTCGCGAATCTGTGATCTGGCCCGGGGCAATCGTGACGGCTGATGCGGTTCTCCATCGCACCGTCGTGCGGGGAGGTCGAACCGCTCGTGGGGAGCTCTCAAATGTCGATGTGTAAGGCGAATTGGAACCGTTGCGGTCTTAAAAATCGAAAAAATTCACGAAAATTCATAACAAACCGCAGATACGTGCGTCTTAGACGTGACGCATGCCTGTCATTCGGGTATGGTTAGGAGATCCGCAGCTGCTTTGGAAAAGATCGACATCCCACGAAAAACGGTTTACAGGCTCTCCCTTTATCAGAGATGCCTGCTGAAGTTCCGTGACCAGGAAGTCGAGACCGTCTCCTCTGAAGACCTCGCCAAGGCGGCGGGCGTAAAGCCGACCCAACTGCGCAAAGACCTCGGTCATGTCGGGCAATTCGGCACCCGCGGTCTCGGTTACAGTGTCACGACCCTCTCCGGTGCAATTTCGGGAGTGATGGGGCTGACGATGTTGCAGCCCGTCATCATGGTCGGGGTGGGGAATCTCGGTTCGGCCCTGCTCCGCTACAGCGGCTTTCGCAAAGAGGGCTTTGAAATTATCGCCGCCTTTGACGCCGAGCCTGCCAATGTCAAAGCAACCACCGAGCAGATGGGCGTGCCGGTCTACGATGTGAAGGACATGGGGCGCTATGTCAGTGCGCACGGGGTCCGCATGGCCATCATCGCGGTGCCTGAATCCGCCGGACAGGTGGTGGCCGATGTCCTCGTTGCCTCGGGCGTGCAGGCCATCCTCAACTTTTCCCCCACCGTTCTCTCCGTGCCCGACGAAGTCGTCGTGAATCACGTCGATCTCGCGGCAGAGCTCGGCAGCCTCAGCTTCTTCGTAAGTTGAAACCCGGACCGGCGGCATTGGGCGGCGATGCACTCGCGGTAGTGCCTTACGAAGGGGTCTTTTCGCTGCGCGACACCCTCAAGTCCGGTCAGCTCTTTCACTGGGAAAATTTCATTCTCGACGGACTCGAAGGGTTCGCCGGCTGCATCGGTGATGCTCCGCCGTCTTTTATCGCCCAGCTCGAAAACGGCGAGATCCTCACCTTTACCCGGGATCGCGAGCGGGTCGGCCGCTACTTCGGTCTTGATCATCGGCTCGGGGAGATCCATGCCACCTTTCCGGCCAATGATCCCGTTCTCGCCGCCGCGATGGCCTACTGCCCGGGAATTCGCATCGCGCGCCAGCCGACGTGGGAGTGTCTCGCCACTTTCATCACCTCATCGCTGAAACAGGTCACCCACATCCGCGCCATTTCCATGACTCTGCGGCAGCGCTATGGCGTTGCCCATGTCTTCGGCGACAGGACTTTTTACGCCTACCCCGAACCCGCCGCCCTCGCCGCTGCCGGTGAGGATTCGCTGCGCCAGTGCTCCCTCGGCTACCGGGCAAAGTCGCTTCATCTCGCCGCCTGCGCCATCGCCGCTGGAGAGATCGACCTCGCCGCCATTGAACGTGATCCCTCGCTGGAGAGCGCGCGGGCAAGTCTGATGCAACTGCACGGGGTGGGGGAGAAAATCGCCAACTGCGCTCTGCTCTTCAGCGCCGGTCAGTGGGGCGCCTTTCCCATCGATGTGTGGATCGAGCGCATCCTGCGCGAGCACTACCGCAAGCGGGTCAAAGGCCCGAAGCTCCAGCAATGGGCCGTGAAACACTTCGGACCGAACGCCGGCTACGCGCAGCAATACCTCTTTCATTTCGCGAGGAAAACGCTTTAATATCCTTTAACTTCAGCGATGTCAGAACAGCAAAAGGTCTTTGCCAGTCTCTCAGGGGCTCTAGTCGCCCACCTGATCTTTTTTCTGTTGGTTTTTGGCTTTCTCAGCACCCGCAGCGCCAACTCCTCGACCGGCACCGGAGCTGACCGCCCCGTCGCCGAAGAAAAGTCCCGCGAGGTCACCGTGCTCATGAGTGATCTCATGGAGCAGATTCAGGTCGAACCGCCGCCGCCGGCTGCACCCGAGTTCGTCACTACCGATCTCAACGCTCCGGAGGTCGACGCCCCGCCCAAGGCGCGCTTCGAGTCCGATCGCAACACCTCCGCCGCCAGCGCCCTGCGGCCCGACGAGACCCTTCCGCAGGAGGACAGCCCCACCCTCGCCGGGACTAGTCCGCTGCCCTATCTCACCCTCGCCAACCGCGACTACAGAGCAGGCGACAAACCTTCTGCCGCTTCCGCCGATGCCGCCGCGATTCCGAAGCCACCCGCCGCGTCACCTTCATCGAATGCCGCTTCATCGACCCCGGTCGGGCGCGACGGATCAGATGACGAGGACCTCGACGGCGCTCCGATCGACCCCGTCGAAGCCGTTGCGGATCGCATGCGGCGGCCCGCAGGCCTTTCCATCGCTCGAGAATCCCCGGGCTCAAACGAGGCCGCACTGGATCGTCCCGAAGAAGAAGCCGAATCCAACGCGCAAAAGAGCTTTGTCGTTCCCGAGGCCGAGCCCGGGGCACCCGACCTCGGCCCGATGACCAAAGAAAAGGATCGCGACGCGAGCGGCGGCGGCACCTTTGCCGAAACCGGAGAATCCACCGATCAGGAAAAAGAAAAAATGCGGCCCGAATCGGCTGCGGAGACAGGGGAAAAGCCCGCCATGAAACCTGCCGACGAGGGCCTTTTCTCCGACAGCTTCAGTCCCGAAGAGCGGCAGAATGTGATCAACGGCAAGGTTTCCAAGATCGGCCAGGATGCCGTTGATGCCGAGGGAACCCCTCTCGGTCGTTACAAAAAGGCAGTCAGGGACGCCATCTCCGCCAAATGGCACCGCTACAAACAGGACAACGCGGACTTCGTCACCTGGGGCATCCTCAAGATCGAGTTCAGCGTCGATAAGGACGGGCGGGTGAATAACTTGCAAATTACCAAAAACGAGGCCAATGCCATCCTCGCCGAGTTCTCTCTCAAGGCCATCCGCGAAGCGAAACTGCCGCCCATGCCCGCCGATGTCGCAGAATCGTTCGGCGCGCAAGGCCTCGTCATCCAATACGACATCATCATCTACTGACGCCCCCGTTTTTCCATGCTCGATCCCTCCATTAACTCCAAGGTCTGGGACTTCCTCCTCTCGGGCGGAATCTTCATGGCCTTCATTGCGGCCTGTTCGTTCGTCGGCATCGCCGTCTGCATTCACCGGGCCCTCACCCTGCGTTGGAATTCCGTTATTCCCCCCGATCTTAGAGGCGACCTCGGCCGCTGTGGGGAAGGGTTCCGCGAAGGGCGTGCCGCGAAGTTGTATCTCGATCTTAAGCGCAGCGAGAGCCCCGTCGGCAAGGTCGGGCGTGTCGCCCTCTCTTCGGAGTTCACGACCCGCGACGAGGCCTTCACCGCCGTCGAGGCCACCGCCCGCGAGCAGATGGTGCGGCTCGAGAACGGAATGGGAGTGCTCGAGGTCGTCATCACGATCACGCCGCTCCTCGGGCTGCTCGGCACCGTGAGTGGTCTCGTCAGTGTCTTCGGCACCCTCGGGGACGGAGATGCCGGATCAGATCCCGCCCTCATCGCCGCGGGCATTGCCATTGCCCTGAACACGACCATTGCCGGTCTCGTCGTCGCAGTCATCATGGTGATTTTTCACTCCTACTTTTCCCGTCGCCTCGAGCGAATTGCGGTGCGGATCGAGGTCATCGCCGGGCATCTCCTGCACGAGTTCTACAAGAATGGCGGCCCGGCCCTCTATACCGCCGCAGTCGATGCCCTCGCCAACCCCGATCTGTCGGATACGGGGCTCGCGAGGTCGGGTGAATCCGCCGCACGCGAAAACGATAAAAGCGATTTCCTCTCGTGAATATCTACCGCAAGCGACGCACCAGCCCGGCGGTATCGATCGTCAGCATGATCGATATTCTCGCGATCCTGCTGATCTTCTTTATTGTCACCACCACTTTCAAAAAGAACGAATCCCTCGTGAAGGTGAATCTGCCCCGTTCTTCCGAGATGAGTTCCGGCGTTGCGAAAGAGTCACGAGTCCCCCTCGCGCTGGGAAAAGACGGGCAGGTCTCGCTCGGTCCGACGGTGGTGCCGATCGAGTCCCTCTCGAATGCCCTGCGCGAGTTCAAGAATACCCGTCCCGGGGAAAAACTCGAACTCAAGGCCGACGAAGGCGCGCCCCTCGGGCTCATCGTCAAAGTGTGGGATGCCGCGACCCTGGCCGGTCTCGAGATCGGCGACCTGCCCCTCCGTATCCTCCTTAGTGAGTGAGAATCCGCAGGAATCAGGCGAGAATTGTGCTAAACTCCTCGCTTCATCATGATCCGAGACATCGTATTTTACCCCGATCCCATCCTCCGAAAAACCGGCGCGTGCGTTGACGAAGTGACGCCCGAGATCCGTGAACTCGCGGCCGACATGATCGAGACCATGTATGACGCCAACGGTGTCGGCCTCGCCGCTCACCAGGTCGGAATCTCTCTCCAGCTCGCCGTCATCGACGTTTCTCACGATGAAGAATGCATCTCCTACCTTCGCGTCAACGGGAAGGACACCGCGCTCAAGGATCTCTGCCCCCTCATTTTTGTGAATCCCGTCGTCGAGACACTCGGCGGTAAGGACATCGACACCGAAGGCTGTCTCTCCTTTCCTGATCTTCGCGGGGAGATCGCCCGCCCCTACGAGGTGAAGGTGACCTTAAAAACGCTTGATGGCAACACCCTCGTGATCGAGACCGACGGGCTCTTCGCGCGGGCGATCCAGCACGAGGTCGATCACCTTTTCGGCAAGCTCTTCATCGATCGCATGAGTTCCGCCCGCAAGCTCGCGATTCGTCGCCAGCTCAAGGAAATGCAGGAACAATACGGCTGAGCCATCTCGCCGCGCCTTTTCATGAAAGCACTTTTTGCCATCTTCCTCAAAGGCGTCGCGATGGGCGCGGCCAACGTCATTCCCGGAGTCTCCGGCGGCACCGTCGCCTTCATCACCGGCATCTACGAACGGCTCATCAACGCCCTGAAAAATCTCGACGGGGCGGCGCTGAAGCTCCTCTTCACGGGGCGCTTCCGGGAACTTTCCACGAAGATCGACTTTCCCTTCCTCGCCGCGCTCGGGCTCGGGGTCTTTGCGAGCATCCTAACCTTCGCAGAGGTTCTCAAGTATCTCTTTGTACACCACGGCGTCTACGTCTGGTCCTTCTTCTTCGGTCTCATCGTCGCTTCGGTTTACTTCGTCGGCAAACAGGTGAAACGCTGGTCCCCCGGAACCGTCGTCGCCCTCCTCCTCGGCGCCGCCATCGCCGTGAGTGTCGCCCTGCTCAAACCCGCCTCGGAAAATGACAATGTCCTCTACCTCTTCGTGTGCGGCATCCTCGCGATGGCGAGCATGATCATCCCCGGGATTTCCGGCTCGTTCGTCCTCCTCCTCCTCGGGAACTACCAGCTCGTCATGATCGAGTCGGTCTCGAAGCTCAAAACGCTCGACCCCGAGGCTTTCGCCGTCCTCATCCCCGTGGGCATCGGCGCCGTCGTCGGCATGATCGCCCTCAGTCACTTCCTCGCCTGG
>Ga0105045_10005764_pt1 | contig 10918 bp, 8 predicted proteins | sample MAT02_FD_78089 | JGI IMG/M metagenome (GOLD analysis project Ga0105045, IMG submission 78089) | Freshwater microbial communities from Lake Fryxell liftoff mats and glacier meltwater in Antarctica - MAT-02 (megahit assembly) | ecosystem: Environmental > Aquatic > Freshwater > Ice > Liftoff... | reverse complement strand
GCTGCGGCGACAAAACTGCCTTATCGATGGCGACTTTGGCTGCGCACGACCGTGAACATGAATCGAGTCTTTGGGAACTCCCCGCGCAAGGCCACCTCCAAAGCTGCCTACCGGTAAACTTGTCGATTCGATTGACCAAGGAGCACCCCGTGAACGATGCAATGGTGACCCGCAACTTGTTGATTCCCAGCGCCGTCGGCAGCCTCGACAGCTATATCCAAGCGGTCGGCCAGGTGCCGGCGCTGAGCACCGAAGACGAACAGCGTCTGGCCCGGCAGTTGCGCGATGCGGGCGATCTGGACGCCGCCAAGCACTTGGTGCTGGCGCATCTGCGCTTTGTGGTGCACGTCGCGCGCGGCTATCAGGGTTACGGCTTGGGCATGGCTGATCTGATCCAGGAAGGCAACATCGGCCTGATGAAAGCGGTCAAGCGTTTCGATCCCGAACAGGGCGTGCGCCTGGTCAGCTTTGCAGTGCACTGGATTCGCGCCGAGATGCACGAGTTCATCCTGCGCAACTGGCGGATCGTCAAGGTCGCCACCACCAAGGCCCAGCGCAAGCTGTTCTTCAACCTGCGCAAGTCGAAAAAGCGCCTGGGTTGGCTCAACGCCGAAGAGGTGCGCGCGGTGGCCAAGGACTTGGGCGTGCCCGAGGCGACAGTGCTGGAGATGGAATCGCGGCTCTCGGGCCAAGACGTGACCTTCGATGCCCCTGCCGACCAGGACGATGATCATGCGCGGCCGGCGCCAGCGGCATTTCTGATCGACCGCGGCCAAGGCTCGACGCCCTATGAGACCCTGGAGCACGCCGACGAAGAAGAGCGGCAACTCGACGTGCTCGGCGACGGCTTGTCGCGGCTCGATCCGCGCTCGCGCGACATCATCCAGCGCCGCTGGCTAGATGAAAACAAAGCGACCTTGCAGGAACTGGCCGATCAATACGGCGTGTCAGCCGAGCGCGTGCGCCAGATCGAAGCCAATGCGATGAAAAAAGTACGGGCGTTGTTTGAGGCCTGATTCAACAGCGAAACTCGTCAGCTGAAACGGCGCCCAAGGGCGCCGTTTCTTTTCTTCCATCGACAGACATGATCCGTGGGGTAACCCCACGGATCGGGCGCCCAGGGGCGCCGTTTCTTTTCCTCCACCGACAGACATGATCCGTGGGGAAAGCCCACGGATCGGGCGTTCGATGACGCTTTTTTTGCTGCGACGATCGAAAGATCGCGGCTGAACCAGCGGCTGCAGCGCAGCCACTGGCTCGGCCCTATCGATCAGAAGTCGTAGCTCACCCGGGCATAGACGAAGCGACCCGAACGCCCGAACGGCGCGTAGTTGGAGAACGACTGGTTGCCGGTGATGTTGCGGCTGATCGGAAATGGGTCCGGGTACTGATCGAACAGATTGTCGGCGCCGAGGGTTAACCGCAGCGTCTCGCTGAAGTTCCAGCGGCCTTCCAGGTCGGTCACGATTTCTGCGCCCAGCGTGACATCGGTCGCCGCCGTGGTTCCCGGATCGAGCACGCTGCCGTAACGGGTCGCGCGCAGGGTCGCGCCAAATGCGCCGTAGTCCCAGTTCAACTGGCTGCCGACTTTGTTGCGCGGGTTACCTTTCTCAAACGTCAGCACGTTGATTCGATCAAACAAAGCCGGCGCTGGGTTGAGCGCAGCCAGCGGCGCGGTGCTCGGCACCCGGGTGACCTCGGTCTCATTCCAGTTACTGGCGACGGTCAAATCGAAGCTGCCGACGGTGGTGTCCCAAGGCATATTGACCACCAGATCGACGCCGCGGGTCTCGGTGTCAACGCCGTTGATGAAGAAACGGCCGCCGCCGATTCCCGGGAAGCCTTGGGTGGTCAGGAACTGACGCACGTTGGCCGCAACCAGGTTCTCCGACAGCACGATGCGGTCTTCGACATCGATCCGGTACCAGTCCAGGGTGATCGAGGCAAAGCCCAGTTCAGCAATTGCGCCGAACGAGTAGTTGGTGGACTTTTCCGCATCCAGCGGCTGGGCGCCGAGCGCAATCGCGACCGGGTTGTTGACCGGAAAGGTGGTGATGTCAAACGGCACGCCATTGATGAAGTTGGTCGATGTTGAGGTGAAGAACTGTTGCTGCAACGACGGCGCGCGAAAACCATTTTGGAGCGAGCCGCGCAGCGCGAACGCTTCGCTGAAGTTGTAGCGCAGCGCGGCCTTGCCGGTGGCGTTGTTGCCAAAGTCGGAGTAGTCCTCGACCCGCACCGCCGCCGAACCCAAAAGATTGTCGGTCAGGTTGGCCTCAAAATCGATATAGGCGCCGATCGCGCGGCGGCTTTCGCTGACCGCGTTGCTTGGACGAAAGCCGGGAAACACCTGCGCGCCCGAGGGGGTGGGCTGACCGTTCGCCAGCAACGCGCCGCCGTTGCGCCAAGAATCCGGCTCGCCGGCGGAGATCGAATAACCCTCACTGCGCGCCTCAAGGCCGGCGGCGATATTAAGCGGTGAAGCGAGCCCGCCGAAATCGAGCGAGCGCACTCCGGACAGGTTGAACACCAGCTGGTCGTAGTCAAAGCCGCCAGCGTCAAACTCGGTCTTGCTGGTCGGTCCGATCGAGCGGTTCAGGGTGTTGGTGATGGTGAAGTCCATGTTGTTGCGGCCATAGACCAACGAGGTGTCCATGGCCCATTCGCCGAGATTCCACTGATAGCCGAAGGCGGCGCTGAAGTCGTCGACCGCCGGCTCGATGATCGGCAAAAAACCGTCCGGATAGATGCTGGCCACGTTGCGGTCGTCGAGCGAGCGGCGGAAGAAGCCGGCCGAGCGCGCATCGCGGTTTTGATACGAGGCCCAACCGTAAACCCGGGCGCCGTTGCCCATATCGGCGCCAGCATTGGCGAATAAGGTGAACTGCTGCACTTCGGGTTCGCCGTACCACGCGTTGAAACGGTCGATGGTGGTCTCGCGCGGATCGAAGCTGCCGTTGGCCAGCCGCGAATACTGCTGGCGAAAGTCGTAACCGCCGCGCTCGGTGCGGGCCTGATCGCGGTACTCGGCCGACAGGGTCAAAAAGCCGTTGTCGCCGAGAGCAAAACCTTTCCAGCCGCCGACCACGAAGATTTCGCCGTCGGTGACTTCGCGCTTGATATTCGCCGGCGCGCTCCAGGTGGCGCCGGCCGGCGGTGGCGTGGTCGGCGTGGTGTAGCTGGTATCACGATAGCCGTAGGAGCCGGTGATGTTGCCGCCTGCGTTCGAATCGCGCAGCAGAATATTGATCACGCCAGAGATCGCGTCCGAGCCGTATTGGGCCGACGCGCCATCGCGCAGCACTTCGATGCTGCGGATCGCGGCGACCGGGATGGTGTTGAGATCGACCGCGGACGAACCGCGTCCGATCGTGCCGTTAACGTTGACCAGCGCGGCCGAGTGGCGACGCTTGGAGTTGACCAGCACCAGCGACTGATCCGGCGCCAGACCGCGCAAAGTCGCCGGGCGCACGGTGTCGGTGCCGTCGGCCAGACCCGGACGCGGGAAATTGAACGACGGCAAGGTGATCGCCAGCGCCTGATTGAGCTCGGTGGTGCCGGCGCGCTCCAGTTTCTCGACCCCGATCACGTCGATCGGCACTGCGGTGTCGGTGGCCGAGCGCCCGGCGACCCGGGTGCCGGTGACCACGATCGTCTCCAGTTCGGTTTGGTTTTCGCGCGCGTCAGGGGTTTGCTGCGCGACCGCCGGCATGACCGGAAGGACCAGCAACGCGGCGATGCTGGCGGCGAGGACATTGCGCTTGAGTTGCAACATGAAATCTCCTTAAGACCGGGAAGGAACGATGCGGCGCCGAGGCTCTGAAACGCAAAACGGGCGCGCGGTGGTTAACGACGACTTAACAGTAGGTTGTAACCCGGTCGCGCGTCAATCGAAAACTGCGCCACTGGCGTTGCCACGTCAAGCGCGCAGGTTTATTCGACGTCGAGCGGATCGACATCGATCGACCAACGCACGCGGCGGGCCGGCGCGGAGCCGGCAAGGCTAGGGATCAGGCCGGTGAGCAGCTGTTGCAGCGGTGCACGACGCGGGCTTTCGATCAGCAACTGCACCCGGTGATAACCGGCGCGGCGCGCCATGCGCGCGGGCCAAGGTCCGCTCAAGCTGACGTCGGCCACGTTGATCGCGCCGACCTCGGCCACCGCGCGCGCCATGAAGGCATCGAGCGCAGCGGGTTCGCGCGCTTCGGCGCGCAGCATCGCCCAAGCGGCAAACGGCGGCAGGCGGTGCTCGGCGCGGCTGGCGAGCGCCGCTGCGGCAAAACCGGCATAGCCTTCGCGCAGCAGTCGGGTGAACAGCGGATGTTCGGGGGCAAAGGTCTGCACCAGCACCCGCCCCGGCAGTTGACCGCGACCGGCGCGACCGGCGACCTGGATCAGCAACTGCGCCAGCCGCTCCGGCCCGCGAAAGTCCGCGCTTTTGAGTCCGGCGTCGGCATCGACCACCGCGACCAGGGTCAGGCGCGGCAAATCGTGGCCCTTGGCCAGCATCTGGGTGCCGACCAGGATCGCCGGACCAGGCTGCTCCAGGCGTTCCAGCAGCGCCTCAAAACGACCTTTGCCGCGGGTGCTGTCGCGATCGATGCGCAGTACCGGCGTTTCCGGAAAACGCGCGGCCAGCGCATCTTCGAGCCGTTCGGTGCCGACGCCCTGCGGCCGCAGCTCGGCCGCGCCGCAGCCCGGACAGGCCGCCGGCAGCGGCTGCGAATAACCGCAGTGATGGCATTTGAGGCTCGCCGCCGCGCGATGCAGGGTCAGGGCGATATCGCACTGCGGGCACTGCGCGTGCCAGCCGCACTCGTGACACGCCAGTCGCGGCGACCAGCCGCGGCGATTACGAAACACCAGCACCTGCTCGCCGCGTTCGACGTGGCTGCGGATCGCCTCTACCAGCGGCGCCGACAGCCCGTCGCGGACCTTGATCCCGCGCCGATCGATCAGCGCCACCGCCGGGCTGCGCGCGGCGCCCGCGCGCCGATCCAGCCGCAGCGACTGGTAACGCCCGAAATCGACGTTGGCCAGGGTTTCCAGCGACGGCGTGGCCGAGCCCAACAGCACCGGCACGCCGAGCGCGCGGGCCCGCACCAAGGCCAGATCGCGCGCGCTGTAGCGCCACCCGTCCTGCTGTTTGTACGAGCCGTCGTGCTCTTCGTCGACCACAATCAGACCGGCGTTGGGCAGCGGGGTGAGGATCGCCGAGCGGGTGCCGAGCACGACCTTGGCCTCGCCGTGCGCCGCCGCCAGCCACGCTGCGGCGCGCTCGCCATCGCCCAGACCCGAATGCAAGGTGGCGATCGGCAAGCCCAGGCGCTCGCGATAGCGCCTTATCGCCTGCGGGGTCAGGCCAATTTCCGGCACCAGCACCAGCGCCTGCTGCCCGCGCGCGAGCACTTGGCGGATCAGGGTCAGGTACACCTCGGTCTTGCCGCTGCCGGTGACGCCGTCGAGTACGAACGGCGCGAAACATCCGAACTTGGCGCTGACCTCGTCCACCGCCGCTTGCTGCGCGGCATTCAGTGGCGGGCCGTCGAGCGCCGGCGCGGCGGCGCGGCGGTAGGGCGGCACCGCCAACAACTGACCTTGATCGACGAGCGCCGACAGCACCCGGCCGCAACCCGGCAACCGCTGCCGCAGTTCGGCCGCCGATAGCGGTCCGGCGCGCAGCGCGTCGAGCACTTGGGCCTTGAGGCTGCCAGCGCGCGGCGCGCGCGCTCCAGCCGATCGCCCAAGCGGGTCGGCCAGCGCGTAATCGCCCGGCTGCGCGGGCGCCTCGCCGCTGCCGGCGCGCAAGCTCACCGGCAGCGCTGCGGCTAAAACCTCGCCCAACGGATGCGCGTAGTAGTGCGCCGCCCAACCCAGGCTCGCGTAGAGCTCATCGCCAAAGGCCGAGCGCTGGTCGAGCCAACGCGCGGCGGGGCGCAGGCCCTCGGGCGCCGGCGCGCGCACCAGCTCGGTGACCACACCGATCAGCTGGCGCTTGCCAAACGGCACCGCGATCCGGCAGCCGAGCGGCTCGACCGGCAGCGCCTGCTCGGCGCCCACCGGAAGCAGATAGTCGAAGCTTTGCCACAGCGGCAGCGGCAGCGCCACGCGCAAATAGCTTGCCGACCGAAGGGCTGGGGGAATGCCGTTGCTCATCGACGCCAGTTTATTGAAGTGTGCGCGGCGCAGCGCGGGCGATGGCCGGACGGAACGCCGACGCCAACTGGCTCAGTTAAGCGTGACTCTTCGAGCGAATTATCGGAAACGATGGCAACACGTTATCGGCAAAGAGCTTTTTTCCTTATCCACACAAGCTGTGGATAACTCTGTGCACGAAAGCCGGTGCAGGTCGGTCGAAGCCGCGTGGCTGCATCCGCGCAAGTGCTTTGGTCAAAAATTGGTCATATAAGAATATTTTGTTAAATCAATGGTTTGGCCAAAGCGATCGGTATCCCTCGATGATTCCGGTGGCAAATTGCGGTGATTTCATCCGGACCGGGCTGCGGCTGTGGGAAATGGCCGTGGAGCAGATCGCGACCCGCTTGTCAACGACTTGTGACGCCCTGCGTTACAGGTCCTACGTGTGTGACCGTCCGCTGCCGCTGATCCGGGCGGCTACCGCGGCGACTCGCATCGGCCGCGCGCTCTGCGACACACTGATTGCCCACACCGGATACCGCCCCAGCCCATGACCCTGACCGAGCTTGTGTTCAATTGCGCCGATCGCCGCGAGGCGCCGCACGCTGCGGCGGCAGCGCGGACCCGCGCGCTGGATCTGTTTTTACGCGGGGTCGAAGCGCGCGCCCTGCGGATGGCCGAGTTCTCGGTGCGCGAGCGCGCCGATGCGCTGGATATCGTGCAGGACGCGATGCTCAGCTTCGCCAAAACCTACGGTGCCCACAGCGACGGCGAATGGCCACCGCTGTTCTATCGCGTGTTGAACGCCAAGATCATCGATTTCAGCCGCCGCGAACGGGTGCGCCGCGGCTGGCGCAGCTGGCGCTCTCTGGACGCACTGGACGAGACCGCCGACGCGCGTCTGACCGATCTGGCCGAACCGGGTCCGGCTCGGCGCTTGGCCGGCGAGGCCTTGAGCGCGGCGCTGATCGACGCCCTGGGTCGGCTGCCAGATCGCCAACGCCAGACCTTTTTGCTGCGCCTGTGGGAAGGCTTGAGCGTCAGCGACACCGCGCTGGCGATGGGCGTCAGCGAGGGCAGCGTCAAAACCCATTTGCACCGCGCGCTGCACGCCCTGCGCGAGGCGCTGGTCGAGCACCGCTGATGACCCAGCCACGTCACCATCCGAACCAGCCGATCGACGCCGACCAGCAGGTCCTGGTCGAGGCGCTGACCCGACGCCTGCACGCCGAGGTCGACGGCTATGACGCCGCCACCCGATCGCGCTTGAATCGCGCCCGGCAAGCGGCCCTGGCGGCCGCCCCCAGCCCGGGCTGGGCAGCGCGCGCGTGGGCGCTGCCGGTCGCCGCCGTGGCCTGCGCGGCGGCGCTCGCGCTGCTGTTCAGCACGCACTGGGCCGGGTTGCCAGAGGCCGCGATGACCGCCCTGCCGGCGGCGATGCCGGCCGACGAACTGGCGTGGATCACCAGCGCCGAGGCGGCGGGCCTGAATCGCCAAGACCCGGCGTTTTTGGCCTTCGTCGGCAGCCTTGCCGATGATGACTTTGACGGTGCGATGCCGTGAGCACTGCACCTGGCCTGCGCGCCCCGGGGCTGCGTCGCCGGCGCTTGCTGGCCGCGCTGTTGCTGGCACAGGGCGCTGCCGCGCTGGGCTTCGCGGCGCCGACACTGGCCGTGCCATTGCCGGCTGCGCCGCTGCCGGCCACGCCCGAGCAAGCCGCAGAACGGACCGCGTTCGCCGACTTGCCGAGCGCCGAACGCGCGGCCCTTGCGGCCTACGCGCCGCAGTGGCCTGACCTTGATGCGGACGACCGCCGCAGCCTGCGCAGCGTGGCCCAGCGTTGGTTGGCGATGAGCGAGGCGGAAAGGCGCGTCGCCCTAGGCGATGCCAGGCGCTGGCGCGAGATGAGCCCGCAACAGCGCGCGACCGCGCGCGAGCATCGACGGATCCTGCGCGCGCTCGATCCAAACCAACGCGAGCGCGTGCGGCGCGGCATGCGCAGCCTTGCCGATCTGTCGCCGGACGAACGCACCGCGCTGCGTCGGCGTTTCGAGCAGCTGACGCCGGCGCAGCGCGAGGCATTTTTGCAAGGCGCCCGCAGCGGCCGTCGCGGTGAACTCGTGCGCCAGTTGACCGCCGATCTGTCGCCCGCTGAACGGCCGCGTCTGATCGAGCTTTGGCGCGGCTTGAGCGTCGCTCAGCGCAGCGCCTATCTGGCCCGCTGGCGCCCGCTCGATGGCGCCGGACGCGCCGCGTTTCATCGCCGCATGCTGGCGCTCGATGCGGCGCAGCGCAGCGGCGCGCTGGCCGAGACCCCACCGCCATAAACCCAAACCGCCGCGCCAGTGGCAGCTGCTTTGTCGGTGCTATCTTTCGCCGCAACCCATGGCCCTCGTCCTTTCCTCACTCAAGCTGCTGATCCCGCCGCCGGTGGTGGCGCTGATCGGCGCCGCGCTGATGGTCAAACTTGCTTGGCTGACGCCGCACTGGCGGGTGGAGCTGCCGGGCCGCCTGATGCTCGGCGCCATCGTCGCCCTCGCCGGCTTGGCGTTGATGGTCAGCGCCGCGCGCGCCTTGCGCCGCGCCCAGACCACTTTGAGCCCCCTGCGACCGCACAAGACCTCTACATTGGTCACCAGCGGCATCTATGCGCGCAGCCGCAACCCGATCTACCTGGGGCTGGTGCTCGCGTTGGTCGGTCTGGCGCTGGCGATGGCCAACCCGTTGACCCTGGTCGGACCGCTACTGGTCGGGCTGTATCTGGATCGCTTTCAGATCCGGCCCGAGGAGCACGTGCTCAACGAGCGCCTGCGCGGCGCCTGGGTCAACTATTGCGACCGTACGCGACGCTGGCTTTGAGCGCAGCGCGTTGGCGCACGGCGCTCGCAACGGCGGCCAAGATGGCGCGCGCTCACCGCACCATCCAGCGCCGATCAAGGCCCGATCAAGGCCCGCTCAAATGCGGATCAAGCGCCAAGCAAACGCCCAATTGATCGAAGACTCGCCAGCGCGCGCAAGACGCCGCTAGACCCTTGACTGGTCAGACCCTTGCTTGAACAAGCCCTTGATTGAACAAACCCTTGCTTGATACAGACCCTCGACTGGTCAGGCCCGCCGCCCTCCCTGCCAGGCGCGTCCCAGCCTTGACTTGTGCGTGTGCGCCATACGCGAAGGCGAAAAATGCCGGCGGCGAGTCGTTGCGCGTGACTTGGTCGCGCACGCTCGCGCTGCTGTGCGGCGGCGGCCAAGCCGCGCTCACGGCGCCGGCGCGGCGAGCGGCGGGCTTTGCGGCTGCAAGGTGCGGGCAAAGAAACGATCGATGGTCTCGTAGACGTGGGTGCGGATCGGGATCCCGACCAGCGCGTGCTTGCCGCCCGGATAGCCCATAAATTCAAAGCCAAAGGCGCGGCCCTGCAGCAGACCCATCAGCGCGGTTGAGTGGGTGAACAGCACGTTGTCATCGGCCATGCCGTGGATCAGCAGCAGCTCGCCGTCGATGCCCGCTTGGTGTTCGAGCACGTTGCCGGCGGCGTAGCCGGCCGGGTTGGCCTGCGGGGTGTCCATGTAGCGCTCGGTGTAGTGGGTGTCGTACAGCCGCCAGTCGGTGACCGGGTTGACCGCAGCCCCGGCGTGAATAAGGTCACCGGTCTTGGCCAGCAGCATCAGCGCGATGTAGCCGCCGTAGCTCCAGCCGAAAGTTCCGATGCGCTGTGCATCGACATAGGGCTGCGCGATCAGCCAATCGATGCCGACCCGCTGATCGGCGATCTCCAACTCGCCCATACGGCGGAAGATCGGGTCTTCAAATACCTTGCCGCGCCGCGGCGTGCCGCGGTTGTCAATCGCAAACACCACATAGCCCTGGCGCAGCCAGTACTGCGTCAGCAGATCGTTGAGCCCGGTGTTGACTCCGACCACCCAATCGTTGCGCACGAACTGGCGACCGGGTCCGGCGTAGTAGCGCACGATCGCCGGGTAGCGTTTGGCCGGATCAAAACCGCGCGGCTTGAACAGCCCGTAGTGCATCACCTGGCCGTCGTCGGCGCGAAGCGTGCCAGAGGTTGGCAGCCCGTGATCGGCGAGGTAGACAAAATACGGATGGCTGGAATCGAGTGGATTGTCTTGCAGCGTGGCCACCGCCTCGCCATCGGCCTTGAACAAGCGCACCCGCGGCGGGGTGCTGGGGTCGGAATGGGTGCTGACAAAATAGCGCCCGTCGCCAGCGAATACGGCCTCGTGCCAGCCCGCCTCGGCGGTCAGTTTGAGCGGCTCGCCACGGCCGTCCAGACGCTGCGCGTAGACGTGCTTTTCAAGCGCGTTCGGCCCCGGCGCGTGGACGTAAACCAGGCCCGCTTCGGCATCCACGCCGAGCACGTTCTCAATCGCCCAAGGGGTGTCGGTGATCTGCCGGATCAGCCGACCGTCGAGCCCGTACAAATACAACTGCTTGCGCCCGCTGCGCTCGCTGGCCCAGATCAAACGCGGCGGGTCGGCCAAGAACTCAAGATCGTTGTTGAGGTTGACCCAGGTCTTGCTGGTTTCGGTGAGCAGCGTGCGCTGGGTCGCGTCGGCCAAGTCCCAGGCGATCAGGTCGAGGGTGCGCTGATCGCGCGATTGGCGCTGGAAGGTGAGCGTTGCGGCGTCGGCCCAATCGACCCGCGCAAGATAAATGTCGGGCTCATCGCCCAGCGCGACCGGCCGTGGCGCCGCTGGCGCCTCGGCGGCGTCTTGGTCGGCCACCGCGCCAACAAACAGCGCGATCTTGACGTTGGCCGCGCCG
>Ga0105045_10005763_pt1 | contig 10919 bp, 10 predicted proteins | sample MAT02_FD_78089 | JGI IMG/M metagenome (GOLD analysis project Ga0105045, IMG submission 78089) | Freshwater microbial communities from Lake Fryxell liftoff mats and glacier meltwater in Antarctica - MAT-02 (megahit assembly) | ecosystem: Environmental > Aquatic > Freshwater > Ice > Liftoff... | reverse complement strand
GGTTAATAAACAGATTAACGAAAAATGTTACCGTTCTTTTTGATGGCGATGCTGCGGGCTTGCGTGCATCGATTCGAGGAATAGATTTAATTTTAGAAGAAGGAATGAATGTAAAAGTATGTTCTTTTCCAGATGGTGAAGATCCAGATAGTTTTGCAAAGAAGTCATCCTATGAAGATTTAGTAGAATATTTAGAAAATAATGCCAAAGATTTTATTCAGTTTAAAGCTTCGCTTTTGATGAATGAAGCAAAAAATGACCCTATTAAAAAAGCCGATTTAATTCGGGATATGGTTGTTAGTATTTCCAAAATTCCTGATCGTATTCAAAGAGAAATTTACATTCAAGAATGCTCGAGAATAATGGATATCTCGGAGCAGGTGCTGCAAAGTACGCTGGCGCAAATAGTTCAGAAAGAAACGATAGAAGTTGGTAAAAAACTAAAACGAAATGATTCTGCTGGGCAACAGGTATTTGAAGTAGTAAAAAATGAAAATATTCTTGGAATAGAAAAAGTAGATATATTGTATCGCTTGGAGCGAAAAATTATCGAAATTCTCCTTTTGTATGGTAATAAAGAAGAAGAGTTTGAGGATACTTATTTAAAAACTAATGAAGATGGAGAAATAGAAACATTTACGGAGAAGAAAATCTATAAAGTGTTTCAACGAATTTATCTTAGTTTACAAGAAGATGAAGTTGAATTAGCTAATCCGTTATTTCGTGATATATTTAAGGATCTAATTGCATTTTATAACGAGCAAGAAAACTTTAGTTTAGAACAGTATTTAATGCGTTTACAAACTGATTTTGCTCAGGAGGTTACTGATATTTTGATGGAAGATGAGCGAGTAGTTTTGCACGATTGGCAAGGTCAAAATATTTTTCCGAAATCAAAAAATGAAACAATTGCTCAAAATGTTTCAGAGACAATTTTAACGATGCGTTGGTATCTAGTGGGAAGAATTATTGAAGAATTAAAAAACTCTGTACTATCAGAATCTAATTCAGATAACACAGAGTCTATGACAATGATAATGGATTATAATATGTTAGTGCACTCTTTCTCTAAAAAATTAGGAAGGGTAATGTCTAGATATTATTAAACAATTTCTAAGGTTTTAGCTTTATTAACTAAATCTACTAAATTAGTTACATTCAACTTTGTGAGTAAACGCAATTTGTAAGTACTTATAGTTTTTTCGTTAAGATTCAAAATTTCAGCGATTTCATGGTTCTTCTTACCACCACTTAAGTAACGCAAAACTTCAACTTCACGGTTAGAAAGTTTGCGATACAAACGTTCACTTTTACTTTGTTTAGCAATCAACGCTAAATTTTTCTTTACGGTTTCGTTCATTATTATTTTACCTTGGTAAACTTTTGTAATGGCAATCCCTAAAGTTTCTAATTTTTCAGATTTATGCACAAAACCAGATACTCCGGCTTTTATGGCATTTGGCGCATAAATTTGTTCAGAAAGACCACTGTAAATGATGATCTTTGTTTTTGGAAAATTTTTTAAGATTGCTTTAACCTCAAAAATACTAGAAAGTCCTTCCAAATCTAAATCGATCACTAATACATCAATGTCTTTAGTTTGAAGTATGTCCCTGACCATCAAGAAATTACCAACATTGGCAACTATTGAAATGTCTGCATTATCTTTAAAGTAAGATTTTACTCCAAAATGCACAACGGGATAATTATCGGCTATACATACCTTAATCATAATTTTTACGTTTTTAAGTTTTTAGAATTATTTGTAATTGGAACTGTAAAATTAATAAATAAATTCTGTAATTAATTGCAAATCAAAAGAAAATGTTATTTTTTTTGTTATTTTTTTATTTGGCACACGGGAATTGGTTCCATTTTATGCTTATTTGCGCTATTTAATCGCTTGTAAATTTCAAAAACAACTTTTTCTCGACCAGTGAAATCATCAGCAGTTTTGCTCATGTCATCATGCAACATAGCCCATTCTAACTCGTCATAACTGGCTCCAAGTTGATCTTCATCAGTTCTACCATCTCCAAATAATCCATCTGTGGGAGCAGCTTTTAGAATAGATTCAGGCACGGCTAAAAATTGACCTAACAAAAACACCTCAGATTTCATTAAATCAGCGATTGGACTTAAATCTACACCGCCATCACCATATTTTGTGTAAAATCCAACTCCAAAATCCTCTACTTTGTTGCCAGTTCCAGCAACAAGTAAACCATAAACGCTCGCAAAATAATATAAAGTTGTCATTCGAAGACGTGCTCGAGTGTTGGCAAGAGCCAAATTTACTTTGCCTGCATCTGTATTCTTTGGAACGGAAGTTATAAATGTGTCAAAAAGCGGAGTTAAATTTGCCTCGACACTATTTACATTGGGAAACCGTTTTTTTAACTGTTCAATATGCTCGCGGCCTCGAGCAACGTGACTTGATGCTTGATGTATAGGCATTTCTACACATAAAACTTGTAAGCCGGTTTGCGCGCATAAGGTTGAGGTTACCGCTGAATCAACACCGCCAGAAATTCCAATCACAAAACCATTTACCTTTGCATTTTCGGCATAAATTTTTAGCCAATCCACTATTTGCTTATTGACTTCTTCAACTTGGAATGTACTTTTTTTAGTCATAATAATTTATGTTTTTAAAAGCAGGAACGTATATTTGCAAAATGTATTTGTTCAACTTTTTGATTAAAGATTCGTTGGTAACAAATTTAAATAATATTTATGAAAAAATTTCTATTTACTGTAGCCTTTTGTCTCTTTTTATTGTCTTGTGATAAAAAAAGCAAGGTTGAGGAGGCTGTAGCGATAAATCCTCTGGATTTGGAAGTAGAACGCTTTGATAAAATATTCTTTGAAACACAGGTGGCGGATTTGGATAAAGTAAAAAGAGAATTTCCCTATTTTTTTCCAGCGGGGAATGACAATAGTATTTGGACTGGTAAAATGCAGGATCCGTTATGGAGAGAGGTTTACACGGAAGTTCAAAAAAAATATGCCGATTTTAAACCCGTGAAAAAAGAATTAGAAATGCTCTTTAAGCATATTAAGTATTATTTTCCAAAAACTGAAACTCCTAAGGTAATTACCGTTATTTCAGAAATGGATTATAATACGAAAGCAATTTACGCTGATAGTTTGGTAATAATTTCACTAGAATTATATCTAGGTAAAAATCATAAATTTTATCAATTCCCTAAATATTTAAAAGAAAATTTCGAGAAGAGACAAATAGCGCCAGATGTAGTGTCAAGTTTTGCAACGAGTAAAATTCCCGCTGTAACAGATAAAGAGTTATTAAGTCAGATGATATATTATGGCAAACAACTTTATTTAAAGGATTTAGTGCTGCCTGATTACACCGATGCAGAAAAAATGGGTTACACGGAAGCGCAGATAATTTGGTGTCAAGAAAACGAAAATTACATGTGGCGTTATTTTATTGAAAGGGAAATGCTTTATAGCACTGAACAGAAACTTAGTTCTCGTTTTATCAATCCTGCTCCATTTTCTAAATTCTATCTTGAAATTGACAATGACTCTCCTGGGCGAGTTGGAGCATGGATAGGCTGGCAAATTGTTCGGTCCTATGCGAAGAATAATGATATATCAATTGCTGATCTGTTAAAAGTTGAAGCAAAGGAACTTTTTGAAAAATCTAAATATAAACCTAAGAAATAATGTCAAATAAAAATACATCAGAAATAAAATTTCAAATTGAACTAGATGATAATCGTGTTCCAGAAAAGTTAATGTGGTCTGCCAAAGATGGTGGAGTAGAACTGGAAGAAGCCAAAGCGATTATGCTTTCTATATGGGACAGCAAAGCAAAAGAGAGTATGCGAATTGATTTATGGACTAAAGATATGCCTGTTGACGAAATGAAAATTTTCTTTCATCAAACATTAGTAGCCATGTCAGAGACATTTAAACGCGCAACTGATGATGAGAAAATGGCAGATACTATGAAAGATTTTTGCGATTACTTTGCGGAGAAATTGGATTTGGTAAAGTAAAAAAAGACATAAAAAATTCCAAATTCCAAACTCTAAATTCCAAATTCTTTTATTCTACAGAATTTGGAATTTTTTTATTTTGGATTGCCGCTAAAACATGTTGCCAGTTTTAAACTAAATAGCTAATTTAAAAACTCAAAAAAATTCTCTGAATTCACAACGTCAAATGTGTGTTTTGGATACTGTTTTGCAAAAGTTTGACTTAATCTTGCTTTTGCTTTTGGATTCCATTTTATTTCGAAAACCCTTAATTGTCCATTTTTTTCAGTAATTAGATCAATTTCTTGTTGTTCATGAGTACGCCAAAAATACATTTTTTCAAATCGTTCTTGGTATTCATTCTGTTTTATAAATTCGTTTATAATAAAATTTTCAAACAAATTTCCTTTGTCTTTTCTGGTTTCAAAAGGCGAAAAATCATTAATTATGGCATTTCTAATTCCTAAATCTGTAAAATATATTTTTTTGCCTTTTTTTATTTCTTTCCTTTGATTGGAATGAAATGAATTCAATCTATAAATTACAAAGGACTGCTCTAAAAGATGAATGTATTCTTCAATTGTTTCGCTTTTTAAACCAATTAAATTTCCTAATTCATTGTAATTAACCTCATTGCCAATTTGCCAAGCTAATGCTTTTAATAATTCTTGCATTTTTTCGGGTTTTCTAATACCATTAAATAACAGAATATCTTTATATAAATAACTGTCAGAAAGCAATCGTAAAATTTTCTCTTCGCCGTTTAAAGTAGTTACAACCTCTGGGTAATAGCCGAAAACTAATCGATGCGGAAGCATTCTCTTCTCTTCAAGCAAACCAATTTCTGTTTTCATTTCTTTAAAAGAAAGTGGAAAAATTTTATGTTCAAATTTCCGACCCGTAAGCGGTTCATTAAGTTTATTTCGCAATTCAAAGGCACTTGACCCCGTTGCAATTACTTGAACTTCCGGGAGATAATCGGTTATTAATTTTAACTTACTTCCAATGTTGTCAATTTTTTGAGCTTCATCGATAACAACAAATTTTTTATCTTCAAAAAATAATTTTAATCGAGTAGCCGTAGCGTTTTCAAAAATAGCAGGCACATCAGGATTTTCAGCATCTAACCATAAGACACTTTCCTCATTTTTCAAAATAGTTTTAAGTAATGTACTTTTCCCAACTTGCCTAGCTCCTAATAAAATTATAGCTTTTTTTTGAAAAAACTCTTGTTGGATGTTTTGTATTATTTGGCGGCCAATCATCTCTAATTTTTTACTAAAATAGTAAATTTTTCCGTTATAATAGAAAATACAACGGTTTAATTTCCATTATATCGGAAAAATCTATGGAATATAAGTATGAACTGATTAATTATTTATTTTTTTTGTTTTCAAATTCCTTCAAGGTTCTATATCTCTACTTTTTATTTGATCAAATAAAAAAAGTCAAATCCTAGTTTACATTTTCGTTTTTTTTAAAATTGAAATATCAATCAGTCATAAAATTACTAGTAAAAATAATCAGCTGCGAATCCACTTAATTGCTCTTAAAACAAATTGAAAATATTAAAACGGAAATAGAGCATCAAAAAAGTTATACCGACTCCGCATTTAAAAGAGCTGGTCAAAAGTTACGAAAAAGTTGTTCTTCAAAAAAGCAGTTTAGTTGGATTAAAGTCGGTCATGTTCTTTACAAAACTTGAAGGACATAGCGGCAGATTTATTAAGCCAATAAGCGGAAAATAAAATTTTTGAAAAGGAAGATAAAAAAATACAAGAAAAAAATCCTAATTTTCTAAGATTTGTTGATTTTCTTGCTTTAAAACCCGCTATTGTTTTTAAAGACTTCTTGATTTACTTCGTCAATATAACCTAACAATTCTTCTTTTCCAGTTGATTCAGTTGCTGATGTTATAAAGTATTGAGGCATTTCGGCCCAGTTGTTAGCAAACATTTTCTTTTTATAAGCAGCGATGTGAGAGTCAATTTTCACTCGACTAATTTTGTCGGCTTTGGTGAATATAATACAAAAAGGGATTTCACTTTCTCCCATGTAGGACATGAATTCTATATCAATAGTTTGAGCTTCATGACGAATATCTATTAACACAAATGCGCAAACTAATTGTTCTCTAGTTTCAAAATAATCTGTAATAAATTCTTGAAAGATAGATTTTGTTTTTTTAGACACCTTGGCGTAGCCGTAACCGGGTAAATCAACTAAAAACCAATTGTTATTGATTATAAAGTGGTTAATAAGTTGGGTTTTACCAGGTCGTCCAGATGTTTTTGCTAACTTTTTATGATTTGTTATCATATTAATCAAAGAGGATTTCCCCACATTTGATCTACCAATAAAAGCATATTCTGGCAAGAAATCCTTGGGACATTTTGCTACATCAGAATTGCTAATAACAAATTCGGCGGTATTAATTTTCATTTTTAAGAGTATATAATTCTGCTGTCAGATTAGTATATTGCGAAGTGCGTATGGGTCAACCATTCTTCGAGTAGGCGATTGAACTCATCAGGATGCTCCATCATTGCGGCATGGCCGCATTTATCGATCCAGTACAAAGTTGAATTTGGCAACAATTTATTAAATTCTTCAGCAACGTCGGGTGGAGTCACCTTATCATCTTTACCCCAAATAATACAAGTTTGAACGTGCATTTTTGGTAAATCTTTCGCCATATTATGACGAATAGCACTTTTAGCGATTGTTAAGGTTTTGATCAACTTTATTCTATCATTTACTGATTCATAAACTTCATCAATTAGTTCTTTCGTAGCAACAGCTGGATCGTAAAAAACATCTTCCGCTTTTTTCTTGATGTACTCATAATCGCCTCTTTTAGGATAACTATCGCCCATGGCGCTTTCATAAAGACCTGAACTTCCCGTAATTACTAGTCCAGCTACCTTTTCTGGATACATTTTAGTATGGTACAAAGCGATGTGACCACCTAGAGAATTTCCCAAAAGTATAACGCGTTCTAATCCTTTGAATGTAATAAAATCTTTGACGTATTTTGCAAAACTTTTTACATTAGTTTTTAAAATATTTTGTGTGTAAATAGGTAAATCTGGAATGATAATTTTGTAACCTCGTGTAGAAAAGTAACTGGCAACAGCATCAAAGTTGCTAAGTCCTCCCATCAAACCGTGTAAGATCACTATTGGAGTTCCTTCGCCAGCTTCATAATAGCTGTATCTTCCTTCTTTTTTATAATTTTTTTCCATTTTGTTTCAGACCGGATTTTCAATTTTGACAAATATATGATTTAATAAACTAAAACTAATTTTTACAACAATTTTTAATTGTAAAATTACGCAGATATCGTCAAGAAATGATTCGGTTTTGGCTTAAAAATGAATTTTAAAGTTTAATTTTTATTCAAATTTTATAAAGTAAAAAGAACTTTTCTGTATGTAGTTACTGTCTTTTTTTATAACATTATGTTTCTTACAAATTAAAAAAATTAATACTAACCCTTTGATTATATAATAATTAACGGTTTAGGGGAACAAGTGGTTAAACTTATTAACAAAGTGGTACATTGTGGTAAAATGTGGTAAAATTTTTTATATTTTTGCTCTACACCATTAAACACTTCAACTTGGATTCAATAATTGGAACATATGAATGTAAAGTCGATGCTAAAGGGAGGTTGCTTATGCCAGCACCTTTAAAGAAGCAATTGACTACTTCACTTCAAGACGGATTTGTCTTGAAGCGTTCTGTTTTTCAGCCTTGTTTGGAATTATATCCAATGAAAGAATGGAATTTAATGATGCAAAAAATTAATACGCTCAATCGGTTTGTGAAAAAGAATAATGACTTCATCAGAAGGTTCACAGCTGGTGTGAAAGTAGTAGAAATAGATGCTTTAGGGCGTTTATTAGTGCCGAAGGATTTAGTAGTTTTTGCAAGTATTAACAAAGAAGTTGTTTTCTCATCAGCTGTAAATATTGTGGAGATATGGGATAAAGACTTGTATGAGAAATCAATAAGTGGTGAAGATTTAGATTTTGCAGATCTAGCCGAAGAGGTAATGGGTAATTTAAATGACAACGACAATGGAATATCATAATCCGGTTTTACTTCACGCATCAGTAGATGGTTTAAATATTAAGCCAGACGGCATTTATATTGATGTAACCTTTGGCGGAGGTGGCCATTCTAAAGAAATTTTGAGTAGACTTGGTTCAAATGGGAAATTGTTTGCATTTGATCAAGATGAAGATGCTTTAGCAAATTCGTTAGCGGATGAAAGATTTACATTGATCAATGAAAATTTCAGATTCATAAAACGTTTTTTACGTTTTTACGGAATTAAAAGTGTTGATGGAATTTTAGCCGATTTGGGAGTTTCCTCGCATCAATTTGACGTTCCTGAGAGGGGTTTTTCTACTCGTTTTGATGCTGGATTGGATATGCGAATGAGTCAAAAAAATGATTTGAATGCTTACAAAGTAGTCAATGAATATGACGAAGCTAATTTAAGAAGAGTATTTTTAGATTATGGAGAACTAAAAAATGCGCCCGTTTTAGCAAGAACAATTTTAGAAGCAAGAGAATTCAATCCAATTAAAACTACTGATAAATTGAAGGAAATTCTTTCGCAGCATTTACCAGAAAGAGTAAAAAATAAAGTATTGGCTCAAATTTATCAAGCCATTCGTATTGAAGTCAATCAAGAAATGGATGTTTTGAGAGAATTTCTTGAACAAGCACTTGAAGTCCTTAAGCCTGAAGGTCGATTGAGTGTCATTTCCTATCATTCACTTGAAGATCGACTGGTAAAACGATTTATGAAAAACGGAATGTTTGAAGGAGAACCTGAACGTGATTTTTTCGGAAATTTTTCGGTGCCTTTTAAAACTGTTGGAAAATTAATTGTTCCTGATAATGTCGAAATTAAAGAAAATAATAGAGCAAGAAGTGCTAAATTAAGAATTGCCGAGAAAAAGTAGAATTACGAAAAAGAGATAAAGATCCAAAAATGAAAAACGGAGTATACAGTTTATTGAAAGCAAGATTCCTCTTAAACGAGGATGCAGTAAAGAACTGGCGATTTATCGTTTTTATAATTTTCCTTGCAATTTTAATGATCGCGAATACACAACGATTTGAGCAGAAGGTTTTCAAAATCGTGGAATTGACAAATAAATCAAAGGAGCTGCGATCTGAATTTGTTGATAGAAGGTCAGAGTTAATGAAATTGAAAATGGAGTCCACTGTTTCTGAAAAAATGGTTGAAAGAGATATTTTTCCATCAACAGTTCCTCCAGTAAAAATAAAAGTTAAAGAAGTAAAAGAAAAGAGATTTTTTCAAAAATTATGGCAGTAGAAGATAAACAAATATCGCATCGTATTTATCTAGTGGCTTGTGGCATCTTTTTCATGGCCATAGGTATTACTGTAAAATTAACTAATATTCAGTGGGTTGAAGGTGATTATTATAGAAAATTAGCTAAAGAAAGAACAGTTAGAACATTTGTAATTCCAGCTAATAAAGGAAACATTTATTCAGCGGATGGCAGTTTACTTGCAACTTCAATTCCAAATTATGAAATACGATTTGATGCGCTTGCGCCAAAAGCCGAGTCATTTGAGAAAAATGTCAAATCGTTAGCTGATTCATTAGTTACAGTTCTTGGGAAGTCCTCTGAATTCTACGAAAATGAATTAAGAAAAGCGAGAGCTAATAAAAACAGATATTATTTACTAGCTCGAAATTTGAGTTACACTGAGTATTTTAAAATTAAAGGTTTTCCATTGTTCAATTTAGGCGCTTACAAAGGAGGGATAATCGTTGAGCAAGAAACTGTGCGAGAGCATCCAATAGGGAAAATTGCCGAACGTACCGTAGGTTATGAACGAACTTCCCATGGCAAATCATTTGACGGAAAGGGAATTGAATGGGCTTTTAGAGATGATTTAAACGGGAAAGACGGAAAGATTTTAAAGCAAAAAATTGCAAAAGGACAATGGAAACCTATTCGTGATGTAAATGAAGTGGATCCTCGAGACGGTTACGATGTGATTTCTACAATTGATGTTTACATCCAAGACATAGCGCATCATGCATTACTTAAGCAATTACAAGCTTATGATGCTGACCATGGTTGTGTTGTTGTAATGGAAACACATACTGGTCATATTAAAGCAATTTCTAACCTTGGAAAAGCCAAAGATGGAACGTATTATGAAACCACAAATTATGCAGTAGCTGAATCGCATGAACCAGGTTCTACTTATAAATTAGCCGATTTGATGGCGCTGCTCGAAGATAAAAAAGCGGATACAAGTACAGTTTATGATAGTAAAGGCGGCACGATAATCTATTCTGGTCGAAAAGTACGTGATTCAAAGGAAGGTGGTTACGGAAAAATTTCTCTAGCACGAGGATTTGAATTGTCATCAAATACTGTTTTAGTGCAAGCTGTGTATCAGGCTTATAAAGACGAACCATCAAAATTTGTCAATCATCTCAATGATTTTGGATTAAATAGACCTTTAGGTCTTTCAATAAAAGGGGAAGGAGTTCCTTTTATACCGCACCCAAAAGATAAAAAATGGTCTAATGTCTCACTTCCGTGGATGGCTTTTGGGTACGGAGTTTCGATTACGCCTATGCAAACTTTGGCATTTTATAATGCTGTTGCCAATGATGGAGAAATGGTTAAACCACAATTTGTCTCCGAAATAAAAGAATGGAACAGAACAATTAAGAAATACGAGAAGGAAGTTTTAATTCCTAAAATTTGTTCTAATGAAACAATATTGAAATTAAAAGCTGTTTTAGAAAATGTAGTAAAAAAAGGAACGGGTTCTAAATTATATTCCAAAGATTTTTCGATGGCAGGAAAAACAGGAACAGCGCAAGTTAATTATGGTAAAAAT
>Ga0105045_10005762_pt1 | contig 10920 bp, 10 predicted proteins | sample MAT02_FD_78089 | JGI IMG/M metagenome (GOLD analysis project Ga0105045, IMG submission 78089) | Freshwater microbial communities from Lake Fryxell liftoff mats and glacier meltwater in Antarctica - MAT-02 (megahit assembly) | ecosystem: Environmental > Aquatic > Freshwater > Ice > Liftoff... | reverse complement strand
TGATGCATTGATGGTTTCCACGATCTGGTTGTCTTCCTCTTCACTCAACTGCCGAAACGGTGGCGAATAGGCACCCGCAATCTGCAGGCCTGGAAAAGCCTCCTGCAGCTTGCGTTCCAAAATGTCCAGCGTTTGTTGCTGACCACCATACAAATAGATAGATTCGTCGCGCTTCGCCGCTTGAGCACAGTAACGCCACATGAGGTCGGGGCCGTTTATGCGCTGCTGCCCCCGTGCGCCGACTTTGCGCATCAGCCAAGCCACTGGGGCACCGTCTGGCGTTGCCATATCAGCCTCTCGCAGCACGTTGGCAAAATCCAAATCTTGCCGTGCAGTCACCACCGAATGTACGTTGCAGATGCACACATAGCGACTTTCGAGACTCGCAGCCCACTTGTGCAGCCGGGCCAATGCAATGTCCCAAGTCAAAGCGTCAATTGGAGTACCGATTACCTCACGCACTTCGCGTTCTGTTTCATCCATATTTTGAAACCTCGATGGCTTGACCATAAATATCCATCAGAGTGGCGTAATTGGCATCCTCGGTGTACTTGTTTTCAAACTCTGCTCGCGCACCTTGCCCCAGACGCTCAAGCAGGCCGGGCGTGTGCCAAGCGGTGCGTACTTCGTGCAACAGCGATTGCGCATCGGCTGGCTGAAACAGCACACCGCTATGGCCTTGCGGCACGATGCTGGGCAGCGGACCCAAGTTTGATACGGCTGCGGGTGTGCCAAAGGCAAAAGCCTCACGCACGACCATGGGAAATCCCTCAAAACATTCAGAAGGAAGTACCAGCAGGCTGGCACGCGCAATTTCGGCCTGTGCTCGCTCAGCTCTCATTTGGCCCAAGAATCGCACAGGCAAGCCCATTGCCATGCGCTCCAGATCAGGCCGCAATTCGCCATCACCCACCAAGCGCAGCTCTGGTGCAGATGGTCCCCAAGCTTGCCAAGCACGCAGCAGGTTTGCTACCCCTTTTTCAGCTGTCAGCCTGCCGACAAACACCACACAGGGTGCGCGCTCGATCCAGGGCACGACTTGCGGGTTGCCTGGGTAGAAATTCGGCTTGATGTGTACTTTCTCCTTCGGCAAGCCCGCCTTAATCATCAACGCGCGCTGAAAGTTTGAAAGCGCAATGAACGCATCCACTTCCTTCGTCCATGTCCCCAGCGAGCGGTGCAAAGTCACGCTCAGCGCCAGCGGCGCCGTGGCGATGCGGCTGTCGCGGTAACAGCCGTGGCGCAGGGCGGGCAGGGCAGAGCGCGTGTCCAGGCATTGAGTACACACTTTGCCGTTGCGCATCGGAATGGCGGCTGGGCAAAACAGGCGGTAGTTGTGCAATGTGAGCACGCGCGCGGCGCGCCTGCCAATGGCTGGGAAGATAGCTGGCGAGATCATCGGAAACGTGTTGTGCACATGCACCACGTCGGGCTGAAAGACCTCGCATTGCTGCTGGAGGCGGCGCGCGACCAACGGGTTCCACGGTGTAGACAGCGCGCCCTTGATTTTGCCCAGTGCACCCTGCGCCCGAATCTCATCGCTGTGGCGGCTGAAGAGCCGCACGGCGTGGCCGCGAACCGTCAGCATTTTTTGTTCAGCTTCGACGACCTGGTTTTCGCCCGAGGGCGTGGCGGAGGCATAGAAGTTGTGGACCAGGAGGGTTTTCATGGCTGCGGGCACGGAAGGCCCTTTCACTTGCTCGAACGTAGGGTCGCGCAGCTCTGGCTCAGCATGGCGACATCGTATTCAACGACTGAAACCTCGGCTATGCGTTGTTGGAAGGCGTTGTGCGCCATCATGATCTTCAAGGTCAACATCTGTTTACTCTTTAATTGCCACAATTTGAACTCCTCCACTCATCACTCGTGGGTAGATATTATGAATACGCCCCAACTTGCCAAATCCTATTGAATTCTCAATTACAAAGCCTGCGCGTTCGAGAACGAGCTGAAGGGACCGGAATGTGAAGTAATGAAGGTGTCCGCCATCAAACAAGATATCACTTCCAAGTCCCTCATTAGGCTGCGAAGTAGAAGGAAATCTACCTGCTAAAAGCAAAACTCTTTTCTAAATGAATGCAATATTAGGAGTATTGATTACCAATGTGCCACCAGGGCGAAGTACACGGAAAAACTCCGCAATTGCTTGAAATACATCTGGTACATGTTCGATCGTGTCCGCTGACACAATGCAGTCAATACTATTGTTTGCTATCTCATTCATATCCTCAGCGCTGCCCAGCACAGGTACAAAATCGTTATCAGATAAATTGAGTTTGGCCTGTTCTAACCTATGCGCTGAGTACTCAAGGCCAAACAGTTTTTTAAATCGACCCTTTAACTGATACAAAAGGTGACCATTCCCACAGCCAACATCAAGTAGTGAATCACCTCTTCCGGTCGAATAGAGAATTGCTTCCACCCGATTTTTAGGCCAACTATCCAAATAAATTTCTGTAAATACTTCTTTTACAAGCGAAGTTTTATAAAAACTATCGTATTGCTTACTTAAACTCATATTTATCTCCGGTTAACAGAAATCGTCTTTTTGATACCGGCGGTAAACCAACGCGCCATGTTATCCACGGTGTATTCGCTAGCACTCGCAATGCAGCCTAGCCGTAATAATTCTAATACGTGATCGTCCTGTAATAAATCCACACACGCATGAGCATATGCATCTTGACGATCCGCAGTCATGACGCCGTTGGTACCATTCATGAGATAGGCGATTTCAGGACTGTGAATCCCACAGTCAGTTGTCAGCATGGGTACACCACACACAAATGAATCCAATATACCCAGCCCAACCAGCCCCGGGTTTAACATGATCTGTGCCATCGATATATAAGCGATCTTCTCGCGGCCGAAGCGCGCACCCACCCAACGTGCCCACTGGTGCTCCGCGCACCAGGCTCTCACCTTGTCACGTTCGCGTCCATCGCCAACGATTAGCAAATGGAAATCGGGTATCCTCAGCCGTATTGCCACGGCAGCTGCAAATAAAAAATCCAACCGTTTGTCTGCGTGAAGAGAGCCAACGAACACACCTACTGGTCCTTCAGCAAACCCTATTGACTCACGCAGTGTGCGCATTTCATCCGGTGCGACCGATTGCCACTGGTTTTGCATTTCAGTCGTATCTACAGCGTTGTTTAATAATGTAATGCGGTTGGCAGGAAATCCTGCAGCGTTCACCAAACTAGCACTCATTTGCGTGTATGCAAACCACCAGTCCACTCGATTGGTCGTCCAGCGTTTAAAACGTTCTTTGAAACCGTTCGGATTGTCACTTTGCAAGTTGGCCCCATGCCCCCAGAATGCTAACTTGTACTCGCGCGACTGAAGAATTAGTAAATGATTGGTCAGCAGCGCATTTTCTTGCGTGACGACAACCAGATCAGAGCCAGATAGGTGTTTGTGTATTGACTGCCAACACAAACGTTCACCCAAAAAATAGTAGCAGGGAACTTGGATGGCCCATGAAATAGTGCCACCATCGTTCTTGGTTTTCTCGCTGTCTCTCTCCTTGCCAACTAACAGCTCAAGCTGAATACCCTCGTCATAGAGATATGATCGAAGTAACTCAAACAGTGGAATCCTGTAGTGTGTTAATCGTCGTTGAACGATGACAACACGCGGCATTGCATTCAAAACAGAACCCTCAGATATGGCCAAACAAAGTACAAAGGCCAAAAAGTCCCCCCGTGACGGCAGGTGAATAATCGCCAAGACTTCGGTGGCAACCCTTTTGGGTGCATCATTTTTTTCCAGCGCTGGTTCAAAGGCAATGCTCGATCATTGAAAGTCCCACTGTTTGAATTCCATTCACAAATACCAACATAAGCTGGTGCAATCCACAGTTTGATACCTACTTTTCTGGCCCGCAGGCCGTAGTCAATATCGCCCATTGCATGAGAAAATCCAGGCTCCAAATTTCCAATGCATTGAGCAACCGCATGCGGCACCAAAACGCAGTTACCATTCATCGCGTGGCATTCAACGGGCTGGCTACTGGGTTCCACCAATATGTAGCGAAAGCGTTTGAACGCACTTTTCCTAACCACTCCACCATATGTTAGCTGTGCTCTGTCGAGGCCATGCGTTGATCCAACAATAATCGCGTCTGTTTCTGTTTGACTTTTCGTCAGATGCCATGTTTTGAGCAATGTATCAATAGCAGCTGGATATAAAATGGTGTCATCGTTCAACCACAAGTAGGCATCAAAGCTCATCTCCATTGCACGGGCGAACGCCCGGTGCATTCCCTTGTTCCAATACAAGTCGCCATTTCCCTTAATGATATCAACCGACGGATACAGTGCTAACACGGTTTCATTTGTGCCGTCTGTGCTCCCGTCATCAACCAAAATAATATGCAAAGAATAACCTTCTGGCAATACACTCTGGAAAAGTGACTCGAGCGAGGCCAAGGTTTTAGTTTTACGATTATGGCAGGTGATTAAAACCGCAATTTTCATGGTTGGTTTCTCATTCTACCGCTTGCCAATTCTAGATTTTGACCATTGCATGTCAACAATGAATTTCGAGACTTTGACTTACGCTTAGGCAAAAACATGAGGGAGAGGAAAATGGGAAAGTTTAAAAACTGTTCACCAAATAAAAGTATGCACATTAGTAAAACGCCAATCAGTGATGTGTACAACGATCCGGTGATTTGCATTGTTACATAGCCGAAAGAAAAAATAAAAACAGCCAATCCTATCAAACCGAATTTAACCGCAAAGCCGGTTAATCCATTCCCTTGCGCTGAAACGAGTTCTTCGACCTCTGGATCAATTAAAAAGCGTGTCTCCGGCGTGGCACTCCAACCTATAATTGGGCTTTTCAGAATCCATTCTAAGTCATATAAAAAATTTCCTATTCGGTTAATTCTGCTTGCTGCGTCTCCACGGGTTGTCGATTCAAACTGCCCGCTTATTTTTTGGCCCACAAAATCCAACTGGTTCACCGAAATAATAATAGCGCCGACCATCACGATTAAAAATGTAGGGAGCACCAATAGCTTAGCACGTGTGCTCTTAACCCAGTCCGTATTGTTTGCGTACATAATACTTAATGCCATGAAGGCAAGATAGCCTGTCGTAGACTGAGTGGATAGAAGTGCGGCTGACAGCACCAACCCTTGCTTTAGTATTTTGGGATTGTTTTGATGATCGCGACTCAGAAAAAATAACGCCAATATCAAATAGCCGGCAAATGCGCCAGGCTCCCAAAACATTCCCATATTTCTAATCGACCCATCATATTCCGACCGTAAATTGGCGATCACGATGGTAAAGTGATCAGAATTAATAAGTGGCACACGCAATGCAGAGAAGATGCTCCGCATATCTACACCAAAAAATAACGGTAACCAGAAGACAAAACTAATCAGCGACAAAACATACATCGTTGTGACATACCGAAATGTGAAGTCAGGTATCAACCTAGTCGCTAGGAACGCAATACCTAATTTAACCAAGAAGCCTAAAGACGCATTTACTATGAAAAGGCCAAAAAAAAGCGCGTGTGTGAGAATTAGCAGAGTAAATATGCCGAAAATCAGTGCGTCTTGGGTCTTGAACTTCACTGGTTTATACAACCACAACCCTATGAAAATCAAAAGGGAACCGATATAGACAGTTTCCGTTCCCAGAACTCCAATCGCTGGATTTCCCGAGATTGCGATGACCAAGAAGATTAAGAAGGGATAGAGCTTGCTGATTTTCATATGATAAGTCTACGAATGGTAAATATCAGCGTCACAAACTTCTTAACACTTTCGCAGGGTTGCCGGCCGCTACTACATTACTAGCAACATCTTTGACTACAATCGTGCCAGCACCAATTATGCTATTTTGACCAATGCAGACGCCTTTTAATACAATAGAACCTGTGCCGATGAAAACATTGCTTGCAATTTTTATAGGCGCAGAACCAACCTCTTGCGAATTGCTATTGAAACGACGACCAATCGGCTGAATTGTATGGAAATCAGAATCGGCTATTGTCACATTTGCACCAATTAAACATTCATTCCCTAATTCCACACGCACCGCTGCACAGATAGATCCACCACTTATTCCGCATTCAGAGCCTATGATGATTTCCGCGCCAGGGTACAGCGTACCCAGTATCACTGGATGATTCACACCCAGTGCAGTAAATCGACTATCTGAACACAGCACGGTTCGGTCGCCAATGTAGATCCGGGAATTCCTTGCCATACGCACGATTGGCATACCATAAAAATTAACCTTGAAACCTAGCTCAACTCCTTGTGCACGTAAACGCATTGGTACGGTTAGCTGCCACCACATCTTCAAGAGCTTATGCCAAACTCGAAAAATTAATTGCATGAACGATCACCCGTTTGCTTAAGTATGCGCTCATACATATTCTCATACTGAGTTGCAATCAATTCGGGGTTAAACGCTTTAACACGCCGTAAAGCGGCAGATGTACAGCGCTCATAAAGCTTTTGATCGGTCAACAGTTGCAGGGCTGCACGTGAGATATCCACCGGATTGTTGATATCAGCCAATAGCCCCGCTTCACCTATCATCCATGGCACACCGCCACTATTATTTCCACCAACAACCGGCACGCCCATTGCCAGCGCCTCGGCGATTCCCATCGGGCAGCTTTCTGATCGTGACGGATGCACCATCAATGTTGAATTTTCTAGGGCTGAGACGAGTGCAATATGCGAAACGGGACCGTGAAATACCACGCCTCTTGTCAATCCGTGAGCCGCAGCCCATTGTTCGGCAGCGCCTCCGGGTTGGTAGTCAACGCCATATAAATGATACCTCGCATCTGGAAACCGGGAACGTATATGCGAAAATGCAATTAATGCATTGCCAGTGTTTTTAAGCGGACCCCAACCATTAATTACTGAAATGATGACCGCCTGGTTGCCAATTGATTTAGAATCGCGCACAGTACCGACATCTATGAATCTTCGGCTTAAAGGATTATAAATTACAGTTATTGCACTACGCGTTAATGGCGAGATCCTACGTTTGAGGTCGCCCGATACAGCGGTAATAGATTTAGCGTTCTGCAATACAAGGCGCGCCATAACGTAACGACCAAAGCGATAAATATTTTTGTGTAGCTTGAGCACTTCTGCTGGATCATCATGCGCAGTAACCATATATGGTCGACCGCTTGCCATTGCAGCCATAGAAAATTCGTAAGTCCAGTGGGCGTGAATGAAATCAGGTCGTACTTTGGATATCACCGCTTCGATATTCCGCCGCTCATAAGCAAATAGATCAAGAATTCGGCCCACCCGACCAGCATTTGGCCTTATGGAGTGTTTTCGACTCGGGCAGCAGTAAAACTCAAAGCGATTTCCTATTAGACTAAGAGGTTCGCTGGTTCGTGTTGCAACATAACCGCCAGCTGTGATGGCACATACCTCGTGCCCCTTCGCCAATAGCTCCCCAATCAACGTACTCATAAAGGGTGCACCGCCATAGCCGACAGGGAAGTCTGATGGTGGCGTTGAAAACAAATATTGTACGATCCCAGCCGTTGCTATAGGTCCGAGAATGGCGATTTTCATCTTGATTAGAACTTCCTCAAAAACACATTAAATTTTCACACTGTGAAAAGTTTAGCTGTTTGTTTTCGCAAACAGGTAAATCTTAAAGAAGGACTTCGAAGCTCCTGCTTCAGGTATTTTGCAAGTAATCCTTCCTTTATCTGGTAGATGGTTTTCATTGATGCGCTCACCAGTTCGGGCAACCTGATCCAGACAAGCACCGCGCACGCAACATGGTTTATTTGAATCCGAGCTTTTCGGCGTTGACACTTTTCAACGCCGGTGACCTGCATGAGTTCGTTGTGAAACCGCTCAATCTTCCAGCGAATGGCATACAACTTTAGTGTATCATTCATCGAATGCTGAGATGGCTAATTGGTAATGACCAAATCCGTGCGGTTGTCTAAAACCACTACCCCGAACAATTTCACTTTGTGATCTTATGGAAACTCTTTGATCTTGATGGGCATGCCCAACGTTATATCCACTGAGTTCCAGCTCAAGTCATCAACACGCATGTATTGTTTGGTCTGCGTTACTAAGAAATTAGGTATCCTACTTCACATAGATTATCTTGCAGCATAAGTTTTTTTCCTTAAAAAATAACGACGTATGAATTTCACTGAATGAATCAGCTTACCTGACTGCTTAGTACAAAGTAATTAATTACTTCATTTCTACAGTTTTGAAAATACAGCTAAAACTGTATGTCCTGCAATAAATGATGCTTTTGCTTCTATCTCTGCCTTCAGTTTCTTGTGCTTTCCTGTAACCTTGTCCAATCTTTTAATAGGTATGCTCAGCCATCTAGGCAGCTTTGAATATAAATTAGCTTGTATATGACTCTCTACATGATATGGCTGTAGCGGCTCAAAGAGCAGCGTCTCAAGCTTTATTGAAAAAAGCTGTTCTAAATACTTCAATGAGCCGCTGTTCCAAAGTCCAACATGATGAGGTGGCATGTTCAGCACAGAAGAACTTTTGCCTACAAACGAGTCATTGTTCGGAACGCTTATGAGTAGTTTTCCACCCGGTTTTAGACAATCGATCTTGGCTTGCAAAAAAGCGTGTACATCGAAGATATGTTCAAGAACTTGGAAAGAGCAGACGACATCAAAAGAATTCTTATGATCTTTTTGGAAGTCTTTTAGATCTAGATTGATAATCTTAAAGGAATTTTCAAATGTCGGAGTTGATTCATTTATCTCCAGCCCCGTAGAGTTACTCAGTTTATACCGCGCGCTCGCCCCTTTGAGAAATGCCCCGTGAGCGCAGCCTACTTCAAGCAACGAGTTTCCGTCGGCAAGATATGAGAGCGCGATTTCATGCTCCCACTTCCAAGGCATGTAATACCAGCTGAAGTTTTGAAGTTTTTCGTAAAATTTGCTGTCTCCGGAAATGTTGCCCGGTAAAAAGAATTCATATCCGGAGTTTTGGCATTTGTAGAGTGAAAGAAATTTTATTCCGGCGAATAATGCAGTCACATCTATGCCGAATTTTCTGTATCCATCGATTATTTTGCTGATGGGTATATCTCGGATATGCAGAGCATTTGACTTCTGATCAAGTGGTGATTTGGTTGTTGGTAATGTCATTATTTATCCCATATTCCATTTGCTAAACCATTTATCAATTTTGTGTATTGAACGTACCAAAGTAAGGCTGGAAGCCCAAGGCACATTGAGGTTGCAATAATCACACCAGGTGGACCTAGCCCTACTGTTTCTGCCATAAATATACTGAGCGGGATATTGATCAGCATTACTATAATTGAAACAAAGAATTGCAGTTTTACTTTTCCAACTCCGTTTATAAACTGGACATATATTGTACTGAATGTGACTATTGCTATGTACAGAGCCATAGCAAAATTGATCGCTGTGGTAATTTTTACGGAAGGGCCGACCCATGATAAATATACATGGTCTGCAAATACAATCATCACTACGAGAACCAGTGGAATAACTAGCCAGATTCTCTGGATTTTCTTCACTGATTGCTTTATCCAAAAAATATCTTTTTTAGAATATGCCACGGTAAAAGCTGACCAGTATGGGGAAACTAGCACTGTATAGATCAATGTAACTATTGAGAAGTATTTAAATGCTACGTTGTATGGAACCACCTCTGAGGGTCCATACAAGTGAGAAATTATGAAATTGTCTGTCGAAAATAAAATTGTCGCCGCAATTTGAATGATAAAAAATTTAACGCCAAGGTTGGCTAAACCTTTAAAAGCATTTTTTTTAAATAAAATAAGTTTAGGCTTATATATTTTATACCTTCCATTAAATGCGAAGGTATTCAAACACAGTAAGGTAACTACTGGAGTTGAAGTGTATATTATTGCGAACCGTACTAATGATTCGCCATCACTCGGTAAAATTGTCCATACTAATAATAATGTGATAGCCTGCCCAGTAAATTGAATAAAATCTGTAATTGAATGGTGTTGATCAGCTTGATAAATACTAACAATTAGTTTGAGCAGTAGTTGTAAGCAGAAAAATGAAAACACTATTGGTATCAGGAGGCTTAATTGAGTAGCTTTTTCAGGAGGGGCATTGAAAATATCACTCCAATTTATGAAATTGTTGACTGTCCAAAAAATACCAACAACAAGTCCTGAAACTACTGCTAAGGAGTAGTAAGCGGTACTTACTAAAGTTTGTGCTTCATCGTGTTTTTCATAGGCCTTTGCCTCCGCGAATTTATTTCTCAGCCCATTTCCTAGACCTATATCAAATAGCATAAACCACGTCAGCATCGAACTTAAAGTAAGCCAAATACCAAAGTTTTCTGTTCCGACTCGATTGATTGCTAAGGGTACCATTAAAAAGTTTGCGGCAATGCTGCCAACTTTAAATACCACCGATCTAGTTATGTGTCGAGTTATGTTGGTGCTTTGGTTATCCACTTATATTTATACGATTTTGTGTTTGGAGATTGGGCATTTCAATACCTTTAACAAGACTTATTCAAACGAGTCTTTTTATTTTATAATGTGAAAACTTCTAAGTGGCTCAAAAAAGAAAATTACTTAAACCATTTACTCATATAAATAGGAGTTACGCAAAACCATGTAAAAGTTTCGCATGATGAAAAATCATGGGGCCTGGTTTCGTGAGCAAGAGAATTCAACAGAAGGACTTCGAAGCTCCTGCTTCAAGTATTCCTCAAGCAAACCTGCCTTTATCCGGTAGATGGTTGTCATTGATGCCCACGCCAGATCAGTCAACCTAATCCAGACAAGCACAGCGCACGCAATATGGTTTCTTTGTATGCGCGCTTTTCGGCATTGGCACTTTTCTACCCCGGTGACTTGCTTGAGCTCTCTGTGAAATTGCTCAATCTTCCAGCGAGTG
>Ga0105045_10005761_pt1 | contig 10921 bp, 12 predicted proteins | sample MAT02_FD_78089 | JGI IMG/M metagenome (GOLD analysis project Ga0105045, IMG submission 78089) | Freshwater microbial communities from Lake Fryxell liftoff mats and glacier meltwater in Antarctica - MAT-02 (megahit assembly) | ecosystem: Environmental > Aquatic > Freshwater > Ice > Liftoff... | reverse complement strand
TTGGCACCTGTAAAATTGCGTGTGAATATCACACGATTAGTCGCAGGAATGAGGCTATAGGAAGTGCCCGTTTGCACACAATTTCCACCGGTGAGTGCACAAGCTGCGCTCCAGGTAGGGGTCGCTCCCAGTTGATTGCTAACGTCAATGGAAAAGGCCAGCAAATCCCCCGTCCAGTTATTGGTATTAAAAATCGCTTGATAAACTTGCGAATTACTGCTCAATATCGTTGAGTTTTGTGCGACTGGCGCAGCGGATGCACTGCGATCAGCGATGTTGGCTAAAATTTTAGCCAGCGAATCGGTGATGGTACTAGCATTTTGAGAATTCAGATAAGCCCCTTTACTGTTAAAAGCAGCGTGCCACAAATCATCGGCTTTTTCAGCGTCACTATTGTAGGGATTTCCCCAATTACTGTTGGTTTGCAGGGGAGGATTGGGCCATCCATCATCATCGGTATCTTGTAATAACCCCGCCACACCAAAGCCAACACCGAAAGTGACCATATGCTGATAAGTAGCAGGATCATAAGCATTGGGTACAACTTGATTAGGCAAGTTGCTGAGATCGGTTAAATAGTAGTAACGCGCCACGTCCGCAAGCGTTTTAGTGATGCCATCAAAATCATTATCTTGGATCTGAGGAATGCCAGCACTACTCTCATTCCAATAACCGTCGGTAAACAAAATGGTATAGTTCTGTTGGCAAGCATAAACAATCGGATTTGCTTTTCCAGCAAGTGCATTTTTATAATATTCGCCGGCACGTGCAAGTCCTGTACGAAGTGGTGTACCGAGTGCATCCCCATCAAAGCGATACATTGAAGTCACTAAATTGGCATTATGACTTGTGAAATCAGTCACCGTGCTGGCAGGTACTTCAATAAAAAAGTTATCGGTGTTATTAATCACATTAATGCCGTAGCGGTAATTGGGGAAGCGACTTACAATGTTACCAATGGAATTTTTAGCTGCAAAAGAACGGCGACGACCATATTGATACCAATTAGCGACGTTGATTTTGGCATTTGCTATGGTACGGCACCCACTTGCGCCGGTGCTGGTATAAGAGAGTGCGCCGTTGGCGACTTGTCGTACTAAATCTGCTGTACCAAGAATATTGTAGCAACTCCCTGCTGACAGAGTTGCTCGTAAAGTTTCAGTTTCTCCTAACCCTAAAGCAGTAGGTGAGTAGGTCGAGCGATACACTTGCACATTGGCGGCGTTAAATACAATTTTGACGTGGCTATCCCATAAATCCATTTCACCATTGGGGGTAGCTGTGGCATTAAGTGACAATGCGCGAAGCGGACGTCCATTAGCGGCATTGTAGCCTCGATCATCTATCCACACTTCATAATACAGGCCATTTAAATTTCGAGTGGTGGCATAACCTGTAGTGGCTTCGCGCGGATTACTCCGCACACTGGTAAAATTGGCATTAGCGCAACTCACGCCGGCATCGGTACAAGCGCCTATCCAAGGGGTATAGGTGGCGGTGGGGTTATAATAAACACTATTTAAATCAGAAGAAAAAATACGCCATTCTTTGTCGCCTGCACCGGTGCAAGCTTGAATCGAATTACGGTTGGCATCATTGCAATCATCATTAAATAAATTATCGGTCGTATTAAACAAATAGGTGAAAAATCGATAGTTACCATTACCATAGCTACGCATAAGCCCTTCAGAGTCTACCAGCGAGCCGCACACAGCATTTGCAGAATAAACCCCTGTTGCGTTTGGATCATAAGCACAAAAATGCCAGTAGGGTCGTACTGATACTTCCCAGTCCATTGAACCTGAATCATCGAGTTCAAAAAACACGTTGGGTGAAACATAGGTTGAGGTAAAAAGCGGGGATTGGCTTAAATTGAGAACCGCACCATAAGCTTGGTTTCCCAAAAGAGAGAATATGCCGCTGACTAATATTCTATTTATCATGTTCATAATCGCCACCCTAATTGAATTGCGTGACATAAATGGACTGCAAATTTACCTGAGCGTTTGATGTTGCGCCTGTGCCGCGCGCATTAACGCGATAATAATAATACCCTTGGCCTTTACCGAAGCTGTCAGGTGATAATTCGTATGGCACAAAGGAGTGAAATTCAATTATGTATTGGGGTTGCGCCACCACGCCGTAGAGTGTGCTAGAGAAAGTTTTAGCGCGTGCTAGCCACCAACTGGTTGGTTGTGTGTAAATGGTTCCTAGCGTATTGGATGCCCAAACATTGCAAGGGCTAGAAGTGCAAGTTGTGACAGCCGTGGGAGCGGCTACTTGCGCTTGTAACCATGCTTCACCGTCAGACATGGAAGCTTCTGCTGCTCCAAAAGCTGCGGTGCTATCACGTAAATTTTGGGTTAGTTTTTCACTGAGTGCGGTAGAATTCATGGCAGAAATACCAATTAACGTCAAGATCATCAAAAAGATCAATCCAACAATGATTACCATGCCGCTTTGTGCAAAGGGTTGTTGATGAGTCTGCATAATCATTCCCTCCTAAAAAGGTTTGCTTACTTGGTTTCTGAGCAAAATGGTAAAGGTCACCTGCTGACGCATAAATTGATCAGTAGATGGAGTGTAGGTGGTGCCTAATAGGTTGTAAGTGATACTGTTGGTATTTGGCTTAATGGGATCATCGGATCTCAGCAGTAAGCTTAAGCGTACGCTAACGACTTTATTAAGATCTAACCCTACAAAATTGGAGCCAACATAGCGATCAGCGGTATTATCATTGTTTAAATCTTCGCCATACAGCATATGCATATTTTCTACGCCATTGATAAGAATTTGTGTGCTATTGGCAGTAGCCGCGTTACTATTAATCGCTTGACACTGTAGTTCATTATTTGCAGTTAAAGAAAAAGTGCTAGTAGCAATAGTATTCGCATCGATAGGTTGGTTTAAACAATCACGGATAGTTCCATCGGGTGTACCGCTGCCGTTACCACTTCCTTGATAACGAATCGTTAAAGTATCGCTACCGTTTTGTCCTGCATTACTGGTGCCGTTTATATAAGGAGCAGTGGTTGGGAAAGTTATTTCCATCATAGGAAAATTACCTGTGGAGGGTGTTGATCGATATCCGGCAAAACGAATAGTACGCGCAAGGTAAGCGCTGGTGAAACGACCATTTTCTTGAAGCTGCGAAAAGCCTGAACCCAAATTATACATATTTTTAGTATTTAAGAAGATTTGTAAAACGCCAGCCAATAAAATCAAGCTCAGGGTAATAGATACCATGACTTCAATGAGTGAAAAACCTTGATTTAATTTTCGTATCAACATCATTCTCATAATGAAAAACTCATCACATAACGACGGGTCGTACCAGGACTATTCGCATCGATTCGTTCGACCCACCAAACTTTTATCGCAAAAATGGGTTTACCGGGGGTTGCTATCACGCCATCACAACCCGGCGCACTGGGCGTGCCATCGTTGGGAGTGCTGTCAATGCACACAACCCCCGTACCCGAAGGCATCGTGGCTTGCGTGGCAGGTGACCAAGTTGTGGCTGAACTGCCAGAGAGGCTTGCATACCATTCATAAAAATCTTGTTGTGCCATTTGTTCTGCCGTGCATGACACATCAGCACTATTGCCTGAAGAATCTTTTCCTAAACAGTTGGGATTACCGGTTGCTGCTTTTGAGGGGTTATTATAAGGACTCATGGCGCCTAACGAAGTCGCTGCCACATTGGTACGCATTCTATCCGCCATATCATTTGCTTGAATGGTGGCCACTGTTCTCAATAGAGAATCATGGTTTAAGCGAAGCCCCATTACTTGTAAGCTAGCCAACCCAAGCAGGCCAATTGAAAAGACTACCACAGCAACTAATACTTCTAATAGCGTGAAGCCTGACGAAAGCTTTTGCATCGTACTTTCCCATTTCATCGAGTAGCTTAATCATAGTGTATAAAATAACGATGTCCTTAGTGCACAAACGAAGATGGAACAAGCTAAGGGGCCGATAAATGGAAATACCTATGATCAAATACGTTAGTCAGACTAGGGGCAGTTACTCTTTGTCACGGTGACTCTGCCGGTCATGGAAATGTTTAAGCTTCGTGCGTAAGGACCAGCGCAGCCCGTTGCGCTAATGTTAAACGTTAAATTACTGGTATTAGTGCCAGCAAAACCGGCACTATTGTAATTGGCTAATGACGTGCTGGGTGAGGTGGTGATATTTGGACTGTTGCCAGAAAAGCTTTGAGTGCGCAAAAGGAGCTGCGCTGAATTACCCGAAGCGTAACTACTGATAACACTGGGGTTAAGAAAAATGATCCAGCCTTGGTTCCAGTCATTGCCACAGCTGCTAAATGTTTGATCAGCTGCTGGGCAAATGGAAACATTGGCAGACCGCTTAACGGCTTCAGAGCGAGCATAATTAAGTGAAATGATCATGTCGTTGCTAGCAGAAATAGTCACATTATTCTGAATAATCGCCCTAAAGGAAGGAATGGCAATAGTCATTACAATAACGAGTATGAGAATAGTTATCAAAAGCTCAATGAGCGTAAAACCACGTTTTAATATCATGCTCTTCATACTTTAGTTAATAGCGCATCTTCCGGGGGCAAGCAACTTATTGCAAGTGAGCAATGCGTATCCTGCCACTGTCATAGATGACTATTTTAAAGGAAGTGTTGGCCTGAATGTGAAAAGTGGCACGGTGCAAACTGCGTCCATCGCCTGTAAATTGAATAAAAGGGGTATTTTTACTATCAATGTGTGTCAGAGCGTTATTTTTTTCAACTCGTAATACCTTTCGTCTGGTTTGATCGTGCCGAGGGTGATAAAAAACCATATACCCTTGCGACCAATCCGTATCAGTTGGGCAAACAAAAACCCGTTGATTATTTTTGATAGCAACCGAGCGCGCAAAGTTTAACGTATGAAAAAACCGCTCGGCATCCACTTGCGCAGTTGTCGAGCCAAAAAGAGTGCCCAGGTTGGTTTGGCATAATAGGAATAAGAAACTAATAATGCATAAAGTAATGAGCAAATCAAGCAACGTCAAACCGCAAGCGTGTTTTTGTCTCATTCTACATCCAGCTTCTTTAAACGGTAACGAAGAGTTCTAAAACTAATGCCCAGCAACTTAGCGGCAGCTGTTTTATTGCCGTGACATTTTTCTAAGGCATCAACAATCACTTGTCGTTCCATAGAAATAAGATAATCGTCTAACGGCAATTCGTGTTTTTTTGTTGCTATTGCAGAGGGGGTATAAGGCAATTGCAAATCTGTGCGTGCAATATGTTTGCCGTCACTTAAAGTATAAGCCCGCTCAAGGATATTTTCTAATTCACGGATATTCCCCGGAAAATCATAGCTGGATAATAAAGCTAAAGCTTCATTGTCCAATGTTGGCGTCTGTGTGCCGCAAGAGACAGCAATTTTAGTTAAAATATGATGAGTCAGTAAAGGGATGTCATCCTTGCGTTCGTGTAAACTGGGGACCTTTAATTCAATGACATTTAGCCGATAAAATAAGTCTTGCCGAAAAAGATTTTGTTGCACTAAGTGTTGCAAGTTTTTATGAGTGGCACATAAAATTCGAACATCAACCGCAATTTCCTGGGTACTGCCTAATGGTCGGATTGCTTTCTCCTGGATAGCGCGCAGCAATTTAACTTGCATGGCAAGAGGTAAATCAGCCACTTCATCTAAAAATAAGGTTCCTGTATTGGCCGCTTGGAAAAATCCGATTTTATCGGTATTGGCTCCGGTGAAACTCCCTTTAAGAAACCCGAAGAATTCACTTTCCATTAATTCTTGGGGAATGGCGCCACAATTCACAGGAATAAAAGGACCATCGCAGCGAGGTCCGCTTTGGTGGATAATTCTGGCGACTAATTCTTTGCCACAGCCTGAAGGTCCGCTGATATAAACGGGGGCTTGCGAGCGGGCAAGCTTAGCAATGTGTTGTCGTAATGTTTGAAATGAGGGTGATTCACCGATAAGTTTTTCATTGGCAACATGAGTTGCGCTTGCATTAATTTTGAGTGCGCCTAACACAATGTCGCGCAATTGCTTTAAATCAACCGGTTTGGAAACACAATCAAAAGCACCTAACTTAAGCGCCCGCACTGCCGTTTCCATATTACCGTGAGCCGTGATCACGGCAATTGGTAATTGTGGATAATAACTTTGCACATACGAAACCAAATCTAAACCATCACCATCGCTTAAGCGCATATCGGTAAGACAGATGTCAAAAACATGAGAACCGAGCATTTTTTTTGCATCTTTAAGTGTTTGTACAGAAAGCGTTTTGATCGACATTCGTTGTAAGGTGATTTCTAATAATTGGCAAATGTCGGGTTCATCATCAATGACCAATGCGAACGGTTCTTTCATGCGTTGGTTTCTCCTTTAGGAATGGTGAGTCTAAATTGTGAGCCAAATTGCAGGCTTGGCACATAATCAAGACGCGTACCGTTCATTTGGCTTAATTCCTTTGCTATATAAAGCCCAAGACCAGAGCCGCTATTCTCGGTGGTAAAGAAAGGCTCAAATATATGTTTGGCAATTTCTTTTGAGATCCCTTCTCCGTTATCTATCACGTCTAATAATACGGTGGGAGGAGAGTCGGTGGTTTGAACACGCAAAGTCAGTGAGGCTTGTCCATGTTGCTTATGGCTATAACGTAGACCATTTTCACACAGATTAATGAGAATTTGCGTTAATTGGCTGGGATCAATATTAATGCTTAAATCACGTCTATCATACTCTAGTGTTACGGTAGAGATGCCAATATTTTGTACACTGAGATCCTTCGTGAACTGTTCCAGCCAAGGGACAAGGGTAACCACTTCTGTTCTAGCCGGTTTTCGCCCTGATAAAGAGAGCACATTTTGGATCACGGTATTCATTCTGTCGCAATGCTGCTTCATCATGCTGACCAATTTTTTATCTTCAGTTGAGAGGCTTTGCGACTCTGCTAAAAGCTGTGCTGCATGACTGACCGTTCCTAAAGGATTGCGCAGCTCATGCGCAATGTTAGCCGTCAAATGTCCTAATGAGGCGAGTTTCAAATCTTGAGCCTGGCGGGTTTCTGATTCTAGATCATGAAGAAAAACTAACGTGCCAGAGGGGAGCCCTTTACCGAGTCGGTGAAAGCTCAGTCGTAGTCCCGGCCCATTTTGAGTCACTTGCAGTAACAGAGTACTTTTACTCTCTCTTTGCCACTTCGCGAAGCATTCCTGAAAAGCTTCAGGTAGCTCAAACAGGGTATTATTTTTTAAGGTGGTTTGAAAATCAAGGAGCATTCTAGCGGCGACGTTAATGAGTCGAATGTTGTATTGCTGATCGAAAACTAACACGCCCGCATGCATCGCAGAAATAATATGGGCATTGAGCTGTTGTGATGTGACTAATTGTTGTGCTTGGGCTTCGACAATCCGTTGACTGCGTCTTACGCGCAAAGACAACAAATTGGTGACTAACGAAGTGATTAATATAGCACTACCAAGGAGTCCTACTTGGGTATACATATTAATCGCAACATTTTGTGAGAAGTAGTTATAGCTGTGTTCCAAGATCAGCAAAATGGCGGCAATGGCGGCACTGAGTAATGAATACTTGCCGGGAAAAAGCAAACTGTGTGCGGCAACGATAACAATCAGCAAGATCCCAACACCCGAGATAATGCCGCCGGTCGCATGCATTAAGACAATTAAGGCAACTACGTCAATAAAAATGGGAATGTTAGCTTGTAACGCATAGCCTCGTTTAAAAAAGACTGAGCACATTAAAAAAAAGAGACTAACAACAGAGTAGAAGATGCAAGTTTGTTGATAAAGAGATTGATTGACGACGCCAAAAAATTGGGTGTCTAAATTAAATTTAGTCAGGCTAACAAAGCCGATGACTAACAGGAGGCGATAGAGATTAAAGAGTTGTAATGATTGCCAAAGGTTATCCTGCAGGTCAGACTTTCGCCTGGGTTTGCGTTTTGCCAAGAGGAGCTCCTTCTCCGTATATTCTTCTCAATTTTCTTTTATGCGTCGTTGTCTTCGCCCGCTCACCATAGTCATGTAATAAGCATACACTCCTATTGTGCCCAAATTGATTCGAACAGGTATATATAACTTCTGATCATTGTGAAAGAGTTGTGTGTTCCTCGCAACAGTAATATTCATCCTTTACTACCATTGCGCGGTTTTGGGGAATAAAAGTGCTGCAATAGGCGCACTTGACGAGCGTTTCGCTGTTATTGAGCTTATTGGTCGATTGTCCACCGGCTTGTGGATTGGCTTGGGCACTGGCATGTTTAAGCCATTTAACAAGACTGCGTCTTAAAAACCACAGAGCAACCCAAAAAAGCAAGGCAAGGATCCCAAGGATCATTAAAATTCGAATAAGCATGGCGTAAGTCCTTCAAGAAGGAGTAATAAGTTGTGTAACTTTTTACCGGCGGCATTGGTTAATTCCAGCATTCCAAAGATATCGATTTCAAATTGCGTGCGAGTCATTGCGCTATATCTTCGACTTTTCTGGCGTTAGCGAAGACTTGGTATCCCTTTTTATGCAAGGAGATGGCACAATAACGGCCAATCCCACTGGAACAGCCAGTGATCAAAATTGTTTTTTGTTCAGGCGTTAATTGTGTTGTTCTCATTTTGCATCGTTATGGTTTGAAAAAGAGGGGGCTAGTATAGGGCGAAATGCCCCTGAACTGAAATAGTTATGATTTTGTTAGATTACTTAGAGGTTAGTATGCCGATTTACGAATTCCGTTGTAAAGACTGTGGCCATGAAGAAGAATTTTTACTGAAAATAGACGAACTCCCCTGCGCACCATGTGTGAAGTGCCAGTCGCAGTCTTTTGAGAAATGCGTTACGTCGCCCCGCTTTAGACTGAAAGGCCAGGGTTACTACGAGACCGATGAAAAGGCTAAATCAAAGCAACGTTATATTGCGGGCAATGATGGTGACAGTGCTTCTGGAGCTTCTTGTCAAAAAACGGCTTACGATCATACGTCGCGCTAATGGCAAAACGACCCGAATCCGTCTTAGTGGTAGTTTATACGAGCAATGCAGAGGTTTTACTTTTGCAAAGGAAAGATCATCCCGATTTTTGGCAGTCTGTTACCGGTAGCCTAGAAGGCGTTGAGACCAGTATGGAGACGGCGTGGCGAGAACTCAAAGAGGAAACAGCGCTAGATCGTCCACATGGCACCATACAGGATTGTCATTTGGCTAATTGGTTTGAGATTTACCCTCAATGGCGGCATCGATATGCTGTGAATGTGACAAAGAATCTAGAACATGTGTTTCGTTTTGAAATACCCGAAAAAATAACGATTACCTTGAGCGATGAACATCTTGCGTATTGCTGGTTGCCAAAAGACGAAGCGGCAAAGGTTGCCTCATCACCCAGTAATCAGGAAGCGATTATGACATTTGTAAGGAGAGAACATGGCAGGTCATAGTAAATGGGCCAATATCAAACACCGAAAAAACGCCCAAGATGCAAAGCGCGGAAAATTATTTACAAAATTGATCCGTGAAATTACGGTTTCTGCTAAAATTAGTTCAGATCTGAATTCAAATCCCAGGTTACGTATCGCGATTGATAAGGCACTTGGCAATAACATGACTCGCGATACCATTGATCGCGCGATTAAGCGCGGCGCAGGTGGCGATGATAACTCAGATTTAGTCGAAATCCGTTATGAAGGCTATGGACCCAATGGGGTTGCTATTATGGTGGATTGCTTAACTGATAACCGTAACCGAACAGTTTCAGAAGTGCGCCATGCTTTTGCCAAAATGGGTGGCAATCTGGGGACCGATGGTTCAGTCGCTTATCTTTTTACCAAAATGGGTCAGCTGCTGTTTCCTAAAGGTACGGATGAAAATAAGCTCATGGAAATTGCTATTGAAGTAGGCGCTGACGATGTGGTGAAGCAAGAAGATGGCAGCTATATCGTGAATACGGCTCCTGACATGTTCGTTGCGGTACAAGAAGCGATGATCCGAGCCGGGTTCGTGCAAGAAGACGGTGAGTTAACAATGATGCCTTCTATGACAGTCGCATTGAATTTTGAAGATGCTCAACAATTTATGAAATTAGTTGATATGCTTGAAGATCTCGATGACGTTCAAGACGTGTATTCCAACGCAGACATACCTGAAGAAATAGGTTTACAACTAGCATAAGGATATCCTCGTTGCACCAAAGGCGAATACTGGGGATTGATCCGGGTTCACGGATCACAGGCGTGGCTGTCATTGAAAAGAATGCGGCTGGTATCCCGATATGTCTTTTTGGAGGCTGCATTCGTTTGACGGCCAAAGAGGAATCGCAACGATTAGGATCCTTATTTGAACAACTTCAATCGATTGTTAACACCTACCAGCCCACAGAATTAGCGATTGAACAAGTGTTTGTCCATAAAAATGTGCGTTCCGCATTGAAGCTTGGGCAAGCAAGAGGGGTCGCCATTGCGGCAGTGATGCAGGCCCAGTTAACGGTTTTTGAATATGCCCCCAGGCTAATTAAGCAAGCAATCACAGGGCATGGGGGGGCAGACAAAGCCCAGGTTCAGCATATGGTGCAAGTGTTATTTGCTTTAGAGTCCAAACCCCAGGCGGATACTGCAGATGCGCTCGCAGTGGCTTTGTGTCATTTGCACACGGATTTAACCGCGCCAAATTTAAGTCGGTCGACGTCTCGTCGCAACAACAAACGTACAGCTGCATGGAAATCATATGATCGGACAACTTCGCGGTAAAATAATTGAAAAAAATCCCCCCTTTTTGCTCATTGATGTGCATGGGGTGGGTTATATTGTGCAAACGCCGCTATCGACTTTTTTTGCGCTGCCAGACGTGGGTCAAGAAACGGTTTTGCGTACTCACATGGTGGTACGCGAAGATGCACAACTGCTTTATGGCTTTGCCAC
>Ga0105045_10005760_pt1 | contig 10922 bp, 10 predicted proteins | sample MAT02_FD_78089 | JGI IMG/M metagenome (GOLD analysis project Ga0105045, IMG submission 78089) | Freshwater microbial communities from Lake Fryxell liftoff mats and glacier meltwater in Antarctica - MAT-02 (megahit assembly) | ecosystem: Environmental > Aquatic > Freshwater > Ice > Liftoff... | reverse complement strand
GACACCGCCACCCCCTCGGGATGCATCAGCAGGTTATTCTCCGCCAAAAACCGGGCAAACAACATGCGGTGCCAATACTCATAGGCACACTGCCACACCAGGCGGGTAATCTCTTGGCTGCCCTTGCGCTCATCGCGCAGGTCGCCCAATTGCCGCCCCCGCGCCCGCAGCCGATTGCGAAAGTCGCGCTGGTCTGGGGTGAGGTGCTTGTAAGGCTCTGACTCACTCACCGCCAGGGCTTCTAGAGCCGCTTTAGCCCCCTGCTCGGCAATATCGCGGGCATCGCAGACGGTTTTTTCTAGGGTGCTGCGCAGGTCGGGGTGCAGAGTGGGCATGGGGGAAGGCAGAGTAGACAGTTGAGAATAGCTGGGGTTGCCCCTCACCCCCTCAGTCCCCCTCTCCCAAGGGGCGAGGGGGAAGCAAGAAACGTCGTTCCGACTCTCCTCTCCTTCTGGGAGAGGGGCTGGGGGTGAGGGCCAATCTAGGCCTAGCGTAGCCCAAAGGGCGAGGGCGGCTACAAAATGACTGGGCCGTTCTGGAGTTTCTCTAGAATGAGCTGGCGGGCCTGCTGGAGCCACTGCTCGGCGTCTTCAGGGGTACTCAGGCTGGCACTGGGCAGCCTGAGCTGCTGAGCCTTGGGCTTAAGCTGCTGTTCTGCCTTAAAGCGGGCCTGGGCAAATTTCTCAGACAGAGCTGCAGTCAGGTTAGCCCAACTGGTGAGGGAAGTCTGCTTTAGGCTGGCCTGCACCTGCGGGGCTGTGCCCACCTGAATATCGGTTGTGCCAGTTAGACCAGAGCCTTGGAGCATGCGATCGCGATCGTCCACAGACAACTGTTGCCAACTCTCCTGGGCCTCTAGCTCAGCCTGAAGAGTCTCATACTGCGCCCTAAAGCTAGTTTGGGCTGCCAGCAGCTTCTCCCGCAACATCTGGGTGAGCTGGTCGCAGAGGGGCGGCACCGGGTCGGGGGTTTGCAGCAGTAGCCGACCGGCTTTGATGGCTTCGGCCTCGACGGCGATCGACTGGGCCTGGGGCAGCGATCGGGCCAGTGCCACCAGGTCTTCGAGCAAGTGCCACTGGAGCAGGCGGTCTTGAATCTGCTGGGCCGTCTGTTGCCAGGTCTCGGCATCGGTAACCAGTTGTTCCCTGGCGTTGAATACCGCCTGGAGCTGCTCATTGCCCGACCGCTGCATTAGGTCTTGCACATAGACTGGGCTGGGCCGCACCGGGGCAGGTGCATCGCCCCCAGCATTATGGGCCAGCTGCGCCACCTGCTGGAGGTAGGTTCTTACCTTATCGGCTTCTTCGTTGGGTTGGCAGGTCATGCCCAACCCCTGAAACAGCTTGCGCAGGGCAATCTTTTGCCCCGCGCCAATGACCACGGCCTCGACTCGAAACTCGGTCTGGCCCAGTTGGCGGCGATCAAGCTGCTTAAACGAAACTGCCTGCCCGTTTAGGGTGGCCCGCAGGTGCTCACCTACCAGCAGCACGTACAGACAGGCATCGATGGCATCTTGGGGCCAGCCGTAGGGGCTAATGCTAAAGTGCCGCCGAATGTCGCTGCCCCGTGCGCCTGACCCCACGTAGTCCATAATCTCTTTGCAGACGGGGTAGTAATCGCCCTCCCCGGCATAGCCCAATTCGTTCAGGGCATTGCCATTCCCTTGAATAGCCTTGCGGCGCACCGAATCCCACTTGGGGCTATCGGCTTTGTTGAATTCTCTAAACAGGCGCACCATGGAGGTTTCGGCAGCCTGCTCCAGGGTGGTCTCTAGGGTAAGGCCCTGAACCTCTTGCCCGCCCGCCTGAAGCACCCTGACCTCGTTGGTAAACAGGTAGTCAAGGATAGTGGCGATCTCACCCTCGGCGCTTTTTTGGCGCGTTTCCATGCCGACCTTGGCCTCTTCGCCCTCTTTGGTATCGGTGGTGCCCTTAGCATGGAGGGTGGCCTGGGCCGCTTTAGCGATGACGATCTGCCGCTGCAAATCATCCCCCCGGAGGTTGGGGATAAACACAAAAATAGTGGGTGATTCTGACCCGGCCTGGCGGGCGTAGTTCTCAAAGTTTTGGCTGTTTTCAGACCAGCCATCTTGAATCCACACCGGAATGTCTAGATCGCTGGAGGGTGGGGCCTCTGGGCCAAAGTGCAGCGCCAGCTTGCGGGGTTCTTTGCACAGGCCCTGGGTGAGCTTTAGTTTGCCCAGGCGATCTTTGCAGGCCTGCATGATGCGCTCGGTGCGATCGTCGGGCACCAGCTGGGCGTTGTTTTTGAGAGCGCCTTCAAACTCCCGATATTTGGTATCCCAGGCGCTGCTCTCGCGGGTCTGCACCCGAAACTCTTCTTCGTGCTGGAGCAGCTGCCCCCCGTCTACCAGCTCTTGCAGCAGCGGGGGCACCTGGTTGCGCAGGCCAGAGCTGCCTTCGGAAAGGTTCTCAACCAGCAGGTCAGACAAGATCTCGGCTGTTGCCTTTAGACCAGCACTGGCCGTAGACTCGCGAGGCAATTTGCCAATCAAAAAGGCCAGGGCACAGAGGCGGGCTTTGAGCTGGTCACGAGGGTTGCCCTGGTTTAGCCCCGCAATCATGTCGTGAATTTCGCGGGGGAGCACCGCTGTTTTGAGCAGGTCGGTCGCCAGCTGAAAGTAGATAAAGTCGCCCCCTACCACCCAGCCCAAAGGCTTATCTGCGGTGCTGCGGGTGGCCTCGTAGACAATTTTGAGCTGGTTGCGCAGTTGACCCTGGGTACCGGCAGAGTCTACCGCCCGCAGCACTCGCTCCCAAAAACGACGGCGCGACGGCAGCAGGGGATAGTCGGGTACCAGATCGGGCTCATCGTTGGCGTTGCTGGCAATGCGGGTACCGGCTAAATGGCGAGAGATTTCCCCAAGATGAGTGGTCAAAAACGTTTGCAGAGGCAGAATCTGCTCGGGCTTTTTCTGCAAAATGATCTGCCGAATCACCGTATCCACATCCTGGTCAGATAGCTCAATGCTGATCGCAAACCGGGCCTGCAAGCGTTGTAGCGCTGGGGTGCCCGACAGAGCCGTTTGGCCGGTGGCTACAAAGAGTAGCTGTCCCCTGAAGTGTTTGCTACAGGTTTCTGCGACTTCCTGAATTTCGTAGGAAACATCGGGATCGTCGCCAATGTACTGCTGCACCTCATCTAGGGCAATCAACGTACAGGGAAACTGACCACTTTGGGAAAGAGCGCTTTCAATAGCGCCAAGCATCTCATCGTTAGAGATATCCTTAACATTAGGAAATTGAGTCTTCAGCAGCGAGGAAACCTCTGAGGCCGGTGTCGTAAAACCAGGAAAACATTCGACTAGAGCCTTACCCCATATAGGGGATACATGCATATTAGCCAACTCGCTTTCCCAAACCTTACCTGCTCGTTCAATATATTCTTTGACTGCTTTCAGGCAGCCATTGTCTCGCAGCCACATGGCAAACATGGCGCGGGGATATTTTTCAGGCAGCCCTGCCGATTTGAAGACAATGCTGAGCACCGCCAGACGAACACTGCCCTTAGCGCTTGACCCCAGGGTGCCAGCGGCAGCATGAAGCCCGCCCCCGCGCCGCCCGGCGGTTGATAGCGCTGCCAATAAATCAGAAACCTCTGTATCTAAATGGGCTAACCCCCGAGCGGTGGCTCCATCCTCAGGAAACTGAAAATCGACCCACAGTGCCCGCAGCATCTTCACCAGGTGCGACTTACCACTGCCAAAAAAGCCGCTGACCCAAACCGCCCGCTGCTCAGGTTTGCCTAAACTATCCAGATAGCTGCTTAGAATGCTCTGTAGGCCCTTGGCATACTGCCCATCGCAGACAAAGGTGCTGAGCTCGTAGCGCAGCGTCCGCCGCCCTTCTGCGGTAATCGAGTCTTGTACCTCGGCAACCCCGTTATTGAGCAGCTCTTGGCTAAAGGGATCGGTAACGTAAACCTGTCTATTCAGCATGTCGGCCATGGGGGCAACCTTTCCCTAGTTCAAGCAGTAATGGGCACGGCCAGATAGTTCCAGCCGTCGCGAGCGTCTAAAAAGCGGTAGTTTTTATTTTCGTAGTCTCCAGGGAAAAACAGCAGCAGCCGTCCACGTACCTGGGGCTGAAGCTGGGCCACCAAGTCTGAAATCTTGAGAAAACCAAATAAGCCACTCAACCCTGATAGGGCAACAACGGTATTGGTATCTACGGTCTCTGCCGTTAGCCTCTCGACCATCTGCTGGGTGAGATGCGCTCTAAACTCCGGCATCAGCATCTCCAGATCTTCTGGGCTTTGAAAGTAGCTCTCCTTATAGTCTTCCTGGGCCATCCAGTCGGGGAAGGCATCGGTTAGATCGTGGTGGTACCAGCTATGGTTAGCCTGCTGAGTACAAAGCTCAAACTCAGTGAGTTTGGTGCGTAGGGTTCTTTCATCCACCTTGTCATAGACCGCAAAGATGATCCGCTGGTTGCCCGCAAGGTTGTCTTCCCAGGTCAAAGATATATAGGTCTTGTAAGACTGGATGAGTTTATCAACTCGACTCATAGCGGCTGTAGCCCAAGCTATACATAAAAATATCGGTCGCTAAATCAATGGCTCCCCGGTTAAGCATGCCCGGTTAGACCACTTAGGATGCATTGTATGACCAGCACCCCCGGCCACCTAGAACCTGGGTGGATCTTAGCGGTTGCTTGACGCCAACTGGAAAATCCGCGAAATTACTTCGTCTAAGGGATAAGTCTCTTAAGTAGATACACTCACTGAAGCCACTTTTCTTCTGCGGCAGTCAACAGCTTTGGCAGACTAATATCCACCATATCGCCAATTCCCCGGTAGCTGAGCCACTCCCGTCGAGATGCTTCTTGGGCCATTTGCTTGGCGCTGGAGGAGTTTAGGTCTAAAACTTTGACCCATTTCGTTTCTAAGAGCAGCTGCCCCCGATGGCCTTCGAGGTAGCCAACGGCAATGGCATAGGCTGTGCTCGCCGGGGTAGCTTTAACGACGGTGCGAAATTTCTGGCGATGACGATACCCCGACAGGTGCCCCGACTGCGTCCAGGTCGAGCGAATGTTGCGGACGATGGAGCTGAGGGTTTTTTCGCTAAAGCGGTGGGGGTTTTGAGCAGCGATCGCCTGTTCTACGGCCTGGGCGGTTACCTCTGTCTCAGGGGCTGTCTCTAAAACCACCTCAACACTGGTGCGCAGTAGTGGGTCTCTGGCCAGGGCTGCCAGTAAAGCGATCTGCGGCTGAGCCTCTAGCTCTAGAGGCCAGTAGTAGCGCAGAAAACGGAAAAGTGAGATGCCTGGATCTAAGCCATACAGCTCGATCAACTTCTGGGCTGTAAGCTGGCGGGCCGACAGCGTAGGCTTCCCCAGCAGGTTTTCCCCAACCACAGCCTCTCGGTAAACCTCCCTGGACGCATCAGCAGGAGTATTGCTGAGTAAGGTCTGTAACTCCGCCAGCATCATGGTGCGGCTGCTATGGGAACCCCGAAAACCGTCTCGAAACCCAATGCGATCGCGCGGCAGATCGGCCTTAACGCTTGAATAGTCTCGATTGGGAGCCGACATGAGGGAGGCCATAGGACGATGTAACTGGATACTACAGGGGCGAAAGTGGTGCTGTGGTTGGTCTGACCTTCAATCAGTGAGAAAGAGTCTGCATAGGCGCACGCTGGCATGGTCAGGCCTATTTTAAGGGGATAAGGTGTCGTTATTTGGTAGGGGCACATTCAAGGCACGTAGACAGCTTTAACTGAGGGACTGCCCGGCTGCGCGCCTGAGGCCACACCCGCTGGGAGAACAGGGGCGCAAACGCTATCATCATCTCCATGAATTCCATCGCAGCAAGCTCTTCAGACCCTAATCTGAATTCTGCTTGCTGCCTTCCTTTTTGGATCAAATGGATAAAGTTGAGCTGAGGTGATAGCTGAAAACCTCTCTGACAGAGGGTTCCAGCAATGGAGCAACTGACTGCCTTAGCAGCTTAACGATCCGCATGGGTAAGCCCATCTTTTTTGCTGAAAAGGTAGCTACCCCCCTTAGCAGAGGAGGTGGAGTAAGCAGAGATCTGAAGCATTCAATCTGTAGCTCATAGGCTATGAATGGAGAACATGTTCATAGCCAAACCTGATAACGGATGAGCTACAGATGGACTTAGAAATCCCGCTACACCTTATTCTTGCGGCGATGAGTAATGAGAACGTCATGTTCAAGAAGACCTCAGCCGCTGACTTCTGCGCCAAGTGGACACCTGATAAAAAAGGGATTGCTCCAGACCAGAGAGGTTTTCGGGAAGCATCAAAGGCCCTTCTGGCAGAGCTTACGGGCTATCAAACCACGTCTACAAATATCTGGTTGAGTGACAGAGAACGAACCCCAGAGCTAGTTGAGAAGTATCTAACCCTGGTAGATCTCGTCTGGACAGCAGAGAAAATGAAAGACGAAGCGGTTGAAGATTAGCGCTAAAAATGTAGCTGATAGGCTATAATTTTCCCACAAACCAGATGCTTCCATAAAGCCCATCAGTGGTGCGCGACAACAGGCACTTTTCCGCCGAAGAAGCTGCGACTAGGCAGTATTGCAGGCATCTTTATCGTCCTTAACGTCAGGAGGGGGAGCCTTCAATGCCTTGACATTTTTGGGAGAGTTAATCAAGGGGTACCCAAGACACCTGCTCCGTAGCATAGCTACATAATCAATGGTAAGTATTTCTGCTTATGCAAAGGTTATACCCTCAATCGCTGTCTTCCACCCCATATTCCTCAAACAGCCGCGCCACCGTAATCTCCAGACCACTTGCCAACTGCACGATATTCACGAGCGATGGGTTACGGGTACCCTGCTCAATATCCGACACATAAGTTCTGTGAAGCTCAGCCCGCTCAGCCAAGACTTCCTGAGAAATATCTAACTCCCTCCGGCGGCGGCGGATCGCCCTGCCGAAGCGGGCTTTAAGGTTTTGTTCTAGTTCTTTTTCCACAACCCAATGCTTATGGGTTGCAGACTTTGAGTCTACAGACTCTAAGAGTCCAAATGTAGACTATGAGAGTAGTCGCACTACCGTTTGCCCATGCGTGGATTCGCTGATTTTGACCAAGCCTGGAAGGCCATGACTCAGGAGCTTGTTGCCGCTTGGGAGAACAACCCTCCGCCTACTCAGCAATCCGAACCTCGATTCAGGTGTGGGGAGCAGGTCTGGTGGGTTGCGGGTGACACCCAGCCCTTCGACCCTGACCTTTGCGAAAGTGGCGTTATCTTCGCAGAGAATTACCTCCATTTAGAGGGCACAGACCATTGGGGTTGGCAGTACGGCATCACGGTGCATATCGATAGCCCCTCCGGTGACTGGCTTCACTATGCCTTGGCCTGGGAATACGAGTTGCTAGAAAGGCTGGTGGCCCATGTCTCTAATAAGCCTTCCCAGCCCTCCAAGAACTAACAGTCCTAAGCTCTATGCGGTCTTGCTAACGTGATCACTATTTCAATCTTTCAGCGTCAGGCATCTTTAACACCTACCCAAAGAGCTTTGGCTAAAGCCTCAGCTAGTCGCCGGGCACTCCAAGTTCGCTTACAGCAAGAGCTTAGCCAGTGCTTAGTGGAGTATGAGCCTGCCGAGGCCATGACCATCACTGAGGGTGCGCTGCGATACTCCATTTGGAATTATTCGGAGCAGGTTGTTTTTAACCCGCTGGAGGATCTGAGCCTTTGGTTTAACTACAGCGGCGGCGACTTCCTAGCACCAGGGTATCCGCCCCTGTTCTACAACCGTAGGGAGGGGCATACCGTTTCCCCTAGCAAAAGCGCTGTAGCTGGCATTGGAGAGGCAGTTGCTGGTTTCCTAGCCCAGCGCCTCTACCGTTGCCGTAAGCTAGCCCGGCCCATCCAAGACTATCCAGACATTGTGATGTCTGCACCAGGTCGAGTGATCTATCTGGTGGAGTCTAAAGCTTCTACAGGCTCTCCAGCAGCCCTCCAGCGAACGATAGACGAAGAGGTAATTCGCTTGGCCTCTTATGCCTCTTCCTGCTTAGAGCTGAATACACGGCCTATCAGGGGCCTTTTGGTGGCGACAGCTTTTCTAAGCAATGACCAGTATCAAGTCTATCTGACGGAGATTTTGGTATGAAATTTCTATACTCCCCCAATGGGGCTTACTTATTCGATAACCTGATTGACTTGCTACATAGCCAGGAGCGGCATAACAACTTGGTAGTCGAGGCCACCTTCAACGAGCTGCTTAAAGAGACCATGCTGGAGAAGGCCCAGTTTGAGAGGCTGACAGATGTAGATCTGCTCAGAACTTCCCTGGAACTGGTGACTCAGGGCCTTGACTCAGGGCTAAAAGCAATTGGGGTTGAGGTCGATTTCAGTTCTTACATCAAGGACGCTCAGAATCGTCTGAAGTTCGCGGCGAAGGAGATAGCTAAGCTTGCCGATGCCTCACACGGAACAGAGAACCCCCGGCAGGTGCCTAAGCCATTGGAGTCGGCTCAGGGCATTCAATTTCAGCTTGCACCTTTGACGATGGGTAGTCAGTTCAATGGGCTGTTTGCCTTTGCTGTGGAGGCGGCGATCTTCGACCTGGAAGCTCTCCAGAAGCAATATTCTGTCGAGGGCGATTGGTTCCCGGCGACGATTTCCAAGGATGATTTTCTGTTTATCGTGGACTACAGCTCAGTTCTGGTGAATTTAAGCCATCTGTCGCGTGACCACTGGAGCAAAGCCAAAGGCGAGTTGATTGAGATGATGGACTTCTTGGAAACAATCTAGCTTCTGAGAATATAGTCAAATATTCGTGATCATCTCTCGTGACCTATGTTTTTTGCCATGCGGCTATCTCAGAAAAGGGCATACGACACCGAGAACAGCAACCATACTCCCATAGAGCAGGCACTTTGAACTTGGCCTCGCAAACAGAGCACTTAGAGAGCAGCTTTAGGTCATGGGCAGAGCACTTCCACACCGACTTATACTGCCACTCAATCCGGTGGCAGGGGCTTTCCCCATAGCAGGCCCCACACAACCGAATCGGCTTACACTGCATTTCCTCGCCCTTAAGCGGCAGCATCGCCCAAAGCCGCTCAGGGGAAATGCTCAGTACCTTTCCTATTGCCTCAAACTGAGCCTGGGTTGGATAAGGATTCAAGTAAAACTTCTCCCAACGGCCAATCACAGCGCCAATACCAGCCATTCGCCCTAGCTCACTAGCTGTTAGGTAATTCTTTTGCCTAAATCGCCCTAAGAAATGGCTCAGACTTTCCCCTTCATAGGGTTCCACGTCAAACAGCCAAGGCTGAAGCCCCGAATCGACCATCACTTATACTCCTGGGCCACCTCTTTCAGCACCAAATACTCAATCTTCTTATGTCCCCGGCTCAAAGCTCGAATTGCCGATTCGCGTAGCACCTCGTCCATCCGCCCGATATATCCCCCAGTCGCATCCATTATCAGGGTTTGCATCTCCAGACTGGCTAAATTTGAAGCTACTGGTAACTTCAAAACATCCTGTTCCCAAGTCTTGATCGTCTCAACGAATTCGTCTCCAGAGAGCGTGGCAAAACGGTAACAAGCCCGAAAGCGGTTGTAAACCTGCTCATCCCGCATGATGACCGTATCAAGACGGTCAGTGCCCACTAAGACTACAGAGATCGCTAACTTGTCGTAGAAATCTCGTACATCAGCAAAGGTCTCTGGTTTCAAACGGTCTGCCTCATCGATGATGATCATCTCTACCTCACAACCTTTCAGCACCTCAACCGCTCTACCGCGAAAGTCAGCGACCGTTCCTTTTGTCACCCGGTACTTCAAAAACTCAATGATTTCCTTAAATAACTCCCTAGACCCGCATTTCTGGGGGGGGTGGATGTACACTACGGGTACAATAGGCTTTTTCCCCGTTTCCTGCTTAGGTTTGTTCCGGTATAAATAAGCCTCACAGCCGATAGATTTGCCCGTCCTAGACGGCCCGACAATGCGGCACGATTGCCGGGCCTTTCGCTTGCTACCCAAGAAATTATGTAGGGCAGTGACCTGCCCTAGAGACAGGATGGTTTTCTTTCGGAGGCGCGCTATTTCGGCCTGTAGTGAGGCCGCATCCGGCTCAAAATCGCCTAATGCCTCAGCCCATTCTTTAGCCTGTACCATGCTCACCACGCTCCACGTAGGTCATCAAAATCAATCGGCTCAAAGGCGTCTATATCTAGAACAACCTCTACTTCAGGTGCTTCTTCACCCATAGGGTCAACTTCAGGGGGTTCTTGGATAACCATGGGTAGCGACTGAACCTTAGCGGATGCCTGTTCATCTTTTCGGCGTTGCTTACGGTCTTTCTTAGCTACCAGTACATCCCGCTCCATAGCCTCTTGCAGAATGGACTCGTTGCTAATTGACTTACCCGCTGTACGCAGTCGCTTGCTGCTAGCCTTGGCTTCCTCATAGGAGATTGCCTCTGCTTCTAGCCCTTGAGCATAAGCACGAGTGAGAAAGACATCCCGGTTATCCTCCTGTCGATACACCAAAACGGTTGTGATGTCGTTAGGGTCAAACCTGAGCGACACCGTTTCTCCGGCATACCCGGACAGGTATTCTCCCCGGAACATCAGGTTCTCAAATTGGAGATACCCGCCTCGCTGGACAGTACGGCGGCTTGCTTTCATCAGGCACATATCTAAGTGCCGCTCTTCAATCATGTCGGGCACATTGGGCAAACCAGCCTCCCAACGCTGAAAGCGAGTTTGATCACCCATGCGGGCCTCGATGCTCTGGTTATAGTTGTCGCAGATGAACCGAACAATCAGCTGTTCGAGTTCCCTTAGAGTCAGGCAGGCTTCTTTGTCAGCCTCCTTAGGCCGCTGTTGAACGTTGGAGCCGGTATATCCCGGAAGGGTAGAAAAGAGCTGGTCGTTTAAGGTGCGGAAAATGCGCTCAACGATCCCTCCT
>Ga0105045_10005759_pt1 | contig 10922 bp, 5 predicted proteins | sample MAT02_FD_78089 | JGI IMG/M metagenome (GOLD analysis project Ga0105045, IMG submission 78089) | Freshwater microbial communities from Lake Fryxell liftoff mats and glacier meltwater in Antarctica - MAT-02 (megahit assembly) | ecosystem: Environmental > Aquatic > Freshwater > Ice > Liftoff... | reverse complement strand
GCAAACCGCAGGCCTCCGCCATAGGTAGATCGCAGGTATCGCGTTGATAAATCGCCGATATTGTCGGCTACCAATCCGCTGCCCCCAAACAGGGTAAAGCCAAGCCTGCCAATCAGTTCGCGGCGGTATTCGGCTTGGACCAAGGCCGCCGTATTATCGCGGTAGCGGCCTTCGTAAAAACCGCGAAGCCGCTTATTTCCGCCAAGTAGTGAAAGCGTGATGAAAGGTGCTTCTCCGTATATATCTGACGCGTAGAAATTGGCCCCGATCACATTTTTAGAACCAAGAGAAAAGAACTTCCGAAAATCCAGCGTCAAACGCTGATATTCGTAATCGCTGCCCACGTAGCCGCCGAAGAAATCAAAACCCGCTTCGAGATACCAGCCGCGCTGGGTTGCGAAATAATTGTCGCGGTTGTCGAAATTGATAATCACACCTACCGCATTGTTCCATCCACCTTCAATTCCCGGCGTATCATCACGCACTAAAATTCCTTCCGACACGAGCTCCGTTATTCGGTATTTGTCCGAAAGCACGCGGAGACCTGTGTATAAATCGGGCTTGAACTCATACATTCCAGTGAGCTTCAATCGGGGATAATTGACCCCGTAAAGCTCTTCGTAATCGGCGGGGATTTCATTGCCATTTCCGAAATAAAAATAGTTGTATCGATACCAGCCAATCTCACCGAATACGGTGTACTTCTCATTCTCCTTGTATAGTTGGAAGGGAAGGTAAGCCAGGATTTGATCTTCGAGCGTGTACGCAAAGCCAAGCTGGAGCTGGCTGGGTCGGGAATTGAGCGGCTCGTCTTTCAAACGCCACGAATAGAAAGCCGCAGCGCCAAAAGCCCAGCGGGTCTCCGGGGTGAAGAAAACCAGTGGCAGGGGAAAAAAGGTGGAAGTCTTTACCGAATCGGTCTGCTGAGCCACTGCCGCCTTGGCGCAGATCGCAGACACCATTAGAAGAACATAAACCCATTTCACGCTCGAAAGCTACGTAATCCATCCAACCGCAGATTGGCGCTGATGCGAATAAAAAAGTCGCCCGGGGGCGACTTATAAACTTATGCAATAAGGTTCTTGTATTCTTCTTCCAGGGGTTTTCGAAATACCACTTGTCCATCGAAAACGTCCATCACCAAAGGTTCATCTTTGTTCACTTTTCCTTCGAGCAATTGGCGACTCAACAAGTTTAGCACTTCTTTTTGAACCAACCGTTTTACGGGTCGCGCTCCAAACTGCGGATCGTAGCCCTTTTCGGCCAAATATGCCAGTGCTTCGTTCGATGCTGAAAAGTCAATTCCCTTTTCCGCCAAGCGCTCAGCAAGGGTGGCGACTTGAAGATTGACGATACCCCTGAGCGCCTTTCGGCTAAGTGGCTCGAACATGATCACCTCGTCAATTCTATTCAAAAACTCCGGTCGGAGGGTTTTCTTGAGTAATCCAAAAACTTCCATTTTCGTGGTCTCCAGCGAACTTTCCGTCCAACGATTATCGTTCTGCTCGAAGCTTTCCTGAATAATGGACGAACCAATATTCGAGGTCATAATTACGATGGTATTCTTAAAATTGACCTTCCGACCTTTATTATCGGTGAGCATGCCATCGTCGAGCACTTGGAGCAAAATATTAAAAACATCGGGGTGCGCCTTTTCGATCTCATCGAGCAATACCACCGAGTAGGGGCGGCGGCGAACTGCTTCCGTAAGCTGGCCACCTTCTTCGTAACCCACGTAGCCGGGAGGGGCTCCTACCAATCGGCTCACGCTGTGGCGCTCCTGGTATTCGCTCATATCGATCCGCGTCATTGCTTTCTCGTCATTGAATAGGTATTCGCTCAGGGCTTTCGCCAATTCGGTTTTACCCACACCGGTAGTACCGAGAAATATGAAGGATCCAATAGGCCGCTTTTCATCCTGAAGGCCAGCTCTGCTGCGGCGCACTGCGTCGGCTACAGCCACTACTGCTTCGTCTTGACCGATAACCCGCTTGTGCAACTCGTCTTCCAGGTGGAGCAGCTTTTCTCGCTCGCTTTCCAGCATTCGGCTTACAGGTATTCCGGTCCACCGGCTTACTACATCGGCTATTTCATCTTCATCCACTTCTTCTTTTATAAGTTTTGTGGTGGACTGCTCTCCAGCCAAATCCTTCTGCGTTTCGCGCAGGCGCTCCTCGGCTTCCTTGATTTTTCCGTAGCGTATTTCGGCTACTTTTCCATAGTCGCCTTCGCGCTCCGCTCTGTCGGCTTCAAATCGCAATTCTTCGATCAATAATTTATCGCGTTGAATTTGCTCTACAAGGTTGCGCTCGGCTTCCCACTTCGCTTTTAAGCCATCGCGTTCTTCGCTTAAGTTGGCTATTTCTTCGCCCAGGTCGTTCAGTTTGGCGTGATCTTTTTCGCGCTTTATTGCCTCGCGCTCAATTTCGAGCTGCATAATTCTGCGGTCGAGTTCATCGAGTTCCTCGGGTTTGGAATTAATTTCCATACGCAACTTCGAAGCGGCCTCGTCAATAAGGTCGATGGCCTTATCTGGGAGAAAACGGTCCGTAATATAGCGTGTGGAAAGATCGACTGCCGCGATAATGGCTGCGTCTTTAATGCGCACCTTGTGATGAGCTTCGTATTTGTCCTTAATGCCGCGGAGTATGGAGATGGCCGAGTCCCGATCTGGTTCTTCTACCATCACCTTTTGAAACCGACGCTCCAGCGCCTTGTCCTTTTCAAAATACTTCTGATACTCATTGAGCGTGGTAGCGCCGATAGCTCGGAGTTCACCTCTCGCCAAGGCTGGTTTCAGGATATTGGCCGCGTCCATAGCACCTTCGCCACCTCCTGCACCTACTAAAGTGTGTATTTCGTCAATAAAAAGTATGATGGCACCATCGGCCGAACTCACTTCTTTGACCACTGCTTTGAGTCGCTCCTCAAACTCGCCTTTGAATTTGGCGCCTGCGATCAGAGCAGCCATATCGAGACTGTACACGCGTTTATCCTTTAGATTTTCCGGAACGTCTCCATTCACTATCCGGTGGGCTATTCCCTCGGCTATGGCAGTTTTACCGGTACCAGGTTCGCCTATAAGGATGGGATTATTTTTTGTGCGTCGTGTAAGAATTTGAAGCACCCTTCTAATTTCTTCATCGCGGCCGATTACCGGGTCCAGCTTACCATCGCGGGCAAGTTCATTGAGATTTCGCGCGTATTTCTCCAACGAATTATACGTTTCTTCCTGGCTCGAAGATGTTACTTTTGAACCTTTACGCAGCTCTTTTATAGCGGCTATCAACCCCTTCCGGCTCACCCCTTGGTCTTTCAAAATTTGAGAAGTTGTATCGTCGCCTTCAGCTATAGCAAGAAGTATATGCTCAAGCGAGACGAATTCGTCACCAAATTCCTTTAAGTAATTAAATGATCGATTGAGCGCTTCTCTGGCTCCACGCCCCATTTGTACTTCGCCGCCACTTACTTTGGGGTAGGAGTCGATTTGCTTATTCAAGAGCTGCTCGAGTAAATCGGTATTTACCGTTAGTTTTCTTAGCAAATAGGGAACTACATTTTCGTCGACTTCCATCATGGCTGTAAGCAAATGAGCCGCTTCCATACTCTGCTGATTTTTACTGCGCACCAACTGCTGCGCAGCTTGTATTGCTTCCTGCGATTTTATAGTAAGTTTTTGAAAATCCATTGTTCTAATTTTATAATTGTCCCGCAAAATTCAAACCGTTTAAAAAACTCGATTTCGCGAGGCATCTTTCTGCCCAATTGACAGTCAGCTCTTTAATAATAGCGACTTTTTGTCTAACTGACTTACAACAAAAATCTTCATTATTCTATCTTTACCGTGAGATGCGCTTCATCCTTATCCTATTCTTAAGTCTATGCCACGGCACCCTGCTTTTCAGCCAAACTTTTTGGGGTCGAACACAGGCTGGCGCAAATGTGGACGAAACGTTGGGTGTAACTGGCGATGACTCGGGCAATACTTACACAACAGGTTATTTCAGCTCCAATGCATCCATTAATGGCAATAGCCTGAATACTTCAGGTCTCACAGATGTATTCTTGAGTAAGCTCGGGCCAAACGGTCAGTCGATATGGGCTGTAAAAGTGGGTGGTTCGCAAAGCGATCGCGGTCTTGGAATAGCGATCGATGGGCAGGGAAATATTTTGGTTTGCGGTTTCTTCACGGGTACTATAAACTTCGGAAACGGGGTAAGCCTAACGGCCAATGCAAATTCGCAGGATGCTTTTGTGGCCAAATATTCCAATGCTGGAACGGTCATTTGGGCTCGATCGGGCGGAAGCTCTGGAAGCAGCGATCGGGCAAATGCGGTGGCCGTAGATGCACAGGGTAATGTTTCGATAACGGGTCAATTCAGCGGTGAAGCGAGTTTCGGCGCTTTTACATTGAGCGGTCAGGGAAACACGAATGATGTATTTGTGGTGCGCTATGATACCAATGGAAATGAAACCTGGGCGAAGAAAGGAAGTGGGAGCGCCCTTGACCGTGGACTTGCTATAACCACCGACAACAGCGGCGCCGTTTACGCCGCCGGGCAATTTAGCGGCGATATTAGTTTCGACAATACCTACCCAAATTCCATTTTGAATGCGCTTTTCCTGATTAAATATTCTGCAGCTGGAAATGAAGAATGGTTTCGATGGGCAGGCGGGCCAAATCAAAGTATCGCTTACGGACTCACCTCCAATGGAACCAACGTTTACATCACTGGAGATTGTGGGGCGAGCATCACCTTTCTCAACGGTATGAGCAGCGATATAATTAATAGTGGTTATACCAATGGCGTATTTGTGGCCGCCTACAGTGGCAGCGGAAGCTACCTTTGGGGAACTGCTCAGGGCAGCAATAGCGCTGTTTCTTCCCGCGGTATTTCGTTTAGAAACAATCAGCTTGCTTTGGCTGGTTGGCATGGATGCACGTTCGATGGGCTGAGCGCTATTTATGGAGAAAGCACTTTTAATTCGCTTGGCTTTAAAGATGTTTGGGTGATGCGATACACCGCCAATGGTCAGTTTACATGGGGACGAAACTTCGGTTCCCGCCAAGATGAGATTGCCACCAGCGTGCACCTTACGCCCGATGGCTTTGAGGTGGTAACAGGTGTTTTTACAGGCTCTATCTATTTTCCTGTGGCGCCAAGCGCGGGCGGAAATCTACTCAATATCAATGCTTCTGCTCCCAATTCTGGCTTAACTTACTGCAATGATCCGGCTTATGGCCAATTCTCCAAACTCGACGGGGCAGGATCGGAAGATGGATTTACCGGGAAGCTGATAAATCCCGTCCGCGCTCCGATGGATATTTTTCAGCGCTTTGGCTCAGGTTGCGATCTGGATATTCCCGAAGCGTGCATCAACCTAAGTGGTTCGCCGATTGTACCTGTTTGCCCCGAGCCCTTAATTGATTGTCCGCCCTATCAAATCTCGGGTTATTGGGGCATGGTCGTTGGTTCACCCATTGGCTTTGGGTACAATGTAAGTTGGACTCCACCAGGGGTCGGCAATCTCACCATCAACGGTCCTACGAATGTGAGCGCTGTTTTAACGAGTTCTGATGGATGCTACACCACCGTTGTCGATAATTTCGCCGACGTATATCCCGAAGCCCAAGATCCATTGATTTCCGATAATGCCGGTTTCAACAGCCTGAACCCCAATCCGGTTCCTATCTTTCTCTGCCCCGACGAAACAGTAGACATAACACCAACTTTCCCTTCGAGCTACACCTATGAGTGGTTGGCGAGTGCAGCACTTGTTTCTCAAAATGGTTCCGTTATTACGGTCGATACAGAAGGGTTTTATTCCTTGACAGTAAACAATGAATTTGGCTGCACACAATCCGTAACCGTTCTTGTAGTTCTTTTGCAAGTTCCGCCCATTGTAGATCCTGTACTGGTGCTAAATGCTCCAAATGATACGCTCACCATTTGCCAAGGCGCGCCATTTCCTGTTACGGCAGTCGATCTTTTTACCGGCGAAGCACTTGACTTTTTAGACTTCGACTTCTTTTGGGGAATCAGTCCTTCGGGAGGTATCGGAGGGCTCAACCCCGGAAATGGCGGCGTTCAACAATCGGGGTGGTACACTATTACAGTGTACATTGAATCGGAAGAAAACATCTGTACCGATGGAATTGACGAGTATTCCTTAACCGATAGCGTTTTTATTGTTGTAAATCCTGCAGCCACCGCTTCGGCTTTGATTATGGGCCCTGCTGCGAGTTGTAGCAACGACACCATCACCTTACTCATCGAATACGATGGGGATATAACCTACGATTTCGTCGTTATCGAAGCCTTCGATGATAGCCTTTGGGTGGTAGGAGCAGGTTTCTACACGATAATGGTTTCGAATACCAACGAGTTTGGTTGTTTTGCATTGACCACTTCGAGTCATAGCGTTTCAAATGTAGTAAGTCCAATCATTACGAGTGGTTCGGAAGCCGTGATATGCCCTGGCGACAGTGTTTTACTTTTTACGAATTCTCCCGGCGACATTACCTGGCAGGGTCCAAATGGAGCTTTCGCCAATGATCAATCGACTTATGTCGATGACGAAGGGCTTTATTTTATTGAAGTAGAATATTATCCGGGCTGCGCCTTGGTGTCGAACACCATTCAGGTTGCAGAGTATGCCACACCCTTTATCTCCGGATCGGGCGGTGTAATCTGCCCCGGCGATACACTGGAAATATCCATCATAAGCACATCCATCGATGATCTCAATTGGCTCGAACCGCTTAGCGGAAACGATACTATTCAGTACATTACGACTCCGGGCATTTACCAGGCGGAAGTTACATCCTGCGGTATCACTACCTTGGTTTCTATCGAAGTACAACTATCCGAATTCGAACTCGCCATTGACCTTGTGAGCGATGAGCCAGTTTGCGCGGGCGACAGTATTCAAGTATCCGCCACCAGTGGATACACCAATTACTCGTGGACGCCACAAGCTTCTGGTACCGCGCCGTATTTCTATCAACCCGGCAGTGCGCAGGCTCAAGCCATAGACCCCAATGGCTGTATTCTCACTTCGAATGTGGTCAATCTCAACTTTTCTCCAATTCCGCCGCCGCCTGCCTTCTCATTCATACCCGTATGCGAGGGCGAAACACAAATAATTACGATCAATTCCCCTTTTACCGTTTTAATAACCGACGGCCTTGGCGGGAGCCTTATTTCCGAAGGAATAAATACTATTGAAATACCAAACTTTTCAGGAGACACTACCATTTATGCTTTTGTAAGCTCGGCGGTATGCTCGGGTCCTTTCAATCAATCTACGGTAGTTGCCAAGCTTTTTCCCGCAGACCCACTATTGGCTTCCGACGAACCGGTTTGCACAGGTACCAATCTCGAATTGAGCGTGCTAAATGCAGAAGCCGGTGTGGTTTATAGCTGGCTCACTCCCACGGGAGGCGTGCTCACCGGAAGTCAAGTGAGCTATTTCGTTCAGGATTTGTCGTACGAGGGTTTCTATGCCTGCTTCGCCGATTTACAAGGCTGTGCCACTGATACGGTTGCTATTCCCGTAGAGCTATTTGAAACCCGGCAAGTAGTGCTCCCGCCCGATACCGGCATTTGCTCGCGACGGGTATTTATAATTGAACCCGATACCCTTTTTCAAACCTATTTCTGGCAAGATGGCTCCGGAGATTCGATTTATGTACCAACTGAATCGGGCAGTTACTTCGTGCAGGTTACCGACTTTAATGGCTGTTCATCTTTCGACCAAATTGAAGTTACCATCGTGAATTGCGACATAATTGTGCCCAATGTATTCACTCCCAATGGAGATGGCCGAAACGATAGCTGGTTAGTGTTTGTTGAGGAGCCGCGTTTCTTCGATGTGGTAATCTACAATAGGTGGGGGCAAATCGTTTATGAGTCAAACGACTACCTGCGGTTTTGGGATGGCGTGAATTACAAGTCCGACTTAGACTGTTCGGAAGGGGTGTATTTCTATATAATCAGGGCGGTAGATTATGAAAATATGCCCTTCGAAGCCACCGGCAACCTTACCTTGATTCGCGATTGATACGGCGAATGCTGTGTAATTTATGCGTATAAGTTTCTGATTCGCTCCTTAAAATACCCTTCTCATCCAAAGTGTCGATGCGCACTTTGCCGCTGGCATGGATGATCTCCGAACTACCAATGACGATACCTACATGGGTTATTTTTCCGCTTTCACTTTCAAAAAATGCGAGATCGTTCGTTTGAGATGCGGAAAGCGATTCGATCGGTTGGCCTTGAGTCACCTGCTGGCTTGCATCGCGGAGCAGATTTAAACCTGCACAGGCGAATACTACTTGGGTGAATCCGGAACAATCAATACCAAAAGCCGATTTACCACCCCAGAGATAGGGAGCGTTTAGGAATCTGCGGGCGTGTCGCACAATAGAATCGACATCGTGGCGAGCCACCCTGCCTTCAAACTCGTAGCGATTGCCACTTATTTCGAGCGCCCCTTCATTGTAGTTGGGTAGCACGCTTCCACAGGGTATCGCAAATCGCTGACCTTTGGTATTTGTCACATAGGCAATTGCATCGCCACAGCGCATTTGATCCTTCCCGTCGCCCGGGGTTTCTGCTGGTGAAAACGGTAAAATTTGTTGGCTGTCGATCCAACCTTTATAGCCGTCAAAGCTATTTCGAATGCGGCACCATTCACCTTGGTCTTGAGTGATTTCAAAATGTTCGCCAAATAAAATCTGCGTTACCAGTTCGGCTCGATGCGAAGGCTCCGACCGGCAGGGTATTATGGCTTGAATGTTGACTCCGAACTCCATTTATTCACGCAATTTGCAGAAATTAGGGGATCCACTTGATATTCGAAAAGTCGGGTTTCCGTTTTTCGAGGAAGGCATTGCGGCCTTCTTTGGCTTCTTCGGTCATGTAGGCAAGGCGGGTAGCTTCGCTGGCAAATACTTGTTGGCCTACCATCCCATCGTCGGTAGCGTTGAACGCAAATTTGAGCATTTTGATAGATGTTGGCGACTTCGCCAAAATCTCTTGCGCCCAGGCGTATGCCGTATCTTCCAGCTCATCGTGGGGAACAACGGCATTTACCATGCCCATATCGAAAGCTTCGGCTGCGGAATAGTTGCGGCCGAGGAAAAAGATCTCTCTGGCTCTTTTTTGCCCAACCATTTTGGCGAGGTAAGCAGAACCGTAGCCACCGTCGAAACTGGTAACATCGGCATCGGTTTGTTTGAAAATAGCATGTTCCTTGCTGGCAAGCGATAAATCGCAAACCACATGTAAGCTGTGGCCGCCGCCCACTGCCCAACCGGGCACTACGGCTATTACCACCTTTGGCATAAAGCGAATGAGACGCTGAACTTCGAGAATGTTCAATCGCGGCATTCCATCTTCGTCCACATAGCCCTGAAATCCGCGGGCATTTTGGTCACCTCCGCTGCAAAAGGCGTAAACACCGTCCTTTGGCGAAGGCCCTTCGCCACTTAGCAGCACCACGCCGATGGAAGTGTCTTCGCGGGCGTCGAGAAAGGCTCGGTAAAGTTCGTTTACTGTCTTCGGACGGAAGGCATTGCGCACAGCGGGTCTATTGAAGGCTATGCGTGCCACCCCGCCTGACTTTCGATAGGTGATATCTTCAAAGCTTCCGGCTTCCGTCCAAACGATCGAATCGGCCATGGATTATGGATTCGTTTTAGTTTGATTTGGGGCAGCCATCCCACGCGACATGGCCACCAGTTCGGCTCGTGGAAGGGAAGATACCGCATTGATCATCTCCGTAAAACCGCGGTTTTCTGAATTTTCCATTATTGCGGCTACGTGTTTATTTGATTTGGGCTCCGCATTTTGCAAAAGCAGCGCCATGCAAAGTTTGTTCGCATAGCTATTGCGCACCTGCACAGTGGGATTTGGCAACGTATCTAATGTGCTACTTATAAGGTTGGCGGCTTCTGAGTACGATTTCTGAGCGAGCAAACTATCGCCCCTCGATTCGTACTCAAGACCCAAATTGAGCACCACTGACGATTGGCCGGGCATCAAATTGTTTGTCTTAACAAGGTGGTTAAACAGCCCTTCCTGGTCATTCAACCGGCGGAGCAATTCGCCTTTGGCTGTGTATGCGGCTTTCAAATTCGGATTCAGCGTGATTGCCGTATCCAAATATCCTATGGCTTCGCGCAATTTTTCGGTCTCCGCATTATTTCCGTAAATCTCCATAGCCTTGGCTTGGTATTCTTCGGCAGTAAGTTCCTTCTTTTCTGGTGCGGTAGTGCAAGCAACGCAAAGCAGCAATGCAGCTGCGTAGATGGTCTTTGACATAGTCTTCATTTGAATGCAATATTAGGGCTTAAATAAGTTCTAAAAGGCATAAGGTCTAAAGCATTTTCAACAAGACTTATTGACTAAATAGGGTCTCATTTATTTTTGACTGAAATGGGTAATTTGCCGCAGCACCTGCGCTTTCAAAAGGAATAAGTTCTGAGAAACAAGTTGGAACTTCAAGGACTATTTAAAGTCAGCGATCATTTGTATGAAATAGGGCGTCGGAGATCATGCATGAATAGGTGCGAAACGACCATCTGTGAAAAGTGAAACAAGATATGTGGATGATTTCAATTCTATTTTCAAATTTAGACTGTTGGCGTAAGAGCCTTACAGTAAGAATAGTTTTATTCGTTTGGCGGTTTTTCCACTCAATAATACTTATCTATTTGTTACACGGCCTTTGGATCGAAAAAGTATTTGTTCGTTAAGCTTCCTGATGTCCTGAGAGCGCTGGAGCCTTATTTTAACCTTTAAAAACCGTAGGTGTTTCTACGAGATAATTGAGTTGCACGCCGATCATCGGCAGGACAATGAAAGCTGCCATTAGTGTTACTTCGATAAACAACTACAGCCCGGCATGCCGGGCTG
>Ga0105045_10005757_pt1 | contig 10923 bp, 7 predicted proteins | sample MAT02_FD_78089 | JGI IMG/M metagenome (GOLD analysis project Ga0105045, IMG submission 78089) | Freshwater microbial communities from Lake Fryxell liftoff mats and glacier meltwater in Antarctica - MAT-02 (megahit assembly) | ecosystem: Environmental > Aquatic > Freshwater > Ice > Liftoff... | reverse complement strand
GGGGCGTGCGGATGGCGGGGTTCGAGGGCGGCGACCTGGTGCTGTAAGGCCGCCGCGCTCCCATTAGCTCTACACCGTCAGGGTTCCGGCCCGCGCCGCGTCGTAGCGTGCGCCGATCTTCGCCCAATCGAGCACGTTCCGCCAATTGGTCGAATATTCGGCACGGCGGTTCTGGTAGCGCAGGTAATAGGCGTGCTCCCACACATCGTTGCCCAAAAGCACGCGCTGGCCATCGAATAGCGGGTTGTCCTGGTTTGGGCGCGTCACGATGGCAAGGCGCCCCTCGCGCGTCACGGTGACGAAGGCCCAGCCGCTGCCGAACACGCCGTTCGCCGCCGCGTTGAAGCGCGTGCGGAAGGTGGCGAGGTCGCCGAAATCCTGGGTGATGGCGGCCGCCAGGGTGCCGGCCGGCTCACCGCCGCGCCCGCCCATGATCTGCCAGAACATCGTATGGTTGGCATGCCCGCCGCCATTGTTGCGCACGGCGGTGCGCACGGCCTCCGGCACCTGGCCGAGGTTCATCAGCAGTTGATCGAGCGGCATCGCCTGCAGCGCGCTGTGTTCGCGCAGCGCGTTGTTGAGGTTCGTCACCTGTCCGCCATGGTGGAAGCGCCAATGCAGCTCCATCGTGCGTGCATCGATCGCGGCCTCGTTCGCGTCGAAAGCGTAGGGCAGCTGCGCATGGATATGCGGGCCGGTGGCCGGTGCGGCTTGCCCGAACGCCAGGCGCGGCGTGGCAAACAGCGGCGTGGCGAGGATGGCAGCGGCGCCGAACAGGCTCCGGCGAGAGAAGGGGGTCATTCCTGGCATTCCTTTTTTAGTTGCTGGCTGGTTTTAGCTGGTGGCTGGTTTTAGCTGGTGGCTGGCAGATGCCGACGTTAGCCGAAATGGCCCCGCCACCACGCCACAAATCGGCCAAGCCCGGTGTGAAGATCGGTGGTCGGCGCCCAGCCGAAATCGCGCCGCATGGCCGAGACGTCGGCGAAGGTGGCGGGCACGTCGCCCGGCTGCATCGGCTTGAGCACGCGGATCGCCTGCACCCCGAGCAATTCCTCGAGCATCGAAACCATGTCGAGCAGCTGCTCGGGATGGCTGTTGCCGATGTTGTAGAGCCGGTGCGCCGGCGCCGCCGGCGGGTGGTCCAGCGCCGCCACCACGCCGGCGACGATGTCGTCGATGTAGGTGAAGTCGCGCCGCATGTCGCCCTGGTTGAACAGCGCGATCGGGCGGCCCTTCAGCATCGCCTCGGTGAACAGCCAATAGGCCATGTCGGGCCGGCCCCAGGGGCCATAGACGGTAAAGAAACGCAGCCCCGTCAGGTTCAGCGCGTAGAGATCGGCATAGGATTTCGCCATCATCTCCGCACCCAGCTTGGTCGCGGCATAGAGCGAGGCCGGGCGGTCCGCCGCATCGCTCTCCCGGAACGGGCCATCGGTGCGCGAGCCATAGACCGAACTGGTGGAGGCATAGACCGTGTGGCGGATCCGCCCTTCCGCCCGGCGCACGCCTTCCAGGATCGAGAGGGTGCCGGTGACGTTGGCGGCGGCATAGGCGAAGGGCGCCTCCAGCGACCAGCGCACGCCGGCTTGCGCGCCCAGATGCGCCACGCGGTCGATGCCGCGCTCGGTGCGCATCAGCGCCAGAATCGCATCGCTGTCGGCCAGGTCGATCCGGTGGAAGGCGAAGGCGCCCGGCGCGGCCTGCCCGGTCAGCGCCGAGAGCCGCGCCTGTTTCAGCGCCGGGTCATAATAGGCGTTGAGGTTGTCAAGCCCGATCACCTGATCGCCGCGCGCCAACAGTGCCTGGCAGAGATGCGCCCCAATGAAGCCGGCCGCGCCGGTGACAAGGACCGTGCCCATGCTCAGCGAAGCCCGAAGAAGGGCGAAAGGGGGGGCATGGGGTGTGTTTCCTCAGGGCAGGCCTGTCTCGATATAGCGACGCCTGCCCGTCGTCGCCATCCCGGCTTCTCAGGGAGGTGCCGCGGGCGCATCCAGCCAGGCACGCAGCGCGCGTTCATCAGGGCCAAGCGGCTGGTTGAGCACGCGCTCCGGCATCTCCCACAGCACTACCCTGGGCGGCGTCTCTCGCCAGGCGGGGCTCGCGAAATACTGCACGGCGGCGCGGGCGAAGGCACCGCCGGCGAGCGCCTGATTCGCCACCGGCGCGCGCGCCGCCTGCTGTAGCGCGCCATGGAAATTCGCGTTGACCGAGAAGGAGCTGCCGAGCAGCAGGATTTCGGGTATCGGCGCGTCGTCGAGGATCGAACCAGCCTCAGCGGTTTCGATGGCGCTGGTGGTCTCGACAAACTCCCGGTCCGGGCGCGGCCGCAGCCGGTTGGGGACGCGGTCGAGGCTCATCAGCCGTAGCAGGTCGCCCGGGCCGTTGGTCTCATCGAGCGCGGCTTCGGTGCGGAATTCGCTCGACCTATTCAGGCCCTCGGGCAGGGCAGCGGCCAGGGCGGCGGCGGCGCGGCGCGCGCCTTCCTGGTTCCAATGCGTGTCGGAGCGGTAGAACAATCCCTCGCCCTGGTCGCCCAAAACCGCAGCAAGGTTCACCGCCTCGATCCGCTGGGCGGCGAGCGCGGCGAGAAAGGCGGGCAGCCGAGCCCTGGCCTGCGCGGCATAGGGCACGCCGCAGCGTGCTCCCGGCAGCATCCTCGCCTTGTCCGGCACCACGGCGACGCGAAGCTGGATGTCCTGGCGCGCCAGCCGCGCCGCAACGGCGCCGACCAGCGCGGCGCGCTCGGCCATTGCGGCCTCGGCGCCGGGCCAGGGGCGGACCTCCTCGGCCAGGAACAGCCAATCATGGCAGCCGGGCAGGACCTGGGTGCCGCCGGCGCCAAAAATCTTCCACCGCAGCACGCCGCCAATGGCGCGCAGAAGGCCATCGGCCGGCAGGTCATGCGCCATGACATGGTTCACCGCCGCCGCCGTCCGCCCGGCGAGAAAGGCGTCGAGGCGCAGCACCTCGGCGAGGCGCCGCTGCGCCGGGGCCGTGGCGATGGCGGCCACGCCCTGCCACAGGCCGAGTGCCAGGATGCCGATGGTGGCCAGGCCGAAGACGCGCTCGACCAGCCGGCGCCCCGGAAAGTCGGGGCCGTCCGGGTCGCGGCGGGCGAGGACATCGGGGCTGGTCATCGGGCGCTCAGAACTGGAAATACAGGAAGGGCACGGCGGCGCGGCTGTAGAGCAGCACCACCGCCACCAGGAAGGCCAGCAGCGGCCAGCCCAGCCACCACAACCGCGCCAGCGCGGCCGCGGCGCCGGCGCCCTGAGGGTCTGGCAACAGGCCGCGCCCTGCCAAAGCGCCGCGCAGCAGCGGCAGGTACACGAACAGGATGGCGATCGGCAGCGTCCAGAATCGGTCCGCGGTGAGCTGCCAGGCGAGCTCATCCGAAAGAGCCAGCCCGTTCAGGCCGAACATGCCGGCATACATCGCCCCCGCGCCCGCGAGATCATGCGCCCGAAAGACCACCCAACCGAGCAGGACGCACAGCAGCGTCAAGGCATGGCCGAGAATCCAGGGCGGGCGCCAGCCGGACTCGATCCGGCGGTTCGCGCCCGCGCGCCGTTCACCGGTGGCGGGCAACGGCGCGGCGAAGGCGTCACGGCGCTCCTCGCTCCGCCGACCCGCAAAGCCCCCCGCCACGCGCCGCTGGTTGCGTGTGGACCACAGCCGATGGGCCGCGAGCAGGCCGCCATGCCACAGGCCCCAGATCAGGAAATTCCAGCTCGCGCCATGCCAGAAGCCACCGATGGCCATGACCGCGATCAGGTTGAGGTAGGTGCGCCGCACCCCGTGCCGGTTGCCGCCGAGCGAGACATAAAGGTAGTCCCGCAGGAAGCTCGACAGCGTCATGTGCCAGCGCTGCCAGAAATTCTGGATCGAGGCGGCGAGGTAGGGATTGTCGAAATTGCGCGGGAAGTGGAAGCCGACCATCAGGCCGAGCCCGATGGCCATCAGCGAATAGCCCGCGAAATCGAAGAACAATTGCAGCGTGTACGCCATGGCGCCGATCCAGGCATCGCCGGCCGTCGGCTGCGGCAGGGCAAAGGCGGCATCGACCAGCGGGCTCAGCGTATCCGCCAGCGCCACCTTCATGGCGAAGCCCACCATGAATTTCCGCGCCCCGGCGCCGAACTGCTCGAGGGTGTAGCGCCGTTCCCGCAACTCCGCCGCGATGTCGGCATAACGCACGATGGGCCCGGCGATGAGCTGGCTGAACAGTGCCTTGTAGGCTGCGTAGTCGAGGAAGCTGCGGCTCGGGGCGATGTCGCCGCGGCGGACGTCGATCAGGTAACTGACCGATTGCAGCACATAGAAGGACAGGCCGATGGGCAGCACGATCTCGGCCCAGCCCATGGGCGTATGGCCAATCCCGCGCAGCAGGTCATTGAAGGTCCCGACGCCGAAATTGGCGTATTTGAAATAGCCGAGCACGGCCAGGTTGACGACGATGCCCAACCACAGGAGCCGCCCGGCGCACGGGCTGTCATGCGCGACGCGCCCCATGGCGCGGGCGATCAGGAAGGTGAACAGCGTGACCGCGACCAGCAGGCCGAGGAAATCCACGCGCCACCAGGCGTAGAAGCCCCAGGAGAACAGCAGGATGGTCACGTTGCGCGCCGGGCCGGGCGTCAACGTATAGGCCGCGAAGAAGATCGGCAGGAACAGGAAGAGGAATTCGAAGGAGGCGAAGATCATGCGGCCCCACTCTCACGCGGAGCTGGGACAAAAAGCAAGACTCAATCGTTAAATTGTTACGACGGCCCCAACCGGAGGATGCGGCCGCGCGGCTCATCCGTCAAAATCAGCAAAGCTCCATCGGCCGCCACCACCACCTGGCGCATCCTGATCCGCCGCTCGAACAGCAGCCTTTCCTCCGCCACGATACGATCCCCCTCGGTCGCGAGGCGCACCAACCCTGGCGGGTTGAGCGCCGCGATGAACAGGCTGCGCTGCCAGCCGGGGAAGGCGCTGCCAGTATAGAAGGCGATGCCCGAGGGGCTGATCGAGGGCGTCCAGAAGCGCGCCGGATCCTCGATCCCCGGCGCGGATTTACCCTGGCCGATCGGCGCGCCGCTGTAGTTCACGCCATGCGTGACCAGCGGCCAGCCGTAGTTCGAGCCGGGGCGGAGCAGGTTAATCTCATCGCCACCGCGGGCGCCGAATTCCGCCTGCCACATCGTGCCAGTCCAGGGGTTGCGCGCCATCCCCTGCGGGTTGCGGTGGCCGTAGGAGAAGATTTCCCCACGCGCCCCCGGCTGGCGCAGGAAGGGGTTGTCGGCCGGGATACGCCCGTCGCGCTCCAGCCGCAGCACCTTGCCGGCGAGGTCATCCAGGCGTTGGGCGCGCATCATGTCGGCCTGGCGGTCGCCGGTGGAGAGGTACAGGCGCTGATCCGTCCCGAAGGCGATGCGGCACCCGTAATGGTTGCGCCCGCCGGATTGGGCCGGCGTGGCGTCAAGGATCGGCGTGGCGCCAACCAGCGCCGAGGCGTCCGGGGCCAGGCGTGCGCGGGTCAGCCGCGTCAGCGCGCCGCCCTGCACCAGCGTCGCGTGGCAGAGGTAGACTTCGCGTGTCGTTGCGAAATCCGGGGCGAGGGCTACGTCGAGCATCCCGCCTTGGCTGCGCGCCTCCACCGCCGGCACGCCGCCGAGGGGCGCGGAGATGCCGCCTTCGAGGTCCACCACCCGAAGCCGCCCGGGCCGCTCCGTCACCAGCAGCCGCCCATCGGGCAACACCGCCGCACCCCAGGGATGTTCTAGCCCCGTGGCGAAGGTGGTGAAGCGGAAGCTGGCCGCCTCGGAACGCACCACCTCCCCCTCCTGCGCCGTGGCGGCGAGAGGGAGGAGCGTGGCGAGAATGGCCAGGCTGCGACGGATCATGCCCGCCATGTGGGAGGCGGCGGCGGGGTCGTCATCCCTCACCCAATCTTCCCCGCGATCCAGTCCTTCATGGCACTGCGCGGCATGGCGCCGACCTTGGTGTCGAGCGGCTTGCCGTCCTTGAACAGGATCATGGTGGGGATGCCACGCACCGCGTATTCATTGGGCGTCATCGGGTTGTCGTCGATGTTCACCTTCGCGACCGTCAGCTTGCCGGCGTATTCCTTGGCGATCTCGTCCAGGATCGGCGCGACCATGCGGCAGGGGCCGCACCACTCGGCCCAGAAATCCACCAGCACCGGGCCGGAGGCATCCAGCACATCGGTCTTGAAGCTGTCATCCGTCACGGCCTTGGTGAGTTCGCTCATCGGAGGTCTCCAGAGGGTCCCGGCCAGCGGGACTAGGTTAGGGGCCGGGCGTTGATGGCAAGATCGTGGCGGGGTGGGCCCGGGTCAAGCAAGGGCGTGATCTCTCCTTGGCGAGTGGTCATGCTGGCAACGCATGGGTGTCGAGCAGTTCTCCCGGCAGCAGCATGAGGCGTGCGCTGTAGGTCCAGACCAGCGCGCATTCCACCGCCCGCCCCGGGAAGGCGTTGCGCAACACCGCGCGGTAGGCGGCCATCTGGCGCAAATAAAGGGGCGGCACGCCCTCCACCCCATCGGGTGGCGGGCGGTTGGTCTTGTAGTCCAATACCAGGACGCGTTCGGCTGTAACCAGCAGCCGGTCCACCTGCCCGCTCACCAGCCGGTCACCGAGTCGCCCGGCGATCGGCGCCTCGGCCAGCGCACCCGGCCCGAAGGCTTCGGCAAGGGCCGGCGTGGCAAGCAGGCCGAGCACTTCGCGCAGCGTCTCCGCCTGTTCGTCCGCGTCTAGCCCATGCCCCGGCCGGGCGAGGTAGGCAGCGGCCACCGCCGCACGATCCGCCGGCGCCTGGTCGGGCAGATGCTGCAACAGCGCGTGCACCAGCCGCCCGCGCCGGAAGCGCCGGCCCGTCGGGTCGGCCGCGCCATGTGGGGCAGCGGCGGGCGTTTCGGTCTCCGCCGGCACCGCAGAGGGGGCGAGCGCGTCCAGGATCGCCTCGGGCGGGGCGGGGCGGCGCGCCCAGTCGGGGATGGCGGTGCTGTCCGCCGCCGCCGCCTCGCGGCGATCCGACGCCGAGGGCGCGCTCTGCGCGGTTACCATGCGCTTCAGCGTGGTCGCCTTGAACCGCGCCTCGGCCGGCGCGCCGAAGGTTTCGGGCGCGAACGGCGCGGCCTCAGCTCGGGAAAATCCCCGGGCGATCAGGTCGTACCAACACCCCTCCCGCCAATCGCGATCCTTGGGTGCCTTCTTCTGCCAGCCGCAGACCAGCAGCCGGTCCTCGGCGCGGGTCAGCGCGACATACAGCAGCCGATGCTCCTCCTCCGCCCGCGAATCCTTCTCGGCGGCCAGAAGGTCGCTATAGGCGGGCGCGTGATGGTCCTTGTTCGGCGCCCAAAGCGGCAAGGGTGGGCCGTCTTCCGGCAAGTGCCAGCGCACATCGCCCCGGTCGCGCCCGGCGCTGACGGTATCGGGCAGGATCACCACCGGAGACTGCAATCCTTTGGCGCCATGTACCGTCATGATCCGCACGGCATCCGCCGCACCTTCCTGCTCGCGCTTCACCTCGGCGCCGCCGCGGCGCAGCCAGTGGAGAAAGCTTTGCAGGCTCGGCGGGTGCCGCGCGCCATGGTCGAGCGCTGCGTTGAGGAACTCATCCACCGGGTCCGCCGCATCCGGGCCGAGCCGCGCGAGAAGCTTCGCGCGCCCGCCATGCTCGCCCAGCACCTCGGCGAACAGCGCATGCGGCGTGACGAGATCGGCGCGTGCCATCAGCCGCGCGAGGAAATCCGCCGCCCGCCCCTCCGGCGTGTCGCGCCCGCGCTCCGCCGCCAGCGCCGCCCAGAGGCTGCCCTTCCGCGGCGCGGCAAGGGCCATCAGCTGTTCCTGAGTGAGCCCGATCAGCGGGGAGGTCAGCGCCGCCGCCAATTGCAGATCGTCCTCCGGCAATAGGGCCGCATCGCCGAGCGCCAGCAGATCCTGCACCGCGAGCTGTTCCACCAGCACCATGCGATCCGTGCCGCCGACCGGCACGCCGTAGCGCTTCAGCGCGCGCACCAGGCGCGGCAGCAGCGCGCCGCTGCGCTTGCGGACCAGCACCAGGATGTCGCCCGCGCGCATGGTGCGCCCGCGCGCTGGCAGCGCCTCGCCGTGGCTGAGCCAGTGGTTGATTTGCGCGGCGATCGCCTCGGCGAGCAGCGCATCCGGGCCGGTCGCGGATTCGGGCGATTCGGGCACTTCCCAGGCCGGCGGCGCGACGGCTTCCACACCTTCCAGCATCGGCCAGAGCTCCACCACGCCCGCCTGGCCGAGCCGATCCGCGCGATGCGTCAGCGTCTCGCCCGGCGCCACCACGCCGTCGCGCGCCGTGCCTTCGGCGAACACCGCATCGACCAGTGCGAGCAGCGGCGCGGTGGAGCGGAAGGAGACCTGCAACTGCACGTCGCGCAGCGCGGCGCCGACCCCTGCCGCACGCCCGGCGAAGTTCGCCTGCCATCGCGCAAAGCCGCCCGGATCGGCGCCCTGGAAGGCGTAGATCGATTGCTTCGTGTCGCCCACGGCGAAGATCGAGCGGGACCGCTCGTTGCCGGCGAAAAACTCCTCGGTCAGCGCGGCGGCGATGCCCCATTGCGCGCGGTTGCTGTCCTGCGCTTCGTCCAGCAGCAGATGGTCGAGCCCGTTGTCGAGCTTGAACAGCACCCAGGCGCTGCCGGGGTCCTGCAGCACGCGCTGCGCGGCGAGGATCAGATCGTCGTAATCCATCAGCCCCGCCGCCGCCTTGCGCGCCGCGTAGCCTTGCAGCACCGGCGCACCGAGGCCGAGCAACGCGCGCGTGGCGGCAAGCAGGCGCGTGGCGCGCCGCCCCCCCTCCACCGCAGCGAGGCGTTGGGCCTCCGCCGCCAGGACGCCTGCGCATTCGCCCTGCCGCGGGCCGACATCCTTCGTGCAAAGCCGCGCGCGCGGCGTGGCCTCCTGCGTCAGGAAGATCGCGACCCAGTCGCCCCATTGCGCAACACGCTGCGCCTCGCCGAGCGCCAGCCAGTCCAGCACGCGCCTACCACGCGCGTGGTCGTTGACGTTGCGGCTGGCCGCCAGCAGCTGCCCCGCGGTGACGAGGTCCGGCACCGTGGCGCCCACCGCCTGCGCGATCATCGCGCCCTCATGCGCGCCGTCCTCAAGGCCGAGATGAACAGCAATGGCGGCGAGCAGCCCCGGCAGATCGTGCGTGTCGCGCAGCGCGGCGGCGAGGCGTTCGCGATCCTTCACCAATCGCTTTAGCAGCTCGGCGAACTTGTCCGGCGGCACGAGGCCGGCCAGCGCTGCCAACGCTGCCTCCTGGCCGCTTGGTGCGGCAAGCACCGCCTCTCGCGCCTCGGTGAGCATGGCTGCCGCATCGGCATCCTCGATGACGCTGAATTGCGGCGCGAGCCCCGCTTCCAGCGGAAAGGCGCGCAGCAGGGACTGGCAGAAGGCGTGGATGGTGTTGATGCGCATGCCGCCCGGCAGGTCGAGCACTTCGGCGAACAGCCTCCGTGCGCGGTCGATATCCTCGCGCGTCGCCGCGCGTTGCAGCAGATCGGCAAGTTTCGCTGCCAGTTCCGGCTCCGGCAGCACGGCCCATTCGCCGAGTTTGCCCGAGAGCCGGTTTGCCATCTCCGCCGCCGCGGCCTTGGTGAAGGTCAGGCACAAGATCGCACCGGCCCGCGCATCGGGCGCCAGCAGCAGCCGCAACACGCGGTCCGTCAGCACCTTGGTCTTGCCCGAGCCCGCCGAGGCGCCCACCCAGGCCGAGGCCGCTGGGTCCGAAGCGCTGCCCTGCGCCTGCTGGGCTTCCTGGCGCGGTGTGAGCGTAAGGCCAGTATTGTGGCGCGACGGATTCAGGCCTCCGGGGCCTTCGCCCCTCCGGTCATCCGGCGCGCTCATTCCTCCTCCTCCGCATCAGCCCATTCGGCATAGCGGGAAAGCTGGTCGTAATCCGTCCCGCGCGTCGTACGCCCCGGATGCGGCCGCGCCGGAAAGGCCGCGTCGCCCAGCAGGAACCGATCCACCAGCTCGCCGAGTTTCTGCAAGGCGAGCTCGGCAAGTTCCGCAACATCCTCGGGCTCGGTCACCATCGGCTTCACCTCGCCCGGCGTCTCGCCACCCGAGAGCTTCCAATAGGTCAGCGCTCGCACCGCGCCGTGCAACGCCTTGCCGAAGCCCTCGCCGGCGAGGATCGCGGCTTCCAGCGGCAGTTGCGGCGCATTGCCATCCCTGAGGTCGCCGGGCTTGGGTGTGGTGCCGGTCTTGTAGTCCAGCACGACGAAGGATCCATCGCCGAGCCGGTCGATCCGATCCGCCCGCGCCTTCAGCGTCACCGCACCACGCGGGCGCGTCAGCAACAGGCGGCCATCGATCTCCACCCAGCTCTGCGCGATGCCACCGCCCGCGCGCATCGCCGCTTCCTCGCCCACCACGAAATCGCCGATGCGGGCGAGGCGTGGCCGCCAGAAGGCCGCGAGCGCCGGGCGCGGGCCCTGCGCCACCAGCGCGGCTTCAGCCTGGTCGTTCCAGATGTCGCGCGCCGGCTCCTCGCCTGGCCAGCCGCCCGGCGCGGCGGCGACCGCCTTCACGAAGCCGGCAAGCGCGGCATGCACGATCTGCCCATAATCCAGCGCACCAACGTCGGCATCGAGCGCGTCGAGCTTGCGCAGGCGGAGCACGCGCTTCGCGTAGAAGGCGTAGGGATCGGCGAGCAGATCGGCCACTTCCGTCACGCTGATCTCGCGCGGCCGCAGCGCACGATCGGGGCGCGGCGCCGGGCGCAACACGGGCATCACGCGCGCCGGCTGGTCGAGCAGCACGGCGAGGCCGGGCATGGCACTGCGCGGAAGTTTCAGGTCCTGGCCTGAAAGAAACGTCTCAAGCCGGGTCAGCCATCGCGCCGGCACGGTTGGCGCACCGCCGCGCCGCGCCG
>Ga0105045_10005756_pt1 | contig 10923 bp, 8 predicted proteins | sample MAT02_FD_78089 | JGI IMG/M metagenome (GOLD analysis project Ga0105045, IMG submission 78089) | Freshwater microbial communities from Lake Fryxell liftoff mats and glacier meltwater in Antarctica - MAT-02 (megahit assembly) | ecosystem: Environmental > Aquatic > Freshwater > Ice > Liftoff... | reverse complement strand
TTGGCGTCGTAGAGCATCGGGCGCAGGTTGTCGGACATGCCGCCGTCGACCGAAACGTAGGTGCGAACGCCTTCGATCACCTTGATCGTGCCGACCGTGTAGATCGTCACGCCGGCGTTGCCGACCAGGGAGCGGCCGGGCTCGATCAGGATCCTGACCTCCCGGCCGAAGAACTCGCGAACCGCCTCGATCTTCAGGTCTACGTAGGCCTCGATCTTCGGTGGCTCGTCTTCATGGGCATAGGAGATGCCGAGGCCGCCGCCGAGGTCGAGCGTGCGGCACCAGTCGCCCTTGAGCTCAGCCAGGGCCTGGGCCGCCAGCCGGAACGGCTCGATCTCAAAGATCTGGGAGCCGATGTGGAAGTGGAGACCGACCAGGTTGAGTTTCGGCGAGTCGAGGGTGCGACTGATCGCGCGGGCAGCGGTGCCGTCCTCGAGTCCGAAGCCGAACTTCGAGTCCAGCTGACCGGTCTGAATGTAGGTGTGAGTCGAAGGCTTGATCCCCGGGGTCACCCGGATCAGCACGTCCATCGGCTGCGCGAGCACCCGCTCGCAGCGCTCGATCTCATCGAAGGAGTCGAGGATCAGGTGGCCGACCCCGGACTCTTCGGCCAGCCGGATCTCGGCGTCGGTCTTGTTATTACCGTGCATGTAGATCCGGTCCGGTTCGAAACCGGCGGCCAGGGCCATGGTCAACTCGCCGCCGGAAGCGACGTCGACCGAGAGCCCTTCCTCGGCGAACAGCCGGTAGGCGGCGGTCACCGGGAGGGCCTTGCTGGCGAACAGCACACCGAAGTCGTCGGTCCTCGACTCGAAGGCCGAACGATAAGCGCGGGCCCGGGCACGCATCTCCGGCACCGAGAAGATGTAAGACGGGGTGCCGAATTCGGCCGCGAGATCAACCACATCGCAGCCGGCGATCTCGAGGTGACCGCGCTCATTCGTCTTTGTCCCAACCGGGTAAGGCATCCCCGCCATTCTTACGACTTCGGCCGAGCGGTACGGTTTGCGTCATGCCAGGTTCCGGGAGACAGCCGATCAACGCCCCTGCCGGAGCGCGGGACGCCTCTGGCGTGCCCTGGATCGGGCTCGGCATTCTGCTGGTTCTGATCCTGATCCTGGCCGCCTTTGTCGCCTACTTCTTCTTCGACGTCGGGGCCGACTCCGGCGACGGGCCGATCACCCAGCTCGGCAGCTCCCAGCCGGCCCCGGACGGCAGTGTGGGTGGCGAGCTCGGCGGCGCCTCGGTCAGCTCACTCGGCTTCCCGGTGGTTGCGACCCGCAATACGTCGCGGATCGCCGGCAGCGACCCGGTCCAGATCTCGATCGCCGCCGCGCTGGCCGCCTATCCGACGACCGGACCGGGCACTCCGCCTGCTGCGGTGACCATCGTCAACGCCGACCAGTGGCAAGCCGGCGTGGTCGCCGCTTCGCTCAGCTCCCCCCCGGTCGGCTCGCCGATCCTGCTCGCGCCCACCGGCACACTCTCCGAGGAAGGCCTGGCGGCGCTGCGACAGTTCGACCCGACCGGCTCGCCGACCACCGGAGAGAACCGGGTTTTCGCGATCGGCAAGGTGGCCCCGCCGCCCGACTTCGAAGTCAAGCAGGTCGGAGGGGCCGACCCGGCCAGGCTCGCCGCGAACGTGGCGGCACTCAAGGCCGACCTCGACGGCGGCCCGCCCGACGCCTTCGTCGTGGTTTCCTCCGAAGACCCGGAGTTCGCCTCACCGGCCGCAACCTGGGCGGCGCGCTCGGGCGATGTGGTCCTGTTCACCGGTACCGACGAGGTCCCGAAGGCGACCATCGACGTGCTCGAGGACGAGGCCAATGCCGACGTGCCGATCTTCGTCCTCGGACCGCCCGAGGCCGTTTCGGCCGCGGCGCTGAAGGTGATAGACGAGGCAGGTGGCACGGTCGAGCGGGTGGCCGGCAGTGATCCGGTCGACAACGCGCTCGAGCTGGTCCGGTACTCGAGCGGGGCCTTCGGCTGGAACCTGAACGACCCCGGCCACGGCTTCACGGTCGCGCGCGCCGACCGGCCGATGGACGTGATCGCCGCGACCGCGCTCTCCACCGGCGGCACCTGGCCTGCCCTGCTTCTTACCGACAGCGCCAGCACCCTGCCCGAGGCGGTCGGCGACTACCTGACGGACGTGAAGCCGGGCTACGACACCGACCCGACCCGCGCCCTCTATAACCATGTCTGGATAATCGGTGACGAAACACTCATCGACGTCGACCAGCAGGCAGTGATCGACGACCTGGCCGAACTTGTTCCCGTAGAAACCCTCAACAGCACTCCATAAGCGAAAGACCATGAGCGAAACTGAACATCTGGGAGTACTCGATTCCGGCAGCCCCGTAACCCCGGAGGACATCCGCGAGCTGACCGGCGCCGTCACCCCCCACTTCTCCCTCCAGATCCGCAACCGGGTGCGCCGCATGATCGAGCCGCTGGCCGCCGACGACCCCGCCCGGATCTTCGGCGAACGCGAGATCGCCCGGCTCGACGCCCTGGCGCAACACAGCGGGCAGCCACGCACCCCCGGCGACCCGTCCTGACCGCGGTGCGGGCGTGAAGGAGCTCGCCCCCGGACTCGAGCGGCTTTCCCAGTTCCCACGGCCGATCTTCAACCTCTACCTGGCCGGCGACGTGCTGTTCGACGCCGCCTCGACCTGGGACCGCCGTCGCGTCCTGAAGCAGCTCGAAGGCCGGCCTCTTTCGCTGCTCGCCCTGACTCACGTCCACCCCGATCATCAGGGGCTCGCCGACCTGATCTGCCGCGAGCGCCGCGTGCCGCTGGCCTGCCACGCCGATGACGTCAAGGTCATGGAAGGCCAGGTGCCGATGCAGGCGGGCATGAAGATGAACCCGGTTCTCGAACGGATCCAGAGTTCCTGGTCCGGCCCACCTCACGTTGTCGACAGGGTGCTGAACGAGGGCGACGAGGTCGGCGGCTTCCGCGTGATCCACGCCCCCGGACACGCCCCGGGCGAAGTGATCTACTTCCGCGACTCCGACCGGGTCGCGATCTGCGGCGACGTGATCCGCAACATGAGCTTCCTCACCGGGCGAACGGTCCTGCTTGAGCCACCCGGGATGTTCACCTACGACCCGGCCGAGAACCGCCGCTCGATCCGCAAGCTCGCCGACCTCAACCCCTCAATGATCCTCCCCGGCCACGGTCCTGCCGTGACCAACATGGGGAAGTTCGAGCGCTTCGTCGGCTCGCTACCGTCCTGAGTACGGGAGGTCAGCCGGCCGCTTCCGGATGCGGTTCCGGCGGACCGTCAAGCCTCCGTTCGATCACGTCATCGGCCGCAGTCGAGGTGCGTTGATGGCCGGTCACCGCTGCGATGAAATGCTCACGATCGAGGGCCAGGAGGCGGGTGGACTCAGTCGTGGTCACAGTCGCCGTTCGCGGCGTAGCGCGCAGCAGGGCGATCTCCCCGAACGACTCGCCCGGTCCCTCGTAGCGTCGGTGCTGCCCCTCCACAAAGACCTGAACCCGCCCAGATTCGATCAGGTAGAAGCGGTCTCCGGTCTGTCCCTCGGCGATCACATCAACGCCCGCCTCAAGCTCGACTTCGATCAGGTCATGCGTCAGACGCTCGAGTGTTGCCAGTGAGAGCGGTGCGAACACCCGATCCTCCCTGAACAGATTGAAATGCTTCTCCTCAACCGGCGCACCGATCTCGAAGCTCCGGAGCCGACCCCAGCGGAGCACCGCGAAAGCCGGAAGGATAGTCGCGAGCAGCAGCGCCGCGCCCTGAACGCCGAATACGCCGATCAGCACCGAGGCCACGATGGCACCGATGGCTGACGCGAGAAGACGGGCGGTCTCCAGGGCACCACGCACCCTTCCGAGAATCTCGTCGTCACCGATCCTCTGCAGCAGCGTATTGGACGCGGTCTCGAAAATGGCGAATCCGAAACCGATTCCGATCCAGCCCAGCGCCGCCGCGGCCGGCGCGGCCCAGATCCCGGGAAGTGCCATCGCCGCTCCGATCATCAGGCTTCCGACCACCAGCCCCGCGACGAGCTGGCCACGATTGATGAGCAGTACGAGCGCGGCCCCTCCGGCGAGCCCACCGACAGCCCAGGCCACGTTGAACAGTCCGACGCTCGATTCCGCCAGGCCGAGCAGCTCAAGGGCGAGCACCACGATCAGAACGTCAGCTGCTCCCTCGAAGAAGAAGAGCAGCACCGTGCCCGACCCGAGTAGCCTGGCCGGCGCATCAGTCGCCAGCGAGCGGAACCCGGCGACCGCCTCCTGGAGCAGGCCCGAGGCATCTTCACCGTCTTCGTATTCGGGACGCTGATCGCGCTCGATCCCCAGCAGGGCCACGACGCTGAGTAGCGTGACCGCCGTCGCAAGTCCAAACACGACCTCGATCGAGGTCAGCACGACCAAGATGCCCGCCAGCAGAGAGCCACCGAGAAAGCCGATGCTGTCCATGAAACTGCGGCTCACATTCGAAGCCGCCAACTCCTGTGGGGTGCGGGCCAACTTGGGCAGAAGGGCGCCCTCGGCCGGTATATAGGGGGTGCAGAAGACGGTGTAGAGCCCTGCCATCGCGAACACAACCCAAGTCGGGGCCCCGGTGGCGACAGCTACTGTCGCCAGGGCGAGGGCGACAGCGGAGCCGAGAGTCGAGTAGACGAGAACAGCCCGCCGCGAGTGGCGGTCGCCGAGAAGTCCGCCGAAAGGCGAAGCCAGCGCACCGGGCAGCAGCCGGACCAGGGCGGCAACACCTACAGCGGCGGCTCCTCCCGCTCCGAAGGCGTAGACGCCAAGGGTGATCACGAATGCCCACATCGCGAATGAGATCCCGGCCCAGGCGAGCTGCAGCCTGCGTAGCTGGGGATTGCGAAAAACCTCGACGATCGCCGCCAGGGGAGCCGTGAAGCGTTTCACTGCGCGGAGCCTTCATCGGCCCAGACGTCAATCCTGTTCGAGCGCCCCCTGACTTCGAGCTGTTCAACGAAAACGAGCCCCTCGTCACTCCCGAGCATCTCTCTGGTTCCACCCGAGATGAATATCGAGTATCCGCTGCCCTTGGTCATGCCTTCCAGTCGGGCAGCCGTGTTCGTCGTATCGCCGATGGTCGCGTACTCGACCCGACGGGCCGAGCCAACCTGGCCGGCCATTACCTCGCCGCTGTTGATTCCGATGCCGATTTTGAACCCGTCGCTGTGCCCGCTATCGCGAAGCCAGGCGTTGAACTCGTCAAGCCGCTCGCCAACCATGTCCCGGGCGGAGGCGAGCGCGCGATCTGCGTGGTCGGGCTGGTCCAGCGGGGCGCCGAAGACGGCCATGATGCCGTCGCCCATGAACGAAACGAGTGTGCCGCCGTGATCCATGATCGAGTCGGTCATCGTCCCGAGGTAGCGGTTGAGCACTTCGACCACGAGGTCTGGCGGCTGTGACTCGGCGTAGCTCGTGAACCCGCGGATGTCGGAGAACAGGACGCTGCAGACGCGGCGGGATCCGCCCAGGCGAAGGTCACCGTCGGTCCGCTTGAGCACCTCGCCAACGACGTCGGCCGGTACGAAACGGGCGAAGGTGTCGTGTACTCGCTGGCGCTCGAACGCCGCCAGTGTGTAATGCACAGCGAGCATCCCGACCATTCCCAGGACGAGCCCCAGGAGCGGGTCCACCAACGGCAGAATCAGGCCGGCATTGAAGGTGATCTGGACGAGGGCCAAATAGAGGGCCCCGGCCAGCAGACCGACGCCTGCCGCAGCCAGAGGGCGCAATCTGAGGCCGGCGGCAGGCGCGACCGTGCCGAGGGCGATGATCAGGAGTGCTCCGAGCGGCCACGAAGCCTCGCTCAGCGGCAGGCTTCGGGCGACGGAATCGACCGCGGTCGCCTGCACTTCGGCCCCGGCCATCAGTTCGTTGTCGCTGGTCGGCACCGCGTGGACGTCCTGGAGGGACGGAGCACCCGCGCCGACTACAACGGTCTTGCCTTCGAACTCGGACGGCTCGACCCTGCCGTCCAGTACCTCGGAAAAGGAGTAGGTGAGGATCGTCTCCGGTGGCCCGTAGAAGTCGATCCAGCCCCCGCCCTCCGGGAAGCTCTCCGGATCGAGCCGGACGCCGTCGCGCTCTTCGACCGTGACCACCGGCAACGACTTCAGGCCGTCGGTGGCAAACGGCATCCGGCGGAACGCTCCGCCCGGATCGGGCTCGTAAGCCGAGTTGCCGGCCCGGGCGCCTATCTGCCTTAGTACCGAGTCGCCGCCGAAGACGTTGGTCCCTCCGTTTCGGTTGACCTCTTCGGTCGCGAGGATGACCGGTACGTCGCTGTCGGCGACGGCGTTGACGAGGGCATTGTCTTCCCTCGGGACGGTCGGTTCAGTGAACTGAACGTCGTAGAGGATCGCTTCTGCCCCGGCCTCGGAAAGCAGGTCGATCATCTCCCCGTGGAGGGAGCGCGGGAAAGGCCACTGCTGGTCAAGGTCGCTGAAGGTAACGTCGTCGACCGAGACCACGACGAGGTCGTTGGGCGGGTTTTCGGTTCCCCGGATCGAGAATCGTGCGTCAACCGTGTCCAGTTCGGTTCGATTCAGGCTGCCGGTAAAGTACGTAGCCAGCGGTATCGCACACGCTAAAACTGACACTAACGTAAGGGCTAACTTTAGCCTTTTCCCCGAACCTCCCATTCGTTGATGCTATAGGCTCATGCCAAGCCAGCGGCCTGTACAAGACACAATGGCTTGAGAAATTGCTTCATTCGATCAGGGAAGAGGAAGCGTGGGTATCCATCTGAGGGGACTGCGAGTCTTACTCGCATACGCGGTCGCGATGCTGGTGCTCTCAGGCGCGAATGCTTCGGCGAGCGTAACCATCGACGAGTTCGGTTCGATGGTCCAACCGCAGTACATCACGCAGGGCCCGGACGGAAACATGTGGGTCACCAGTGCCGATCCATCGGTCACAAGGATCACACCGGCCGGTGCTACGAGCACCTTCACGGCGGGCATCAGTCCGGGTTCGGCTCCAGTGGGTATCACCACCGGCCCCGACGGCAACCTGTGGTACCTCGACAACGGCGGTTCCGAGAAGGTCGTCAGGGTGACTACCGCCGGCGTGATCACCGAGTTCCCACAGTTCATGCCAGGGGGCCTCTCGCACATCATCGACGGCGGGGACGGCAACCTCTGGTGGACCCAGTTCGCTGACGACAAACTGACCAGGTTCGACCCGCTGACCCAGAACGTGGACGAGTTCGCGCTTCCGAATTTGAGCTCGTTACCTGGGGGCCTGACCGTTGGCCCGGACGGAGCGATCTGGTTCGCGGAGTTCTTCGCGGAAAAGATCGGGCGCATGACCACGAGCGGGGTCGTCACCGATGAGTTCCCTTCAGCCTCCGGCGCGGCCGATATAACCCTCGGCCCCGACGGCAACCTCTGGTACACCCTGCCGATGTCCGCCCAGATCGGCCGCATGACGCCGACCGGCGTTGAGACGCTCTTCAACGAGGGCATAACCGGCTCGGGACCCGCCCGGATAACAACGGGAAGCGACGGCAAACTGTGGTTCACACAGACCGACTCCGCTCAGGTCGCGTCGATCACGACCAGCGGAGTCGTGACCGAGTACGGCGTGGCGGACGGGATCAGCTCGGACGCCGGTCCGATGGGAATCACCGCCGGGCCGAACAACACGATCTGGTTCACGGAGTTCGACGGCGGCCGGGTCGGGCGAATCACCCTTGACACCACCGCCCCCGACACCACGATCGACTCCGGCCCCTCCGGCACAATCGCAACCGACCAGGCGACCTTCACCTTCTCCGGCACCCCGCTCAGCGACACCGCAAAGCTTCAGTGCCGGATCGACGCCGCTCCCTTCGCCGACTGCACCAGCCCGCAGAGCTTCACGGGCCTTGCCGAAGGCCCCCACACCGTGAGCTTCAGGGCCGAGGATGCGGTCGGAAACCAGGATGCGACTCCGGCTGCTCGCACCTTCACCGTCGACACCACCCCACCCCCGCCCGATCCACCGCAGCCGGTGGCCGCAAGGTCAGTCGTCGTGGAACCGGTGAACGGGAAAGTTCGGATCAAGCTGCCCGGCAAGGGTTTCGTACCGGTCGAAGAGGTCCGCAGGATTCCGGTTGGATCAGTTGTAGACACCCGAAACGGGACGGTCGAACTTACCTCGGCCGCGCCCGGCCCGGACCAGACCGCGCGGTTCAAGTTCGGGCTGTTCAAGGTCACTCAGTCCAAGGGCCGTGCCGAGACCGTGCTGAAGCTCCAGGGCCCGTTGGCCAACTGTCCCAAGGCGAAGCCGAAGAAAAGGACGAGGGGCCTGCTCTCACCGGTCGGGTTCGTTTCAGGCACCGCGGTAAGCGGCGCAAACATCAGTCGCAGTAGCGGTCGCAGCGTCTGGGGGCGCGGCAAGGGCAGGTTCACGACCTCCGGCCGCAGGGGCTCGGGTTCGGTGCGTGGCACCACATGGCAGGTGACCGACCGCTGCGACGGCTCGACCGTGATCAAGAACTTCCAGGGCCGGGTGCTGGCTCGGGACTTCGTGCGCAACGGGAAGAAGTTGCTCAGGAGCGGTCAGAGCCTGGTGGCCCGCCCACCCAGGCGGTAGCGCCGCGCCGGAGTGGCGGCGCGGTAGCCTCACAACCATGAGCCAAGATAACCGCCGTTTCCTGCTGGCCGAGCGCCCCACCGGGCCCGTTGACGACAACACTTACAACCTGGTCCGCGAGCCGGTTCCGGGAATCGGCGAGGGCGAGGCGCTGGTCAAGGTCAAGAGCATCTCGATCGATCCGACCAACCGGACCTGGATCGGCGAGGAGCCGACCTACCTTCCCCCGGTCGCGATCGGCGAGGTCATGCGCGGACTCGGACTCGGCGAGGTGATCGAGTCGAACAATGCGAACTACCCCGTCGGCGCCCTGGTCAACGGCCTGACCGGCTGGCAGGACTACGTGGTGACCAGCGACCAGATGCCGCTGATGGTCGTGCCTGAAGGAGTTCAGGCCAGCCCGGCCCAGCTGCTCGGCACGCTTGGGATGACCGGCTGCACGGCTTACTTCGGCATGCTTGAGATCGGCGAGCCGAAGGAGGGCGACACCGTTGTCGTCTCGGCCGCCGCGGGAGCGGTCGGCTCGGTCGCCGGACAGCTGGCGAAGATGAAGGGCGCCCGCGTGGTCGGGATCGCCGGTGGCCCGGAGAAGTGCTCCTTCCTCACCGATACCCTCGGCTTCGACGCCGCAGTCGACTACAAGGCCGACGACTGGCGCGCCCAGCTCAAGGCAGCCACCCCGGACGGCATCGACGTCAACTTCGAGAACGTAGGTGGCGAGATCATGGAGGCCGTTATCGGCCGGCTGAACGTCGGCTCGAGGATGGTTCTCTGTGGCTTGATCTCCGGCTACAACGACACCGAGCCGCCGCCCGGACCGCGCACTTTCGGCAACCTGCTGATCAAGCGGGTCAAGCTTCAGGGCTTCATCATCCTCGACTACTACCCCCGCTTCGGAGAGGCGATCCGTGACCTCTCGACCTGGATGGCGGAAGGCAGGATCCGCTCCGAGGAAACCGTGGTCGAAGGCTTCGAGGAGCTGCCGAACGCGCTCAACATGCTTTTCGCCGGGGAGAACATGGGTAAGCTCGTAGTTCACGTTTCAGACTGACCCGTCCCGCGGTGGAGCCGGTTACGGCCCCGCGACAGATCACATGGGTCTCCAAGGAGAGGATCGAATGGAAAGCCGTACCAGCAGGAACCCGCTGAGTATTGCAGGCCTCGCGATCGCGATCGCCGTGGCATCTTTGACCCTCGCTGCATGCGGCGGCGGAGGCGGCCTGTCAGAAGGCAGTAGCAGCGAAGACATAACCACCGCGACGTCCGGTGAGGCGACCGGCAAGCTCACGATCTCCAACTGGCCGCTCTACATCGACAAGCAGACGATCAAAGACTTCGAGAAGGAGAGCGGGATCCAGGTCGAGTACATCGAGGACGTCAACGACAACGACGAATTCTTCGGCAAGGTCCAGCCGCTACTCAGCCAGGGCGACTCAGGCGGGAGAAGCATCGTCGTGACCAGCGACTGGATGTCAACCAAGATGCACAACTTGGCCTACGTCCAGAACCTGGACAAGGCCGAACTGCCGGTGGTTGAGGAGAACATGCTGCCCAGCCTGAAGAACCCCGACTTCGACCCGAACCGTGACTTCACCGTTCCCTGGCAGACCGGCATGACCGGCCTGGTCGTGCGCAAGGACCTCGCTCCCGCCATCAAGTCGGTCAACGACCTGTTCGACCCGAAATACAGGGGCAAGGTCACCGTACTGCGAGAGATGCGCGACACCATCCCGGTGATGCTGCTGGCCGCGGGGGTTGACCCGGCCGACGCGACCACCGAGCAGTGGATGGAGCAGATCGACAAGCTCCAGGAGAACGTGGACAACGGACAGATCCGTCGATTCACCGGAAACGACTACGTCCAGGACCTTGCCAAGGGCACGGTAGTGGCTTCGATCGGGTGGTCCGGCGATGCGGTCCAGGCCCAGTTCGACAACCCCAACATCGATTACGTTCAGCCAACTCAAGGCTGCGCACTGTGGTCGGACAACATGATGATCCCGGCCGGCGCGCCCGATACGGCCGCCGCCTATGAGTTCATGAACTACGTTTACCAGCCGGAAAACATGGCTCAGATCGTCGAGTGGGTCAACTACATCAGCCCGGTCGAGGGAGTCAAGGAGATCCTTCAGAAGCAGGACCCGGAGCTCGCCGACAACGAGCTGATCTTCCCCTCGGACGAGTTCCTGGCCAACTGCTCGACCAGCGACACGCCCCCAGGCGACGAGGCCGCGGTACGTGAGGTGGAGACCGCCTTCCAGAACGTGCTGACCGGCTGAGCAAGCGCGCGGACCGCCGGTTCAGCCGAAAGGCTGGCC
>Ga0105045_10005755_pt1 | contig 10923 bp, 9 predicted proteins | sample MAT02_FD_78089 | JGI IMG/M metagenome (GOLD analysis project Ga0105045, IMG submission 78089) | Freshwater microbial communities from Lake Fryxell liftoff mats and glacier meltwater in Antarctica - MAT-02 (megahit assembly) | ecosystem: Environmental > Aquatic > Freshwater > Ice > Liftoff... | reverse complement strand
TCGCGAAGGTGCTGGAGGAGTAATGCAGTCACCGATCGGCGTAGGTGTTAATCTCCCACATCGCATTTCCCCACGCTCCCGACAAAACTTTGGAGTAAAAGTTTTCTATGCAGGTTGTAAGCAAGGTGCGGGGACCTGTCTCATGGGAAAATATGAGCCTGGGAATCGAAAAAGTGAAGGACAGGCTCCTCCGGGCGACTGCCAATCGACGGGCCGGATGCGAAGTCGCGCGACGGGGTTCACATCATTTTCGCGGATGAAAAGGTAAATGTCGATGCGATCAAACCGTCGCCTTCGGTTTCCGAATACGACCCAACGCACTCGGAATTTAAACTGCTCGATCTACACGCGTTGGTGACGATGAACCTGACTTCCTACAGGGACAAAGATCGGGTGCATCTTCGAGACAAGATCGAGATCGGGCAGCTCGATGACAGTTGGCTGACACGGATTCCGGCATCTCGGCTGCAACGTCTCCAAGATCTACTGGATGATCCCGACGGCTGACAGACGCGTGCGAAAACGAGCTCTAAGGTTCACTCACATGGATCTTCGTTGCGTTGACGATCAACGCGTCGGGGGTCGATTGCGGGGCGACGGTGCCGGAAACAGTAACGCTGCTGAGTTCCTTGAGTCCTTTTATGCCACGGAGTTCACCGCTAAGCACGCGACCGTCCTCACCTACGATCTGAATCGAAGCGATTCCTGCCTTCTTCAGCTCTTTGGAGTCGCAGCATACGTCCCATGGGGTCGGACACCCGTCGTCGGACTTTTGATTACAGGGGGTAAGGGTGGTCGGATCCCCCAGTATGAACGAGGCTCGGCCATCTACAAAAACTTTCTCACGACCCATTACCAGGCCGCCGAGGGAAATTTCATCGCCCGGTTGGACTTTCTCCCGGATAACTGAAATCGGTTCTCCGGCAGGAATTTCAGCGTCGGTGAAGTAATTTTCCATTGCCGGATCGGGAGTGGTTTCCGTGGCGGTGGTTTCCGTGGACTCTTTGTTGCACGCGGCTAGTCCGAGTGCTGCGATGGCGAGTATTAGTTTTGTTTTCATAATTCGTTTGGCCGTAGTTAGGAGCGAAGCGCTCTTGGAAGTGACGGGCGGAGGCAACGGATCGCAGGAGGGACGGAACCCAATATCCCGAGAAGAACGCCGGTAACCAAGCCGGTAATGGCGACTTGTGGGGAGACGGTAATGGTGAATGCTCCAATGGAAAATGGAATCGTCCGGCCATCGAGCAGAAGAAGAGCCAGCGTGGAGGCAACCAGCGTTCCGCCAAGGCATGCGATCACGCTCTCCTGGACGAGGCTCATAAAGACCGCGACGCGTCCGAAGCCGATTGCTTGCAAGGTCGCCAGCTCACGGATGCGGGATGCGAAGGCGGCGTAGAGTGTGTTGAATCCTCCGAAGACCGCTCCTGCCGCAACCAGTCCCGCAGTGACCCATGTCATGATACGGAGGGGTTTATAAAAGGAACTCAGGGCCGCATAGTAGTCGCTTTCCCGGAGAGCCGTGAGTTCTAGATCAAGGCGCTGCTGGGCGAAGAGATCGACCTCCGAAAAGTCCCCCGGAGTGTCCATACGTAGCACAACGCATGACACGGTATCGCGCTGGGCGAGCATGTAGAGATCCCCGAGAACCGTCCAGATTTCCGATTCCATCACGGTTCCCGGGGCGGCGAACACACCGGAGACAGTCATTTCAGACCCATCCAGCTTCACCTTTTTCCCGGGACGGAGGGATTCCTCCGGTAAGCCGAGTTTCCTCCAAGCGAGTTTACCAACCATCACTTCACCAGCACGCGGAAACGTCCCATCAATGATGCGAACCTCTGGATGCACGAGCAACGCCTTGGGTGTGACGCCCCGGAAAAGCCCCTGACCTTTCACTCCATCAGCCGCTTCCAAAAACGACATGTAGTGGATTTCCGTAGAGGATGCGGGAGTATCTAGCACTTTTGAAATACCCGGAATGGCGGCTTCTGCGATGCCACCGAGCTGGGCGGAAACTTCGCTACGCTGGATGCTTTCCTCGCTCCCCGCTCCGAGCAGAATCGCGTTGCGCGGCGAGCCCGATGCGGAAAGCACCCCCTCCATTCCGCTGTTCAAGGCGGACGCCGCCATGATCAGCAGCACCACCAGCGCCGAACCGCCGACCGTCTGTAAAAGACGGGACTTGTCGCGGAAGAGGTTTCTGAGGGCGTATGAAAGAGGGAGCATTGGAGAAGCGACTAGTGATCAGTGATCAGTGGTGGAATTTAAGAGCGGAGGGATTTCACAATCGGCTGGCGGATAGCGACGAAGGCCGGATGGATGGAGGCCAATATTCCGAGGACGAGTGCTCCGGCTATTGCGAAGAGGGCAGTGGAAACTTCTGGGAGGATCGCGAGGGTATGACCTTCGCTGCCCATGGTAAAACTCTGCCAGCGGAGGAATCCCCACGCCAGGCCAGCTCCGACAATTCCGCCTGCGAGGCCGAGCATCCCCCCTTCGCTGAGGACGAGAAACATGATCGCTTTGGCGGGATATCCTAGAGTTCGGAGAACAGCGTTTTCCTTCACCCGACTGCGAACCATGAGCAGGATGGAGTTTGCTACAAGAGCAATAACCGCCAGAACGGCACCAAGGCCCAGCCACCTCGTTAAGCCGATGAGTTCAATCAACTGGCCTGCGGTCTCTGCGAAAAACGCTTTCTCAGGGCGGGTGTTGGTGGGTTGCTGATCGGATTTGAACTGGCTGTCGATCGCCTCCGCGACCGGCTTGAGATCAGAGGATTTATCCACCCGCACGTTGAACTGGGTGACGATACCTAGACCAGTTCTGGAGGCTTGCTGGAGAAAATCAAGATGAACGTAGGCCACGTTGTTGTCCTGCGGGAAAGGCGAGCGGATGATGCCCGCCACGTAAACCGTGATGCCCACCGCATCGAACTTGTCGCCGGGCTTTAGCCCACGGCGCTTCGCAAACTGCTCGCCGAGAAGGGCGGCGTCGCTGCGTTTTTTCCATTCGCTGTCACCTCCCTCGATGATCTCGATCTCTGGGGCGAATTTCGTCAGAAGCTCGCCGGGAACTCCGCGGAAGGTGATCACATCTAGGCTCGCGCCGCAGTTGTTCACGATGATCTTGATCGGGATTACTTCGCGGACGTTCGGGATATCCCGGATCTCCTCGGCATAGTGCTCGGGTAGCTGGCTTGCCATTGGGCAGAAGCGATTCTCTCGATATACTACGAGTGTAGTATCTGCCGCAGTTTCTTCGGTAACGGAGGCTAATGATCGCTGTAGAGTCTCTACAGAAGTAAAAAGAAACATGCCAGAGCCAACGCCAAGCACGGTAAGTAAGGTCCGCAGGGGATGGCGGACGAGCTGCTTGAAAGCAAGGGAGAGAAGGGCGGTCATACGGTTGTGAGGTTCGGATCCATGGTCAGGAGCTTGCCTTTCTCAAGGTGGAGCGTGCGGTCGGCAGAGGCGGCGGCGCGAGCATCGTGGGTGACCATGACGATGGTTTTTCCATGCTCGCGGGCGAGTGATCCGAGCAGGCCGAGGATGTGGGTGGCGGATTCGCGGTCGAGATCACCGGTCGGCTCATCTGCGACAAGCAACGCGGGATCCGCTACGATTGCACGCGCGATGGCGACCCGCTGTTCCTGCCCACCGGAGAGCTCGCCAGGTGTATGGTGGGAGCGATCAGAAAGCCCGACGATATCTAACGCCGCCTCCGCCTTTCTCCTCCGCTCCGCACGGCTGAGGGATGTGATCAACAAGGGTAGCTCCACGTTTTCAAATGCGGTGAGCACCGGGATGAGGTGGTAGAGCTGAAAAATGTAGCCGACTTTTCGCGCACGCCACTGTGTAAGCTGCCTTCGGGAAAAACGGGCGATGTCTTCGCCGTCGATTTCGAGGATGCCGCTTGTCGGCGTATCGATGCCTGAAATGAGATTCAGCAAGGTGGTTTTTCCCGATCCAGAAGGTCCCATCAGCGCGAGGAAATCTCCGCGTGGGACTTCGAGACTGAGGTTCTCCAGCGGGGTGATCGTGTTCACTCCCTTGGTGTAGGATTTGGTGATGGCTTTGCAGGAGATCATGGTCATTCGGGGAAAATGGGTCCGAGGCGTTGGCCGGGCTTCAGGCCGGAGGGATTGGAAACCACCCACTCGCCCGGGCGTATCCCGGAGTCCACGCGGATGAATTCGTCCCGCGTTACGGACGTTTCCACGGAGCGCCTTTCCGCACGGAGGGAATCGGAATCGCAGATCCAAACTGTTCCGCCCGAAACAGCTCCCGCAGGCACGTAAACGGCGATCCCCATGGATCCTTCTACGGGACCTCCAGTAGTTTTGGATTGAAGGGAAGTCTCAAAAAACTCAACGCGACACAGCATTTCCGGACGCAGTTTTTCATCAGGGTTTTCAATCCGGACTTTTGCCTGAAGGGTATTTCGCTGAACATCCGCTGAGCCTTCGATTCGGGTGACCTCGCCTTCAAACACCGTGTCAGGCAGGAGGTTACAGCGGATCTTCGCGCGCTGGCCGACTCCGAGGCCCGCGGCATCACCAAGCGGCACATCCACCCGCACCTGGAGGTGCGCGGGATCATACAGGATGGCGATCGTCGAGCTGTCCTCATCGTCCATGCCCACCATCTTTTTCTGACCTGGAGCGGCTTTTAGGGCGAGGACGCGGCCATCAGCAGGAGCAAAGATTTTCGTGCGGCTGAAGGCGAGTTCCGCTTTCTCCAGATTCGCCTCCGCCGCTTTGATCTTCGCTTGAATAGCCAGAATTTCGAAGGAGATCTGATTGAGATCTTCCGCGATTCCCGCGATGCGAGCCTTGGCCGCGTTGATTTCCGCGAGGCTGCGGGTGTGTGCGAATCGGATGGAGATGCGTTCGTCCTCGGTGATCGAGCCCTTCGACAAGCGCTCGTAACGGCGGAGTTTGTTCTCGGCCTCTTCAGCATTTGCCTCGGCAATGGCGAGGGAAGCTTTCTCTACCTCCATTTTCTGCAGTGCGATCTGGGTGCCTACGCAATGGGCATCAAAGGACGCTTTGGTATCGGCGAGCTTCGCAGCCATGAGGTCGCGCTCGATACGAGTGTCTGTCTCTATGAGCGTGGCGAGCAGGTCACCTTTTTTCACCAACTCGCCTTGTAGGATGAGAACGGAATCGACAATGCCATCGGTGAGGGCGGTAGCTTTGATGGGGAGCGGATCGGGCTCGATCCAGCCGGATGCTTGGAAAAGGAGAGAGCCTGTGGAGATGTCCGAGGCTGCAACTTTCGCTTCGGATTTTTCCTCGATACCGACAGCAGGAAATACCTCCACAGCCTTTGCAGGCAGCAAGCGATCGCGGAACAGCAGGGCGAATAGCAGAACGAATCCCGCGAGGATACCGAGCGGAAGAAGCCAGACGCCGAGGCGCTTTTTAGCGGATCGCGGGGCTTCTACGGTTTCGAAGAGTCGGCCGGTTGTGTGGCCAGTGGTTGACATGGTTTCTGGGAATTGAAGTTGGCGGGTGCAAGCCCTTGAATGAATGGTATCGCCAAGAGCTTTCGATCAGGTTGGCGGAGGCTTCAGTCGTTTTCCTTCAAATCAACAGACGGCTCTGGAGCAGGTACAAGCCTGGGAGATCCGGTGGCTCGCGGTCTTTCTCCGGGGAAATTCTACCAACCCAAATCACAGGGATGAGATCCACAGGAGACGCGGGAGCGATGCTCAAAGCGACCGCGACGGGGATTTGGAGTGGAGAGGATTTTTCCGCATTCGGAAGGAGCTTGGTGGAGACCATGCAGGCAGGCGTCTGCTCGTGGTTTTTCCCACAACAATCCTTTTTCTCCACCGGGCAGTCATTTGCGGCATCCACGAAGACCATGGCACTGGTGCAGAAATAATGCTGCACGCCGGCCATAGGAAGAACCATGGCCATAAGGGCGAACAGAATAGAGGAGAGCAAACACATCGTTTCGAGTGGGAGAGTAAACGCCCTGCTTTTATTCCGCAAGAACGATGGAGATCAGCTTCCGAAGGTGATATTGATACCTTTTTTCGCCCATGCGGCGGAAATCTCCTCCTCAAGTTTCCCGAAGCCGCCCCCTGCGTGAAGAGGCTCAAGGGAGGCTTCCCCGCTGCTACCGCTCTGGAGTCCTTTGAGAAATTCCGTGATGCGTCGCGCTTTTCCATCGCCCTCCATATGGAAGAAATAGTGGGTGAGCAAAAGGCTAAGGCCGTAGTTTGCATTCGCGCTATCGCCTGAGAAACTTGCGTAGCTCTGAAGCATGAAATCGCGGAGAGGTGGCGCCTTAATATTCGTCCCTAAGCTGCGCCCTGATTTCCCATCGGTGCCGTAAGCGGTAACGTAGGCTTTCACTGCGTTCCCGTAAATATCCGGGCGGAACATTCCAGTGTTGTATGGGGTGGCGGCCACGTATTCGGCCAGACCCTCACTGAACCAACCCAGCGCGCCGTGGCTGTAATAAGCATTCGGTGTGAGCTGGTGCACGAGTTCATGGATGAGAACCAGATCCTCCTTCCCGACATCACGGCTGTATCCGGTGCCGCCTTTCATCAGGCCGAGGCTCTCCATGGGGATGAGGACGAGGCGGTGCTGCGGAATGTAACATCCTGCGCTACCCTGCATGCCTCCCGATTTGAAATACGCTTCCTTTTCACCGAAAAGCAGGACCTTCGAGCGGGTGGCGATGACCTCGCCACTCATCAGGGAAACGGGCAGATCGGCGAGATAAGCGCGGGTGGCCTCAAACAGCGTGGCGAAGTTGCTCAAAGCATCTTGGGTAATGCGAGCATCGCACTGGAACCGGTAGCCGGGGCTTTCGTAGATGTAGAGGCTCTTCTCGCGATCCTCGGAAATGACTTTGCATGCCGGGTTTCCGTTCGGTCTCACCTCACGTGGCCATGGTCGCCCGAAGTTCGAGCGCAGAGCCTCGATGGGAGCGCCGCCACTGCGATGGATGACAGCCTGGGATTCCGGGCTCAACTGGAGAAGGGGCGTGAGAAACTTCCTACCATCGGCCATCGAGAAGATCACGTTCGTGCCTTCCATCCGAACAAACTCCGCTTCGAAACTCTGCCCCTGCGAGGTCTTCCAGACAGCGGCTTCCGCAACGAAACCTGAGAGAAATAGAAGCGTGAAAGCGGAAGCGTGTTTGAAAAATGGAAACATCGGGGCCGGAAGCGATTTCGGATTCGCCTTCCAGTCCGCGGTGTGGGTGATGATAGTTTTGCCTACACCGGCGCCTTTCAATGTCAGGCCTGCCTTCACTTCCAACGGTGCTGAAAGCTCGAATTCCCCCACGCCAATCTCAATCAGGGTTCCTTGCTGGGCGTCGGTCACGGCTTTGAGAAGTTCGGCAATCTATTTACCTTCCCGCATTTCACGCTGGCGCATCGGCATCGCATCAATACTTCCGTAGAGCTTAGCGAATGTGAAATCCGCGAGGGGCCACTCAAGAATCGTCCGACCGTCCTTCCCAATCAGATACACCATCGATTTCCCGGCGGGAGGCGTGAGGCGCGCCTTAAATTCCTCCGCAAGCTCCGGCTTGGCAGGAAAACTTTTTTCGCCGGCGCCACTGAGGATGAACACCTTGAGATCCCGCTCGTCCAATCCGGGCTTCTGTGTTGCGAGAAGATTTACGATGGAGTCATCCGCACCGCTCACCACCAGCAGCCGGTATTTCCACTGAAAATCTGAGATCCCACCGTTGGCGAAGCACATCAGGGCAATGGATACGACAAGGGTGATGGGAGCCATCATAGCCCTTTTAGATACGCCAGCTTACTTCGCTGCCAAGATATATTTCAAGACAGCCGCCTCTTCCGCTTCTGAAATGCCCGCGTTCCATGCCATACCCGGAGTAACGATATGCCAGTCGGCGGTAGAGATATCGGAAGGCATCAAGGGCTCGTGGCACCGACTGCACTGAGCCATGTAAACACCGTAGCCTTTTTGCAAAATAGCCAGATCCTGCCCGCTTTTCTCCGCCATCGCAGCCGTTGGGACGGGGACTACTTTCCTAGGTGCCACACAGGCGGATAAGGCGACAAACAGGAGGGCGACGATAAAGTAATTTTTCACGGGACGACGATATCTGAGCGGTACACCTTCTTCAATCCCCATATTGGCTCATTGAGTGCTGAAACGCGGTTTGCGGAACACTTTTGACAAATGCCCTGCAATCCCTAACCCTCCGTGCACAAGACTTTTCCAATAGAAAACATCATCCCATGAGCTACATCCGCACTTTCACCACCGGCTCCGGCGCCGAAGGCAAATTCCATTCCCTTCCCGCCCTCGCAGAGAAATTTCCAAATCTCTCCAAGCTCCCCGTTTCTATCCGCATCGTTCTCGAATCGGTATTGCGCAATGTCGATGGTCGGAAAGTCACTGAAGCGGACGTCGCAAACCTCGCGAACTACAATGCGAAAAACACTGGCGAATATGAGATCCCTTTCACCGTTGCCCGCATCGTGCTCCAAGATTTCACTGGAGTCCCTCTCCTTGTCGATATCGCCGCAATGCGCGACGCCGCAGTCGCACGCGGTGCCTCTCCGGAAAAAATCGAGCCTCTCGTGCCCGTAGATCTCGTCGTGGATCACTCTGTGCAAGTGGATTTCGCAGGATCCCAGCAGGCGCTTGATCGCAACATGGCCATCGAGTTCATCCGCAATCGCGAGCGCTACGAGTTCTTGAAATGGGGCCAGCAGGCATTTGAGACATTTTCCGTCGTCCCTCCCGGCATCGGCATTGTCCACCAAGTAAACCTTGAGTATCTCGCGAAGTGCGTGCTTTCCAAAGACGGAACCTATTTCCCCGATACCCTCGTCGGCACCGATTCCCACACCACCATGATCAACGGCCTCGGCGTCGTCGGCTGGGGCGTAGGCGGAATCGAGGCGGAAGCCGGGATGCTCGGCCAACCGGTCACCTTCCTCGTCCCAGAAGTCGTCGGCGTATATCTCCACGGCTCCCTTGCGGAGGGCGTCACCGCTACTGACCTCACCCTCCGCGTCACGGAAATACTCCGCAAACACGGGGTCGTCGGGAAATTCGTCGAGTTCTACGGCCCAGGTGCGGAAGCGCTTTCCCTCCCGGACCGCGCGACCATCGCGAACATGGCTCCCGAATACGGCGCGACCATGGGCTTTTTCCCTGTCGATGCCGAAACGATCAACTACCTCCGTGGCACCGGCCGTTCCGAGGAACTATGCACCACCGTCGAAAACTACTATAAGGCGCAGGGCCTCTTCGGCATCCCAGCAAAGGGCGATTGTATTTACACGGACGAACTGGAACTCGATCTCGCCACTATCGTCCCTGCGGTCGCCGGGCCGAAGCGCCCTCAGGATCGCATTGATGTCCCCGCGCTCCGGGATAGCTTCAACAAGCTTTTCTCCGCCAGTTCCGTCGAGGGCGGCTTCGCGCTTCCTGCCGAGTCGCGCGACAAGGTGGTCACTTTCTCGATGCGTGAAAGAGCCGGTGTCTCCGTTGATTCCCTGCTCTCCACCGATGCTATTCATCGCGATTTCGAAGGCGAGAAGCGCAACCAAACCGAGATGGTCACGAACCGCCCGACCGATACCGATTTCGATCCCGATTGTTTCCCAGACGGCCCCATGGAAATGAGCCTCCGCCACGGCAGCGTCCTCATCGCCGCCATCACCTCCTGCACGAATACCAGCAACCCCAGCGTCATGCTCGCCGCTGGTCTCCTCGCGAAACGTGCCAACGAACTCGGCCTGACCATCGCGCCTTTCGTGAAAACCTCTCTCGGACCAGGCTCCCGTGTCGTCACCGATTATCTCGATGCCACCGGCCTTACCAAGGAGCTCGACCAGCTCGGCTTCCAGACAGTCGGCTACGGCTGCACCACCTGCATCGGGAACTCTGGCCCGCTCCACCCCGCCATTGAAAATGCGATCAAGGAAGGCAACCTCGTCTGCGCATCCGTCCTCTCCGGGAACCGGAACTTCGAGGCCCGCGTCCACGGCTCGATCAAATCGAACTTCCTCATGTCCCCTCCCCTCGTCGTAGCATACGCCCTCGCCGGCCGCGTCGATATCGACCTCACCAGCGAGCCGCTCGGAAACGACAAGGACGGCAACCCTGTTTTCCTCAAAGACCTCTGGCCATCCCAAGCCGAGATCAAGGCCCAACTCGATGCCGCCCTAAAACCAGAAGTTTACCAGAAACTCTACGGAAACCTCGATACCGCGAACCCGAAATGGGGCGAGATCGCAGGCTCCGCCGGTGCGACCTACGAGTGGGATGAAAAATCCACCTACGTCCAATCACCGCCATTCTTCGAAACCAAGATCGGCGGCAGCGAGGACATCTCCGGTGCCCGCCCGCTCGGCATCTTCGGAGATTCCGTCACCACTGACCACATCTCTCCTGCCGGAGCGATCAAGGAAACCTCCCCCGCTGGCCAATATCTCCTTGAAAACGGAGTAGATAAAGCCTCTTTCAATTCCTACGGCGCACGCCGTGGCAACGACCGCGTAATGACCCGCGGCACCTTTGCCAACGTCCGCATCAAGAACCTCATGTGCCCCGGCATCGAAGGCGGCTACACCCAATACTTCGGCGGAAAAACCGTCTTGGCACCTGATGTGGAAATCGCCTCCTACAGCGGAGCGATTCCTACCTTCATCTACAATGCCAGCATGGCCTACCAAGAAGACGGCATTCCCCTCATCGCCATCGGCGGCGAGGACTATGGCATGGGCTCATCCCGCGATTGGGCCGCCAAAGGCACCCGCCTTCTCGGCGTAAAAGCCGTCATCACCAAATCCTTTGAGCGCATCCACCGCTCCAACCTCATCGGCATGGGCGTCCTCCCCTGCAACTTCATCGACAAGGCCGACTACGACAAAGTCAAAGACCTCGCCGACGCCACCTTCGAC
>Ga0105045_10005754_pt1 | contig 10925 bp, 7 predicted proteins | sample MAT02_FD_78089 | JGI IMG/M metagenome (GOLD analysis project Ga0105045, IMG submission 78089) | Freshwater microbial communities from Lake Fryxell liftoff mats and glacier meltwater in Antarctica - MAT-02 (megahit assembly) | ecosystem: Environmental > Aquatic > Freshwater > Ice > Liftoff... | reverse complement strand
CGTCCGCTGTCGCTGCTCGCGCAGCGGCACGACGTTATCGCGCTCACCGTCGAAGACCCGGCTGAGGTGGTATTGCCTGACGTCGGCGTGGCGCGACTGTCCGATCCGGAAACCGGCGATGTGGTGGACGTGGATACGAGTGACCCCGAAGTACGCGCGTGGTTTGCGGCGCAGATCGCCGAAGAGCAGCGCGTGCGTCAGAAAATGTTTGCCCGGCTTGGGATTGACGAAGTTCTGGTGCGTACGGACTCTGGATATGTGGAGCCGCTGCTGGCGTTTTTCCGCGCGCGCGCGAGACGGGCGCATGGCGCAGTGCGTACGGCCGCGCGTCCGGCCATCGCCGGTAACGCCGGTAACGCCGCGTAATGCGTATGCCTCGTGATGGTCGAGCGTCGTACACGGCGTGCCGCACACGGCGTCGCGTCGCGAAATGCACGTGGCTCGGCCTGCTCGCCGCCGCGCTGTTGCCGGCAGCGCGTATTCACGCGCAGGCGGTTACGCCACGGCCGTCGGGCTCCGGGGCAGCGCCGTCAGTACGAAACGATGTGCAAGCTGGCATCGTGGTACGCCCCGACACCGTCACGGTTGGTGATCCCTTCACGATCCTGGTGCGCGTGCGCGTACCGGTTGCGGCGCTCGTGCGATGGCCCGCGCTCGATGACACCTCCGCGAAAATCGCCCTGCGCGCGCCCATGCAACGGCGCGATGGTCCTTCCGATGTGAGTGGTCGCGAAGAGATTGCGGAGTTTGAGGTTGCGGCCTGGGATACCGGGCGGGTGACCACGAAGTGGCCGCCGGTCGCCGTGATCGTGGGCGGTGATACGGTCAACGTCTCGCTCGCTGAGGCCGGCGTCGTTGTGCGGAGTGTGCTGAGCGCCGACACCACGGAGCATGTCCCTCGGCCCGCGAAGCCGGTCTTCGAACAGGAGGTGCCCTGGTGGCAGCGTTGGTGGCTGGCCGCGCTGGTGTTGGCCGCGCTGGCCGCGCTCGCGTACTTGCTGTGGAGCAGGCGTCGTCCGGTGGCGCTGAGCGCGTCGGGGCCGAGGCTTGGTCCCTATGAGCACGCCATGCACGCGTTCGATCGACTCGACCGACTGGCCTTGTCCGACGCCGGTGAGCATGGTCGTGCGTCGGTGCTGGCCATCGATATTCTACGCGGTTACCTGTCGGCGCGGATGCCGATGACGTCGCGCGCGCAGACGAGCGCCGAGTTGCTGGCGTCGGTGGGTGATGACACGCGCATCCCTCTCACGCGCCTCATTCAGTTGCTGGTGCGCACCGACGCCGTGAAGTTCGCCCGCCGACGCGTCACGCATGACGAGGCCCGTGCGATGACATCGGAAGCGCGTGTGCTCGTGGAATCCGTGGAAGAGGTCGAGCGGGTTCGGCGTGCACACGCCGAAGCGATGACGCGAGCCCAGTCAGCACGCGTGAAAGAAACCGGATCACGTCCCGATCGGCGCGAACCGAGTGGGGTGGCGTGATGGAATGGTTGCGGAGCTGGTGGGCGACGCCGCTGACGGTGGTGCAGAGCCTGGAGTTTGCACGGCCGTGGGTGCTGTTGCTGCTGCTGGCGATTCCTGCCTGGGTATGGTGGCATCGTCGCACGCGACCGCCGGCCCTCGTCTTCTCGCGCGCCGAATTGCTCACGAAGGGACCACATGGTGGCACGCGGCTCGCGCGCGTGGCGCCGGTGCTGCGTTGGTTGGCGATTACCGGCTTCATCGTCGCATTGGCGCAGCCACGCACTGGTGCGCGCACGCAAAACGTCACGCGCGACGGTATCGATATCGCGCTGGTCATCGACATTTCGAGCTCGATGCTGGCCGAAGATTTTCAGCCGCAGAACCGCATGGAAGTGGCCAAAGACAAAGCCAAGGCGTTTGTGGCCGGTCGCACGACCGACCGCATCGGCGTCATCGCCTTTTCAGGTGAAGCGCTCACGCAGGTACCGCTCACGGCCGACTATCCCGTGGTCCTCGCGGCGATCGACAACTTGCAGCCCGGACAGTTGATTGATGGTACCGCGATCGGTACCGCCATTGCGACGTCGGCCAATCGCCTGCGCAGTGCGGGCGGCCGCTCGCGCGTGATGCTGCTGCTCACCGATGGAGAGAACAATCGCGGCGAGATCGATCCGCGTACGGCCGCACAGGCCGCGGCGGCGTTCGATATCCGGATCTATTCGATTGGCATCGGCAGCGAAGGGATGGCGCCCATTCCTGTTTCACGTGGGCTCTTCGGTCTGCGCTACGAGAATCGACCGGTGCGCATTGACGAGGCGCTGTTGACGGAGATCTCCGAGTCCTCCGGCGGCCGGTATTTTCGCGCTCGTGATGCCGAGGCGCTGCAGGCCATTTTTGAGCAGATCGACCTGCTGGAGCGATCGCCGGTCGATGCGAAAAGTTTTGTCCGGTTCACCGAACGCTTTCATTGGCCGTTGGCGTTGGGCATGGTCGCGCTGCTCGGCGAGGTCTGGTTGCTCGCCTGGCGGGGATCGTTGCCATGACGTGGCCCGACGTGCGTTTGGATGTGTCATGGCCAATCGCGCTGGCGATCGTGCTGCTGGTGCCCGTCCTTATCACGCTCGCTATCGGTCGCGCGCGTCGGCAGCGTTCGGCGCGGCTGGCGCGCTTCGCATCGGCGTCAACCTTGCCGCGACTCGGCGGTACGCCCGGTCGTCGCCGCGGACAGATGCTGCGACTGCTCGGTGTGGCGCTGCTCAGCGCCATGGCGCTTACCGGTCCGCGGTGGGGCATGCTGAACTCGCAGGAGACGCGTCGTGGCATCGATGTGGTGGTGGCGCTTGACGCATCGCTGTCGATGATGGCGCAGGATGAACGGCCGTCGCGACTCGATCGCATGAAGCAGGAGGTCCGACGATTGCGTGCCTCGCAACGCGCCGACCGGATGGCGTTGATCGCGTTTGCCGGACGGAGCTACATCCTGACGCCGCTCACCGCCGACGACGGCGCGTTGGAGCTGTATCTCGAGAATCTGAATCCCGATGTGGTGGGGCAAGCCGGCTCATCGATTGCCCGCGCCATCCGACAGGGTACCGAGTTGCTCGGCACGTCCACCGGTTCGTCCGACCGTGCATTGGTCATCATGAGTGATGGCGAAGCGTTTGAGCCGGTCGAAGATGTGCGTGCCGCCGCCACGGAGGCGGCACAGCAGGGCATCGTGCTGGTGACCGTGGGATTCGGGACGCTCGAAGGCGCAACGATTCCGGAAGTGGTGGGCACGAGCATTCGCGAGAAGCGCGATGAGCAGGGACAAGTTGTGGTTACCAGGTATGTGCCCGATCTGTTGCAGGCGGCGGCCGAGGCGTCGGGCGGTGTGTTTGTGCCGGCAGAGGTGACCGATCGCGCCGGACGCGTGCGTGCGGCGCTGTCCACGCTGCGGACGGAGCGGCGCGCCGTGTCGTCGCGCGACGATCATGTCTCGCGCTTCACCTGGTTCTTGCTGCCGGCACTGCTGCTGCTCCTGCTTGACACGTGGCTCATGCAGCGGCCCGCTCGGCGCGCTGCGGCGATCACCACGCCCGCGGCCACGGCGCGTTCAGCGGGCGGAACGATCGTTGGCGTGGCCAGCGCCCTGATGTTGTTGCTCAGTGCCTGTGCGCGCGAGCCGGATCCGGCCCGGATGCTCGAGGCGGGCGATGCGCTCGGTGCGGCGCAGGCGTATGCAAGGATGATTGCGCGCGGCGATACGTCGTACACCACGCGCTACAATCTCGCCACCGTGCTGTTCGCGGCCGATTCGTTGGGTGCGGCCAACGAACTGTTCGAACAAGTGCGGCGTGGTGCCGATGGTGAAGTGCGTGCCCGTGCTCGATACAACGAAGGGTTGTCACATTTGACGCAAGGTCGGGCGACAGATGGTGACACCGCCAACACCGCCTTCGCGAAGGCGCGTGAGCTGTTTCGCGCGTATCTGTCCGAGCGCTTTGCGGACGAAGATGGCAAATGGAACTACGAGCTGGCGCTGCGCCCGCAGCCGCCTGTGGGCGGCGGTGGTGGTGGTGGACAGAATGACGACCAGAACTCCGAACAGCCAGAGTCGCAACCCCAATCAGGGCAGCTTGACGAGGGGCAGGCCGAGGCGTTGTTGAACAGTGCCGCACGCGAAGAACGCGATGTGCAGGGGCGGCAGCAAAAAATGGTGCGGCGTCCGCCGCCGCCGGGCGGACGCGACTGGTGACGGCAATCCGGTGGACACTATGCGGGGGCGGGACGCACCGCGTTCGGCGCGTGGCCGTGGCGATGTGGCTCGTGCTCGCGGCGGTGTGCGGCGCGCCACTGCACGCGCAACCACGCGCGCCGGAAATCCAGAATCGTGTGCGGCTCGATCCATCACAGCCGGTGGATTTTCGGGTGATGTTGGTGCCCGACACGGTGTATGTCGGGCAGCAGGCCACTTATGAGATGGGCGTGTTTATCACGGAGGCCGCGCAACTGCGCATGCGGCGCAATCCCGAAGTGGTACCGGCGGAACTGCGCGGGGTGCTGGCTTACGACTTGGGTGGACCACAGTCGCTGCCCGCGCTAAATCAGAATGGTCAACGCACCTTTCCGCACGTCCTGCAGCGTGCCCTCTTTCCGCTTGCCACTGGCTTGATCACGATCCCCGCGTCGCAGCTTTCGTATGCGCTGCCACGCTCTGCCAGCTATTTCAGTCGCGAAGAGAGCGCCGTCGTGCGTGCGGATGCAGTTCGGCTCTTTGCGAAACCGTTGCCCGCGATCAACCAGCCGGCCGCGTTCTCGGGTGCGGTGGGAGTGCTCACGGTGCAGTCGCGCATCGACGCGCCGGCCGCGCGCGTTGGCGAGCCGCTGGTGCTCACGGTTCGCGTCGGTGGCCGCGGCAATGTGAAGCTGTGGCCGCGGCCCAGGCTTTCCGCAACGAGCGCCTCCGTGGTCGTGGCAGGTGAACGGGTTCGCATTGACACGTCGGGCCAGTACGTGCGCGGCACGAAGGAGTTCGACTGGCTCGTCACGCCGGAGCGGGAAGGGCGACTGATTATTCCGGTCGTCGAGTACCCGTTCTTCGATCCGTATGACGAAGCCTACCGAACTGCAGCGAGCGACCCCGTGTCGCTGTCGGTGGCCGCGGGAGAAATCGCGACGGTCGATTCCCTGCAGGCGTTCGCGAATGTGCTCAGCATTCGCCGAATCGACCGCGGTCCGTTGCGGGCGCCGATCGACACACAGCCGCTGCTGTGGGCGCTCGTCGCGTTCGCGCCGGTTCCGGCCGTGTGGATGCGTCGTCGGCGGAGAACGGCGCGCGTTCAGGCCATGGGGCACGCGATCGCTGGTGCACACGAGCCGTCCCGATCATCTGGCGTTGAGCAACGCGCAACCGTCGCGCCAGCGCATCCGGTGCGCGTGGCGGCGTCGGCGCTCCGCCGACGGTTCCTCGAGGAGCTGGCAGAACGACTCGACACCACGTCGACGCAGTTGGTGGAACGCACGGCGTTGCAGCAACGGCTGCGCCGGCGCGGTGTCACGCGTGACACCACGCGAGAGGTCATGTCGCTCCTGTCGCAGCTCGACGAGGCCGCGTGGTCGGCCATACCCACGGCGGGCGGCGACGTGGCCCAGCGCGAGCCGTCCTGGACGGAACGCATCCGGGAGCTGACCACTCGGGTGATCAACGAGGCCATGCCGGCCCGGTCAGGTACACGGCCGGCGGCGGCGACCCGCGCGGTCACCGAGGGTGGGGGCGAGACACCCGCGCGACGCAGCGGAGCCGGGAAACGCGGTCTGCTGTGTTGGGCCTTCGTTGGCGGTAGCCTCATGTTGGGGACCGGCTCCGATCTACCGGCGCGCGGGGCAGCGTTCGATGCGGCGATCGCGCAGTACGACGGCGGTTCGTTCGCCGCTGCCTCCGCTGCCTTTTTCGCGATCGCCGAGCCGGCCCCTCGGCACGCGGATGCGTGGGCCAACGCCGGTACCGCGGCGTGGGCCGCGAGCGATACGGTGGGGGCGGTGATCGGCTGGCAGCGTGCACTGCGCCTTGAACCGATGTCCAGCGACCTGCGTGAGCGGATCGGCTTCTTGCCCGTCACGGCGCGCGATGGACTGGCACAGGTGCCGGCGGTGCCTCGCGAGCTTCCGGTACTGCTTGCTGTTGCGCTCTGGTGCGCGGCGTGGGGGATGATGGCCCTCAGCGCTACACGCGGTCGACGCCAGTGGTGGAAGGCTGGCGCGTTGGCCGTGCTCCTGGCGATCGCTGCGGCCGTCTGGCACGAGAGACTCGCCTCACGACTCTCGGCCACCCACCTCGCCGTGGCCAAGGCGCGCGAACCGATGCGCGTGTCGCCCGGTGCAGCGGCCAACGCGAATGGTGAAGTCGACCCGGGCGATGTGGTCGCGATTGGTGAATCGCGTGTCGACGCAACGCGCGGTGAGCGATGGTTCGCGGTGCAACATATCGACGGGCGGATGGGCTGGCTTCCCGACCGGGTGCTGTACACGTTGGCCTCCTCCGGCGGTCGCTGATGCCGAGCATTCGCGTGTTGAGCGGTCCCGTGGCCGATCAGATCGCGGCCGGTGAGGTCGTTGAGCGTCCGGCATCGGTCGTGAAGGAACTGGTGGAAAACGCGCTCGACGCGGGTGCGACCACCATCGATATCACGGTCGAAGACGGCGGGCGCGCGCTGATTCGCGTCGCCGACAACGGCTCCGGCATGTCACGCGACGACGCGGTGCTGTCGCTGGAACGGCATGCCACCAGCAAGATAACTACCGCCGAAGATCTGGTCGGTGTGGCGAGTTTTGGGTTCCGCGGCGAAGCGCTGCCGGCGATCGCGTCGGTGTCGGAGTTCGTGGTGGAAACTGCGCCCGACGACGGCGCCGGTACGGTGGTGCGAGGGCAGGGCGGTGAGATCACCACCGTCCAGGACGGCGCGCGTCGGCGCGGCACCACGATTCACGTGCATCGGTTGTTCTTCAACACCCCCGCGCGACAGAAATTTCTGAAGGGTGCGCGGAGTGAGTGGCGCGCCATCTCCGAAGCCGTTGGCAGCATCGCGCTCTTGCGACGCGATGTGCATTTCGTGCTGCGGCACGACGGCAAGACCGGACTCGATCTGCCCGTCGCGCCCACACTGCGAGCCCGGCTCGCGGCGCTGTGGGGCCACGAATCCATCGCGCGATTCGTCGACGTGGACGATGTGTACGGCGTGGTACACGTGCGCGGACTTGTCGAACGCCCCGCCGACGTGGGCACGGGCACCCGACGGGTGTTGCTGGTGATCAACGGGCGTATCGTGCGCGACACTGGCATTGTGCGTGCCGTGGAAGCGGCCTATCGCAGCACCTTGCCGTCCGGACTGCGTCCCTCTCTGGTACTCGAACTCACGCTGCCGGCGAACGAAGTCGATGTGAATGTGCATCCTGCGAAGTTGGAAGTGCGATTGCGGGAGCGTTGGCCCATTGAGCGGGCGGTGGAGCACATCATTCGGCGTGTGCTGGGGGGGTTCGATGCGGCGGCGGGACTCGGCTGGCGCACCTGGAGCGCGTCCCCCGACGCGTCAGCAAGCGCGCCGCCACAGACTTCGCGCGACATCGAACCGTGGATGTTGCGTGTGCAGTCTGCCGGTGACGCCTTGTTCGGCGAGGACGTGTCGGCGGTGCCACCGGTGTCGGCTGAGCGCGCCGACACCAACACCGGCGAGGGAAGGTCGTATCACACCCCGACGCTCGCGGCGACGCCGGCTACGCACGACGAGCCCGCGCTCCCGTTGTCATCGGACGCCATCGTCGTGCCGCCGCTGCTGCAGTTGCGCCGCACCTACCTCATGTTCGAGCACGCCGAGGGCGTGGTGCTCATCGATCAACACTCCGCGCACGAGCGTGTGTTGTACGAGCGATTTCTCGAGGCGATGGCGCAGGGCACCGCACCGGCCCAGCGCTTGTTGTTTCCGCTCACGCTGCACCTGTCGGCGCAGGAAGCCGACGCTTTCGAGGCGCAGGCGGATACGTTCCGGCAACTCGGATTCGAGGTGGAAGCGTTCGGTGGCCACACGCTGCTCGTGCAGTCCGTCCCCATGCCGCACGCGAGATTCGACGCGGAGCGTTGCCTGCGTGATACACTGGCGGCATTGGCCGGCGATCGCGCACCGTCCGAGGCGTCGCGGCATGAGCGGCTGGCTGCGACTGTCGCGTGCAAGGCTGCGGTGAAGGCGGGTGACGCGTTGTCCCAGGGCGAAATGCGTGCGCTGTACCTCGATCTCGCACGCACCACGTTGCCGGTGCACGACGTGCACGGGCGTGCGACGATTGTGCGCTTGTCGTGGGACGAACTTGAACGACGCTTTGGTCGCGCGTAGTGTCGGGCGGCGTCCGGGTCATTTGTGGTCCAACCGCCGCCGGCAAGACTGCGGCAGCGATGCAGCTCGCCGCGCTGCACCCCGTCACCATCATCAGCGCCGATTCCCGACAGATCTATCGCCGCTTTGATATTGGGACCGCCAAACCGAGCGTCGCGGAGTTGACGGCGGTGCCGCACGTGGGTGTTGATGTGGCTGATCCGATGGATCGGTGGTCGGCGTGGCAATGGGCGGCCCTGGCGCGCGACGCCATCGCCGCTGCGACCGCGCGGCAGCGCATCCCGCTCGTGGTGGGCGGCACCGGATTTTATCTGCGCGCGCTCACGGATCCGCTGGCCGCACTACCGCCGCTTGACGAGGCACGTCGAGACCAGCTGAATGCGTGGCTCGATACGCAGCCTCGGGAGCTCTGGCGCGCCTGGTGCGATCGCCTCGACCCTGACCGGGCGGCGCTCGGGCCGGTCCAGTGGCGGCGCGCGATCGAGACGGCGCTGCTGAGTGGGGTGCGCCTCAGCACGCTGCATGCGGAGTCACCGGACGCTTCGCGCCAGCGCGTGCGCTATCTTCTCGTCGACCCGGGTGCGCCACTTGCTGAGCGTATTGCACAGCGGGTATTCGATATGCTGGACGCGGGCTGGGCTGACGAGGTGGAGCGCCTGCGGCACGACGTGCCGGCAGACGCCCGCGCCTGGCTGGCCACGGGATACGGGGAAGTGTTGGCGTACGTCGAAGGGAAACTGTCCAAAGCCGAAATGATTTCGCGCGTGACCATTCGCACCCGTCAATACGCAAAGCGGCAGCGCACATGGTTTCGGCATCAACTCGACGACTCGCTCGTGACGAGGGTGTCGTCGTGTGAGCAGGGATTCATGGACCAGGTGAACGCCTGGTGGCGAGTTCACGATCAGGAGACGTTGTGAAGATCGGGATTACCTGTTATCCGACGTACGGTGGCTCGGGCGCCGTCGCGACCGAGCTTGGCATTGCGCTCGCGGCTCGCGGCCACGAAGTGCACTTCATCACGTATCAGCATCCATTCCGGTTGCCGAGCTTCCTGCCGCGTGTGTTTTTTCACGAGGTGGAAGTCGGCCGCTACCCGCTCTTCGAGTATCCACCGTACGATCTGGCGCTGGCGGTGAAGATGCATGAAGTCGTGCGCGATCACGCGCTCGATGTGCTGCATTGTCATTACGCAATCCCGCACGCCACGAGTGCGTGGATCGCGCGCGAAATGCTGCGTGAGTCGGGACAGGATGTTCGCGTGGTGACCACCTTGCACGGCACCGATATCACCATCGTGGGACAGGAGCGCTCGTTCTTCACGATCACCAAGTTCTCCATTGAGAAATCGGATCTGGTGACAGCGGTGTCGGACTATCTTCGGGACGAGACATACCGCGCGTTCGGCTGCACCGGATGTGCGGTGGAAGTGATCCATAACTTCATCGATCCGCAGGTCTTCGATCGCGCGCGCTATCCGTCGCCGTTTCCGCCCGAGCTGCGCGGCGGTCGCAAAGTGCTCATGCACATTTCGAATTTTCGCGCCGTCAAGCGCGTACGCGATGTGGTAAAGATCTTTGCCGAGGTGCATCGCACGGTGCCGTCGATGCTGGTGATGGTCGGCGACGGCCCCGAGCGCGTCGAAGCGGAGGCGGCGGCGCGGGAGCTGGGTGTGAATGCCGATGTGCACTTCCTCGGCAAGATCGATGCGGTCGCGCCACTGCTCGCGGGTGCCGATCTGTTCCTGTTGCCCAGTCAGACCGAATCGTTCGGGTTGAGCGCGCTCGAAGCGTTGGCCTGTGGCGTGCCGGTCATCGCCTCGGATGTTGGCGGGTTGCCTGAAGTGATTCGTCACGGCGTGACCGGATTCCTGCGACCGCTCGGTGACGTGTCCGCGATGGCGCACGATGCGATCGCGCTGCTCGGCGACGATGCGCGGTGGCTGACCATGAGTAACACCGCCGCGCTTGACGCGCGCACCCGGTTTGCCGACCGCGAAGTGGTGGCGCAGTATGAAGCGTTGTACCGGCGTGCGGTGGGTATCGCATGACGCTGTGGCAGGCCATCGTGCTCGGACTGCTGCAGGGGCTCACCGAATTCCTGCCCGTCAGCAGTTCGGCGCATCTGTCGCTGGCGCCGTGGCTGCTCGGCTGGCAGGCGCCCGGCCTGTCGTTTGATGTCGGGTTGCATCTCGGATCGCTGGCCGCGGTCGCGTGGTACTTCCGTGCCGACTGGAACGAGTTGATTCGGGCCGCGCTCACCATGCTGCAGACGCGCCGCGTGGAGTCGCCGGCGGAACGACGCGTGTTGCTGCTGATCGCGGCCACGATTCCCGCTGGCGTCGGCGGTCTTTTGCTGCAGGACTATGCCGAAACGGTATTCCGACATCCGGCGATTACCGCCGGCGCGCTCATCGTGCTCGGATTGATCCTCTGGCTCGTCGACCGTTTCGCGAGCAAGGAGCGGACGCTTGAGGTACTCACCGCGCGTGACGCGTGGCTGATCGGTTTCGCGCAAGTGTGCGCGCTGGTGCCCGGTGTGTCGCGTTCCGGCGCGACGATGACGGCCGGTCGTGCCGTCGGCCTTGATCGTG
>Ga0105045_10005753_pt1 | contig 10927 bp, 9 predicted proteins | sample MAT02_FD_78089 | JGI IMG/M metagenome (GOLD analysis project Ga0105045, IMG submission 78089) | Freshwater microbial communities from Lake Fryxell liftoff mats and glacier meltwater in Antarctica - MAT-02 (megahit assembly) | ecosystem: Environmental > Aquatic > Freshwater > Ice > Liftoff... | reverse complement strand
GCGGACGGCAACACCCCGCATCCGCCACAGCAACTGGCCCGTGAAAAAACCAAGCAAACCGCGCGCCAAACCGGTGGCAACCGTTGGCGCGGCCTCGACGCCGGCAATAACCAGCACCAGCCCAGCACCGACGACCGCAGCAACACTGATCACCATCAGCCAGCGGTGCCCAGCAAATGCAGCCGCACTGAACAGGATGTAACACAGCACCTCGACCGAAATCGACCACGACGGCCCAACATAGGTTTGACCGACTGGCCCCACTAGGCCTTGGCCCATCACCATATGCGCGGCAAAACGGGCGACATCATTGTTTGGAAGGCCATTGAAAATCAGGGCTGAAACAACCAGCATGAAAATATGGAGCGGGTAAAGACGCGCCAATCGCGCAATCGTGAAATCCGCCTGTCCCTTTACCGTCATCAGGCACGGACCGGACAGATAGACATGCGCGAAGATATAGCCCGACAGCACAAAGAACAGATCGACCATGGTCCAGCCATAGTGAAAAAGCCACCGGACAATCTGTCCGCCGATGCCGCCGAAATCAATCCCCGGGGCCAGGACGATCTGGTAATGAAAGCCAAAGGCGACCGTGACTGCGGCCAAACCGCGCAAGCCATCGAGCGCGGCAAGTCGCGGCACCTCAGCCCTGCCTGTTCCAATTTCCTGATTCACCGCGCCGTGTCCTTCTGTGACGCGGTCTAGCGAAATCTTGTTTATACGATCTTAAACCGCAGCCGCCAGGTCATTTCATCCGTTCAACCTGCTCGAAATCCAACTCAACCGGGGTCGGACGACCAAAGATCGATACCGATACCTTGACCCGCGCCTTGTCGAAATCAAGCTCTTCGACCATCCCGTTAAAGCTGGCGAACGGTCCTTCTAGCACCTTGACCTGATCGCCGATTTCATAATCAACGCGAATTTCGGTCTTGGGCCGGGCGGCGGCTTCGGCCTTGCTGTTCAGGATGCGCGCGGCTTCGGCCTCGGTGATTGCCTGAGGCTTGCCCGATGATCCCAGGAATCCGGTAACTTTCGGCGTGTTTTTGACCAGATGATAAACATCGTCGGTCATGGTCAGCTTGGCAAGTACATAGCCGGGGAAGAACTTCTTCTCGGTCTGCACCTTTTTGCCGCGCTTGACCTCGGTCACCATTTCGGTCGGCACTTCCACCGATTCGACCAACGGGGTCAGCCCCAGTCGCCCCGCTTCGGACAGCACCGAATCGCGAACCTTGTTTTCAAACCCCGAATAGGCGTGAATAATGTACCAGCGCGCCGCCATATGCCCCAATTCCCGTAAAGTCGTTTCGTCCCGGCCGGCCTTAACCGGCGAGCGAGGTCAACCAGCGCACGATTGCGCCGAATACCGTGTCGATGCCCAGAAAGAAAAAGGCCAAAATCGTCGCCATAATGAACACCATGATGGTCGTCATCATCGTTTCCCGGCCCGTCGGCCACACAATCTTGCGCGCCTCAGCACGCACCTGATTGACGAATTCACCTGGGCTGGTCTTGGCCATATGCTTCATTCCTTGTTCGCCCGCACTACGGCCCGTCACCGGCTGATGGCCGGTGCGACGGAAACCCTGATGTCGGGATATTGCGGCATTTAGTGCGATTGGGTGAATGTTGCAAGGGGCGCTTCGGATGGCGGCTGCGGCGGCAACGCCCGCCCTAACAGCACCAGCAGACCGGCAACGATCAACCAGGACAGCGTGGGCAGTCCAGCAAACAGCTGATGGATCAGCGTCGCCGAGGCCGCCGGATTTTTCGCATCAAAGCCCCCCGCATCAAGCAACGTATAAGCCACCGCAATGGCCGTAGCCACGCCCGCCTTTTGCATCAGCATCGTGATTGCGAACAAAAATGCACTGCGGTCGCGGCCGCAACGCGCGCGGTCATGGGGCACCAGATCGGTCAGCATGCCATAAATGAAAACCAGGCCAACAAATCCCGACCCCAGCAACAGCGTGAACGCCAATGCCTGCATCAACCCTTCCGGCCGCACAACCAGGGCAGCTGACATGATGGCCGCCACGAACAGCACCATTGCGATCATGCCGCGCTGCTTGCCGAAACGCCGCGCCCCCCAGGTCCACAACGGCGTGCTCAATGCCCCGCCAATGAACGTCGCAAACAGCAACAGCGAGCTTTGTCCATCAAGCCCAAGCACCGCATCAGCAAAAAAGACAAATAGCGCGGTCAGCGTGCCAAAGGCGAAGCTGTTGAAAAACTGAATGCCGTATAACAACAGCAATGGGCGGAACCGCAGCGTCAGCATGAGTTCCCTGCGCCAATCAACCGGCGCTTCGTCCTGTGGCTGACGCGGCGGGATCCGCATCGTTGCAGCAAGCGCCAGCGGCAGGGCGAGCGCAACCAAGCTGGCATAAGCGATGATCCGCCCCTCCAGGCTAAGCCCGGGCACCAGTGCCTGCGCCGCAGCAGGCGTTGCAAAAGCAAGCACCAGCACAATTTTCGACGACCATTCACGGGCGCCAAACAACCGGCTGCTCGCATCCACCGTCGGTGCAAGTGCCGACCCCCAAGACAGATAGGCCACATCATACAGGCTGTACGATGAATAAAACAGCAGCAGCAGGGGCAGCAGCGCCCAAAAGGACAGCACATCGCCGAACGCCAGCAACAGCAACAACAGTACCGCCAGCGGCACAGCCGCGCGCCACATCCAGGCCCGATGCGTCGTCCCCCCGGCCTTGCTGTGATCGACCAGCCTGCCGATCAGCGGATCCACCACGCCATCCCAAAGCGTGGATATGGAGAATATGAGGCCGACCATCCCGACCGCAATCACCCCGCTTTCACTGATGAACGGTGGCAGATAAACGCTGAATGGCAGCCCCAATATCGCCGATGGCCCCACACAAAGCGCATAGAAGGCAACAGTGCGCCGGGGCAGCTGTACATCAGGATCAGAGCAAAGGGGAGCAGTAGCCATCAGGCCGCAACATCACACTGCTTACAGGCGTGTCAAGAAGTCCCCTTCTCCATCCTGCAACTTACACTAGAAATCAACGGTGCTGAACGTCCCGTGGACCAGGTGCCAAAATGGCAACTTGCGCCGCAACGCGTCACAATGGCCTGGCAGGGGCAGTAGGACTCGAACCTACGACCCTCGGTTTTGGAGACCGATGCTCTACCAACTGAGCTATACCCCTATGCCGGAGGTGGCCTTTAGCGCCAGTGCCCCCCTTGGCGCAAGGGGGCGCGTGACAAATGGTTGGCCAAGGCCTGTCGTCAGATACCGAAGCCGTTATTACCAACCTGCGCTGAAACGCCCTTCGACAGGGTCAGGGCTTCGGTCTAGGGGGACAAGCGAGATGAACACTCCCACCGCCCCCACCAACATGCTCGGCGGCATCGCACTGCGCCTTGCTGCGATGCTTGGCCTGTCGCTGATGTTCGTGGTGGTCAAGCTGGTGGCGGAGCGTGGTATCCACATCGCCGAAAGCCTGTTCTGGCGGCAGGCCTTTGCCCTGCCCTTCGTCTTTGTCTGGGCCTTGACCCACGGCGGTATCGGTATCTTGCGCACCCAGCGCCTTGCCACACACAGCCGCCGCGCCGCCATGGGCCTTGCCGGCATGACGCTCAATTTCGGCGGCATGATCCTGCTCCCCATGGCAGAGGCTACGACGATCAGCCTGTCGGTGCCGATCTTTGCCGTCATTTTTGCCGCGCTGCTGCTGGGCGAACCCACCGGCCGCGCGCGGTGGAGCGCGGTTGTCATCGGCTTTGTCGGCGTCCTCGTCGTCGTGCAACCGGGTAACGGCGGTGCTTTTGGCGGCAGCCACCTGACCGGCGCGCTCATCGCACTGGGCGGCGCCATCATGACTGCGCTCATCACCATCGCCGTGCGCGATCTGGGTCGCACCGAAAACACCGTGTCGATCGTGTTCTGGTTCAGCCTGCTGTCGCTGATCCCGCTTGGGCTGGCCCTGCCCTTCGTCTGGGTGCCGCACAGCGCGGCCGACTGGGGATTGTTGGTGCTGCTCGGTCTGTCAGGCGCGGTGGTGCAAATGTGTCTGACCGGCGCGCTTCGTCTGGCGCCCGTGTCGGTCGTGATCCCGATGGATTATTCCAGCCTGCTGTGGGCCATCGCCTTTGGATGGTGGTTTTTTGGCACGCTGCCTGCCGCCTCGACCTGGCTTGGCGCGCCGATCATCATCGCCAGCGGCCTGTTCATCGCGTGGCGCGAACATGTCAAAGCCATTGCCCGCGCCAAGGAGATTGCCGCATGACGACCAAGCCAATGCTCTATCACTGTGCCGACGCGCGCAGCCTGCGCTGCCTGTGGGCTGCCGAGGAGGTCGGCTTTGACATTGACCTCACCGTCCTGCCGTTCCCGCCCCGCGCCTTTGCCCCGGAATATAAGGCGGTAAACCCGCTCGCAACCGTGCCCGGCTGGGTTGAGGATGGCCTGCTGATGACCGAATCTGTTGCGATCTGTGAACGCATCGCGGTCGGCACTTCGCTCGAACTGCTGCTGCATGATCCCGATTATTGGGCCTACCGCAACTGGCTCCACCGCGCCGATGCGACGCTCACCTTCCCGCTCGCGATCATGCTGCGCTATACCCGCGTCGAGAAACCGGAACGTCGCCTCGTGCAAGCCGTCGACGACTACCGCGCCTTTTTTGGTGGCCGCGCACGCAGCATTGAAAGCGCGCTCGCCGATGGCCGCGACTGGCTCGTCGGTGGGCGCTTTACCATCGCCGATATTGCGGTGGGCTATGCGGCGTTTCTAGCCCAAAGCGTCGGCGCCGACAGCGAACTGGGCGACGCGACACGCGCCTGGCTCAACCGCTGCACATCACGACCGGCCTTTGCTCGGGCACGAAAGCGCCAGGGCCAGTAGCGCTACATATCCACTTAAGCCTTGTGGTTTGCCCCGCAGAAGCGCCATAAACTGCTTTGAGGTAGTATCATGGCGCTACTTGATCGACTCCTGTCCGGACGGCTGGCCAAGGGACGCCTGATAATCATCGGTGTCGATGGACAGGCCCGACCTTTCGGTGATGGTGACCCGGCCTGGCCGCAGGCAACCCTGCGCATCCATGATGCCGGTGCCGAACGCCGCATCCTGCTGAACCCCCGGCTGGGTTTGGCCGAAGCCTATATGTCGGGGGCCGTCAGCGTTGATGACGACGATGTCATGGCGCTGGTAGAACTGGTCAGACGCAACAACCCTTGGGAAAAGGGCGGTAAAATTGGCAAACCGCAGCCATTGAAGCGTTTTGCCGAAATGCTTGTACGCCCGCTGCGCCAGCTCAACAATCTCGCCCGGTCGCGCCGCAATGTTGCTCACCATTATGATCTGTCGAACGATTTTTATCGGCTCTGGCTCGACGACGATTTACAATACAGCTGTGCCTATTGGCCCGACGCCATTGCCGAAGCGGGCGGTCCGGCACTAAGCGCGCTGACGCTCGAAGCTGCACAGGCGGCAAAAAAAGCGCATATTGCGGCCAAGTTGCGGCTCGCGGACGGCCAGCGTGTGCTTGACATCGGCTGCGGCTGGGGCGGCATGGCCATCTATCTGGCGCAGCAGGCCGACGTCACCGTCCACGGTATCACATTGAGCGAAGAACAACTGGCACTCGCCCGCGAGCGCGCTGCGGCGGCGGGCATGGCCGACCGGGTGACATTCCAGCTGATCGATTATCGCGATCTCGCGGCGCACGACGCCGGGGGTTATGATCGCATTGTGTCAGTGGGTATGTTCGAACATGTCGGCGTGCCGCAGTTCCCGGCCTTTTTTCGCGCCTGTGCCAGTCTGTTGCGAGACGACGGGGTGATGCTCCTCCACACCATCGGTCGCATGGGCAAGGCGGGCGCGACAGACGCCTTTACCCGCAAATATATCTTTCCCGGTGGCTATATTCCTGCGCTGTCCGAAACTCTGTCGGCTAGTGAACCGGTCAAGCTGATCGTCAGCGATGTCGAACTGCTGCGGATGCACTACGCGCTGACCCTGCGGGCCTGGGACCAGCGCGTTGCCGCAAATCGCGCGGCGATCGTCGCAATGTTTGGCGAACGTTTTTATCGCATGTGGCGTTTTTATCTCGCCGGCGCGACAGCGGCGTTCGAACATGGCGGCATGGCCAATTTCCAGATCCAGTTTGTTCGGCAACGCCGCGCCATACCGCTGACCCGCACCTTTATCAGCGAAGCCGAAGCGCTGTTGCCAGGCAGCGCGCCACAGGGTCAAACCCCCAGCAGCAGTTTCGCCATGATCCCGCGCTGAATCTCGTTCGACCCGCCGTAAATCGATGCCGCGCGGCCATTGAAGTATCGCGCGGTTGCCAACATCGCCTCTGCCGGGCCCAGCGCCGCAACATTGCTTCCAGGTTGGCGTGCGGCAAACTGATCGGGTGCCGCGTAAGGCCCAGCAATTTCGACCGCCAGTTCCTGCAACCTTTGCTGACACTCGGTTCCCTGCACCTTTAGCAGCGAAGACATCGGCCCCGGATTGCCGCCGCCCGCCAGCCGCGCGAACAGCTGCGCCTCCAGCGCCGCAATCGCTTCAATCTCCATCGCCAGTTCGGACAAGCGACGTACCAAACCGCGCGCGCACAGCAAGCCGTCACGCACCGCCGACGCCTTCAACCGCATCCAGCTTCCGCGCAGGCCGGTCGCATACGCCGCCGCCCGCTCGAATTCGAGCAGATATTTGGCCACCCCCCAACCCGCGCCTTCATCCCCCAACCGCCCCGCAATTGGCACGCGGGCATTGTCAAAGAACACCTGATTGAAATCATGGTCACCCGACAGGGCGTGGATCGGCCGCACGCTGATTCCCGGCGTCGCCATAGGCAGCAACAAAAAGGTGATGCCAGCTTGCGGCCGATCGCCGCGCTCGGTACGGACAAGCGCGAACATATGGGTGGCATGGTGCGCATGGGTGGTCCAGATTTTTGACCCGTTCAGCACATAATGTCCGGAACTACAGTCAGCCCGCAGACTCAAGCTGGCAAGGTCCGACCCCGATTGCGGCTCGGAATAGCCCTGGCACCAATAATCCTCCCCCGACAGCAGGCGCGGCAAATAGTGCGCCTTTTGCTCTGGAGAACCAAAGCGCATGATGCACGGCGCGACCATGCGCAGCCCCATGGGTGACAGCGACGGAGCGCCTGCCGCTACACATTCGGCATCGAAAATCCTCCGCTGTGCCTCGTCCCAGCCCGGCCCGCCATATTCGGTCGGCCACAACGGCGCGGCCCAGCCCCGGCGGTGCAGGATGCGCTGCCAATCGAGCACGTGCGGCATGTCGGTAAACACACTCGTCGCCCGCGCCGCGGCATCGCGCAGATCGTCGGTCAGGTTCGCGGCCAGCCATTCGCGGACCTCAGCGCGGAAAATATTATAGTCTGTGCCCACCGCTCAGTTCACTTGGCGCTCCATGCCCTCCCAATAGGGCGCGCGCAGATCCTTGCGCAAAATCTTGCCCGACGGATTGCGCGGCAGTGCATCGATAACATCGACCGTCTTTGGCACCTTGAATCCTGCAACCTTTTCCCTGGCCCAACTGATGACGCTGTCGGGGTCTATTGTCGCGCCTGGTTTGGGGACGCAAAACGCCTTGACCGCCTCGCCCCATTTGGCATCCGGCACGCCGATCACAGCGACCTCCTGGACATCCGGGTGGCCATAAATCGCGCTCTCCACCTCGGCTGGATAGACATTCTCGCCGCCGGTGATGATCATGTCCTTCACCCGGTCATGGATATACAGATACCCGTCCTCGTCCAGATAACCCGCATCGCCCGTCGCGATCCAGCCGTCGTCCGTCATGGTTGTGCGCGTGGCATCGGGCAAATTCCAGTAACCAATCATATTGTTGGACGACCGCGTCCACACCTCGCCAACTGCGCCCACCCCAAGCGGTTCGCCGCCATCGCCGATGATCTTCAGCTCGACGCCGGGCAGCGGCTTGCCTGCCGATCGCATCCGCATATTGCCGTTCGGATCATGGTCTTCGGGCGGCAGCATGCAAATCGTGCCGGTCGTCTCGGTCATGCCATAGGCCTGCATGAACTGTGCGCCGAATATTTTGACCGCTTGCCGCAACAGTTCCAGCGGGATTGGGGCGGCCCCATAAATCACATATTTCAGGCGGCTGAAATCAACCTTCGCACAGCGCGGGTGTAGCAACAGCATGTGCAGCGCTGCGGGCACAATGAAAAAGCGCGTCACCCCGCCTTTCTCGACCGCATCAAACACCCCGTCGGGGGTAAATTCGGGCAGGATCACGCCGGGCAACCCCGCTGACAGCGCCATCACGCCCAGCCCAGTGCCACCAATGTGCGCGCATGGCATGGCGACCAGCAACGCCTCGTCATCATCCCATTGCTGATAGGGCAGCTGTGCATCGGCCGCCAAGCGGCGCAGCCCGAACAGGTTCATGTTCGACAGCACCACGCCCTTGGGATTGCCGGTCGTGCCCGATGTATAAAGTTGCAGCACCGCATCGTTCGGCCCGGCCCCGACAAAATCGCCGCGCGGACTTGCGGCGATCCAGGCGCGCGTGGCTGCCGCCGTCATCATGTTCCGCACGCCCGGCACCTGACCCGCCAGCGCCGTGGGAGCATCGTCAAACCCGTCACCCAGAAACACAATCTGCGCGCCGGTGTCATTGATGATATAGGCCCATTCGGGCGAGGCCAGCCGCCAGCCCACCGGCACCATCACCACCCCCATCCGCGCGGCGGCAAAGAACAGCGTAAAGTAGAGCGCACTATTCTTGCCCAGCCACGCCACACGGTCGCCCTTGTTCAGCCCCAGGGCCGCCAGCCCGCCGCAGATGCGCGCGCTTGCCTCCTCCAGCTCAGCATAGCTTTGCGCCGCGTCGCCCTCACGCAGCGCGGTTGTCGTCGGCCGTTGTTGTGCCCAGTGGCGGATAAACTCATCGAACGTGGCAAGATTGTCTGCCGACACATCACTCTCCCAGCAAAGCGGCGCTATCTTGCGCTCTTGGGCAAATGTTACGCGTTTGCACCGCGCGTGCAACGGCGAATCGATACTGGCCGTCAACCAAAGGTTCGACCAACCGCCGACTCCTTCCGGTAAATGGCGCGCCTGACCATTCCTGCCATCTGGGGGATCGCCTAATAAGATGAATTGTTTCTATTTTCTGGAAAAAAAATTCATGCAGCACAAATTGCACCTCGTCGCCGCGCTTGCTGCTGCCACTTGCTTGACGGCGCCGCTCAGGCACAGCAATCGAGCGAAAACTCGGATGCCCGGGAAATTGTCGTCACTGGCCGCTCGCTGAAAGACACCTCCGACGCGCTTGCTGCCTGTCTCGCGCGCGACTGCCCGCCCGATGAAGATGTCGCTGCGTCCCTGGCGCATGCCGAAAATCTGTTCGTCGGAGGCGATTATGACAAGGCCCGCACCACATTGCTGCGCTCAGTCAGTCGCAATCGTAAACATGGGCAGGCTTATCCCGTGCCGGTGTCCGACCTGTTCCGCGCCAACAGCCGCATCGCCCAGCACACGGGCGAGGCCAAGAATTTCCAGCTGTCTGTCCTCGACATGCGCGACACGTTGAAAAAGGGTGTGGGCGAGGATGATCCGCGCACATTGGTGGCACAGATTGAGGTGGGCGACAGCCGCGCCAAACCGGGCTTCCCAGATGAAGCTGAGCGCATTTACAGGGACGTCGGGAAACGCGCCGTCGCACTGAACGAGCCGCGTGTCGCCATGTTTGCGCGCCTGCGCGGTGCGATCCTGAAATACTCCATCGCCGAAGACCTGAACAGCGTGCAGGAAAAGAAAGAAGGCCGCGCGCAGCTTGAGGATATCATCAATAACCCGCTGCCTGGCGCGACCGAATTCAGCCTTGCGGCCCGCGTCATGCTAGCACGCGCCGACCGCAAGGATGGGCGGACCGACACGACCACCGATATTGTCCGCGAATTCACCGAAAATGGTGGCGCGACCCGCCCCATCTTGTTGTTCAGCGAACCGATCAAGCGCATCGACATGACCAGCAACGCTGGCGACGGCCAGGCCCCGGGCAACACCACCTCGCGCCTCACTTCGCTAGATGCCAGCGACCAGTGGGCCGACGTCGGTTTCTGGGTCAACCCCGACGGCCGCGTTTCGGAAGTTGAAGTGCTGCGCGGCAAGGGTCCGCGCACCTGGCTCAAACCCGTTTACGAACATTTGAATGGCCGCGTTTACGCGCCGCTCAAAAAAGACGGCAATGATGGTGCGCCTGGTTTCTATATGATCGAGCGTTACACCCTGACCGCGCGCTTCGTAAACGACACCACCGGCAGCCGCATCCGCCGCCGCGAAGCCACGCCGCGTATCGAACGGCTCGACATCACGCCCGAGGATTATAGCGCGCCGAAGGAAGTGGCGACAGCAGGGCGATAAGGGCGGACCGACCCCGCCCGCCCTGATCCAGTCAAAGGTTTCAGTGCTTTCGGTACACCAGCATCAGATTATTCGCGGGCATTTCAACTCGCCGGGTCAACCGCAATCGCTGCACCGCTGCCGCCGCACTGACATCGCGCACGTTCCGCAGCCCCCATGCCGAATCCCGTACCCGCAGGCTCGTATCGAATTCAAAATTGCTCGGCGCGGTCGGTACCTGATCCTCGACGAACGGGCCATAGAGGATCAACGGCGCATCAGAACCCAGCACTCGCCCGGCCCCGGCCATCAACCCCAGCGTCGCCGCCCACGCGCTGATATGCACCATATTGACGCACAGCAGCGCATCGGCGTGGGCAACTGGCCAGTCTGCCTTAGCCGCATCAATCATCAGGGGTGCGCGAATATTACCAAACCCCGCCTCGGCGTTCCACGCCGCGATAGAAGTCAGCGCCGCCGGGTCCGGATCACTGGGTTGCCAGTCGAGCGCCCGGAAATGCGCGGCAAAATGCGCGGCATG
>Ga0105045_10005752_pt1 | contig 10927 bp, 9 predicted proteins | sample MAT02_FD_78089 | JGI IMG/M metagenome (GOLD analysis project Ga0105045, IMG submission 78089) | Freshwater microbial communities from Lake Fryxell liftoff mats and glacier meltwater in Antarctica - MAT-02 (megahit assembly) | ecosystem: Environmental > Aquatic > Freshwater > Ice > Liftoff... | reverse complement strand
GAACTGAAAGCGCGATCCCGACGTCACGCGCAGTGGGCGTAATGGGGGAGTTGCCGTGAACCGGTCACGACTGACCGTGTACCGTCAACCGTTCACTCGTGTCGTGAACTGAAAGCGCGATCCCGACTCAACGCGCAACCGGCGTAATGGGGGAGTTGCCGTGAACCGGTCACGACTGACCGTTTACCGTCAACCGTTCACTCGTACCGTGAACTGAAAGCGCGATCCCGACGCCACGCGCAGCGGGCGTACTGGTGGAGTTGCCGTGAACCGGTCACGGTTGACCGTGTACCGTCAACCGTTCACTCGTACCGTGAACTGAAAGCGCGATCCCGACGGTACGCGCAGCGGGCGTAATGGGGGAGTAAACCAGCTACGGCACAACCGTCAGCCCGCCCCACACCCGCGGCAGTTCCGTCACCAGCGCCGCCACCAGCGCCATCGCGTCCCACAGGTTCCCGACCCGCAGATTCTCGTTTGGCGCGTGCTGATTGTTGTCGGCGTTGACCGTGGGCAGCGTCACGAGCGGCGCGTCAAACACGTCGGCAAAGTGAAAGAGCGGCAGCGATCCCCCCAACGTCGGTGCCATGAGCGGTGCCCGCCCGTACACATCGCGCATCACCTGCTGCAACGCCGCAATCACCGGAGTTTCGAAGGCTGTGCGCACACTGCGGTAGCCCTCGTCCCACTGCACGAGCGCGACGCGTTCACGATCGGTGCGTGTACCGATCGCCGCCGGATCGCCCACCACCTCGTATCCTTGTGCGCGGACGTGCGCCGTCACCACGTCGCGCAAACGCGCTGGCGATTGATCGGGGACGAGACGGAAATCGATCGAGATGTTCGCTGACGTGGGAATACTGTTGGTGGCCGTGGCACCCGACGAGCCAGCGCGAATGCCGCGCACGTTGAGCGCCGGCTGCATGATGCGCTCGCCAAGGGCCGCGCCATCGCTTTCGGTACGCGTGAGTCCGAGCGAGGTGCGCACGGAATCGTCGGTGGTAGACAGCGTTCGCGCGGCGGTGAGTTCATTCACGGTGGCGGCGCGGACATCGTCGTGAAACCCGCTGATCGTGATGCTGCCGTTACGATCGCGCATGGACGCCACCAGGTGCGCCGCCGCGACGGCCGGATTGGGCGCCCAGTTGCCGTAGTGCCCCGAATGCAGCGGACGATTGGGGCCGTACAGTGTGATCTCCAATCCGACCACGCCGCGTACACCGAGCACGATCTGCGGGGCGCCACTGACATGCACCGGGCCGTCCATGAAAAACCACGCGTCGGCGGCCAGCCGCTCGCGATGCGCGCGCAACAAGTCGCCGAGATGGCGTGAACCGGCCTCTTCCTCACCTTCGAGAAAAATCTTGACGTTGACGGCCGGCGCGTGCTGCGTGGCCGCGAGTGCATCGAATGCCGCCAGCATCGCGATGATCGGGCCTTTATCGTCGCTCGCCGAACGCGAGTAGATGCGCAGGTTGGGATCGACCGTCTCACCCGCCCGCGGCAACGCGACCTGTTCTCCGGCAACGCCGTTCTGCATCTTGCGCAGCGTCGGCCCGAACGGATCGCCGTCCCACGGTGCGCCCGCGACCGGTTGGCCGTCGTAGTGCGCGTACAGCACAATCGTGCGCGCGGCACCGGGCACGAGCTTCTCCGCGTAGACCGCCGGCGGACCGCCACTCGGAGATTCCAGCAGATCGGTGGTAAACCCCCGCGCTGCGAACGATGTGATCAAATGTCTGGCCACGCGCCGAATCGCCACCGAATCGCTGGCGAGGTTCGGCATGGCAAAGAGCGTAAACGCTTCGTCGAGCACGGCGCGTTCGTTGACGCGTCGCCATCCGTCGATGTCTTTGCGTAACGCGCTGCCACTGGGCGACGCAGGCTGCGCATGAACGCGTGGCGCGATGGGAAGCGCGAGCAGACCGGCGAACAGATACAGTGTCCGCAGCCTCAAGCTGTACGGAGTGCGTGCCTTCATGATGTTCTCGACCGCGGCGGACGCGATCGGGCAAACAGCACCTGTCGCCCGCCGGTTGTCGTGGATACGATGCGATCAAGCAGCAACCGGATTTCGCTGGCCAGCGATTGATCAGGAACAACCACACCAAGCGTCCACCCGGGTCCGCCCTCACGCACGACCGCGCCGAGCCGCCCCCAGAGTGCATGCAGTGTCTCGACTTGGCCGGTGCGAATTCCGTACGGCGGGTTGGTCACCAGCCAGCCGGTACCACCATACGACGAGAGACGGATGTCAGAGAGTGGCTGATGTACGATGGTAAGATCGTCCAGTACCCCGGCACGCTCCGCGTTGGTACGCGTGGCGTCGATGGCGCCCGTGTCCCGGTCGCCGGCGACGATCGGTGCGCTGAGCGGTCGTACCGAGGCGCGCGCGGCATCACGCACCGCTAGCGCGATGCGGACGTCGGCGCCAGGCCAGAACTCGCACGCGAAACTGCGCGACAATCCCGGCGCGATGTTCCGGGCGAGCAGCGCGGCTTCGATCACAATCGTGCCCGCGCCACACATCGGATCCACCAGCGGCACATTGGCCGGCCATCCCGACGTCACGAGCAGTGCCGCCGCGAGCGTTTCGCGCAGCGGCGCCTTGCCCGTGTTCAAGCGCCAGCCGCGTTGATGCAAGAGCGCGCCGGAGGCATCGGCCGATACGGTGCACACATCGTGATCCAGTCGCACCAGGATGCGCTGCGTGCGCCCCGCTGACGCGTCCTCGACATCAACATCGTCGTCATCACCGCGTGCCGCAGCCGTACGCACACCCGGCATCGCCCGCTCGATGCCTCGCGCCACACGTTCCGCGACCGCATCCGAGTGATACAGGCGCGACTTGCGACACGTGACCGAGAGTTCGGCCGTGACGCCGGGCGCCAGCACCTCGCGCCACGGGACACGTTGCGCGCGCTTTTCAAGTGTCGCGAAATCACGTGCCTCGAACTGGTCAAGTCGCATCACAATGCGCGTGGCCAGTCGTGACCAGCAGTTCACGCGAAACAGTTCCTCGGACGAAGCGTCGAAGGCGACACCCGCAGGTTCAACGGCCTGCACGACAATTCCCAGCGACTGCAACTCGGCCGCAACCAATGAGGCCAATCCGGGTGCGGCGATCGCAAAGGCGGCACGACGTGTTGGCGCACTCTCGGCCACCGGTGGTTGAGACCGCGGCCGCGGCGGGAGGTCAGACCGCGGTCGCGACGCCATGGCGACGACGCAATGTCTCCTTCACGCGGGTGCCGCGCAGCCGCATGAGCACACTCAAATCTTCCGGACTGAGCGGCGGCGCAAACAGGAAGCCCTGCCCGAACGCACAGCCGAGTTCCATGAGCATGCCGCGCTGTGCTTCGGTCTCGATGCCTTCCGCGACGGTATCGAGACGCAAGGTTTCGCCCAGCGCGACAATCGCACTGGCCAGCACCGCGCCGTCCCCGCCTTTGTCAATCGTGTCCACGAACGCCTTGTCGATCTTGAGAATGTCGATGGGATATCGCTGCAGATAGCTGAGTGAGGAATATCCGGTACCGAAGTCGTCGATCGCAAGCGACACGCCCAACTCTTTGAGCTGCGTAAGGCGTTGTAACGACACCTCCACGTGATGCATGAGGATACTTTCGGTGATCTCCAGCACCAGATCAGCCGGTGTGAACTGTGATTCCAGCAGGGCGTTCCGCACGTCGTCCACGATCGTTTCGTCCTGCAACTGCCGGCCGGAGAGATTCACCGTCACGCGAACCGGCGCGCCGCGCTCTTTCGCCCAGCGAGTCCCTTGGCGGCACGCTTCGCGCAACACCCAGCGGCCAATGTCCACGATGAGACCGGTTTCTTCCGCCACCGGAATAAAGACGATCGGTGGCACCGTGCCACGACCGGCGCGACGCCAGCGTACGAGTGCCTCGGTGCCGCACACTTCGCCGCCATCGAGCGCGATGATGGGCTGATATTCGAGGAAGAACTCATCGCGTTCCGTGGCGCGCCGCAAATCGGCTTCGAGATCAAGGCGTTCAAGCGCGGCGGTGTGCATCGCCGGCTCGAACAGCACGTAGCGCCCCTTGCCGCGCGTTTTCGCAATGTACATGGCCACGTCGGCGTTGCGCACGAGTTCGTCGGACGTTTCGCCCTGCGCCGTGCAGGCGATGCCGATGGACGCGCTCACGAACACTTCCTTGCCGTTGACCACGAACGCACGACCAAGTGCAGCCACGACGCGTTCAGCCATGTTGAGCACTTCATCAACGCCATCGGTGCTCTCAATCAGCACGGCGAACTCGTCGCCGCCCAGTCGCGCAATCAGATCGCTGTCACGCACACAGGCCGACAACCGACGAGCGGCCTCGACAAGCAGGCGATCACCGGCCGCATGACCAAGGGAATCGTTGACGTTCTTGAAGTTGTCGAGATCGAGAAAGAGCACCGTGACCGACTCGGCGTGCCGCACACCACGCGCCAGCGCATGTCCCACCTGATACAGAAACAGCGATCGATTCGCGAGATCGGTCAGGGGGTCGTGGAAGGCCTGATGCATGTACTGCTCTTCCATGATACGCCGCTCGGTCACGTCACGCGTATTGAGGACGAGTCCCTGGACGGTGAGTTCGTCGAGCAGGTTGGTACCAACGTTGTCCACCGTGAGCCAGCTGCCGTTGGCGTGTGCCAACCGCCATTCACGGGTGAGCGAACCGCGGGAACCCGATGGACCGCCGGAGGCGAGTTCAGCCATGAACTGGCGCGCGCCGGGTTCGTCGTCGGGATGCAGCAGAGCGAGCAGGCGCGTCCCCACCAGCTTGCGCGGATCGTGGCCGAGTACGGTGCGGGCCGATGGCGACAGAAACCGGATCGTGCTGTCCGGCGCCAGAATGGAAATCACGTCACCCGAGTTCTGCACCAGCGCCCGGAAGCGGGCCTCGCTCTCTCGGGCCGAGGCTTCAGCGAGCACGCGCACCGTCTCGCGCGTTGACGCGACTTGTCGGCCGAATGCGATGGCGGTGAGGATTACTGCGCCCACCACCAGCCCCGCCAGCGGTTGCACGCCACTTTCACTCGCGGCTTTGAGCAGGAGCCCGAAACCGGGCAGCACCGCCACAAACGGAATCACGCTGATGCCGGCGAGCGTGCCCGGTAGCGCGGTCATGACCTTTGGCTCAAGTGACGCGGACGAGCTGCGCTGCAGCCAGGCGGCACCGGCCACCAGACAGGCCGCTGCCGGCGCGGCCGCCAGCAACCACAATGGCCGCTGGCCGTTTTGGTGCAACTTCACGACGGCTGCAATATCGGCGATGAAGTACACCAAGAGGCCGAGCGCGAGTACCACCAGCACGCTGGAGCGACTCTGGCTGGTGGTCCGTCGCCAAAGAATGGACGCGGTGAGCAGCAGGATGAGATCCCCGATTGCCGCCGTGTGCGCCGCCACGAGATCGACCGGGCGCATCAGCACACCGCCAATAAGCGGGCGGCGCAGATCGTACCAGATCACGAGTAGTCCACCGCCCATGACCGTGGCCACATCGAGGGAAAACTTGGCGCGGTCGAGGGCCGAACGTGGGGCACTCTCGAGTTGGAGCAATCCGGCAAACAACAGGGGTTGGCTGGCAATGGCGCCAAACGTGAGCAGCCGTGCGGCCATCACCGCGTCGCCTTGGCGCCACGCGAAAAACGACAGGACCGCGGCGACAATTAGCATGGCCTGACCGGCCGATGCGAAGGCCCAGCAACGGCGGGTATCGGTATCCAGGAACTTGGCCGAGGCGGTGTGCAGCGCCAGCGCGACGGCAACGAGTTGGATCACGACGGGCGCAAAGCCGACAAACGGATGCGTTGGGTCGAGCCGATCCGCGTTGATCGCCAGCCAGGTCACCACCAGCGCCGCCATCCCGACAAGTCCAGCCAGGAGCCACACCTCCTGACGCGTCGGTGCCGCCGGCGCCGGTACTACGGGCACGCCCTGCGACGGCGTGCGGGCGCCGAGGGCTGGGTACGGTCCGGATCGGCGGGGCGTGGCGCGCTCCACAACGGGTGACGTCATGCTGTCGGGTAGGATTCCAGTGAGCGCGGCTCGGCGAGCGCGAAGGCTGGAAGCGGGCGGGATGGCAAAAACAAAGCGCACAGCCGTGCACCGCGGTCACGCACGGGCACAGAAGCTACGCAGCAGACGCTCGGCGCGTCCGGACGGTCACGCTCCGCTGCTATCCGCCGTCGTTTGGCGCACTCGCCGCCGGTACATGACCAACCGGAATCCCAGCAGGAAACCCACCGCGATGAAGTAGATCACCGGCAGCGTGACATCGAGCTTCACCGCCCAGAGATAGTGTGTGATCGCCGCCAGCATGGCCACGTAGACCAGGCGGTGGAGCTTGTTCCACCGCGCCCCGCCCAGCCGCTTGATCCAGCTTTTGCTCGAGGTCACCGCGAGCGGTGTCAGCAGCGCGATCGCCAGCATGCCCACCGTGATATACCGGCGCTTCACCACGTCTTCGAGAAACAACCCGACATCGAAAAACAGATCGAGACCCACGTACACGCACAGGTGCACAATCGCCCACCAGAACGCGGCCAGCCCGAGGGTGCGCCGATTCACTACCAGCCACCCCCAACCGGTCAGGGTGCGTAGCGGCGTGATCGCCAGTGACGCCAAGAGCAAGCGGATGGCATAGTGGCCGGTGCGGTGCTGCAGCGACTCGATGGGATTCGCACCGAGCCCATCGGACACGAAGAGCCACACCAGCCATGGCACAGGGCCGAGCACCGCCACCCAGACCAGCACGCGCGCGAGGCGCCGCCCGGTCGGGGTGGAACGCGAAGCGGTCATGACGCCAGCAATACGCAGCTCAGTAGAACTTGCGCAGGTCCATGCCTGCGTAGAGCGACGCAACTTCGTTCTGATAGCCGTTGAACATGAGCGTATTGCGTCGCAGAAACTCCCCGATGCGACGCTCTTTCGCCTGTGTCCAGCGCGGATGATCCACGGTGGGGTTCACGTTGGCAAAGAAGCCGTACTCGCTCCGATTGGCATCGCTCCAGCTCGTGCTGGGCTGCGTGGCGGAAAACTTGATGCTGACAATCGACTTGATGCCTTTGAACCCATACTTCCACGGCACCACCAAACGTAGCGGCGCCCCGTTCTGATTGGGCATCGGCTTGCCGTACATGCCGGTGGCCAGGAGCGCGAGCGGATGCATGGCTTCGTCCATGCGCAGCCCCTCCTTGTACGGCCACACGAGCGAATTGCTGCGCTGGCCCGGCATCTGTCGCGGATCGAGCAGCGTGGTGAACTCGACGTACTTCGCGCCCGCGGTCGGCTCCAGTCGCGCGATGACATCGCGCAGGCGCACTCCGCGCCACGGAATCACCATCGACCACGCCTCGACACAGCGGTGGCGATACACCCGATCTTCCACCGTCAGTCCGGCCAGCAGCGCATTCAGGTCCCAGCGCTTGGGCGCCTTCACCAACCCGTCCACGTTGACGGTCCACGGCGAGGTCACAAGCGAGCCGGCGTTGCGCTTGGGGTCTTCCTTGCTGAGACCGAACTCGTAGAAGTTGTTGTAGCTGGTCGCATCTTCTTCGGGGGTGACCTTGTCGTCCTGCGACGCGCTTTCGGTTGCCGCCAGCACCGACGGCGCGGCCAATCCCGCGAGGGCCAGGGTTCCCGCCGTGCCCAGAAAGGCGCGACGGTTCACGAACTGGGACTCGGGGGTGATCTCCGAGGACGGGATGTCGGACGGGCGTCGGCTTTGCATGCGCGGGCGTGTGAGTGAGGACTTACGTGAACTTACTACGAATCGTGGGCTCAGGTTCCCGGTAGACTGTTGACCGCTCGCACCCCAACCGCTTGCATTCGGTATGTCTACCACGCTTCCGCCCTCGATCACGCGCACCCTGGAGCGCTTCCAGGCCATGGACCGGGAAACGCGTATGCAAGCGCTCCTGAGCCACGCCAAAAAGCTCGAACCGCTTCCGGAGCGATTTGCCGTCCTCGACCGGGCGTCCTTCACCGTGCCCGAGTGCCAGACGCGCGTGGATCTGTTCCCCGAGATCCAGCCCGACGGCACGATGCACTACTGGGCCGACGTGAACGCGCGCCAGTCTCCAACCGTCGCAGCGGTTTTGTCGATTACCTTTTCGGCGGTGAATGACCAGCCGCCGGAAGTGGCGCTCGCGCTCCCCTCCGACTTTGTGCGCACCCTCATGCAGAGCATTGGGCTGGGTGCACGCGAGGCAGGTCTGTCGGCCATGGTGCAGCGCATCCAGCGTCACGCCGCCGATGCCGTCACGCAGCGCGACCAGCACGCCAATCCTTCCTGATCGCTGTCCACTCCGGACAGCACCACTTTCCCTCAGGCTCCATGACATGCCGATTACGATCACCGTCCGAAAGACCGGTTCGCTCTTCATCTCTGCCGAAGAGGCTGCGCAGGTGCGTCTCGTTGACCACGATGGCAACGAAATCCCGATGCCACCCGAAGGCAAGCCGTTGTCGTTGTGCCGCTGCGGCGCGTCATCGCGCAAACCCTTCTGCGACGGCACGCATTCCAAGATCGGTTTCCTCGCGGGCGACATCGCGCGCGAAGTGTTGGACGCTCAGGGCTGAGTCGAGATACGCATGCTCACCACGCTCGGCAACTGGTGGACGTGGTTCAGCACGGTCGTGATTGTGATGCTGGGTACGCCGATCGTGGCGCTGATTTACGCGGTCACGCGCCCGTTTGATGCCGGTCGCTATGCTGCGGGACGGGCGTTTCGTCTCGTGGCGGTCACGACCCTCAAGTTCAACCCGTTCTGGCACTTTGAGACGCGCGGCAGCGCTCCGAGTGATCCCCGCCGGCCGTATCTGGTCGTGGCGAACCATGAGTCCTACGCCGACGTGTTTCTGATCAGCATGTTTCCGTGGGAAATGAAGTGGCTGAGCAAGGACACGATGTTCAAGGTTCCGTGTATGGGCTGGATGATGCAGATGGCCGGCGATATCAAGCTCACGCGCGGCAACCGCGACAGTGCCGTCCAGGCACTCGCCCAGTGTCGGGACCGCCTCCAGAAGCGCGTCTCCGTGATGATCTTCCCTGAAGGCACGCGCTCGCGTGACGGCGCAATGCTGCCGTTCAAGGAAGGCGCGTTTCGGTTGGCCATCAAGGAACACGTACCCATTCTCCCGATTGCCGTGGCGGGCACGCGCCACGCGATGGCCAAGGGGAGTTTCCGTTTTCGCCGAGCGCGCGCGTTGGCCGTGGTGCTCGAGCCGGTGTCGACGGAAGGACTCACGCTCAAGGATACGGCCCGTCTGCGCGAAGACGTGCGTCAGCGCATCGACGCCGCGCGGCGCGAGCTTGCGCGCGAACTCGGCCTCGACGCGCCGCCGCCGCTCGACAGCGGCGAGTTGCCGCGCACGCCCGACTCGAAGCCGCGCGACGGCGAACCGCGCGATGGCGAACCGCGCGATGGCGAACCGCGTGACGGCGAACCGCGCGATGGCGAACCGCGCGATGGCGAACCGCGTGACGGCACGCTCACCGCAGACGCCCGCTAGTGCAACCCGAACCAGCCGACGAGGCGGCACTCGAACGCGCGCTTTCGCGTCCCCGGTCGGCCGCGCGCCACGCGCTGATGTCGCTCACGGGAGACGTCATGATTCTTGGCGCAGGTGGCAAGATGGGGCCATCGCTCGCCCGCATGGCGCGCCGAGCGCTCGATGCAGCCGGTGTGCCGCGTGAGGGCGAGGGCGCGCGTCACGTCTTCGCGGTCGCGCGCTTCACCGACACCACGTTGCCCGACCTCCTTCGCGCCAACGGCGTGATCCCGATCCGCGCTGACCTCACCGATCGCGCTGCGCTCGCGCAACTGCCCGACGCGGAGAACGTGCTGTACCTCGTGGGACAGAAATTCGGCACACACGCCGATCCCGTGGGCACATGGACGCAGAACGTGGTAGCCGCCGTGCACTGCGCGGAACGCTTCGCGTCGTCACGTATTGTCGCGTTTTCCACGGGCAACGTGTATCCCCGCACGCTCGTACGCGACGGGGGGGTACGTGAATCGCACGCCCTCGCGTCCGACGGCGAGTACGCGGCGAGTTGCATTGGCCGCGAGCGCGTGTTTCAGCATGCGGCCGCGCGATATGGCGCGCGCGTGGTGCTGCTGCGATTGTGTTACGCGTGTGATCTCCGTTACGGTGTGCTCACGGACCTCGCCACGCGCATCTACGCTGGCCAGCCGGTCCCACTCGCCAACGGATACGCGAATGTGATCTGGCAAGGCGATGCGAACGCGTTTGCGCTGCGCGCGCTCACGCTCGCCAGCACCAACGCACCGGCGCTGAACCTCTCCGGGCCGATCGTGTCGGTGCGCGCACTCGCCGAACTGCTCGCGCAGCGCATGGGCGTGACAGCGCAGTTCATTGGCTCGGAAGCGGCTGATGCACTGGTCGTGAACATCGACGCCCTCCAGGCCCGACTGCCCGACGAGCCCATGCCGCTCGGCATGCTCGTGGACTGGAGCGCCTCCTGGGTGCAACGCGGCGGCCGGGTGCTCGGCAAGCCCACAAAATTCGATGTACGCGGTGGAGCATACTGACGTGAACGTGCGTGCCCATTTGCTCGACGGGCAAGTGATTCCCGCGCATCCGCTCGCGCTCACGCCCTCGCGTACGCTCGACGAACGCCATCAGGTCGCGCTCACGCGCTACTACGTGGAGTCGGGCGCGGGTGGTCTGGCCGTGGGCGTACACACCACAGGATTTCGCATTCACGATGCGGATGTCGGTCTGTATCGACCGGTGCTCGAACTCGCGGCACGTTCAGCAGACGCGTGGCTGGCGCGTGTCGGAGCGCGACCATTCGTGCGCGTGGCGGGGGTTGTCGGCCACACCGATCAGGCGCTGCGCGAAGCGGCCACCGCGCGCGAACTCGGATACCATTGTGCTCTG
>Ga0105045_10005750_pt1 | contig 10928 bp, 5 predicted proteins | sample MAT02_FD_78089 | JGI IMG/M metagenome (GOLD analysis project Ga0105045, IMG submission 78089) | Freshwater microbial communities from Lake Fryxell liftoff mats and glacier meltwater in Antarctica - MAT-02 (megahit assembly) | ecosystem: Environmental > Aquatic > Freshwater > Ice > Liftoff... | reverse complement strand
GTTTCGTAGGTCGCGACCGTTGGTTGAATATCGATGATGCCACCCGTCGCGCGGACATCGCCGGAGACATCAGGCCCAGATGGCTTGCGGGCTCGAAATGTCATCGGAACTGGCCGAGCGGCGGGCTTGAGTTCGTAGTCCTTCACCTGCAACACCGCTCGGGCCGAGAACCGAACGCGGTACTCGCCAGTCAGATTGGCGATAAAGTCGCGCGGATAGCCGTAGTACGGCCAGTGAGCCGAACGAAATAGCGCAAGTTCCACGGTCGGATCGTCCTTCAATTCATCCAACTGTTTGTCGTCCAACGATTTGTTGTCCTTCGCGAAAAACATCGCCTCGCGTTCGCCAAACGTGGATCGCTCTGAGAAAAGGCTCGTCGAGACGACTCGAAATTGAGTGGTTGGTGGCGGCTCAGGGCCGCTAGCCATCGCCTGTCGCAACGCGGCATCGGCAGCATCGAGATACGCCGCCAATTGCACCCGCGACATGTCGAGCGATTCCGAAGTCTTATTGAAGCGATGTCCTTCACGGTCTTCAGGCAGCATGTCGCGAATATCTAACCGCGGCAGCTTAAGCACATCGCGCAGGTTCTGCTCATACTCGTCCCGGTTGAGCCGCCGAATCGGACCGCGACCATGAGCGGTGATTTCAGCATGGTCCGCATCGTGGATTGCCCTTTGGAGCGACTTCACCAACCCTGTTCGCGTTTTCTCTGACAGGTCATCAGCCTGCGGCGGCATCTCGCCTTTCTCGATGCGGTCATGGATGTGCACCCAACGTTCTCGCAACGCTCGGTCGCTTAATTGAAACGACAAAGTGGTGAGATCAAGTTCCCCCTCATTGGTCTCTTGGTTGTGGCAAAAAATGCAATTCTGCGCAATCTCTGGCGGAGAGTCTGCATGCGATTCAATACTGACATTGGCAATCAATGCGAGCAGCGGGGCGGTGAGGAGGAGGGTGCGATTCAAGGTGGTATGGAGACCGTAGCAATAGGTGGGACTCGCGGCAGCCACAAAGCCAATTTCATCTGTATAGCCGTGGGCTGAAACGTCCTTGATCTTACTGCAAGACAGCGTTGTTCACAAAAAAAGCGGCGGTAAAAATAAAGTTTCAATCGGTAACCCATGGAATTTCCCTGGGATCGCAGTGGAGTAGGTTTTATTTACCACTCCTTCAGGGTTTCGGCGAGCCCCGCCAACTACCATCGCCGCGCGTCACCCGTGGTTAACGCCATGTTAACGCCATCGGCTCAATTTTCAAGATGCCAAGACTGAGGATACAGCGGACGGTTGGTTCACTCGGCGGTGTCCAGATAGGGATCTTGCCCCATTTCGCGTTGAATCTTGGTTCGCTCCTTTTCGTGATACAGCAATGCCATTCGCTGCTGAAAGTGTTTGCGCTCGACGCGTCGCTGGGCTCGTCCAAAAAGGTTTGTGTAGCGATTGAACGGGCCAGGGCTCGCTTTGCCAACGGCTTTTAGGCGATCTGACGTTTTGGTACCCAGCCCATTGCGCAGGATGTCATCATCGAGCGAAAGGTATTGCTGATATGTACCAGGGTCTCCTTGACGACCACAGCGACCGATCAACTGCCGGTCGATTCGAGCGGCGTCATGCAGCTCGGTACAGATGACAAACATCCCGCCAATCTCTCGAATCGATTGTTCGAGTTTGATGTCGGTACCTCGCCCGGCCATGTTCGTCGCTACCGTAATTTGGCCATACTTTCCGGCTTGTGCCACAATTTCGGCTTCTCGTTCGACTTCGTTTGCATTGAGAACTTGTAGGTTCATGCCAGCCTTGCGAAGGAGATCGGCAAGGATGTTTGACTTATCGATCGATCGAGTTCCGATGAGTATTGGTCGACCCTGTTGATGGATTGACTTCACTTCTTCTACAATCGCTACGAATTTATCAAGCATCGTTCCATAGACACGGTCGTCTAGTTTCTTACGTTGCGGTGGTCGATTTGTGGGGACTTGAATCACAGGTGTTTTATAGATTCGGCACAGCTCACGAGCACTGCTAGCGGCTGTTCCTGTCATACCGGCTAAGTGCTTGTAACGAAGGAAAAGATCCTGAACTGTGATTCGAGCTGCTTGACCAGTTGGGACGGAAACCTCGATTTTTTCCTTGGCTTCAACCGCTTGGTGAATTCCATCTCGCCATTTTCGTCCTTCGGCGAGCCGTCCCGTGAACTCGTCAACGATTACGATCTCGCCATCATGAACGACGTACTGTCGATCCAGATGATAGTCCAAGTGAACTCGGATGGATCGTTCAATGTATTCGTAGAGGTCTAGAAGTGATGCAAGCCGAACGTCGCCATCACGAGGTAGGGAACGAGTGAAACCTCGTCCTTTGGCATTCAATTCAATCCGTCTTGATTCTTCCTCGATTGTGTAGTGTTCTTTGAGGACAAATTTTGGTGCATTTTCAGCTGCCCAGCGATAAGTTGCGATGACGACCTCTCGGGCTTGATCGCCCAGAGAGCCAATGATAAGAGGCGTTCGCGCTTCGTCGATGAGGATACTGTCGGCTTCGTCAACCAATGAAAAGTGCATGCCGCGTTGGACCGGTTGGTCGCCTGAGGATGCCCATCGGTCCTGACTGCCAGCACCGAGGAAGTCATTGAGTGATCTACCTGAGGCTCGAAGGAGTAGACGATCTCGGAGAAAGTCGAATCCAAACTCTTTCGCCGTTCCATACGTGATGTCAGAATTGTAGGCCCGCCGACGTTCTTCTGGTTGGCTTTCTGTCAAGACGATACCGACACTTAGGCCCAAGATGTCATAGATCGGCTTCATCCACTCCGCATCGCGTTGAGCAAGATAATCGTTGACGGTAGCGAGGTGAGCACCCTTGCCAATCAAACTGTGAAGGACCAATGGAAGCGTAGCGGTTAATGTTTTGCCTTCGCCCGTTTGCATCTCGGCAATACAACCATAAAAGAGGGCAGTTCCGCCGAGTATCTGGACATCGTAGTGGCGCATACTCATCGCTCGACGGCCTGCTTCGCGAACCAGTGAGTAGGTTTCCGCTAGAAGCGATTCGGCGGATTCGCCACTTTTGGCTCGATACTGAAGTGATAAAGCTTCCTTGCGAAGCTGCGGATCGGTCAAGATTTTTCGTGATTCTTCTAGTGAGTTCACGGCTACAACTTGCTGCATCCATTGATTGACTTTGTAGGTTGCAACGCCGGGCACCCACCAACCGGCAGAGACGTACGGTCGAGAAGGACGCTTGAATGCTTTCGGCTCGACGGCAGAATCGCGACTTGCAGAAGTAGATTTTGACTCGGTGCTCATGAGTAATCGTTGAATGTAAGCCTTGTGCAGCAAAAACGCCTCATCCGTTAGTTTACCCCAACTGTTGTCGATCGCGGTTGAATTCACCGGATGAGTTCGATCATCTAAGGTAACAATGGGAAATAACGGTCGAGTGGGGTATTTGAGTAGATTGTTCCACAAGCAACGATATTTCCCCAGGTATCGCTCTCAACGGTCGATCCTTAAGCATAGGTTGTAGGAGTAATACCGAAATGCGAGACCCAATCATGAAAAATAGTCGTAAGATCCTCTCAATAGCCCTAGGCGGGGTGATGGTTCCGATGGGACTCGTGACCACGCTAGAACACGTCGAAGGTCAAGAACCTTCCCATCCACTCAGTAGCGTCGGTCGAATCGGCGATGCACCAAGTTCAATCGGTGACACGGATCGTATCACAGGGCAGGAGTTGCTTGGAGAAGATGTGCGTCCTGAGATTTTCCGCGAGAATACGGTTACTCCGCCTTTTGACCAATCTTATAATAATAGCTTTTATCCTGCTAGCTATTCTCAAGGCGAGGCCGCCGGCTATGCTTCTCCAACTGCCTTGGGTTCTCCCGCAAGCGGAAGCATGTACGAGTCCGTAGTTGGATGCTGTCCACCTTCTGTGACAGGTTACGCTGCCGGTGGATCGAAGTTGTCAGGTCTCGGTTGGGCTGAAGTAGATGCTCTACTCTGGTGGGGGCCCTTCTCCCGGACGCCTCCATTGGCAGTGGGGGGGCCGCGTGGCTCTTTAAATCCGACGACCGTAGTCGCCGGTGGCGAACAAGCTCCACTGGGCGGAAGTTTACTCCCAGGGATTCGAGCGAACCTTGGTTTTTGGTTAGACGATTCGGAAACGATGGGGATTGGGGGTCGGTTCACCACCCTTCTAACCAGTGGAACTTCCGACACTTTTGCAAGTGACGGAGCCGTCACCCTAGGGATGCCATTTTTCAACGCGTCTACCGGTGTGCCAGCGACCTATCTAGTCGCATTGGATACGGGATTGAACGGAGCAGATACTGGCTCGATCAGCGTTAGCAATGAAACTTCTTTCCTACAAGCAGACGCTTACGGAAAGTTTTTGTTGGCTAGAACGAGAGCAGCAAGAGCAGACCTGTTGTGTGGCTATACCTTCGTAAGGTTGGATAATTCTGTGGGAGTCTTTGCTCGATCTGTCGACGGTATTACGGGTGGAATTCCTGACGGGACGGTAGAGACTTTCTCCGATCAGTTCGGTACGAAGAACACCTTCCACGGCGGGAACTTAGGATTCTCTACCGATATCTCTCGCGGTGCCTGGACATTTTCAACGCTTAGTAAAGTCTCCTTAGGAAACATGCAACAAACAGGGACCGTTGTTGGTACCGGTGAAAACCTGCAAGGCAATCAAGGTTTCTACGCTCGCAACCAAGGAACTCAGACACGTAACGTCTTTACGTTCCTTCCAGAGGCTGGGGCCAAGATCCGATATCACGTGACCCCGAACACCATGTTTAACGTGGGTTACAGCTTCCTGTTCTTTCCAGATGTCGCTTTGGCTTCTGGACTAATCGACACGAATATCGATATTAACCCGATCGGAGTTCCAACCGCCCCGCAACCGAGGTTTGCCCATGAGAGCTTCTACCTACACGGTATCGATTTGGGCCTAGTGTACTCCTTCTAAGGAATCAACCGGGTCGTATCGACCTCGTTTCAACCGTCCTGACCATACCGGCTTTGTTTCAACAACAAAGCCGGTTTTCATTGACACGTATTCCCCCAGGGGAGTTGCCGAAAACGATTTGGAAGTCGCTTTCTCCTCCAGGATGCGAGAACCTAGACGACGAACATGTGTATGCACGTTCGTCTTCCAACTTTTAAATATTTATGTAAGAACGGAAAACAAATCTCTCAGATGCTGTCAAGATATCCGCGTAAGATAATTCTCTGCAACCGGTTCTTGGAATGCTTAGAGTTTCGCTTGACCGCAAGCCGTGCCTTAAAGGCAATAGAATGGCATTTGCCTCGATGAAACCGTCTAAAATTCAAGTTTTCTCCACAATTTCGGGGTTTTTTCCAGGAAAACAGCCCCTTTCCTAGTTGCAATTTAAACACGAAGGCTTTTAATCGTGACCTCAGGCGTTGTGTACAGTCTTCCAACGTCGTTGAATTTTGATTGTCCGTTATCGAAAGGGATTTATCCGATGGCAAAAGCAGCCGCCGCTAGCAAAGAAAAGCCGCTGACAAAGACACAGTTGTTTGCAAACATTGCAGAGACTACTGGGCTAACCAAGAAGCAAGTGATCGACGTATTTGAAGCTCTCAAAGAAGAAATCGGTAAGGCAGTTGGCAAGAAGGGGCCAGGTCTTTTCACCATTCCGGATATCTGTAAAGTCGTTCGAGTCGACAAGAAGGCTTTGCCAAAGCGCGAAGTTCGCAACCCAGCAACTGGGTTGATGCAATGGGCCGATGCTAAGCCCGCTTCGAAAACCGTTCGATGCCGTCCATTGAAGAAGCTCAAAGATATGGCGTAGTTTTAGATTCGATTGTCTCGCCAAATGCGAATTAAATTTCGAATCTGAATTATTTCGATGAACATGGCTTGGTCGTAGATGCAAAAAAGAGTATTCGTTGAACACGAATGCTCTTTTTTTATCGATAAGTTGTTTTGTTATCTTACCGAAAGGACGCTCACGCATCGCTCTCTCGCTACCACGATATGATCGAGCACCTTGATTCCAATTACATCGCCCACTTGTTCTAGTCGCTTGGTGACTGCGTGATCCTCCTTGCTAGGTGTTGGGTCACCTGAAGGATGATTGTGAACGAGAATAATCGCACTGGCAGCATCACGAATGGCTGGACGGAAGACTTCGCGTGGATGTACGAGACTTGCATCTAAGGTTCCGATTGTAATCAGATGGTTCGAGATGGGTCCATATTGCGTATCCAGTGTCACGATGTGGAATTGTTCTTGCCGTCCATCGACTGCCAGTCTTGCAAACGTACGAGCGCAATACTTAATAGCATCATCGGAGCCTCGAATGCGAATCGGAGGTTGCTTGGCGTCGTCATGAACCGCCGCAATACGACGACCTAATTCAATCCCTGCCATGATTTGACTATAGCTGTCTCGACGGACTGCCTTGCTCATCGATCGCAGTTCATGCAAGCTCGAGTCAGCAATCGCAGCGATTTTTCCCGAAAACCGGTTTGCAAGTTTCCGCCCTGCTTGTACTGCAGATTCGCCAACGACGCCGACTCGAATCAGTATGGCAATCAAGTCTGCATCCGTTAAGCTCTGAGGGCCATCGCGAAGTAGTCGCTCTCTAGGACGATCTTCCTCTGGTGTTTGTTTGATCTGCTCGCCATAGACTTGTCGATCGATCCAATGATCAAAATCTAGATTGAGATTACTCTGCGTCCAAACCCATCGCTTGGAGTTGTCTCGTTCAATCTGGCCGAGATGACCTTCCTTAACGAGCAACTTGAGTGTCTTGGTCACGTATGCTGGAGCGATGTCCTTACATAGGTCCTTGGCGTCATCGCTCGAGAACTCAGGCAATTGTCGAATTGCATAAAGAATCGTTTTTAATTTTTGTTTGCGTTCCTCTTCGGCTGACATAGCCCAAACTTTTCGTTGATAGATACCAGTAAATAGACGCAAAGCGCGCCGCGAAGGCTCCATGCTATCGTACGTATCCAATTGGTTGCAACTAGACGGTCTAAGTCAGAGGCAAGAAAATTTGTCTGTAATGCATCATGCAGCGGTATCTGGATGAAAAGGGTGCTAATCCAAATTACCCCCAGTAAGACCAGCCCAAACCGGACCAACCCGCGTCTCCAATCATTCGGCATTGAGGTCGAGAGCCAAGCCCCCGTTGCTCCTTCGATCAACATGGCTGGCGCGACAATCCAAATGATTCTTTCGCGATGCGAGCGTTCAAATTCCGAGAAGCGAGCCTCTTCTACAAAGCCCATCAATGGATAGTGCACCAACTGCACCAACCAAATCACCCCTATCATGACAAAAGTCGCCACGACATGAATTACGAGTAACCGATGGTTTTTAGAAGTATTCAAATTGGATCTTTTAAGAAAGATTAAAGAAAAGGCGCAACGGTGGATCAAACACTCGCATCAGCAAAAAGATCAATTGCTTCGTCGAACCAGTTCCAAAAAATCGTATTGTCGATTTCATGGTTCAGATACGGTCGCATTTCGAGTTCCAACCAATCGTCGCCCAAATTGACAGACACTCTCGCATCGCGATTGACAAGATTTAAATCTGGCAATGACGAAAGCGGCGGTAATTGAAAGGTTTCTAACAATCCTTGCTTGGTATAGCCACTTCTTGGAATTCGAAACTTTAGTTTCAACCAGTTCTCTTCCACAGTGAAAGCATGTAGGAACCAGCCTCGCGATTTCTTCTGCGCATGAACTTCGATCATACTGTTCGAATTCCAGACGATTTCACCAAATTGGTCAGAAGCCTCGATCCGCTCGATTAACTTTTGTAGCATCGAGCGATCCCAGCGAGGTTTCGCACCCGAACGCGTGAGGCTGGTTTCTAGATGCCATTTACGCCCGTCGATCTGCCAAGGCGAAAGCGACTCTTTGGCGATCTGGGATATCGTGATATCGCCAACTAGTGGTTCACTGTCGGCGAGAGAGTTGTAGATCTCACGCATTTCATAAGGCCCTTTGCTCAAGACTTCAGCAAGAGCCTCGCCCGTATAGCTTCGGAGCAGTGGTTTGTTATGCAACAATTTCCCTTTCGCAGGGGATCGCTTCTTGGCGGGCTTTTCGGCATTCAATCGTTCTAAATGGGCGTAAGCGACCAAGTCTTCTGGAGTCCCCGTGTAGACGATTTGTCCTCCACCCCATCCAGCCTCAGGTCCCATGTCGATCACCCAATCCGCGGACTTGATGACATCCAGGTTGTGCTCGATAACTACGACCGTATTCCCGAGATCTACAAGCCGATGCAGAACAACCAGCAGCTTGGCAATATCGTCGAAGTGTAAGCCCGTCGTCGGTTCGTCCAACATGTAGATGGTGTTGCCGGCGGACGGTCGAGCCAGCTCGGATGCGAGCTTTACTCGCTGCGCCTCGCCACCGGAGAGTGTTGGGGCAGGCTGGCCGAGCGAAACATATCCGAGGCCAACATCACGCAACGTCGAAAGAATTCGACGAGTTTGAGGAAGATTAATGAACAGTTCGTGAGCTTGGTCAATGGTCATCTGCAGAACGTCGTATATCGACTTGCCACGATAGCGAATGCTGAGTGTTTCTGAATTGTATCGCCTTCCATGACACGCATCGCATTCAACCCAAACATCCGGTAGGAAGTGCATCTCAATCTTGCATTTGCCTACACCCTCACACTTTTCGCAGCGGCCGCCTGGAACATTAAAACTGAACTGTCGAGCAGTAAAACCGCGAACTTTTGCGTCAGGCAGTTTTCCAAAGAGTTCACGGATCGTATCGAAAACACCAGTGTATGTGGCCGGATTAGACGATGGCGTTGACCCGATAGGCGACTGGTCAACGCGAATAACTTTGGAAAGGTTCGGAACACCTTTTAGGGATTCGTTTGCTTTTGTTGTGTAATGTGCTCGATGATACGCACGAGCGAGTAGCGGATACAGTTGGTCATTGATGAGGCTGCTTTTGCCCGATCCGCTAGGACCAGTGACTGCCACGAGGACACCCAGTGGAATGTCGAGGTCTACGTTTCGAAGGGTATTCGCTCGCGCGCCGCGAATTCCAATTCGCATCGGATGTTGGTTGTTGTAGCTCGCGTCATTGAAAGGCTCGCCGGAAGGCATCGTGACTTTACGACGATTTGCTGGAATGGGGATCGATTTTCGATTGCTTATGTAAGGACCGGTCACGCTCCGATTGTCAGCGCCAACTTGCTTCGGCGTTCCGCTTGCGACAATGCGACCACCGAGGTAGCCCGCGCCCGGTCCAAAGTCGCATAGGTAGTCACTCCCTGAGATTACGTCGCGGTCGTGCTCGACTACGATTAGCGTGTTGCCTAGGTCCCGCAATCGATGCAACGCAGAGACCAGACGATGGTTGTCACGTGGATGCAATCCGATAGTAGGTTCGTCCAAAACATACAATACACCACAAAGCCCGCTGCCAAGTTGTGCAGCCAGTCGAATACGTTGCGATTCGCCACCACTCAGCGAGTTTGCGGCTCGCCCCAGCGATAGATAGTCCAGCCCCACTTCGACCAGAAAGGCAAGCCGTTGCTGTACCTCGCGAAATAGTTCACCAGCAATTTTTTTCTCGCGGGCGTCCAGTTTGCAGTCCTTGACAAAGGCCAACAGGCTTACGAGCGGCATCGATACCAAGTCTGCAATCGTATGCTCGCGAAACTTCGCATGCGCAGCTTCTGGTCGGACCCTCGATCCGTTGCAGGTTCGGCACTCAACTTGAGCCGTATACGCTTCTAATCGTGTGCGCAACGTGGGACTGGATCTAGCAGCAACATCGATCGCAGGATAGATGCCGCGGTATCGAAATGAAAAGCCATCTACTTGATAAGATTGGTCTTGTGTTCCGAAGAGTAGTACGTTCCGTTCCTTGAGGGACATTGATCCGATCGGCTTGTCGCTTGAAATGCCTGTCGTTTGGCAGATTGCCTTGAGCATTTTTTTGCTTGTTTCGGCTGCAACGCCCGATACCAAATCGGGCCATATGAGCATGCCCCCTTGATCGAGTGATTTTGAGGAATCAAAGAATGCGGCAGGATTCGTCCCCAAACGCATCCCCAGTCCATCGCAATCCTCACACCAGCCGAGTTGGGTGTTGAACGAAAAACTATGCGGAGACAATGGGCTGTACGAAAGCCCGCAGGACTGACACGAAAGCGTCAATGCATGAGTATGGATATCCCATTGAGGCTCCGGACGAGTATCGCTGAAGATCGCAATACGTACCATTCCCTTACCCAAGTCGATCGCCGATTCGATGCTCTCCGCAATTCGCGAACGATCGCGGGTGTTGACCTCCAAGCGATCGACAACGATTTCAATTTCATGGTTGCCTTTGTCGGCTAGTTGCGGGCGATCGGCTATCGTCGTTGTAACTCCATCAATTCTGACGCGAACGAAACCTTGACCTTGAAGGTAGTCCAGATAAATATCGTCAACCAAACGACCGGCTGCTGTGCCCGCTGCCTGAATTGGAGCTAGTACTGCAACACGGGTCTTCGCGGGAAGGGCCATCACATGCGCGACAATCTGGTCGACGGTTTGGGTACCCACAATACTCTCGCACTTTGGGCAGTGCATGGTGGCAAGTCGCGCCATCAGGACACGCAGATAGTCGTAGATCTCGGTTACGGTTCCCACCGTGGAGCGTGGTGTATGACCAAGCGCACGTTGTTCAAGCGCAACCGCTGGTGACAACCCGGATATCTTTTTGACGATTGGCTTAGGCATTTGTCCGACGAACTGCCTAGCGTAGGAACTCAGACTCTCGACGAATCGCCTTTGGCCTTCAGCGTAGATGGTATCGAAAGCCATCGTCGTTTTTCCGCTCCCACTTTGTCCGCAAAAAACGGTCAACTTGCCCTGTTCGAGTGAGAGGTTCACGTCTTGCAAATTATGCAATCCTGCT
>Ga0105045_10005748_pt1 | contig 10929 bp, 6 predicted proteins | sample MAT02_FD_78089 | JGI IMG/M metagenome (GOLD analysis project Ga0105045, IMG submission 78089) | Freshwater microbial communities from Lake Fryxell liftoff mats and glacier meltwater in Antarctica - MAT-02 (megahit assembly) | ecosystem: Environmental > Aquatic > Freshwater > Ice > Liftoff... | reverse complement strand
TGCGAACAGATCGCCAGCGGCGACTACTCCGGCCCGGGCGGCGCGCGGGCCGTGCTGCGCGACGCGCGCGTGCAGGCGGCAGTGCTTGAGACCGCGCGCGGGGGCATCCTGCGCCGCGGCCTAGTGCTGTCGCGCGTGGACGCGGCGGCGGTGACCAACGTCAGCGACGACCATTTCGGCGAATACGGCATCCACGACTTGGGCGGCCTGGCCGACGCCAAGCTCACCGTCGCGCGCGCGCTGGACGAGGACGGCGTGCTGGTGCTCAACGCCGACGATGCGCGCCTGGCGGCGCGCGGCGAGGCCTTGCCTTGCCACTTCGCCTGGTTCGCGCGTGACCACGACCATCCGCGCCTGCGGGCGCATCGCGCGGTTGGCGGCGCCACCTGCGGCGTGCGCGATGGCCAGCTGCACCTGGCCAGCGGCGAGGCGGGCGTGGACATCGCCGACATCACCACCATGCCGCTCACCGACGGCGGCCTGGCCGACTACAACATCGGCAACGCCGCTGCGGCCAGCCTGCTGGCACAGGCGCTGGGCCTGCCGCCGGCAACCATCGCGGCCGTGCTGGCGCGGTTCGGCAGCGAACCCGGCGACAACCCCGGCCGCCTGCAGCGCTGGAGCTTCGGCGGCCTGCGGCTGCTGCTCGACTACGCCCACAACCCCGAGGGCCTGCGCGGCCTGCTGCGCGTCGCCCGCGCCGGCGGACCCAAGCGCCTGGGGCTGGTGCTGGGCCAGGCCGGCAACCGCGGCGACGACGACATCCGCGCGCTGGCCGGCGTGGCCGCCGACGCGAAGCCCGACCTGGTGGTGCTCAAGGACATCGACGGCTTCATCCGCGGCCGCGCCACCGGCGAAGTGGCGCAAGTCATCGGCGATGCGCTGCGCCGCCGCGGCCTGCGCGACGACCAGCTGCGCATCTGCCTGCCCGAACTGGGCGCCGTGCGCGAACTGCTGGCCTGGTCGCAGCCCGGCGACGTCCTCGTCCTCCCCATCCACGCCCTCGAGGCCAAGGCCCAGGTGCAGTCCCTGCTGGACAGTCTCGCCACCTCCGGCTGGCAAGCCGGCGCCCCCCTGCCCTGATCAACAAAAAATAGGGTCAGAGAATATATTTGCTTAAAGCAAATGTATGCGCTCACGCTATTTTTTGTTGATCAGGCGGAGGAAGCGGGTGGGGTGGCGGTCGAGGGGGTTGGCTTGGAAGCCCTGCACCTCGGGGCGCACCAGGTGTTTGGACGTGTAGAAGTAGATCGGCACGAGGGCGTGGGCGGACAGCAGCCTTGCCTCGGCTTCGCGCAGGCGTTTGGATCGTTCGGCCAGCGTGGGCGCCACGTCGGCGGCGTCGAGCAGGGCGGTGAATCGGGTGTCGTCGTAGCCGGTCCAGTTCGCGGGGCTGCCGGCGCGGAAGCCGTCGAGGAAGTTGCGCGCGTCGTCCACGTCGGCGATCCAGCCGCCGCGGAACACCTGGGTGATCACCTTCTGCCGGCGGTTGCCGACGAACACCTTCCACTCCTCGTTGCGCAGCCGCACCTTGGCGCCCAGCACGTCGCGCCACATCGCCGCGACCGCCAGCGACAAACGCCGGTGCGGCGTGGAGGTGTTGTAGCGCAGCTCCACTTCCAGCGGCCTTTCCGGCCCGTAGCCCGCCTCGGCATAGCGCTGCCGCGCCAGCGCCTCGCGCTGGACCTGCGTGGACCGGCCCCAGCCCAGCGATGCCGGCGTGTAGTCGGCCACGCCCGGCGGCACCAGCCCATAGGCCGGCGTTTCGCCCAAGCCGGTGACATGGCGGGTGAGGATGTCGCGGTTGATCGCCAGCGACAGCGCCTCGCGCAGCGCGGCATTGTTCTTGAACGGCGGCTGCTCGAGGTTGAAGCCCAGCCAGAACGCGCCCAGGTAGGGGCTGATGCGCAGCTGGTCGCCGAAGCGCTGGCGCAGCTGCGGCAGCGGCTGCGGCGGCACGGTTTCGGTGATGTGCAGCCCGCCGGCCTCGAAGCGCTTGAGTTCGCTGCTGGCGTCCTCGGTGACATGGAAGCGCACGCGCGCAATCGGCGGCGGTTCGCGGAAGCGGGGGTTGCGCTCGAGCGTGATCATGGCCTGCGGCAGCCAGCCGGCAAGTTGGTAGGCGCCGTTGACCACCAGCCTGCCGGGGCGCGTGTGCTGTGCGCCGTGTTGTGCAATCGCGGGCAGGTAGACCGGGTACGCGGTGGGCAGCGTGAGCAGCCGCGGCAAGTCGGCGCTGCGGCTGAGCGTGAAAACCACCGTGGCCGCATCGGGCGCGGCCACGCCCAGCCGCGCCGGCGAGAATTCGCCGCGCTGAACCCGGGACGCGTTTTGGATCGCGTCGAAATGGCCCACGAACGGCGCTGCGGTCAGCGGTGCAAAGGCGCGGCGGAAGCTGGCCACCACCTGGGGTGCGTCCAGCGGCTGCCCGTTGGACCAAAGCAGGCCGGGCCTGAGGTGGAAAGTCCAGGTGCGGCCATCGGCCGTGGCCTCCCAGCGCTCGGCCATGCCGGGAATCAGGCGACCCGCGCCGTCCTCGGCCACCAGGCCCTCGTAGAGGTCGCGCAGCACGTTGGCGCAGGCCACTTCGGGGCACCGATGGGCGTCGAGGGTGGAGGGTTCCGGTCCGTTGCCGCGCTCCAGCGTCTGGGCCCAGGCCGGGCCGCAACACAGCAGCAGCAGGGGCAGGACGGTCGCTTTCACGGGGCGCGGGATAAGATCGGCATCCTTGCGATTGTAGGCCAGCGCCCGCATTTCGCTTCCATCCCCTGCAAGGCGCCTCCCGTGTCCGGACCCAGCAACGCCAAGGAAAGCCCCCTCACCGACCACCGCCAGCTGGTGGAGTACCTTTCGTCCGGCTCGCGGCCGGAGTCGGAGTGGACCATCGGCACCGAGCACGAGAAGTTCGGCTTCCGGCTCGACGACCTGCGCCCGCCCACCTGGGAAGGCCCCCGGGGCATCGAGGCCATGCTGCGCGGCCTCACCCGCTTCGGCTGGCAGCCCTTCGAAGAGAAGGGCAAGCTGATCGCCCTGTACAAGGACGGCGCGTCGGTGACGCTCGAGCCCGCCGGCCAGCTGGAGTTGTCGGGCGCCATGCTGCGCGACATCCACGAAACCTGCCGCGAAACCAACCAGCACCTGCGCGAAGTGAAAACCGTCAGCGAAGAGCTCGGCCTGGGCTTCCTGGGCATGGGCTTCCAGCCCAAGTGGCGCCGCGACCAAATGCCCTGGATGCCCAAGGGCCGCTACCAGATCATGCGCGACTACATGCCCAAGCGCGGCAACCTGGGCCTGGACATGATGACCCGCACCTGCACGGTGCAGGTGAACCTGGACTTCTCCAGCGAAGCCGACATGGTGAAGAAGTTCCGCGTCTCGCTGGCGCTGCAGCCGATCGCCACGGCGCTGTTCGCCGATTCGCCGTTCACCGAAGGCAAGCCCAACGGCTTCCTCAGCTACCGCTCGCACATCTGGACCGACACCGACCCCGACCGCACGGGCATGCTCGACTTCGTGTTCGAGGACGGCTTCTCGTTCGAGCGCTACGTGGACTACCTGCTCGACGTGCCCATGTACTTCAGCTACCGCAACGGCGAATACATCGACCTGAGCGGCCAGAGCTTCCGCAAGTTCCTGCGCGGTGAGCTGGCGGCGCTGCCGGGCCAGCTGCCCACCATCACCGACTGGGCCGACCACATGACCACCGCCTTCCCCGAAGTGCGGCTGAAGAACTACCTGGAAATGCGCGGTGCCGACGGCGGCCCCTGGAACCGCCTGTGCGCGCTCCCCGCGTTCTGGGTCGGCCTGCTGTACGACAGCGAGTCGCTGGACGCGGCCTGGGACCTGGTGAAGGACTTCTCGATGGCCGAGCGCAACAGCCTGCGCGACGGCGTGCCCCGGCACGCGCTGAAGCTGCCGTTCCGCGGCGCCACCGTGCGCGAACTCGCCCTCGAGGCGCTCAAGATCGCGGGCCAGGGCCTCAAGCGCCGCAACCGCCTCAACGCCGACGGCACCAGCGAGGCGGTGTTCCTGGAGCCGCTGGTTGAATTGGCGCTGGCCAACCAAACGCCGGCCGAGCGCAAGCTGGCGCTCTACCACGGCGCCTGGGGCGGCAGCGTGGACCCGGTGTTCAAGGAATTCGCGTACTGACATGGCTGCCGTGAAAGCCGACTGGTTGCGCGCCAACGACGAGCGCATCGACACCCTCGACCATCTGCTTGAGCAGCGCGCCGTGCCGCACGGCGGCTATGGCCTGGAGCAGCTCGACGGCTTCCTGAGTGCGCTGGTGGTCAGCCCGGGCGAAGCCATCGATCCGGGCGAATGGCTGCCCAAGGTGTGGGGCAAGACGCCGCCGCGCTGGGAAGGCCCGGCCGACGAAGCCGCCGTGACGGCGCTGCTGATGCTGGCCTGGCACACCGCCGCCCGCCGCGTGCGCTTCAACGGCGACGAGGTCACGGTGGACGGCGCGCTGTTCTGGTGGCTGCCCGATGACCCCAACGCCGAACACGGCAACGACGTGGACGTAGGCGCTGCCTGGGGCGCGGGTTTCCTGGACGGCATGGATCTGCGCAGCGACGCCTGGGACGAATGGATCGCCAAGGACGACTGGATCGGCGAAGTGGAGGCCTACGTCGAGGCGCTGGCCGTGGGCAGCTATCCGCCCGAGGAAGAGGGCGGGGCACCGACGCCGCTTACCTACACCGAGCGCCTGGAAATCCACGCCGGCCTGAGCGACATGCTGCACGACCTGCACTGCCACCGCATCGAATCGCTGACCCCGCGCGAACCCGTGCGTCGCGCCGCCGCGCCCGAGCGCAACGACCCCTGCCCCTGCGGCGGCGGCAAGAAATACAAGAAGTGCTGCGGCGCCTGACCGACGGCGACGTGGCTCAGCCCGCGCGCGCACTGTGCGCACCGCAGGGGCAAGTGGACTTGACCCCTGTCGTGGGTGCCGGCCAACCGCCGACGCGGGCTACATGAATCAGAAGTCCAAGTGGACGCCAAGATGGATGCCGCGCGGGGAGCCGGGCATCAGGTTGTTGTCGTTGTGCGCGGAGGCGAAGTATTCCGTGTCGAAGACGTTCTCGATATTGATCTGCAGCCGCACGCTCGGGCTTGCCGCGTAGTAGACCGCCGCGTCGACGCGGGTGAAGGCGTCCAGCGTTACGTCGTTGCTGATGGTGCTGAAAACATCGTCCCGGTACACGACACCCAGCCCGATCCCCCACTGCGGGTTGAAGTCGTAGCGGTTCCACAGCGCTGCGCTGTGCCGCGCCAGCTGGGCGAGCCGCGTCCCGGCCGGCGTGACCGACGTTGCCGAGGTGCGCAGGTCCGACAGGATCTCGCCCTCCTGGTAGGCGTAGGAGGCGATCAGCTTCCAGGCTTGGGTGATTTCGCCGGCGAGGCTGAGCTCCAGCCCGGTGCTGCGCTGCCCATCGACCAGGAATGCGCTGCGGTTGTCCAGCGGATCGACGGTGAACACGTTGGTACGGTCGAGGCGATAGACCGCCGCCGTCAGCGCGAGATCGGGTGAAACGTCCCATTTCGCGCCGATTTCATAGTTCTGGAACTCTTCCGGGTCGAGCGTTGCGCTGGCGCCCGACAGCGAGGACAGCTGCTCGCCCGCTCGCGGCAGTGCCGCCGTGCTGTAGCTGGCATAAAGCGACAGCGGCGCGACCGGCGTCCAGATCACGCCGACGCGCGGCGACCACAAACCGTCGCTCGATGACCGCACCAAACCGCTGCGCACGTCGCGCACGTCGACTTCGAAGCGGTCGTAGCGCAGACCGAGCACCGCCTGCCACTTCGGCGAGAATGCGACCTGGTCCTGCACATACAGCCCCGCGACATCCGCGACGCTGCGGTTGTTGGCGTCCGAGGCGCGATTGGCGAACGTCACCGCACCGGCGTAGCGCGGGTTTTCCAGCGGAACCCGGTTGGATTCCGAGAAGATGCCGGTCTGGCGCAGGTTGTCGGTTTCCTGCCGGCCGAACTCGACACCAACAAGCACGGTGTGGCGCAGCCCGCCGCGATCGATGTCCATGACCAGGTCGGTCTGGTTGAACAGGTTCTCGCGCTTCATCGAACTGTTGTAGGCGGCGATGACCGCACTGAGGCCGCCGTCCGGGTCGGCCAGGACGCCATCGGGATAGACGTTCTGGTAGAAGCGGTCGTAGTCGCCGTAGCGCGTTCGGTTGCGCAGGGATACCCCTTCGCCAAGTTCGTGCTCGACCAGTGCGTTGAACGCGGACACCGACGCCCGGATCGGGCTGAGCCCGGGTGTTCCGAAGAAGGTGCTCCGTGCGACATCGACCGGGCGACCGACGCCGATGCCCAGCAGCGACGGCACGCCGCGATCAGCCACGCGGTGGTCGCGGAAGTATTCGTAGCCAAGGGTTATGCGGGTCGCGTCGCCCGCGGCAAAGTTGACCGTCGGATTGATGCCACGGCGCTCCAGTTCGAAGTCGTCGCGGAAACTTTCGGAATCCTCGTACAGGCCGGTCACGCGGAAGCTGGCCTCGGCGCCGATGGCCTGGCCGACGTCGATGACGGCACGGCGGCGGTTCCAGTCGCCGACCTGGACGGCCAGTTCGCGGTGGACATCGCCGTCGGCCACCTTGCTGACGCGGTTGATGATGCCCCCGACCCCGCCGCGGCCGAATATCATCGCGTTCGGACCCTTGAGTACTTCGACGCGCTCGACGTTGTACAGGTCGCGGATGTACTGGACGTCATCACGGACGCCGTCCACGAACATGTCCGACGTCGAAATGTTTCCGCGGAATATCGGCGCATCGCGATGCCCCTCGCCCTGGGCGACGCCGACACCCGGCACCAGCCGCAGCACGTCGGTCAAGGAATGCATGGCCTGGTCCTGGATCGCTTCTGTGGTGACGACGGTGATGGCCTGCGGCACATCGCGCAGCGCGGTCGTCGTCTTGGTCGCGGTCACCGTGGCCTCGGCCCTGTAGCCCTCGGGCGGCGCGTACACGTGCACCGCGTCGAGTTCCGCGACGTCGGGGGCGGGAGCGGCGTTGGCGCCGGTGGGAAGAATCAGCACGAGAGCAAGGGCGCCAGCAAGCGGCGACAGGATAGGGGAGGGGCGCATGCATTCGTTCCAGAGTGGCAAGACCCGCTGGTCTCGAATCAGGTAATACTAATGAGAATGATTCGCATGTGCAAGACTCCTGGAAGGTTGTACGGTGGCAGGACGGCCGGAACAACCTGAAGCCGGCGTCCGGCGCAGACCGGCGCAGGCATGAAAACGTGTGCACTCGATACCCAGCGGTGGAGCGAGGCGCTAGGCTGGAGCCATGACCCAGCCGCCCCCCGAAAACGGCCCCGTTGAGTCGCTGCGCGACATCGACCTCCCGCCCACCGATGCCCTCCTGCGCGAGGACGTCAAGCGCCTGGGCGCCCTGGTGGGGGAAATCATCGCCGAACAGGTCTCGCCGGCCTTCCTGGCGCAGGTCGAGGCCCTGCGGGTGGCCGCCATCCGTCGGCGCGAAGCAGGGGCTCCGATCGAAGCCCTGTCCGACCGCCTCGCCGACCTGCCGCTGGACCGGGCTGAACTGCTGGTGCGCGCGTTTGCGTCGTACTTCCAGGCCGTGAACCTGGCCGAGCGCGTGCACCGCATCCGCCGCCGCCGCGATTACCAGCGGCTGGGCGAAGCGCCGCAGCCGGGTGGCCTGGAGGATTCGCTGCGCCAGCTCAAGGCCGCCGGCGTGGACGCCGCCACCGTGTCGGCCCTGGTGGCCCGGATGCGGGTGGAGCCCGTGTTCACCGCCCACCCCACCGAGGCCGTGCGCCGCGCGCTGCTGGAGAAGGAAAGCGAAGTCGTGCGCTGCCTGATCGAGGACATCGACCGCAGCCTGACCCCGCAGGAGCGCCGCGCCGACGTCGAGCGGATGCGCCTGGCCCTGACCGCCAGCTGGCAGACCGACGAAACCCCGCTGGAGAAGCCCACCGTCGCCGACGAATTCGAACACGTGGCGTTCTATCTTTCCGACGTGCTGTACCGCGTGCTGCCGGTGTTCCATGAAGTGTTCGAGGACGCGCTGCGCAGCGTCTACGGCGACCACGCGCCGCCGCTGCCGCCGGTGCTGGGCTTCGGCTCGTGGGTGGGCGGCGACATGGACGGCAACCCGAACGTGGGCGCCGCCACCATCGAAGCCACCCTGTCGGGCCAGCGCGCGCTGGTGCTGGCGAACTACCGCCGCGACCTGGCGCGGCTGGGCGAAGTGCTCAGCCAGTCGTCGGGGCGCGTGGGCGTGCTGCCCGAACTGGTCCGCCGGACCGACGAATACGCGCGCCGCTTCCCCAAAGCCGCCGATAAGATGAAGAATCGCCACGCCGACATGCCGTACCGGCGCTTCTGCGCGCTGGTGTCGGTGCGCCTGGGCGCCACCGCGCAGGACAAGCGGGAAGGCTACGGCGACGCCGATGAACTGCTGGCCGACCTGAACCTGGTCGAGTCGAGCCTGCAGGCACACCGCGGCGAACACGCCGGCGGCTTCGCCGTGCGCCGCCTGCGCCGCCGCGTCCAGGCTTTCGGCTTCCACCTCGCCACGCTTGACCTGCGCCAGGAGTCCACCCAGCACGACCTGGCGCTGGCGGAGCGGCTTGCGGACGCCGATTGGCCTGCACGGCCGTGGCGGGAGCGGGCGGAGCGGTTGGGTGGGCTGCTGGGCGATGGCGGGTCGGGCCTGAAGGCCCTCCTGCAGGCGCCCCCTGCAGGAGGGCCTTCAGGCCCGACAGCTCCCATCGAAACCGGGATTTCGACCAGCGTCCTGGACGTCTTCCGCACCGTCGCCGACGCCCTGCCGCGCTACGGCGCCCGCGCCTTCGGCCCCTACATCATCAGCATGAGCCGCAGCGCCGCCGACGCGCTGGCGGTGATCGCGCTGGCGCGCATCGCCGGCTGTACCGACGGCCACGGCACGGTGCCGCTGGACGTGGCGCCGCTGTTTGAAACCGTGGACGACCTGCAGTCGGCGTCCGACACGCTGCGCTCGCTGTTCGCCGACCCGGTGTACCGCGAACACCTGCGCGCGCGCGGCGACCGCCAGGTGGTGATGCTGGGCTATTCCGACAGCGCCAAGGACGGCGGCCTCGTGGCGTCGCGCTGGGCCCTGCAGCAGACCCAGGTGCAGCTCACCGCGCTGGCGGCCGAGGCCGGCGTGCGCATCGCGTTCTTCCACGGCCGCGGCGGCTCGCTGTCGCGCGGCGGCGGCAAGACCGAGCGCGCCGTAATCGCAGCGCCGCGCGGCTCGGTGGACGGAAACCTGCGCCTCACCGAACAGGGTGAAGTGATCCACCGCAAGTACGGCATCCGCGCCATCGCCCTGCGCAACCTCGAGCAGATGACCGGCGCCGTGCTGCGCGCCAGCCTGCGCCCGCGGCCGCCCGAGCCGCGCGAGGCCGCCTGGCGCGCCATGGCCGCCGACATCGCGCAGGCCGCGCGCGGCCACTACCGCGGCCTGGTCTATGAAACGCCCGGCTTCGTCGACTACTTCCGCGCCGCCACGCCCATTGACGTGATCGAGCGCCTGCGCATCGGCTCGCGGCCCAGCAGGCGCGGCAGCGCCGGCGGCGTGTCGTCGCTGCGCGCCATCCCGTGGGTGTTCGCGTGGTCGCAGAACCGCTGCGGGCTGACCGCCTGGCTGGGCGTGGGCACCGGCCTGGCGCACGGCGTTGAAAAATACGGCCACGACGCCGTGGCCGAAATGGCGCGCGACTGGCCGTTCTTCGCCACCCTGGTGGACGACGTGGAGATGGTGCTGGCGAAATCGGACCTGGGCATCTTCGAGCGCTATTCGCAGCTGGCCGGCGACGGCCACGGCGCGTTCTTCCCGGGCCTCGCCGCCGAGTTCGCGCGCACCGGCGAAGCCATCCTCGCGCTGAAGGGCCAGGCGGCGCTGCTGGAAGGCGATTTCCGCCTGCGCCAGTCCATCCGCCTGCGCAATCCCTACGTGGACCCCATCAGCCTGCTGCAGGTGGACCTGCTGGCGCGCTGGCGCGCGGCGGGCCGGCCCGAGGACGCGCTGTTCCATGCGCTGGTGACCACCGTGAACGGCATCGCCGCCGGCGTGCAGAACACCGGCTGATCAGCTGACGCGGTCGGCCTTGCGCAGCAGCGCGATCCACTCGCGCTCGCTTTCGCGGGTGTGCGCGGGCAGGCGCTGGGCGTCGCGCAGCGCGTCCGCGGCCACGGTGCGGGCCCGTTCGGTTTCGCCCCATTCGTGCAGCAGGGTGGCGTAGCGGGCGCGCGCTTCGAAGCCGGGGTAGTAGTCCACCAGCACGCCGAACTCCTCGTGCGCCCTGTCGCGCTCGCCCAGCGCGGCGACGGCGCGGGCATAGGTGAGGTGGGCGGTGGGCGACTGGAAGTCCGGGTTCGCGGCGATAAGGCGGTCGAGGAGGCTGCGCGCTTCGTCGGCGCGGCCCGTTTCCAGCAGGGCCTTGGCCAAGCGGGACTGGATGTCGGCGTCACCGGCGTACAGCCCCTGCAGCGCGCGCTGGTAGTGCGGCACCGCTTCGCCGGCGCGGTCGGCGTCGAGCAGCGCGTCGGCCAGGCGCAGCTGGTTGCCCACCGTGGGCGCCAGCTCGACCGAATGCGTGGCCTCCCGCAGCTCGCGCGTGGGGTCGAACAGCTGGCGCACCTTGCCGCCCACCTTGCGCACGCCGCGGTGTTGGCGAACCTCGGGCAGCCAGATGGCGATGCCGTAGACCAGGCTGCCCAGCAGCGGGAACAGGAACAGGATGGGCAGCCAGTAAAGTTCCTGGCGCGTTCGCACGGCGTGGATCGCGAAGAACACCGCCGCGATGATGTGAAGCCCGATACCCAGCAATTGCATGGCGCCTCCGGAAGCTGGCCCGATTATCAGGCAATCGCCGCGGCTGGGGAAATCAGCCCGACGTCACGTTCCGCAG
>Ga0105045_10005747_pt1 | contig 10930 bp, 10 predicted proteins | sample MAT02_FD_78089 | JGI IMG/M metagenome (GOLD analysis project Ga0105045, IMG submission 78089) | Freshwater microbial communities from Lake Fryxell liftoff mats and glacier meltwater in Antarctica - MAT-02 (megahit assembly) | ecosystem: Environmental > Aquatic > Freshwater > Ice > Liftoff... | reverse complement strand
TGCTGCTCTTTCATCGCGCGCTCTACGTGAAGCACCGCGAGGCGATCCTGCCGGGCGAAGTCGCAGAGTTCTACGCGTACCGCGATCTCGAGGGCGCGCTCCGCGACGACGTCGACGCCTTGCTGCACTCGCCGCGCGCGTTCGTGATGATCGCCGAGCGCTCTTCTGAGCCGGTCGGCTACGCGACGGGCCACATCGAAGAAGACGACGAACGCCGCGTGCTGCGTCGCAAGGGCGTCGTCGAAGACTGGTACGTCGACGACGCGGCGCGTGGCGCGGGCGTCGGCGCGCTGCTGCTCGAGGCGCTCGCGGCCGTCTTCCGCGACGCGAGCTGCCAGGTGATCGAGTCGACGACCTGGCCGTTCAACGACGGCGCGCGGCGCGCGCACGAGGCGCTCGGCTTTCACGAGGTCGAGGTCAAATATCGGAAGCGGCTCTGAGCGGGCGGCTCCTCCCCGACGCAGCGCGCGGCCGATCCGCGCGCTCGCGTTTTTGCGCACCGTCACCGCGCCGCGCTCGCCGCGGCTCCCTGCATGCCGGCGAGCGCCTCGAGCACTGGCGTGAGGCGTGCGCGCTTCAGCTTGAACGCCGCGCGGTTGGCGACGACGACGCTCGACACGTCGCAGATGTGCTCGAGCACGACGAGCCCGTTCTGCTTCAGCGTCTCGCCGCTCTCGACGAGATCGACGATGACGTCGGCGAGCCCGGTCAGCGGCGCGAGCTCGACCGAGCCCTGCACGTAGATGATCTCGACGTTGCGGCCGCTTCTGAGGAAGTGCCGCGCGGCGATGTGGGCGAACTTGGTGGCGACGCGCAGCGGCTCGCGCGTCGCGACGTGACCGGGCAGCCCAGCGACGACCATGCGGCAGATGCCGATGCCGAGATCCACCGGCGCGTAGAGATCGTATTCGCGCTCGAGCAGCACGTCGCGACCGACGACGCCGAGATCGGCGACGCCGTATTCCACGTACGTCGGCACGTCGTCAGGCTTGAGCAGGAGAAAGCGCAGGCCAGTCGCGTCGTCGTCGCGCACCAGCCGCCGATCGTCGGCGAGCAGCGTCTGCGGATCGACGCCCATCGTCGCGAGGCGCGGCGCGAGCTGCTTGAGGACGCGGCCCTTCGGCACGGCGACGACGACGCGCCGATCGCTGCGTCCGTCACCGCGCGAATCGCGCGATGAGCCTTCATCCGATTCGCCGCCGAGCGTCAGCTGCTCAGCCACGGCCGCGCACCCGCTCGATGTTCGCCCCGAGCGCGGCGAGCTTGGCCTCGATGCGCTCGTAGCCGCGATCGATGTGATAGACGCGCAGCACGTTGGTGGTCCCTTCGGCGAGCAACCCCGCGATGACCAGCGAAGCGCTCGCGCGCAGATCGGTCGCCATCACCTCGGCGCCCTGCAGAGACTCGACGCCGTGGACCGTGGCGATGCGGCCATGCGCGTCGATGCGCGCGCCCATGCGGTTCAACTCCGAGACGTGCATGAAGCGGTTCTCGAAGATGGTCTCGGTGATCATGCTGCGGCCGCTCGCGCGGCACATCAGCACCATGAACTGCGCCTGCATATCGGTCGGAAATCCGGGGTGCGGCGCGGTGGTGACGTCGACCGAGCGATAGCGCTCGCGACCGACGACGCGAATGCCGCCCGCCTCGCGCTCGAGGCCGACGCCCGCCTGCCGGAGCTTGGCCGCGAGCGCCTCGAGGTTGTCGAGCGAGACGCCGTCGCAGAGCACGTCACCGCCGGTCGCTGCGGCAGCGACCATGTACGTCCCCGCCTCGATCCGGTCAGGCATGATCGCGTGATCGACCGGGTGCAGCCCCTCGACGCCCTCGATGACGATCACGTCGGTGCCCGCTCCGACGACGTTCGCGCCCATCTTGTTGAGCACGCGCGCGAGCTCTTCGACCTCGGGCTCACGCGCCGCGTTGACGAGCGTGGTGCGTCCGCGCGCCAGCGTCGCTGCGCACATGAGGTTTTCGGTGCCGGTGACCGTCGGGATGTCGAGGCAGATCTCGGCGCCGCGCAGCCGGCCGCTCGGCACGCTCGCGTGGACGTAGCCGTGCTCGAGCAAGATGTTGGCGCCCATCGCCTCGAGGCCCTTGAGGTGCTGATCGATGGGTCGCGCGCCGATCGCACAGCCGCCCGGCAGCGAGACGCGCGCCTCGCCGTGCCGCGCGACCAGCGGCCCGAGCACGAGCACCGAAGCGCGCATCTGCTTCACCAGCTCGTAAGGCGCCTCGCGCACCTTCGACGGCAGCGTGTGCACCTTCACGATCGGCGGCGTGACCTCGCAGCGCAGCCCGAGATGTTCGAGCAGCGCGCACGTCGTCTCGATGTCGCGCAGCGCCGGCACGTTGCGGAAGACGTGCTCGCCATCGGCGAGGATCGAGGCGCAGAGGATCGGCAGCGCAGCGTTCTTCGCGCCGCTGATCTGGACGGTACCCTTGAGCGGCTTGCCACCGACGATGCGGATGTTGTCCACGCGCCGTGCGTACCGCAGTCACGCGAGGGCATCAAGGAGCGCGCGGTGTGCGAGCGAGCGACCGTGAGGTCGGGTGCGCGGTCGCGCGAGCGCGTGTCGTCTATGCGAGCGCGAGTCCGACGACGAACGCGGCGAAGCCGAGGAGCATCGTCAGCGCGAAGCGGCGCGCGGCAGGCACGCGCAGGCGCGCATCGTCGTCGAAGCCGCGCAGCAGTAAGCCCACGGCCCCACCGACCCACGCTGCAAAGCCGATCAACAGCGCGAGCGTCCAGAACACGGAAGGATCGCTATCGCGCGCGCGCTCGAGCGCCGCGAGGTAAGCGCGGCGGCGGCCAGCCTCACCGTGCGCGACGTCGACCGGCGGCGGATCGCGCGCGGTGAGCGTCGCGAGATGCGCATCGGCCTCGGCGAGCACGGCTGCGTGCGGTACGTAGAACGAGCGGCCCGCGAGGATGCCCGCGTGCACCGCGCGCCAGGCGCCGAGCGCGCGCGTCGCATCGCCCGCGGCCTCCGCTTCGTGCGCGATCGTCACCAGAGCGTCGAGCGCGGTCGACACGTACGGATTGCCAGGCGCGTAGAAGCGCACGGCGCGCCGGTAGTGGACGATCGCGGAGTCGATGTCGCCGCGCGCGCGCAGGCGCTCGGCGAGCCGCAGCTCGTCGTGGGCACCGGCGACGACGCGCACCGCGAGCACAGCGAGCAGCGCAGCGAGCAGGATCGACGCGCGGCCGACGAGTCGCGCAGTCGCGCCTTTCACGCGAGATCCCGGCGACGGAATACCACGACGCCGAGCGTGACGAGGACGGTCGCGTAGAGCACGGCGTAGCCGAGCGAGCTGCCGAGGTAGCCGAGCGAGCTGCCCTCGATCACGCGCCGCGGCGGCACGAACAAGTGCAGGTTGGGCACGACCCGCGCGAGGCCGTGCATGAGCTCGCGCAGCTCGAGCGGCACGGTGCGCGACTTGATCGTCGCGAGCTCGTCCGCGGAGCGCCCTACGAGCCAGACGCCGAAGGTGAGCGCGCCGGTGAGGAACGGCGTCGAGAACGACGAGAAGAACATCGCGACTGCGGCGACGACGAGCACCTCGCCGACGGTGAGCGCGAAGCGCGTGAGCGGCGCACCGAGCGGCACGCCGGCGCTCGCGGCGAGCGCAGCACAGGCACACACGGCGAAGACCGCTGCCGGGAGCAGCACGGCGGTGCGGTCGTTCGCGCGCCACACCGCGAGCCCGCCGAGCAACAGCAGCAGCGGCGGCGAAGCGAGGAGCAGCGGCGTCGCACCAGCGCGCTGCACCGCCATGACCCAGAGCTGCACCGCGCCCATGAGGCCGATGAAGACGAGCGCCGTGAGCAAGATGCCGAAGTACTTGCCGACCAGGAACTCACCGCGCGCGATCGGCTTCGGCAAGATGACGTAGAGCGTCTTTCGCTCGATCTCTTTGTAGAGCAGCGAGGAACCGAGGAAAATCGCGATGACCACCGAGAACAGCGAGATGCTGGCAAAGCCGATATCGGCGACGACTCGCTCTTCTTCGCCGAGCGAGAGCTCCGCGAGCGCCAGCGCGAACAGCAGCACCATGACCGCGCAGCCGAGCACGCCGTAGAGCACGCGATCGCGCACCGCCTCGCGAAACGTGTTCAGGGCGATGGCGTAGGCGCGGAACATCAGTCGGCGCCCTCGGTGTCCGACGGGTCGATGTCGCCCATCGGCTGCGCCGGCGTCTGATCGCCGAACAGCGCGCGACCGACGGCGAAGTGACTGGTCACGTCGAGGAGCATCAGCCAGACGATCGCCGCCATCAGCCCGCTGATCATGCGCGCCAACGATAGCTGACCCGCTGAGCGCACGAGGCCGAGCGTGACCAGCGCCGCGGGGACGCCCTGCCCTGCGTGAAAGCAGACGGCGGCGAGGCCGATCGCCGTGAGCGTGATCGACAGCGGCGTGCCCGCGCGTAGCGACAACGTCTCGTAGAGCGCCTCGGGCGCGCCGCCACGCCACAGCGGCACCGTCAGCTCGGCGAGGTGCACGCAGAGACAGGCGGCGGTGAGCACGCCGGTGATCGCTTGCAAGGTGCGGAGCCCGCGCGAGAGATAGGCGCCGAGCGGCGCGCCAGTCGACGACGCGCTCGGCGGCTCGCGATCACGGCCGCGGCCGCGCACGACGCGAACAATTCCGAGCGCCGCATGCACGACCAGCGGAAGCAGGACGAGCACCACCTTTGCGCCGAGCCAGATGGGTGACGTCGTCGTGTGCAGGCGCGCGTTGAAGGCGGCGCGGCCGGAGAGCGCCGGCCATGTCTCGAGCGCATGCAGCAGCAGGTAGATCGCCAGCGGAAACGCGCCGAGCGCGGCGTGCGTGCGCTCGAGCAGCGAAGCGCGCAGCGGAGGCGGGGCATCACGGCGCGGCGTCATTCGGGCGCGATGTTCGGCGCGCGAGCCCGCGTGGTCAAGTAGACGCAGAGTAGACGGGAAGCAGACGCGGAGAAGTGCGCGCGCCGCCGCGTCCTTCTTGTAGGCGATCCGCCGACGCTGTAGCGTGCCGAGCCATGCGGGTGCCTCGGTTCGAGCGAGCAAAATTCGTGTCTCTGGTGGTCGCGCGCGCGATTCAGTGCGTGGGGTGTCGGTGAGCGACTCGCGCTTCGTGCTCATCGTCAATCCGTCCGCTGGAGCTGGGCGCGCGCGGCTGCGGCTGAGCGCGCTGGAGCACGAGCTGCGGAGGCGCGGCGCGGACTTCGAGACGGCGCTGACGCAGCGCTCTGGTCACGCGACGGAGCTCGCGCGCGCTGCGCTCGAGCGCGGCTTTGGCGGTGTCGCGGTCGTCGGCGGCGACGGCACGTTCAACGAGGCGGTGAACGGCTTCTTCACGCCAGACGGTGCGCGTATCGGCGATGGCGCGTGGCTCGCGCCGCTGCCTGCGGGAACCGGCGGCGACTTTCGCCGCACGGCGCGGCTGCGTGAGAACGTGCGCGGGATGGTCGAGACGTTGCTGCACGGGCGACCGACGCCGATCGACTGCGGCTGGCTCTCGTTCGTCAGCGACGAGGGTGCACCGCGACAGCGCGCGTTCTTGAACATCGCGAGCTTCGGCATGGGCGGCGTCGTCGATCGCATCGTCAACAGCGCACCGAAGTGGCTCGGCGGCCGCGCGTCGTTCTTTCTCGGCAGCCTGCGCGGGATGAGTCGCTACGAAAACCGCCGCGTGCGCCTCGTGCTCGACGACGGTCCGTCGCGCGTGACGCAGGTGGTGAACTACGCGGTCGCCAACGGGCGCTTCTTCGGCGGCGGTATGGAGGTCGCGCCACAGGCATCGCTCGACGATGGCTGGTTCGACGTCATCGGCTTCGAGCACATGTCGAAGCTGCAGACGGCTGCGCTGTCGAGCAAGATCTACCAAGGCGCGCACCTCGACTCGCCGGGCGTGACGTTCGCCCGCGCGCGCAAGGTCGTCGCCGAGCCGCTCGACAGCGACGGGCGCCACACGCTGCTCGACATCGACGGCGAGGCTCCGGGACGGCTGCCCGCGACGTTCGAGCTGCGCGCGGGCGCGCTGCTGCTGCGCGCATGATGGCGTCCTCGTGAACGCGCTGCGGGCGCTCGTCGCCGCGCTCCGGCCGATCGTCTTCGCGTCGTGCGCCGGCGTGTTCTACGCGCTCGCCGGCCCGCCCTACGAGCACGGCGTGCTCGCGTTCTGCGCGGGGCCGCTGCTGCTCGCCGCGATCGAGGAGGCGCGCACACCTTGGCGCGCTGCGTCCGTCGCCGCAGTCGCCGGCTTCAGCTGCAACGTCATCGTGCTCGGCTGGGTCGTCGATCTGCTGCAGACGTTCGCGTACATGCCGCTCATCGCCGCGCTGCCGATCGCGATGTTGCTGTGGATCGCGCAGTCGCTGCCGTTCTTCACCGCGGGCGCTCTCACCAAGACCCTCTCCGCGCGCGCCAACGACGCGTCTGCGAGCGCGTCGCCCGCCGCGTGGATCGTGCTGCCGTTCGCGCTGTCGGCGTGCACCGTGCTCGTACCGGCGCTGTTCCCGTGGAACGTCGGCGCAGCCACGCTACCGCTGCTCGCTTACGCGCAGCACGCCGAGCTCGGCGGGGTCGCGCTGGTCGACGTCACGCTGATGCTCGCCGGTGGCGGGTTGCTCGCGGCGGCGCGCTCACGATCGCTACGTGAAGCGCGCGTGCCGCTCGTCGCCGGCCTCGCCGCGCTGTTCGTGCCGTTCGTCTACGGGCACGTTCGCATCGGCCAAGTGGAGAGCGCCCGCCGCGCCGCGCCGATGGTGCGCGTCGGTGTGGTGCAGCCGAACATCGGCATCTTCGAGAAACACGACCCGAGCCAGCATCACGGCCACCTGCTGCTGCTGCGGCGGATGACGCACGAGCTCGAAGAAGGCGGCGCAGAGCTCGTCGTGTGGCCGGAGACGGCCTATCCCTTCTTCGTGCATCGCGATCGCGCGGACGAACCTGCGGGCTTTCTGCGCGCGCGCGGTGAGAACGTGAAGGGCCCGCTGCTCATCGGCGCGATCACCACGCAGCGCGAGCTGCGCTTCAACTCCGCGATCGGCGTCGAGGCCGACGGCCGCATCTCGGGCATCGCCGACAAAGTCGAGCTGCTCGCGTTCGGCGAGTATGTGCCGTTCTGGGATCTGCTGCCGTTGCTGCGCGAGTACTTTCCGCACCGCGGAATCACGCCGGGCGCCGCGCCACGGATGCTCACCATCGACGGGCACCGCATCGCCGTCCTCAACTGCTACGAGGACGTGCTGCCGAACTACGCGCGTCAGCTCGCCGCGTTCGAGCCGGCGCCGGAGTTCTTCGTCAACGTGACCAACGACGCGTGGTTCGGCGACACCGCCGAGCCGCTGTTGCACAACCACGTCGCGCGGGTTCGCGCGATCGAGACGCGGCGCGATCTCCTACGCGCAGTGAACACCGGCGTCAGCGCGCACATCTCGGCGAGCGGCGCGGAGCTGGTGCATACGCAGACGTTCATCCAGACCTCGTTCATCGCGGCGGTGCAAACGCTCGAGGGGACGACGCCGTACGCGCGCTTCGGCGATCTGACGACGCCGTTCTGCCTCGCGCTGCTCCTCGCGTGGGCGCTGCGTGTGCGCCTCGCGCGTCGCGCCGCGCTGCGCGCAGAGAAGCTCGCGGCGCTCGGCACGTGGCTCGAGACCAGCGGGCTCGAGGAGCTGGAGAACGAGGAGGACGCTGCACTCGAGGAAGAGAAGGACGCCGCGAACGAGAGCGGCGAGGCGCTCGAGCGCATCAGCGAGTCCGACCCGCGTGACGGTCAGTGATTGGCCCGACCAACCGCGCAGGAGGCGTCAGACGCTCTTCTGTGGTCGCGCGGGCTGGACGGCGTAGAGCCGCCCGATCTCGCTCGCATCGGCGAACGTATCGGCGCCGATGCGCGCGAAGAAGATCGACGCGGCCTGCAGCGACGCGAGCACGAGGCCCTCTGCGCCAGTGCGGCGAACCGCCCACACCGCGCGGTCCTGCGCCGCATCGAGCGTCGGCTCGGTGAGGTCCGCGGGCGCCGCGACGCGCGCGATCTCGAGCGCCTTCGACAGCGCTTGATGCGCGAGCGCGAGCACCGCGATGCGCTCGTCGAAATCTCCGCCGTCCATGTCGCGCCAGCGCGGCTTCTTCTGGCTCATCTGCCCGAGCACCGCGCGGAACGCGTTCACTGCGTAGACGGCCGCGAGACGGCGGCGCTCTTCGTGGAGGTCCGCCAAGATGGCGAACGGATCGGCGCGGCCGGTGGTGTCCGCGTGCCGCGCGATGATGCCGTTGACGAGGCTGAGGTGCGCCTCTGCGGAGAGGACCTCATCCCAGGCGAAGATCGCGCGAATGTCCTTCGTCGCCGTGCGGTATCGCTCGAACGCGGCGGCGAAGTCCTGATCGGCGGCGATGCGCTCGACGACGATCGCGCCCCACGCACCGGTGATGCGATCGACCAGCTCGTCGTCGCGGTTCGAGCGGCCGCTCGAGCGCGCCACGACCGCGCTGCGTGCGCGTGCGTCGCGCCCACCCGCGCTGTCCGCTGTGCCGTCAGCGGCATGGTCGGTCGCGCTCGCAGCGGCGACGCGACGCGGCGAGTTCAGCTTCGTCGCGCTCTTGCTCTTCGATGTGGGCGCGCGCTTGCTCTTCGATGCGGGCGCGCTCGCCTTGGTCGAGGCGGTGCTGCCACGTGCGCCCTTGCCGCGCGCGACACCTTCGCTCGGCTCGACGCGCCCTGCCCCGCGCTTCGTTTCCGATTCCGTCGATCGCATTGGGTCCGAGAATGCCGGATCGCTCGGAGGTACGCCAGCGGAACGAAGGAGCCTGCGCTCAGTCAGCGCGAAGCGCTCAAGAGGTGTTCAGAAATAGGCTCAGAGCGAGCGCCGGCCCGGGGGCCCCCGACGGCCTTGCGGCCGCCGCCCCAGGCACCCCGCGGAGCGAGGCGAGGGCGTACGCCCTGGTACGTGACCGAGCCGCGTGAGGACGTAAGCCGCTCTGAGACATTTCTGGACGCCTCTTCAGCGTCGGCGCAGTCCGAGCAGCGTCAGCGGCTCATCGGAGCGCGTGAACGCGAGCTGCGAGCCCATCTCGACGATGTGCGCAGCGTGTGGCCCATCGAGATAGAGCCGACCGGAGCGCACCTTGTTGATCATGCTGAGCGACTCGCCCGGCGCGATCAGCCCACGCACGAAGCGATAGCGCGAGCCATCGGGCGTATACGGCTCGCGCACCACGTATTGGAGGCGCTGCGAGCTCACCGGGAGCACGCGTCCACCCGCCGAGCGCTGCGCCGCCGTCGAGCCCGCGGCAGGGCCGATCCACACGCCGCTCGACTTCTGCTCTTCCTCGACGCCATCGACGGTGAGCAAATAGCGCGAGGTCGCGGCGGGACACTCGTGACAGAAGAGCGCGTCGTTCAGCACGCGATTCGCGACTTGCTTGCCATCGACGTCGACGCGCATGCGTGCGAGACGCGACGCGCGCACGCGGCCCGCGACGGCATCGGCGAGCACGTCGCCGATGTTCTCCTTGGTGCCCGCGCAGAAGAAGCCGACGCTGTCGCGCGGCGCGGTGTTGATCGCGATCACCGGCACGTCGGCGCCGACTGCGTGCGACGCCCAGAGCAGCGTGCCGTCGCCGCCGAGCGTGACCACGAGGTCGAACTCATGCGCCGCGCCGACGTCCGCGCGATAGCGAAACACGGCGCGCGTGCCGAGCGCGCGCAGCAGCTCCTTTGCCGCCGCGATCGTGCCGATGTGATCCTCGTGCGCGGCGCGCATCCGATCGACGGCGACGTGCTTTCTGCGCAGCAGCGAGACCACGCGCGGTGAGCGGCGCTCGCGCACGTAGAGCTGAAACGCCGACTTCTTGTAGATGACGAGGATGTGCGGCGCTGACTTCGTACGCTTCACGATGGCGCGCCCTGCTGTGCGAGACGTCGCAGCGCGATCTCCGTCTTGACGTCGGCGACGAGACCCGCATCGACGGCGGCGAGCGCCGCCGAGAGACGCAGAAAACACACGGCAGCATCCGCCTCGACCGGCGAGCCATCTTCGGTCGGCGTGCCCGCGCTCTGCGGGTCTACGCGGGCGAAGAGGAAGTGAACCTTCTCGGCGATCACGCCGGGACTCAGCACGACCGGGTGGCCGAGCGTTCGAAATGCGCCCGCGTCGACCGCGATGCCCGTCTCCTCGAGCGTCTCGCGCGCCGCGCACTCGCGCAGGCCTTGCTCGCCGTGTTCGTCGGGCTCGACCAGCCCGGCGGGCACCTCCCACGCGACCGGCGCGGGCTCCGCTTCGGCGAGCGGCAGCGCGTAGCCGGGGCGGAACGCAAGCGGCGGTCGCAGCGCGCTGCGCAAGCAGACACGCAGCTCGTCGTCTGGCGCGCCGTGGGCGACGAGCACGATCGCGACCGCGTCCATCGCATCACGCTCGACGAGATCGTAGCGATACGCGCGGCTCACCGAGCCATCGGGTCGGCGGTTCTGCAGCGTGAAGCGGCGCATCCGCAAGAAGCCCTCGTCCGCGCGCAGCTCGGCAGAGTGATCGGCGAGCAGCTCGACGCGAATGTCGGGCAGCGTCGGCAGCTTGTCGTCGGTCATGTGCTCAGTCTTCCCCTGCGCGTGGCGCGTCGTTCGTCGGCTCCGCGGGCGGCGACCAGACGAGCCCGAGGCCCGGCGCGAAATACGTCGCCAGCGTGTGTTGGGAATCCGCGAGCTCCGCGCGCTGCAGCAGCACGTCGAGGCCGAGCGTGACGCTCGCACCGGCGCCGATCGCGAACGTCAGCCAACCGCCCGCCGAGCCAAAGAAATCGGCCTCGAGCCCAACATCGGTCGCGCCAGCCCAGAGGCCGGCGCGGAGCCGCAGGTCGAGCCCCACGCCCGCGCCGAGCGGCAGGAGCGCGCTGATCGAGGCGGCGAGCGGCATGTAGACGCGCGACCGCGATCCATCCGGG
>Ga0105045_10005746_pt1 | contig 10931 bp, 9 predicted proteins | sample MAT02_FD_78089 | JGI IMG/M metagenome (GOLD analysis project Ga0105045, IMG submission 78089) | Freshwater microbial communities from Lake Fryxell liftoff mats and glacier meltwater in Antarctica - MAT-02 (megahit assembly) | ecosystem: Environmental > Aquatic > Freshwater > Ice > Liftoff... | reverse complement strand
GCACTTGCGGTGCTCGCGCTGTGCTGGGGCGAACGTCGGCCAGCGCTCGCCGGGGTCGCCCTCGCTCTTGCCCTCTCGACCAAGCTGCTGCTCGCCGTGCTGGTGCCGCCCCTGATCCTGGCGGTGTTCCTGGCCGGCGGGTGGTCAGGGGTGCGGCGTTGGTGGACCATGCCCGCCACCCTCGTGGTGACCTGCCTGCCGTTCTTCGTGGCGTCGCCCAGCGCGTTCGTGAACGACACGGTGATGTTCAACCTCGGGCGGACCGAGCCGCTGTTTCCCACCTCAGGCATCGGCCTTCCTGCAGCTCACCCCGAAGTCTTCTCGGGAGCGGTGCTCGCCACGGTGACCCTCATCGGGTTCGCCCTCGCCGTCGCGTTCCCGATCTGGGCGGTGCGACGGTGGCCGTCCGTCTGGACCGCTGGCGCAGCCGCCGGCGTCGCCCTGCTGTGCGTGCTGGTACCTGCCCGTACCTTCCAGGTGAACTACCTCGTCCTGGTGGCCGCGCTCCTGCCGCTGGCCTGGTTGGCCTCGGCGGCGTCCCCGGCTCCTGCGCTCGAGGTCGGCGCGCAACGGGCCGCTGATCCGGCAACCTAGGGGTCGTGGTCCAACGTCCGCCTGCCGGCACCAGCCCCGATGCGCCTGGCTCCTACCAGTTCAAAGACGTCCACGGCCGGGTGATCTACGTCGGCAAGGCCAAGAGCCTGCGCTCGCGCTTGTCCAACTACTTCCAGACCAACTTGCCGGTTCGCACCGCCCAGATGGTGGCTACGGCTGAGACCGTGGAGTGGATCCAGGTTCGCAACGACGTCGAAGCGCTGCTGCTCGAGAACACGCTCATCAAGCAACACAAGCCTCGCTTCAACATTCGCCTGGTCGACGACAAGAGCTACCCATTTCTCGCCGTCACGATCAGCGACGAATGGCCTCGCCCCATGGTCATGCGGGGCGCTCGGCGCAAGGGCGTGCGCTACTTCGGCCCCTACGGCCAGGCGTATGCCATCCGCGAGACGCTGGACCTGTTGCTCCGGACCTTCCCGGTGCGGACGTGCTCCGACAACAAGTTCGCCCACCACGAGCGGCTCGGGCGGCCCTGCCTGCTCTTCCACATCGAGAAGTGCTCGGGGCCCTGTGTTGGCGAGGTGACCAAAGAGCAATATCAGGGGTACGTCGACGACCTGCTGCAGTTCCTCGAAGGCGACACCGATGAGGTGGTCGTCCGGTTGCAGACGGGGATGCGCGAGGCGGCCGATGAACTCGAGTTCGAGCGGGCAGCCCGGCTGCGCGACCGGCTGGCGGCCGTCAACAAAGTGATCGAGCGTCAGCAGATGGTGGCGGACGGCAACGAGGATCTCGACGTGATCGGCGTGGCCGACGACGAGTTGGAAGCGGCGGTGCAGGTCTTTCACGTCCGCCGGGGCCGGGTGGTTGGTCGCAAGGGCTTCGTGATGGACAAGGTCGAGGACCTCACGCCCAACGAGCTCACCGGGCGGATCCTCGAAGGCCTCTACGACCCGCCGCCGCCCATCGGCATGCCCAAGCAGGTGCTGGTGCCGTGGGACCCCGATGATCTCGACCTCTACCAGACGTGGTTGTCGGACCTTCGGGGCTCTGCCGTGACGGTGCGGGTGCCCCAGCGGGGTGAGAAGCGGACGTTGCAGGAGACGGTGGCCAGCAATGCCAAGGAGGAACTGGTCCGCCATCGGCTCAAGCGCGCCACCGACCACAACAGCAGGGCCAAGGCGCTCAACGAGCTTCAGGAAGCCTTGGGCCTTCCCGAGCCGCCGCTTCGGATCGAGTGCTACGACATGAGCCACCTCCAGGGCACCGACTACGTGGGCTCGATGGTGGTGATGGAAGACGGGCTCCCCAAGAAGTCCGAGTACCGCCGGTTCAAGATCAAGAGCGGCCAGGGCAACGACGACTTCTTGGCCATGGAAGAGGTCCTCACCCGTCGCCTCACCGCCTACCTGGCCGAGCGCAAGCTGCCAGTGAGCGAGCGGGGTCGGTTCCAGTACCCGCCCCAGTTGCTGCTGGTCGATGGGGGCAAGGGCCAGCTCGGTGTGGCCATCAAGGTGCTCACCGAGTTGGGTCTCGACGAGGAGATCCCGGTTGCCTCGCTCGCCAAGCGTTTCGAGGAGGTCTACGTGCCAGGGATGTCGGACCCGATCCGCGTGCCTCGCCAGTCAGAGGCGCTCTACATGCTGCAGCGTCTGCGCGACGAGTCCCACCGGTTCGCCATCTCGTTCCACCGCGAGCTGCGCGCCAAGCGCATGACCACCTCTGCGTTGGATGGCATCGCCGGCTTGGGCGAGACCCGCAAGAAGCGTCTCACCAAGGAGCTCGGCGGCGTCAAGGCCGTCAAGGCCGCGTCCCTGGCGGACCTCAAGGCCCTGTCGTGGCTGCCCGACACGGTCGCCGAAGCGGTGCACGCCAAGCTCCACGACCCGGCCTAGCCCGTTCTGCCGCGCGGGGGTGGCGTGGGTGTCACCTGGGCGCGGCAGAACCGATCAGGGTGGGGTGAGGGCGGCGATCTCGGCGGCCACGGGGCAGGCGGGGTGGTGGGCACCGGGGAGCCAGCCGGTGGACATCAAGAACTCGCCGGTGATCTCGCCGCCGGTGAAGCGAAAGGTCTGCCTGAACAAGCGCACCCAATCGGCCTTGTCGAGCGGGTGGTGGGCGCTGAGCCACTGGTGGAACCCGCCGTGCGACGCTCGCATCGCAGAGATCACCGCCGCGTTCGAGATGGCGGCGTCGACCTTGAGGCGGTTGCGGATGATGCCGGCGTCGGCCAGCAGGCGGGCCCGGTCTGGCTCGACGTAGGCGGCGACGGCATCGACATCGAAGCCCGAGTAGGCGGCTCGGAACCCATCGCGCTTCTTCAAGATGGTGAGCCACGAGAGACCGGCCTGGTTGATCTCCAGCACCAGTCGCTCGAACAGCAGTGCCTCATCGTGGACGGGGAAGCCGTACTCCTCATCGTGGTACGGCCCATGCCACTCGTGACCGGGCGCGAGGGCGCAGTAGGAGTCGGCCGGAACCACATCGTCGCCCATGATTGCGACGGTAGCGGGAGGGGTACTCAAGGGGCGGGGCAGCGCCGCGTACCGTTGGGTAGTGGCCGACGACATCGATCTGTGGGAAGCACACTCGTCGTGGTGGCAGGACGGGTTCACCGACGGCGTGGACCCGGAGTACACCGAGCAGATCCTGCCGATCGCCGCCAACCTGCTCAGCGGCTATGAGCGCATCCTCGATGTAGGGACCGGTGAAGGCCAGGTCGCGCGGTTGGCGGTCGACGGTGGCGCATCGCTTGTTGCCGGCGTGGACCCCACTGCAAACCAGGTGGTCGAAGCCGTCAAGCGCGGCGGGGGACCGGTGTATGCCCGCTCGGGAGCCGACCGGCTGCCCTTTGTCGACGAGGCGTTCGACGCAGTGGTGGCGTGTTTGGTGTTCGAGCACATCGAAGCGGTCGACGAGGCCATCGATGAGGTCGCCCGCGTCCTGCGCCCCGGAGGCCGCTTCGCTTTCTTCTTGAACCACCCGCTCCTGCAGACGCCGAACAGCGGCTGGATCGACGACCACATGGTCGACCCGCCCGAGCAGTACTGGCGGATCGGCCCCTACCTCGTCGAGGACAACTCCATCGAAGAGGTGGAGAAGGACGTCTTCATCCCCTTCATCCACCGGCCGATGAGTCGCTACGTGAATGCGATGGCAGAATCTGGTCTGGTGCTTCGGCGCATGCTCGAGCCGGCCCCGCCGCCGGGGTTCTTGGCCCGGGCGACCGAGTACCAGGAGGCGGCATCGATCCCTCGCTTGCTGGTGCTGGTGGCGGAGAAGGACCGATGAACGACCGGCCGGCGTCGGTGGCTGAGCCTCCCATCGCCGACACCCCGATGTACCTGTCACACCATTGGCCCGACGGGTACGACCGCTGCGCGGTGATCGGCGGGCTCCACATCTGTCGCCGCTGCCTCGTCCTCTACCCCGTTGCCCTCGTTGCGGGCATCACCATCAGCATCGGATCGTGGTGGCCGTCGGGGATCGATGCCTGGGTGCTTTGGCTGTTCCCGTTGCCCGGGGTGATCGAGTTCGCACTCGACAACCTCGGTCGGATTTCCTATTCGCCTCGGCGCCAGATGGTCCTGTCCGCAGCGGGCGCCGTCGCTGCGGGTGTGGGCTACACCCGCTACCTCGACGACACGTTCGACTCGCTCGTGTGGTCGGTCGTGGGCGTCTACACCGCGATCTGCGTGGCTTCGGTCGTTGTGGGTGCACTGCGGCGGAGGAACCCAACGTGACCAGTGTCGGCTTCTTGGCTCGCGAACGGGTTCGCCGGACGGTGCGCGATCACGACATCGCCATCTCCGACGGCGAGTTGCTCCTGCTCATGGCCTGCAACCTGGTGACCACCGTCGGGCTCGCCGGCGACATCGCCCGGCACCTGCAGAACCCGGCCGACCTGCAAGACGACTTCTTGTCGGGCTGGCACCTCGTGCTCTACGGCGGCGTGACCGCGGTGGCGCTGTGGCTCGGCGTCGGCGCCCTGCGCCACGGGCCGGAGTTCGTCTTGGCGGCGGGGACCACGACCATCGGCTTCGCGCTGCTGGCCGTCGGTGGTGTTGCCGATGTCGCATGGCATGGCCAGTTCGGCACGGAGGCAAGCGTCGAAGCGCTGGTGAGCCCACCGCATCTGCTGGTGTTCGCGGGGCTGGCCTTCCTGCTCACGTCGCCGATCGTGGTGATCTGGAAGCGCCCGGCGCGCCGGCTCGGGCTGGTCCCTTCGGTGATCGTGCTGTCGTCGGTGGTCACTGCGGTACTGGTGATCTCGCTCTTCACCGGGTTCCTGTCGCCACTGGCGAGTGGCATGTCACTCTCGGCGGGCTACGTCGAGCCCGTCGTGGGCGAGTCCGCCGTCGACTACGACCAGGTCCGAGGGTTGGGCATCGCCGTTTGGACGGTTGCGGTGCTGGTGGCGGCCTTCACCTTGGTACTCGTGCGCTTCCGGCCGATGCCTGGGCTCGTCGGGGTCGCCATCTTCTTGTGCGGGGCTCCGGCGCTCGCCGTGACCGAACCGGAAACGATTCGGCCGGTCGTCATCGGGTACGCCATGGCTGGTCTGGTGGCCGAGGCGCTGATCGGGCTCCTTGCGCGCCCCACGCTCGGCCGCACGGGAGCGGCCCTCACCGGGGCGGGGATCGGTTCGATGCTCTGGGCGGCAACCTTCGCGCTGCTGGCGGCAGAGGGGCGCTTGCTCTGGAGCGAGGCGATGTGGGGCGGCACCATCATGTTGGCGGGCATCGTCGGGGCGTCGGTCGCTGCGCTCGTCGCTCTGCCTGCGCCCACCGGCGATTCGGTGATCGACAGTCCCCTCGGTCCCCGACCGGCCTGAGCCAAGGCAACGACGGGCCGGTCCCGAGCGAGGTGGCGGCGCGGCCGTAGACTTTTGTCATGACGGACTTCGTGGTGATCACCGGGCTGTCCGGTGCGGGCCGATCCACGGCGGCCGATGTCCTCGAGGACCAGGGCTGGTTCGTCATCGACAACATGCCGGTGGCCTTGATGCCCAAGGTCGCGGAGTTGGCGTTGCAACCGGCGTCTTCCGCCGATCGGGTGGCGTTCGTGGCCGGGTGGAACATCGATCCCAACGAACTCACGCCGATGCTCGACGACCTTCGGTCGTCGGGGTCGGAGGTCCGCACGATCTTTCTTGATGCCAGCACCGACGTCTTGATCCGTCGCTACGAGAGCACTCGGCGTCGGCACCCCGCATCCACCGGTGCGCTGCTCGGCGGCGCCATCGAACAGGAACGCAAGCTGCTCGAACCGCTGCGAGCGGCGGCCGACGTGGTCGTCGATACCAGCGACCTCAACGTCCACCAGTTGCGCGATCGGGTGCTCGAGTTGTTCGGCGACGACGATCGCTCGCCGGGAATGCAGGTCACGGTCACCTCGTTCGGGTTCAAGCACGGGTTGCCGAGCGATGTCGACATGGTCCTCGACTGCCGCTTCTTGCCCAACCCCCACTGGGTCGACGAGCTTCGGCCCCAGACAGGCGTTGACGACCCAGTGCGCGACTACGTGCTGGGATCCGCGCTGGCCCAACAGTTCCTCGAGCGCCTCGATGGGCTGCTCGACGTGCTGCTCCCGGCGTACGGCGACGAGGGCAAGGCCTACCTCACCTTGGCGTTCGGTTGTACCGGTGGTCGGCATCGATCGGTGGCCATCTCCGAAGAGGTGGCACGGCGGTTGCGAGACCGGGGCTTGGCGCCCGGGGTCATGCACCGCGACATCGCCAAGGGCGGATGACCACCATGGCAGCCCCCGACCCTCGGCGCACCGGCGACGGGCGATCGGGGCGGCAGAGATCATCGAGCGACCAGTGGCCAACGACGCCGGTACGGCCCACTGCCCGAGTTGCTGGGTGACGCATCGGCGGACCTGGCGTTGGGCCGCCCCTGAGCGGGTCGGGTAGGTTCCGAGCAGCAGAGGGGCGCAGGTGTTCGGGTCGCTCGACCCGCCGCGCCGGACCACCAGAGAGGTTGCACCACCTATGACCATCCGTGTTGGCATCAACGGGTTCGGCCGCATCGGCCGGAACTTCTTCCGGGCCGTGAAGCAGCAGGGCGCAGACATCGACTTCGTCGCCGCCAACGACCTGGGATCGGTGGCCACCATGGCCCACCTCCTGAAGAACGACTCCGTCATGGGTCGCTTCGATGGCGACGTGACGATGTCCGACGACGGCATCGTCGTCGACGGCGACACCATCAAGATCCTCGCAGAGCGCGACCCGGCGAAGCTGCCGTGGGCGGACCTCGGCGTCGACGTGGTCATCGAGTCCACCGGCTTCTTCACCTCGAAGGAAACGGCCAGCGCTCACGTCGAGGCGGGTGCCCCCCGGGTGATCATCTCCGCCCCGGCCACCAACGCCGATGCCACCTTCGTGGTGGGCGTCAACGACGACACGTTCGACCCGGAGCACCACATCGTGGTGTCCAACGCCTCGTGCACCACGAACTGCTTCGTGCCCATGATCAAGGTCCTCGACGATGCCTTCGGCGTCGAGAAGGGGCTCATGAACACCATCCACGCCTACACGGGCGATCAGCAACTGGTCGACGGTCCCCACTCGGACCTACGTCGGGCCCGTGCTGCAGCCGTGAACATCGTCCCCACCTCCACCGGGGCCGCCCGGGCCACCGGGCTGGTGCTCCAAGCCATGCAGGGCAAGCTCGATGGCACCTCGTTGCGGGTTCCGATCCCGGTCGGCTCCATCACCGACTTCACCGGTCTACTGAAGACCGATGTCACCGTCGACGAGGTCAATGCTGCGTTCGCCGCGGCGTCGGCCGACGGGCGCCTCAAGGGCATCCTCAAGTACTCCGACGAGCCGCTCGTGTCGTCCGACATCGTGGGCACGCCCTACTCGGTCACCTTCGATTCTGGCCTCACCATGGCCATGGGGAACCTGGTGAAGATCCTCGGCTGGTACGACAACGAGTGGGGCTATTCCAACCGCCTCGTCGACCTGGCCAAGATCGTCGGCGCAGCCAACAAGTAGTCGATCCAGGGAGCGGCTGGGCATGATCAACGGGGTTCCTCAACTGGAAGATCTCGGCGACGTCGCCGGGAAGCGGGTCTTGGTCCGGTGCGACTTCAACGTGCCGATCCGAGATGGTCAGATCACCGACGACCTGCGCATCCGCGCCGCAGTGCCCACCCTTGAGTGGTTGCAGCAGCACGGGGCCACGGTCACCACGTGCAGCCACCTCGGTCGCCCCAAGGGCGCGCCCGATCCTGCGTTCTCGATGGACCCGGTGCGTGCTCGCCTCGCTGAGCTGGCACCGGGTGTTGCGTTGCTCGAGAACCTGCGCTTCAACCCCGGTGAGACCACCAACGATGCTGCCTTCGTGGCCGAATTGGTGGCTGGCCAAGACGCGTACGTCAACGACGCGTTCGGCGCTTCGCACCGTTCACACGCGTCGATCGTTGGCCCTCCGCTCAGCCTGCCGTCTGCTGCTGGGCGGCTCCTCGAGAAGGAGGTCGAGGTGCTGCTCGGCCTTCGCAACGACCCCCGCCGGCCCTTCATCGCCATCTTGGGCGGCTCCAAGGTTTCCGACAAGCTCGGCGTCATCGACGCCCTGCTCGAGGTGGCCGACGGGCTGGTGATCGGCGGCGGCATGTGCTTCACCTTCCTGGCGGCGCTCGGCCACCAGGTGGGGTCGTCGTTGCTCGAAGCGGACCAGATCGACACATGCAAGAAGCTGCTTCACAGTGACGCGGTGATCCACCTTCCCTCCGACATCGTGGCGCTGGGCCCGGGCGGCAAGATCGGCGACCCGTCGGCCGGGGGCGAGGTGCGCCAGTTCGGCCGCAACCTGCCCGATGGCTGGATGGGCCTCGATATCGGCCCCGGCACGGCGGCGGAGTTCTCCGATGTCATCGCCGAAGCGCGCCAGGTGCTCTGGAACGGCCCGATGGGCGTGTTCGAGGACCCGCGCTTCGAGGCCGGCACCCGGACCGTGGCCGAGGCCGTGGCGGACTGCCGTGGGTTCACGGTCATCGGTGGTGGCGATTCTGCGGCTGCGGCTGCGCAGTTCGGGCTGGCCGACCAAATCGATCACGTGTCCACGGGGGGTGGCGCCTCGCTCGAACTCATCGAACAGGGCGATCTTCCCGGTCTCGCTGCGCTCCGAGGCGCCCCGAACGCTTCCTGAACCCCCGCCTTCGGGTCGATTGCGTGCCACTGAGGCACGAAATCGACCCACAATCGAACGACGCAACCGACCAGGAGTCCACCATGGCCAAGCCCACTCGCACGCCGCTCATCTCGGGCAACTGGAAGATGCACCACAACCACTTCGAGGCCATCCAGACGGTCCAGAAGCTGGCGTACCTGCTGCACAGAGACGACTACGCCGAAGTCGACGTGTCGGTGCACCCTCCGTTCACCGACCTCCGCTCGGTCCAAACGGTGCTCGAGGCCGACGACGTCCCCATCGCGGTGGGCGCACAGCACTGCTACATCGAGGAGAAAGGCGCGTTCACCGGCGAGGTATCACCCGCCATGCTGGCCAAGCTCAACGTGGAGTACGTGATCGCCGGGCATTCCGAGCGTCGCGAGATCTTCGGCGAGACCGATGATCTGGTGAACAAGAAGGTGTTGGCCATCTTGCAGTGGGCCATGACCCCGATCCTGTGCTGCGGTGAGACGCTCGAGGAGCGCGAGGCGGGCGGAACCGACGAGAAGGTCGCCGGTCAGGTGCGTGCCGGCCTGGCCGGTGTGACGCCCGAACAGGTCGCTGGGCTGGTGATTGCCTACGAGCCGATCTGGGCCATTGGTACCGGCAAGACCGCCACGGCGGACGATGCGCAGGCCACCTGCAAGGTGGTGCGTTCCGTGGTCGAAGAGGTGGCCGGAGCGGAGGCTGCAGCAGCGGTGCGCATCCAGTACGGCGGATCGGTGAAACCATCCAACGCCGCCGAGCTCATGGCCCAGCCCGACATCGATGGTGCGCTGGTGGGCGGGGCGTCGCTTGTGGCCGAAGACTTCGCGGCCATCGTGCAGTTCCGGCAGCACGCCTGATGGCACCAGGCCTGGTGGCACCACGATCGACTCCCCGGAGCCTGGTGGCCGCTACCTTGGCGCTGGTCCTCGTGATCAGCGGGTGCAGCGACACCAAGGACCGCCCCTCGGTAGCTGGCAAGGACGACACCGCGAGCGAGTGTGGGGAGCTGCAGTTCGATGCCGAGGCGCCCTCTGGTGGCACCTTCGTGGACTACGCATCGTTGAGCGATGCTGGCACCACTATCGGCTTCGATCCCGGTGTCGTGCAGACGTTGGCCGAGGCCCAGATCACCACAGCGATCTTCGATGGTCTGACGGAGTTCGACTACACCAAGAAGTGCGACCCGGTACTCAAGGGCGAAGTTGCCGAGAGCTGGGAAGTGAACGATGACGCCACCGAGTTCACCTTCGAGATCGGTGAGGGCGAGGTGTTCTCGAACGGCCTTCCGGTCCTCCCGTCCAACTTCAAGCTGGCCTGGGAGCGGGCGGGTTCTGTCGAATTGGCTTCCCCGACGAACTACCTCATCGGTCTCATCGAGGGCAGCGACGAGCTGTTCGATGGCACGGCGTCTGACCTGTCGGGAGTGATCGCCGACGATGAGGCCGGGACGCTCTCCGTCACCCTCTCCTCGCCCAACGCTGAGTTTCCGGCGATCGTGACCCATCCCATCTTTTCGCCGGTCGACACCGCCGACCTGCAGGCCATCGGCCTCACGACTGGTTGGGGCACCGCCGGAATGAGCATCGGCAACGGGCCGTTCATGCTGAAGTCCGCCGATGAGGAGCAGGTTGTGCTCGTCCCGAGTCCGACCTGGTCAGGCAACGTCTACGGCGATACCGAAGTCAAGGTCGACGAGCTTGTCTTCATGCAGTCGACAGACGCTCAGTCCGCCTATCAATCGTTCGTGGATGGCGAGGGCAGTTCTGCACCGGTTCCGCCGGGCAAGGTGGCCGAGGCCAAGGGCTCCAGTGCGAGCAACTCGCTCGATGCGCCGAACCTGGGCACAGCGTTCTTCAGCTTCGGGTACGAGGATCCGCAGGTTGGTGGCCCCGACAACGTCAAGCTTCGCCAGGCGATCTCGTTGTCGATCGATCGGCAGGAGATCAGCGACGATGTCTTCGAGGCCAGTCGACCCGTGGCAACCGGTTTGGCGCCGCCCGGAACCCCGGGATACCGGGCGGGCCTCTGCGAGTTCTGCGAACACGACCCCGAACGCGCCCGGGAGCTGTTCGACGAATGGGTCGACGATGGCGGTGAGCTCACCGAGCCGATCCGCATCGAGTTCGATGCGGGAACCAGCAACGAGGCGGTGGCCCAGATCGTGCAGTCGAACGTGCAAGACGCGCTCGACATCGAGCT
>Ga0105045_10005745_pt1 | contig 10932 bp, 9 predicted proteins | sample MAT02_FD_78089 | JGI IMG/M metagenome (GOLD analysis project Ga0105045, IMG submission 78089) | Freshwater microbial communities from Lake Fryxell liftoff mats and glacier meltwater in Antarctica - MAT-02 (megahit assembly) | ecosystem: Environmental > Aquatic > Freshwater > Ice > Liftoff... | reverse complement strand
GGTTTCATCGGATCGAACTTTGTCCATCATTGGTGTGAAACCTATCCGGGCGATCGCGTCATTGTGTTAGATGCCCTCACCTATGCCGGTAACCGCAGCACCCTAGCTGGGTTGGAAGCTACGGCCAATCTTCGCTTTGTGCAGGGAGACATTTGCGATCGCCCCCTGATTGATGCGCTTTTGCAAGAAGAAGCGATTGATATGGTGGCTCATTTTGCGGCAGAATCCCATGTAGATCGCTCGATTTTAGGCCCCGGAGCTTTTGTGCAAACGAATATGGTGGGTACGTTCACCCTATTAGAGGCGTTTCGGCACTATTGGATGGCGCAAAATCGCCCAGAGCATTTGCGCTTCTTGCATGTTTCTACTGATGAAGTCTACGGTAGCCTCGGCCCCAACGACCCGCCGTTTACCGAAACCACTCCCTACACCCCCAATAGTCCTTACTCCGCTTCTAAGGCTGGTAGCGACCATCTCGCCCGCGCCTACTTTCATACCTACGGGATGCCGACGCTGATCAGCAACTGTTCCAATAACTACGGCCCCTTCCACTTCCCCGAAAAATTGATTCCGTTGATGTGTATCAATATTTTGCTGGGCAAGCCCTTGCCCGTGTATGGGGATGGACAAAATGTGCGGGATTGGCTCTATGTTCGCGACCATTGCCGCGCGTTAGATCGGGTGATCCAATCGGCTACCCCCGGAGAAACCTACAACATTGGTGGCAATAACGAAGCCAAAAATCTAGATCTGGTCGGGATGCTGTGTGATTTGATGGACGAACTCGCTCCTGATTTACCCGTTCGGCCTGCCCGCAATCTGATCACATTTGTGAAGGATCGGCCAGGGCACGATCGCCGTTATGCCATTGATGCCAGCAAAATTCGCACAGATTTGGGCTGGGAACCGCAAGAAACCATCGAATCGGGCTTGCGTAAAACCGTGGCCTGGTATCTGAGCCATCAAGATTGGTGGCAACCACTGCTGTCAGAGGAATACCAAAGCTATTATCAGCAAGTCTATGCCAATGCCTAGGGGCTTGTGGTTGGGGCGATCGCCCCAAGGCCAAAAAGTTTGCTCAACGCTCTAGCTGAGTATGCGTCAGGGCAATATGAATGAGCGCTGGCGCAATTTCACCGCATCCCAACGCAGTTGAATAGCCCTCGTTGCAGTAAAGCCGACATTCCACAGTTTTAACCTCATCCCTAACTCCCATCGAAGCCTTTATCGTTGAGCTATTAGGCTGTTTTGCGATCCCCAAATCTGCCGTTACTTGAGGTTGATTGTTGAGATTACAAGCTGTTCTGCAAAAATACTGGCTAAGGGATTGTGAGCGAGCCAATGGCCTGCCACTATTCTTTGTTGGGTGGCCTGAGGATTTTTGGGTTGAATTTTTTTGCGGACTGAGGAAAAATGCCGACGAATGTGTTGGATTTTTATATTTTGGATTTTTTGGGCGTGGCGCTGTTTGCGGTTAGTGGGGTATTAGCCGCAGGGCGCAAATTTTTGGATGTGTTTGGGGCGGTTGTCATTGCCATCGTCACCGCGATCGGCGGCGGCACCCTGCGGGATCTGCTGCTCGATCGCCATCCCGTTTTTTGGATCGCCAACCCCATCTACCTCTACATCATCGGGATCGCCTCGGTTTTCATCATGATCTACACGCGCCATGGCCAGCCGCCCTTTAAAGTGCTGCTGATTGCCGATGCCTTTGGGCTAGCATTTTTTACCATCGCCGGGGCACAAATTGCCGAGCAGAATGGCTGTTCTGGCATCGTAGTGGTGATGATGGGCGTGATTACCTCCACCGTAGGAGGCATGATTCGCGATGTCTTGCTGGTCGAAATTCCTATTATTTTGCGGCGCACTAAAATCTACGCCACCGCCGCGATCGCCGGAGCGGTTCTCTACCTCCTAATGCAATACCTAGGGGGTTCGCCCTTCGCGGCGGCTCTGCTGGGCATGAGTGCAACCCTTGCCCTTCGCCTTGCCGCCATTGTCTGGGGCATCACCCTCCCCACCTATCGCCTCCTGACTGGAGAAATGGAGTCTGACCACTAATTGAGACGGCTTTGGCCTGATTTGGGCTAACTTGAACTGGCTGGAACCGCTTAGATCAGGCTTGAGAGTCGGGTCTGAGATACGGTAAGAGACACCCTGGAAAATGGGATTCTCTGGGGTGCCCTAAGGCTGAGTTGGTGGGTCAAATGGGGCATCGCTAAAGATAACCTGGTTGCGCCCCTTAGCTTTGGCTTGGAGCAAGTTGCGGTCAGCCCGTTGTAAAAAAGCGATGCCCTTGGCATCGTCGCTGGGTTGGAGCGTTGTCACCCCAGCACTGACGGTGATGGTCAGTTCTAGCCCATCACTAATGCTAAAGGTCTTGTTACTGATGAGTTCGCAGATGCGATTGGCCACCGCTTCGACCTCATCCTTGCCGGTGTTGCTCAGGAGAATGACAAATTCTTCGCCGCCATAGCGAAAGGGCGTGTCATAAAACCGTAAGTTGTGGCGCAGACGGGCGGAGACGAGTTGGAGGGCGCGATCGCCCACCACATGGCCATAGGTGTCATTAATCGTCTTAAAAAAATCGACATCTAACATTAGCAAGCTCATGGGCGTTTGCCGCGATCGGCTGTTTTGCACTTGGCGCGGCAGTTCCCACTCAAAGGCGCGGCGGTTGTTGAGTTCAGTTAGTGGGTCAACAAGGGCGATCGCCGACAGAATGTCATTCGTCCGCATCAATTCACGATGATTTTGCACCCGGCGCAACCCAGCTTGGAGTTTGGCTCGCAGCCATTGACGCGCTATCTGACCCTCGCTGGGGTCTGACTCAAGTTGCCCAGAGAGGAGGCTCAAGTAAGCATCAGCGCCCATTTCTAACGCTCGCACCTCTTGCTCCATCCCCTGCTTTCCCCGCAACGGCTCAAGCGCTTCGGCTCCCTCCTGCTCCGTGGGTAGCCAGTGGATCACGATGCAATAGATCCAGGCGAGTTGACTTTGTGCTTTTATTTGATAGCAAAGGTCTAAACATCCAGGATGACTGGCTTGCAGCAACAATAGATCTGGCTGCTGGGCTTGCACCAAGGACATAGCATCGCGAGGATGAGAAGCCACCTCCACGGCAAACATAGACTCCGCCCGGATGACCCCAGAAAAGGCTTCCAAAAATTTGTTGCTACCGATGAGTAAAATCGAAGCATCCATGAATAGCGCACGCCACTTTTTATGAAGAGTAATGATTGAGCCGTTGACCGCCGTACATCAATAACGATGCATCGGCCAATGGCCTCAACAAAACAGATAAATCTAGACAGATAAATCTAGCCGGGGGGCAGCGTGCTGATTTGAGAACTTAAAACTGCATAAATGTCTAAGGAAAATCGGTACTGGGTGAGCGATGCGCTAAGCCCATAACGCTTTTGCAAGGACGGCAGAGAAGTAATGCTACTGCTTAAAACAGCGTCTTACACAGTCGTCCGCTAAAAGCACGCTATTACGATTTTCCCTTGATTAGTGGATCAATGAACCGGGGGGAATCAACACTAGCTACAAACCAACGGGCTAGGGTTGCGGAAAAGTTCAGGATAACTACGGATCTCAACTGCTACTTGATACATCTTTTGTTGGGTATGCTTTGGGAATTACGGATCAGTGGCTCATTGCCAACATCTCGGAAAGACGAGCTTATCTGGGTTTGCTGATTGTCAGATCCTCCAAACGTCAGAGAATGAGGATGGCCATTCAATTAGGCGGATTATGAATTGCGGTGATGGATTCTCTTAGAAGGGGTTTAAGGTTTTCTCGTTCCTGCGGCATGATGGAAAGAGATGGGTGTTTGAGTTGGCGGATTTTACCCTTGGCGAGGCATTCTAAAAAATAGACTGAGAGAGACACCGGAATTCAAAACTTATATTTTAGACCAAGAGGGGCAGATGAACGACTTCCCCGAAAATGCCACAAGCCTTCTAGGTTCTGATCTTGATCGATTCTGGATTGGGCAGACCCTACCCATCTGGCTCAAAACTTGCCCCAAAAATTGGGTTCCAAAATTTGGGCATCAAAATTTGGAAATATAGAGAGAAATATAGAGCCTGTGGGCATCCAGACCTAGACCCTATTAAGAAGAGATGAGTATTCTTAAAGATTGATCATTAGGGTGTCTCGGTGGGCGATCGCCCATTTCCCCAACCCAGCCTATCCGTTGCGCCAATCACTGCGGTGTGGTGATCCCAGCAAAATTGTTTGACCCGATTCTTCTGTCCCCTGCGATTTTACGACTGCCAAGGAAGCCTTATGTCCCTAGCTCAGATTCCCCAGGAAATACCCCCCATGCTTTCGGGAGCAGCGATTCGCCAAACCTTCCTGAACTTTTATGCCGAGCGTGGGCACCAGATTCTCCCCAGTGGCTCCTTGGTGCCAGAAGACCCAACGGTGTTGCTCACCATTGCGGGGATGTTGCCCTTCAAGCCGATTTTTCTGGGCCAGCGTACCGCTGAGTTTCTGCGGGCGACTAGCTCCCAAAAATGTATCCGCACCAACGACATTGAAAATGTCGGGCGGACGGCGCGGCACCACACCTTTTTTGAGATGCTGGGCAACTTTAGCTTCGGAGATTACTTTAAGGAAAAGGCGATCGCTTGGGCTTGGGAACTGTCTACCCGCGTCTATGGGCTTGCCCCCGAACGCCTCGTGGTGAGTGTGTTTCGAGAAGATGACGATGCCTTTGCCATTTGGCGCGACCAAATTGGTGTGCCGTCTCACCGCATCATTCGGATGGATGAGGCTGATAACTTTTGGGTGTCGGGGCCAACGGGGCCTTGTGGCCCTTGCTCGGAAATTTACTACGATTTTCACCCAGAATTGGGGGATGAGGCGATCGATCTCGAAGACGATACGCGCTTCATCGAGTTTTATAACTTGGTATTCATGCAGTTTAACCGTGATGCCGCCGGAACCTTGACCCCGCTGGCCGCGCAGAATATTGACACGGGCATGGGGCTAGAGCGGATGGCGCAAATTTTGCAGCGCAAGCCCAATAACTATGAGACCGATCTGATCTTCCCGATTGTGGAGCAAGCCGCTGAGATTGCGGGGCTAGTCTATGGCCAGTGCGACGAACCCACCCAGATCTCACTGAAGGTGATTGGGGATCATGTGCGATCGGTGGTGCATATGATTGCCGATGGGATTACGGCCTCGAACCTAGGGCGGGGCTATGTGCTGCGACGGCTCATTCGGCGGGTGGTGCGGCATGGGCGCTTAATCGGGATCGAGAAGCCGTTTATTACCACGGTGGCAGAGGCGGCGATCGCCCTCAGTGAGGTGGCCTACCCCAATGTGCGGCAACGCGCGACGGCCATTCTTGCCGAACTCAGCCTTGAAGAAACCCGCTTTTTAGAAACCCTTGACCGAGGGGAAAAGCTACTGGCGGAAACCCTAGCGAAAGTTCCGGCAGGGGGGCAAATTTCGGGGCACGATGCCTTTGTGCTGTATGACACCTACGGCTTCCCCCTCGAATTAACCCAGGAAGTGGCCGAGGAGCAGGGTCGCACCGTGGATCTAGAAGGCTTTGAGGCGGCCATGGCGGCTCAGCGCGATCGCTCTCGCGAAGCCCACGAAACCATCGACCTGACGGTGCAAGGCTCCCTTGACCAACTGGCCGAAAACCTCCACGAAACTAAGTTTTTGGGCTATGCCCAGACGCACAGCACTGCCCAGGTGAAACTGTTGCTGGTGGAGGGCAAGCCCGTCGATAGTGCCGAGCCAGGAACCGCTGTTCAGGTGATTTTGGATCAAACGCCCTTCTATGCAGAATCGGGGGGGCAAGTTGGCGATCGTGGCTACCTGACGGGGGAGCAGGTGGTGATTCGGGTTGAGGATGTGAAAAAAGATGGCGCGATCTTTGTCCACTTTGGCCGGGTAGAGCGGGGCAGTGTGCAGGCGGGCGATCGCCTCACCGCGACCCTCGACTTAGCCTGCCGACGACGCTCCCAGGCCAACCACACGGCTACCCATTTGCTTCAAGCTGCCTTGAAAACCCTGATTGACGAGAACATCGGCCAACAAGGATCGATGGTGGCGTTTGATCGTCTGCGGTTTGACTTTAACTTTGCCAGGGCGTTGACCACTGCGGAGATTGAGCAAATTGAAGAGCAGGTGAACGCTTGGATTGCGGAAGCCCATGCGGCGCAGATCGCAGTGATGCCCATTGCCGATGCCCGAGCTAAGGGTGCAACGGCTATGTTTGGGGAGAAATACGGCGATGAGGTGCGGGTCATCGACTTCCCCGGTGTGTCGATGGAACTGTGCGGCGGTACCCATGTGCAAAATACCGCTGAGATTGGCCTCTTCAAGGTGATTGCCGAAACCGGTGTGGCCGCTGGGGTGCGCCGCATTGAAGCGGTGGCTGGCCCCGCCGTGCTGGAATACCTGAATGTGCGCGATCGCGTGGTGCGCGATTTGGGCGATCGCTTCAAGGCCAAGCCCGAGGAGTTGCCCGACCGCATCACCGGCCTGCAAGAAGAACTGAAAGCTACCCAAAAGCAGTTAGAGGCGGCTAAGGCCGAACTTGCCCTAGCCAAATCGGATCAATTGCTGGAGCAGGTCGAAACCATTGGGGCGTTCAAAGTTCTAGTAGCCGAAATGCCAGGGGTTGATGCAGAGTCGCTCAAGACTGCCGCCGAACGTCTGCTGCAAAAGCTGGGCGAAGGGGCGGTGGTGTTGGGTGCCTCCCCAGAACCGGAAAAGGTCAACCTCATTGCCACCTTTAGCCCCGGCGTGAATCAGAAAGGATTACAAGCTGGGAAGTTTATTGGGGCGATCGCCAAACTTTGTGGCGGCGGCGGCGGCGGGCGACCCAACTTTGCCCAAGCTGGAGGCCGCGACCCCAGCAAACTGCCTGACGCCTTAGCCGCCGCCAAGCAGCAGCTTGAGTCTGCCCTCAGCTAAGCCTGCATGGGCGCTTTCTATGCCGATGGCGTTCTAGCCTGGGTTTAGGCTAGAACGCTGCCTGGTCGGCTCTGCGCCGAAAGGCATCGTAGGCTCCTTGTTGGGTTGGGTAGTCTAAGGTTGTTCGCATGGCGTCACAGTCATTTTGTGGCCAATAGCGGGTGTAGAACTGGTTGCGAGTCCCAACTTGGAAGATCTCATAAGTCCATCGAGAGCTGATTGACCCACTGGCGACTTCGCGATCGCCCACGGATGGAAATTGGCAATTGGCGCGTTGATTGGAAGGCTGAGCCGGAGTCTCGCTGACCTGCCACCCCGCCGAGGCTTGGGAGGAGGACGGGCGCTGCGAACCAGAGACAGGGCGAGCGGTCTGGCCGAGGCTTTGGGCGGCGCGTTCCCAATTTAAGGAACTGGTAGCAACTTGGGGTTCTGCCGCTGGGGTAGTAGTTTGGCTGAGCGCTGCTTGGCAGTCAGGCGAAGCAGACCAGTCAAAACTGGTTTGGTGCAATTGGTAGTCTGAAAACTGCTGGCGTAACTCTAAAAGCCGTTGGCGATCGCCCACCGACAGCCCTGCGTCTCCCATCATGCGGCTAACGGTTTGGGTGGCAGTGCCCCAATCATTTTGGCAGATGGCGGTTTGCAACACCGCCGAGAGGGGCGCATTGAGGGTTTGAGCTTGAAGGGCGATCGCCCCCATGGGGAACCATCCCAACAGGGCAACTCCTAGGGCACTGAAAATGCGATGGGCGTTGCCAAAACCGGTGGGTAAAATCAGACGAATAGAACGAGATGTGGCGAAAATCTGTGAGATGAATCCCATGATGGTGAATAGAAAGCTGTCTGAGTTGGCCTTTCTTATTCTAGGGATTTCTTTTTTCTCCTTGTAGGGTTGAAATACGCACAGTTAGGAGACTTTGACCGTCAGCTAACGTAATTTTGCGGAAGGCAGGTTGTGTCAAGGAAGAGGGTGGCAAGGCATAACGTGGCGATCGCCCAGCCCCCTTTCCAATAGCAAAACGGGCTGCACGAGACCATCGCAGTCTCCTATTTAAGTATCCTCAGCCAACGCTGCAACTATCTAACGCTGGCACAACTATCTGACGCTGACGTCAGAAGAGGACTCGATGATTTGATTTTGAAACATTTTGCGGCGGCGGGGCGCTACTTGGTCGGGGGCAATTTGGAAGGTGGCTTCATCTAATGGCAACACCCGCAACTTGTTTTCTGAGAAAACATTGACTTGGTAGACTTTCTCGTTGGTGTAGTCTAGGGCGGTTAGCCAGCCACTCCGAGGATGGTAGGCTCCTGTGTCGATGTCGAGCCAGCCAGGGCCTTTGGCGATCGCCCCTGGCGGCACATCCGGCAGGGTAAAGGTGATGGTATGCCCCGTAATAATCACCTTGTCAGGAAAATAAGGCGTTTCGATGCTGTGGAACTCGTCACGCACCCAGCAATATTCTTGTGGGGTATGCTCTGCCAAGGGAACGCGGGGGTTGACCCCGGCATGGGCAAGCCACACATCGCCCAGATCAAGATGGGTAGGGAGCGATCGCATCCATTTCAAATGTTCAAACAAAACTTGGTTGCTAGATTGGTCGTAGCTCATCACCGTGGACTGACCGCCACTACAGAGCCACGCTTGCAGCGCGCTATAGGAAATTTCATCGCCAGGGAATGCTTCGAGCAACATCTGCTCGTGGTTGCCGAGCAAACATGTGTGGCGGCTGTTTGCTACAAAATCGACCACCGCAGCACTGTTGGGGCCACGATCAATCAGATCACCCAAAAAATAGACTTGGTCAGCATCTGAAGGCGCAACTGACTCTAGCAAGGTCATTAAGCCATCGTAGTGACCATGGACATCTCCAATAAAAATGCGTCGATTCTCGCTCACAGGCGACCCCTTGACTGTGTCACTATTCCTCACCCTGTCTATCATCTGTAGGATATTTTGCGTCGCCTAACATCAACAGGTCATTGGCAAAACACCCGTTAGAACGTTGGTGATCTGAACTGGGTGATCTTGCAAAGTCTTAAATACCCTGCCTTAGAAGGGTGTTAGGACGATTGCCGCCAATCGTAAAATGAGCTTGGCTGGCGACTATGGACAACGTCATGATTCCTGCATGGTGGCATTCGTAGGCCGATCAAGCTAGGTCGAACTAGGAAGCCGATCGCTCACTGCAGTTGCTCTTATCTTCTATTATGCCCTCTTCCTCTGGTTGAGACATATAGGGTTTTGGCCAAAGATGTAGCGAGGAATGATGAAGATTTACTGATTTAAGGCGCGAATAAAGTCTTTTAGGCCAGAAAACAGCCCACGATTAGGGGGTTTGAAGGACGCTTGAGCCGAATTTTCGGGTGATTCAAGCCCCAATGCCTTCATTAAAATTTGGTCTAACACGTCTCCGACAGGTTTTTCAGGTTGCTCTGCGACTAGGGTGTACTCATCGTCTTGTTCAAGCCAGACCTGCCAGCCTTCAGGGTAGCTACGATATAGCGCGGCATTGTCGAGGGGGCGGAGGTAATAGCATGGTTCGAGGGTGCTGAGGAAGCGATCGCGCAATTGCCGTCCTGCATAGCCAATGCCAATGGTGGCCACATCTTCGAGGCGGGGGTTGAGAAAAATCACGGGACGCGCTCCCGCTTCGTTGCAGAGTTCCTCAACTTGGTTGACCTCCACCGAAGAGGGTTCTACAAAAATAAATAGGGTTTCATGGGGTTGAATTTTAGCTTTCAGTTCTCCTACTCCGCGCAGGGGGTAGGGCTTGTCGCCCCAGTCGCGGCGGGCGAGGGCAGCGGCTCCAGCATCGGGGAAAAACACCCGCAGGGCATCGCCACGATCTTCAAAGGCTTGGATGAACTGCTCTGCCAGGGGCATGATCTTGAGTTCGGGGAAGGCTAGCTCGATTTGGAGGCGAGTAAAGCCGTCGTCAAGGGCGGCTTGGGTGGCAACGCTGGCTTGGGCGATCGCCGCTTCGAGGGTTTTGGGTAGTTCGGCCATGGGCTTAGGGGTAGAAAAAAATAAGCAAAAATAAGCAGAGAGAGTGGCTGGGTAAGAAGAGGGCAAATGAAGGGCGATCGCCCGCGCCTAGCCTTATTTATTGCAAGATCTATTGCATCCGTTCCACGTAGCCCTGCATGGTTTCGGGCTGAAAAGCTTTGAGGATGCGGTTTGCTTGGTTGGTCAAGTTAGCGGCTCCGCGCACCACAATCAAATATTTGCCGACCTTGAGCCGATTGCGATAGGGCAAGGCATCGCCCCCTCCAAAAATCAGCCCAGTGCCGCCGCCTACGAAGACACTGCCCATGGCTCCAGCAATTCCGCCAAACAGCGCACCAAAGAGCTGATTACCAACGGTGCCAGCCCAAGGAAATAGATTGAACTGAGTCGCAGCATTGAAGGCAAAGCCCGCCACAAAACCAAAGGGCACCAGCCAAAATGCCATGAGCCGCATTTGTTTGCGGGCAGGCTTTTTGGGGTCTAAAAAGCCATATTCCTCTGCCGATTTATAACCTTTGCCTAAGATGCTCACAGCATCCATGGGTAAGCCTTCTTTTTCTAGCGCAGAATAGGCGGCCTCTGCCTGAATTCGATCCGCTAACACCGCAACCAAATAGTTCATAAACACGAAGAAAACGGTTAAAAAGAAACGGATCTCAGAAGATTTTTGATCCGACGCCTACAAGTAATCTACCCCAATTTTCCGACTTCCTCAGTACTTCTCGGTATGAGAATGATTCTCGCCAGGAAAGACTTGATTCCCAGGGTAAGCGCAAGAAAACCATCGAGAAATTGTGCTAGGTTGCGAGACCTGCGGCAAGGACGGTGAGCATATAGTCAGGACTCATTGAGGCCCACTTCGCCTTTTGTTTAAGACTTCGTTTCTTTGAGGTTTCTTGATTGAGCACACTGATGGCTAAACGGCGCAGGAGAGCCATGTTCTCGCCCCCGTGGCCCCGTCTAATGCGAGACTTATCCTC
>Ga0105045_10005744_pt1 | contig 10933 bp, 8 predicted proteins | sample MAT02_FD_78089 | JGI IMG/M metagenome (GOLD analysis project Ga0105045, IMG submission 78089) | Freshwater microbial communities from Lake Fryxell liftoff mats and glacier meltwater in Antarctica - MAT-02 (megahit assembly) | ecosystem: Environmental > Aquatic > Freshwater > Ice > Liftoff... | reverse complement strand
TTATTTATTACAGAGCAATTGGAGCAACAGGATTTTCAGTTATCTCAAATCCAACACCAACTTGTGCTGGAGCAACTTGCTCTTTTTCGTTTGCTGGGTTAAATGATCCTGCAGGTTATGAATTCTGGATTAAAACACGTTGTTCTTCAACCATTCAAGTTCAATCAAATACGGCAACATGTGCAGGCGCTAAAAGTGCAAGCTCAGATGTTTTCACCTTTGTAAATCCTACCTCTGGAACGGAGTTCCACGAAGTAAGCTTAACGGATGATTGGGGTAACTTCGATTTAGAATTCCCTGATTTAGGCAACTATTTTGTAAGCATCAACAAAGAAAATGAAATCTATTTCGTTAAGACGGCTGAAGCTAGCATGACTAATGCGGGAACGGATAGCTCATTCGAATTGGTTCCAAACCCAACAAATGCCTCAACCACAATGATGTTCAATAGTACAATCAAATCTGGTACTTTCACCATTATTGACGCAATGGGTAGAAATGTTCTTTCTGGCAACATCTCGAATACCAACGCAATTGAACTAGATGGTTCTAACTGGAATGCAGGTGTTTATTTAATTAACGTAATCACAAATGACAAAACTACCATGCGTAGATTGGTGATCTCGAAATAAGAAGTAAAAGTTAAGGTTTTTAAAAAACGCTCTTCTCCCGAAATATATTCGGAGGAAGGGCGTTTTTTTATATGTGCCCATTTCAAGTGCTAAAAATTTTTTGAAATTGAAAGGGAATAAACTTTAAATAAAGTTCAAAAATTAGAGACACCGTGCGAGAAAAGTGTTTAAAGTAAATATTTAGTAATTTTAAATTACAAGATAAAAAACACACAAATATGAACTTCACACAAGAACAAATTTCGGAAATTTTGCAGGATGTTGCAAATGAAAAATATTTACTTTACACACTTTTTAGAACACTACCGAACTTTTACGCTTGATGGGCGATTTGAATATCTTTCAAAAAATTGTGTGATAACATGCGGAAATATTGGTTGCGATTATAATCAAATAGAAATCCATCCAAAAAAGCTATTATCCAAGTATGGAGGCTTGAGCAAACAAGGTCGAAAGTGGATTAACATGTTGACAAATTAGTAACGGATTGATTTAGATAAATTTAAAAACTTAGCGAAATCCTCTAATCCCCTTCACTCTTTGCAATAATTGCCGCAACTGTTGCATCACTTGTAACGTTCACAACCGTTCTGCACATATCAAGCAATCTATCTACGGGCAAAATAAATGCAACCCAAAGTGGATTCAATCCCACAGAAGTCAATACTATCATGAGCATAATCAATCCAGCTCCTGGAACCGCCGCTGCACCAATTGAAGCCAAAGTCGCTGTTCCAACGATTCCTAGTTGCTGGTAAACCGATAAATCAATGTCATGGTATTGCGCCAAAAACACGACAGCAACAGCTTGATAAAGCGATGTTCCATCCATATTAACAGTTGCTCCAATTGGCAAAACGAAGTCGCTGACTTTTTTTGATATTTTAAGGTTTTGTTCTACACATTGAATCGTTACAGGTAAAGTTGCTGCGCTTGAACTTGTCGAAAAAGCAAGAACTTGAGCGGGTGATAATCCTTTGTAGAACTCAACAATTGACATTTTCACACCAAAAATTTTCAACATAGTTGGGTAAAAAACGAAAAGCATGATCATTAAACCTAGTAACACAATCAAGCTGTAATATCCTAAATCGGCCAGAATTGTGAGTAATTCCGACGTTGAACCAGCTTTCTTTGCCAAAACACCTGCCATCAGACAAAATACAAAAAAGGGTGCTGCAACCATTATGATATTTACCATTTTTATAAATATATCATTCATTCCATCGAAAAAACTGCGAACTGTTGCTGTTTTTTCTTTTGGTAATAAAGACATGCTAATACCAAAAAACAAGGCGAAAAAGATAACTTGAAGCATGAGAGTTCCATCACTCATTGCTTGGACAATATTACTCGGAACCATATCTACCAAAGGTTGCAAAGGCCCAGCGCTTTTAGTCTTTTGAGCATTTGTATTCTTCGCATTCAATTCAGAATAATCTTTAGAAAGTGTATCGGCATCCATTTTTCGCATTACAGACTTAATAAGCGCCGAATCTGCAATTGCCAGTACATTTTTGCCATTAATTGTTGGAATATTGTTTTGTTTTGCCCACAATTCGTATTCCAAGCGATTCTCAGTACGTTGTTTATTGTCCGAAATTTTTCCAGGCGCAAAAACATTCACAATCATTAAGCCAATCGAAACCGCAGCAACCGTAGTAATGAGATACAATCCTAAAGTTTTGAATCCCATTCTTCCCAATTCAGCAGGAGAACCTAATCCAGCAACTCCAGTTATGATTGAAAAAAGCACAAGTGGAACAGCGATAAATTTTAAACAATTGATGAAAATTGTACCGAATGGATCAATCCAGTCTTCTGTAAAACCCTTCAATCCAAGTTCTCCAGAAAGTATGGCCCAAACCATGCCAAGAATCATGGCAATTATAATTTTCCAATGTAAAGCGATTTTCTTCATTTAAATTTTCTTAATTACAACTATGAGCGTGGAATATGCAAATGTTCTAGCAAATCTAATACATTTTTTACAGGACTAAATGACTCTTTTGGAGCTTCAACAAAAATCGTGTTCCAGTTCGCCATTCCTCCATTCCATAAACCTGGAAGCTCAATGTATTTAATCGCTTGACCTTTATGCATTTTGTTGACAACAAAAAACTGATCTTTATCGCAGAAATTCAATAAGTCAAAAGGAGTTCCATTCAATGATTTTGTGCTCACCGCAATCATTACAGGATTAAAATGCGTGCTTTTAATGAGTAAACTTAGTTGTTCACCTTTCTGCGTAATCTGGCCTTTTTCAACGATTTGCTTACTTACACGTCCATCTTTTTCTATCCAAAATGGTCCACCACCAGGTTGACCTTCATTCTTCACCATTCCGCAAACTCGCGTTGGTCGATTCAAAATTGTTTTTATGTCTTCATCTGTTTTCAAGGCATTCATTTCCTGCGGAGATAAAAACTGAAAAACGTCATTTAGTTCAACTAATTTTGATTTTGAAGGATTAGTGTAGATTGCTTTCACTTGTTCTTTAAAATTCAACAACACCCCTCCCAACTCCTTCCAGAAGTCGGATGAACTTGAAGCGTGAGAATAATGCTGAACGTTATCAATGTTTTTGATGAAAACAATATCAGTTTCTACTTCATTCAAATTCGCCAATAAAGCTCCATGACCAGCAGGACGTGTTATGATTTCATTTTCTATTTTAGCGGGTTCTTTGTTTTCATTAAAAGCCGTAGAATCACTTTCTTTCGATTGATAAGAAAAACTCACATCATATTTTGTTCCAGTTAACCCCTCGAGATTAGACAAACACGCTTTTATTTCAGCTTCAAATTCTGGTTGAATAGTGAAGTGAAATTTGGCATTTCCATTTGCAATTTTCACGCCTTGAATTACATGATCTTGAAAAGGATTCTGAACAAATGGTTCGTTATAGTGAAAAGGAATTAGTCCTTTTGGTAATTCCGAGAAATTAAAACCTTTCGAGCCAAGTAAATAAGTCGCAAGTTCCTCCGCTTCAATGGATTCATTTTTAATTTTCTCTTTAAGTTCAATCGGCAATCGATAATAAAACGCAAAATCTTTCAAGTGATTCATGAATCGTTCCATATCTGCCGAATTAGATTCATTTGGCTCATTGAGGAAATCAAACATAAATTGAAACATTCTTGAACCAGATCCTGATGCTGGAATGAAAAATGTAACACCATTTTTTGATTCAGCAAAGGATTTCACATTACTTAATTCTTGCACTTGTTGACGCGAAAGAATTCCTTCTCCGAGCTTACAAGGTGCAAAAAGGTTGACTTTTGAATCAATTCGAAAAACTTTTTCTCGCTGTTCGTCAATATTATTTGAAGACATTATCTGTTATTTTAACTTGTATTACTTATTTTGCACTATGAATATTGCGCTCGAATATATAAAATATCGGTTGAACGCCAAAGGAAGACACGGAATTCATTCTCCTTTTGTCTATGGTTTGGTTGATAAATGTATGCAAATTCATATTTCATCTGAAGACGAAGCAACTTTAAAAAAAGTCAAAAAATCATTCAATGATGATTCAAGAATTATTGAAGTGGAGGATTTTGGCGCTGGATCAAAAAAAATGGGAAGCAAAAGAACGGTGAAACAGTTGTTTAAAACAAGCTCGTCAAATGGTAAATTTGGAAGGTTCTTTTATCAATTATCGAACTTTTATCAGCCAAAAAATAGTTTAGAATTTGGCACTTCAATAGGAATTGGTTCCGTGCATTTTGCAATTGGTTCACCATCAAGTAATGTGACTACAATCGAAGCATGCAAGGAAACTTATTCGATTGCAACAGCTAATTTTAGAGCAAATCAGTTGAAGAACATTGAATCCATTCATTCAACTTTCAATGATTATTTGGATTCTAAACCAAGCCAACAATTCGACCTAATTTTTATTGATGGTCATCACGATGGAACAGCACTTTTAGATTATTTAGAAAGACTTCAACCAAATTATCACGATCAAACAATCATTCTTGTTGATGATATTCGCTGGAGCGATTCGATGTTTGAAGCATGGAATAAACTCGTTTCCTCAAATCAATTTAATGTGAGTATTGATTTTTTCAGAATGGGAATGCTTGTGCCCAGAAACGGCCAAATGAAAGAACATTTTGTTTTAAAGATGTAGATTTACTGCAAGGAAAAACACATTTTTTTCAACCATAAATTAAACGAATGAACACCACCGCAAATTATGATTACCTGCCGAAACACCCTCAATTGCAAAACCCTTATTTATAAGATTTGATACCAGTAGAAGAATTGTTATAATCCTTTTTTCCCTCCCAAATACTAGAACCAGCATGACCTGCAATTTGATTGAAAGCAACCATTTTATAAATTGACCTATCTCAATCAACGACTAAATGAGCGGAAACTTTAGCTGTTTTGCTCATCAATGTATTAATCATTGGATTCAATTCCGCTACTGTGTAGAGAATTATCAACTCTTATGGGAAAGTTGAATGCATTTTCAAAGTTCCGCCAACGTTTGGACTTAATTTGGCTATGTATGTTTTCTTTTGAGAACTAGCCTCAAGAAAATAAGAAGATTCATTAATTTTTATAAAGTCGTAGTTTTTGTGTAAGTTCTTAAGATTCGTTATTCGGACGAATCACATGCATTTGAGCTTATTCCATTTTTATTATTTTTTGAATTTCATCATTTATTTGCATGAAATAAACTCCTTTTTCCAAAGAATTTAAATCAATTTGATTCGTTTGATATGTAACATTTCCATGGCGGATTAATGATCCATTCGTGCTAAACAGTTTATAGTTTACATTTGAATTAAAATATCCTTTTACATGAATAAAGCCAGTTGTTGGATTTGGGAAAAGTTCAAATTCATTTTTGTTTAATTCCGATATATCATTCGTTGGGCACCCAATTAAACCATTCATGTTAAAGCGAGAGACAAATTTCCAGACTTCAACAGAAGCATTGATATCAAAGTTGGTTCCGGCTAATGGAATTATACTTCCAGGCCATGTATGCGATCCGCCAACAACTTTCAAATGAACAACTTCAGAACAATTGTCTCCATTTAAATAAGTAGATTTTTCAACTGTCGAACCATCAACGAGGCTTGTATTAGGTAAGTTGGTTACTACTGGAACTGCTGCGCAATTATTATATCCAACCCAATAATTAACAACATTTGCAATTGAAGCCATGCCAGCTGTTCCATTATAGGGAACCGTTGGGTCGTTCGTGCCATGAATTTCAATTACGGGAGTTTGGTGTTGGGCGGCACAATTTGTCAACCAAGCTGGCATCATTGTGCCTGTCACCGAGCCAATTGCAGCAAAACGATTGCTCATGTTGCACGCCAAATAATAACTCATAAATCCACCGTTCGACATTCCAGTCGAATAAACACGCGATTCATCAACAGCATAATTTGTAATTAAATAATCCAATAATGCTCCAGTATATCCCAAATCATCCGTAGAACTTGATGTCAGTCCAACATTGAAATGAGAAACGCCTGAATCATCCAAGGTTCCATTTGGTAAAACTAAGATGAAATTTGCAGTGTCGGCAATAGATCTAAAATCGCCGTAAAACAACTGTTGTCCTGCATTACTTGTATATCCATGAAAGTTGAATAACACAGGAACAGCTGTACCTGCGGTATAACTAGCGGGAATGTATAGTATGTATTCACGTGTAACGCCATCATGAACCAGTGTTCCATTTATTGTTTGCTGCGCCATAGCCGGAAAAATAAAAATGCAAAATATGCAAAACTGTAAAAAGTTTCTAGAAATCATTTTTTAATGCTTAAATTATGGGAGAAAGTTAGTGAAGTTTTGGATATGATTGGAAATCAAGTTGAAAATTGTTGATTTTTTGTTGAAAAACTCATGCACAACCTCACTTAAAATATGACTACCTTTGGGAATCAATCCAAAATGTATGAGCACATATAGGCATAAAGTTGAAGAAAACTTTATTCGTTACGCACAAATAGACACGGAAGCTAATCCGAAATCGGAAAGTTTCCCTTCAAGCATGAAACAGAAAAATTTAGCGAAATTGCTTGTTGATGAACTGAAATCATTGAATTTATCGCATATCGAAATGGATGAATGGGGATATGTTTTTGCAACCATTCCAAGTAATTCTGATAATTCAGATGCACCAACGATTTGCTTTTGTTCGCACATGGACACAGCCCCAGATTGTAGCGGAAAAGACGTGAAACCTATTGTTCATCGTGATTATGATGGTGCTCCAATAACTTTGCCCGATGATAATTCGCAAGTTATAACAACACAGCAACATCCCTATTTAATTGAAAAAATTGGCGATGATTTAATTACAGCAAGTGGTAAAACTCTACTTGGAGCAGATGATAAGGCGGGAATCGCAATCATCATGGATTTAGCGAGTTACTTGACTGAAAATCCAACAATAAAGCACGGTGAAATTCGAATTTTGTTCACACCAGATGAAGAAATTGGCCGTGGAGTTGAGCATTTGGACATGAATAAAGTTGATTCCGATTATGGATATACGCTTGATGGCGGAGCTCTTGGTTCTATTGAAGATGAAACTTTTTCTGCTGACGGCGTACAAGTAACTTTTCATGGAGTTAGCGCACACCCCGGTTATGCAAAAGGCAAAATGGTGAATGCGCTTAAATTGGCTGCAGATTTTATCGCTGCATTGCCAAACGATCGTTGGTCGCCGGAAACAACTTCGGGTCGTGAAGGTTTTGTGCATCCAACATTGATTTCGGGAATCATGGAAAAAGCGACTGTTTCATTCATCATTCGAGATCATATTACTGAAAAATTAGCAAAGTTTGAAGATGAATTGGAATCTTTAGCGCAAATGATTGTTGAACCGCACAAAGGCGCCCGTGTTGAATTTGAAGTTTCTGAGCAATATAGAAACATGAAAGAAGTGCTTGATAGTGTACCTTTCGTTACGGAGTATGCTATTCAAGCGATGGAAAAAGCGGGAGTCGAACCACGACCAACAATTATTCGTGGAGGAACAGACGGTTCACGACTTTCATTTATGGGGCTTCCATGCCCAAATATTTTCACGGGCGAAATGGCAATCCATTCAAAACATGAATATGTGAGTATTCAAGACATGGAAAAAGCGACGAAAACGCTTGTTGAACTTGTTCAAATATGGGAAAAACACGTTTAGACAGCCATGGATTACAAGTCGATAATTAAGGAAGTTGAATCTGGTACTTTTCAAAAAATCTATTTTTTGCATGGAGAGGAAGCTTTCTATATTGACCTAATTACCGATGCAATTGTAAAAAATGCGATGGATGAATCCGAGCGAGATTTCAATCAAACCATTGTTTATGGTAAAGATGTTGAACTTCTGGCGCTCCAATCTGAATTGAAAAGCTTTCCGATGATGGGAACACGGAGACTTGTTGTACTCAAAGAAGCCCAAAGTTTTAAAGATATTGACGGACTGGAAACCTATTTCGCTAATCCGATGGATTCAACAATATTTGTTGTCAATTATAAGTACAAAAACTTCGATGCCCGAAAGAAATCATTGAAAAATGCTGCAGCTAATGGCGTTGTATTAAAATCGGATAAAATTCGTGATTATCAGATTGTTGATTGGATTTCGAAATACGTAAAAGACGTTGGATATACGATTACTCCGAAAGCGGCAATGTTGCTGGCTGAATTTCTTGGAACGGATTTAAGTAAAATCACCAATGAACTTGATAAACTGAGTATTCTCATAGAAAAAGGCACAACGATAAATGATATCCATATCGAAGAAAATATTGGAATTAGTAAAGATTATAATGTATTCGAATTACAGAATGCAATCGCTGCGCATGATACTTTGAAAGCGTTTACAATTGTTGATTATTTTGACCACAACCCAAAAGCGGTTGCGATTCAGCAACTCATTCCTACCTTGTTTACGTTCTTCGTAAGATTAATGACAATTCATTTTATGCCTGTTAAATCGAGAGATGCCGTAGCACAAAGATTGAAAGTTCATCCTTTCGTTGCTGGAGAATTAACTACTGCAACGAAAGCGTACAATCCCAAAATGATTGCTGCGAATATTGCTGTTTTGCATGAATACGATTTGAAATCCAAAGGTATAGAAAATTCAACTTCCTCCGAAGGAGATTTAATGAAAGAAATGGTTTACAGACTTTTACATTGATGCGTTTATTTTTTGATTCAAATATCAGCCAAGAAAACGAATTTTTTACCGTCTCGGAAGAAGAATCAAAACACATTTGCAAAGTTCTTCGAATGCAAGTTGGAGATAAAATTGCACTTTTAAACGGCAAAGGATTTTATTTCGAAACAGAAATCATTGAAGCGCATCCTAAAAAATGTAGGCTTAAGATTTTGAATACAAAACATGAGGACAAAAAACCCTACGAACTTCACATTGCTATTGCACCGACAAAACTTAACGACCGAATGGAGTGGTTTTTAGAGAAAGCAACTGAAATAGGTGTAACGGAAATTACTTTTCTTCTAACCCAAAAATCTGAACGCAAGGACGTGAAAATGGAACGTTTCGAAAAAATTCTGATTTCAGCGATGAAACAATCAAAACGTCTATTCCTACCGACCTTGAACCCGATGATAAAACTTGAAAAATTCATCGAAACACATCCAAACGGCTTGATTGCACATTGTGAGGACGGGAAAAAGTCGACAATACCAATGCATTTAAAAACGAGCTCCTGCCCTATTCTGATTGGTCCAGAAGGAGATTTTACCTCATCAGAAATTGAATTTGCGTTGAAGAATGGTTTTACACCAGTGATGTTGGGAGAAACAAGGCTTAGAACAGAAACGGCTGGGATTTATGCCGTTGTGCAAGGAATGTTGTCTTTTGAGAGATAGATTTGCTTTGAATTTACTTTTTCATTTTATAAATTATTTAATTCAACTTAAATACATAATTTTTAAATAGTTAGCTGTAAAAATAGATAGATGTAATTAACTGTAAAAACCTCAAGATTAATACATTTATAAAATTATAAATGAATGCTCTATTTCATCGCTTTAAACATTAAAAATAAATATAACCTGATAAGTAACACTAATTTAAATATATAATGTAGCATAAATAATTTGAATTATTTTTAGTTCAGATGAGAAAGAAAATCAATTCACAGCCTGAGCTACGGATTTATTTTATTTTGAGGTTTGGGCTAAAAACAAACGAATTATATGCGGCTTTATGTGGCTAAATTGGTATAACCCTCCCAAAATTCCCAACATTTGTTTAAAAATACAAGCTTCCATTTTTTTTATTCATCTTTGTAACTAACAAATTGAATTCATGAAATTTTCAACGTTTATCTTTTCACTTTTCTTTGCTGGTGCAACTTTTGCGCAAAGCACTTACCAACTTGCGGTTTTAAAATACAACGGTGGTGGCGATTATTATGCAAACCCGACTGCGCTTCCGAATTTAATTCAATTTTGTAATGTAAATCTAAAAACGAATATTTCGAAGGAAGTTCCTTACGTTGACGTTGGAAGTCAGGATTTATTCCTTTACCCTTTCGTGCACATGACAGGTCACGGAAACGTTGTTTTTTCGAGCCAAGAAATTCAAAATTTACGCAAGTATTTAATCGGCGGAGGATTTTTGCACATCGATGATAATTATGGAATGGATGAATTCATTCGAGTTGAGATTAAAAAAGTATTTCCAAACAATGAATTGGCGGAATTGCCTTTCACACATCCAATTTTTCATCAAAAATATAATTTCAACGGTTTGCCAAAAATCCATGAACATGACGGAAAACGCCCTCAAGCCTTCGGAATTATCGAAAATGGTCGAGTGGTTTTGCTTTACACTTACGAAACAGATTTAAGCGATGGTTGGGAAGATCAACCCGTTCATGGTGATTCGGCAGATAAACGCAAGGAAGCTTTGCAAATGGGCGCAAATATTTTGATGTATGCGTTTACGGAATAGATCACGAAAACACACCAAAAAAAATGAGCTTCTTAAATGCAGAATGGAGAAAACTAGCAATTGCAAATTATTTGATTGATCCAAAAATCCTTTTAAAGCACATTCCGTTTGGTACAGAACTTGATTTATGGGAAGGAAAATGTTACGTTAGCTTAGTAGGTTTTATGTTTCTAAATACAAAATTATTAGGCTTAAAAATCCCATTTCATCGAAATTTTGAAGAAGTCAATTTAAGGTTTTACGTGAAACGACTGGAAAATGACTCTTGGAAACGTGGTGTTGTTTTTATTAAAGAAATCGTTCCGAAACCAGCTTTATCTTTTGT
>Ga0105045_10005738_pt1 | contig 10937 bp, 10 predicted proteins | sample MAT02_FD_78089 | JGI IMG/M metagenome (GOLD analysis project Ga0105045, IMG submission 78089) | Freshwater microbial communities from Lake Fryxell liftoff mats and glacier meltwater in Antarctica - MAT-02 (megahit assembly) | ecosystem: Environmental > Aquatic > Freshwater > Ice > Liftoff... | reverse complement strand
TGTTCCGGGGAGACGTGACGGAACGTGTAAGATTAGGATCCGACCATCCTGATGAATATATTCTTCAACAGAAACGAGGTTGGAATCTCAGGGCTTGGTAAAGACGCGCCTCTGTTTCCCCTGGTTCTGGAAATATGGAAGTGCCAACGATTTGTCGCGGGCGTTTGTCAGTCACGCCGAGAATAATCTTCCCTCCACGTTCATTGGCGAGAGCAACGCAATAGTCTGTGAGCTTCTCGAAATCGTAGTTGGTTTTCGCTTCCTTGAACTCAAGGCGTGCTCCTTCCGGTGAGGAGAGAATGTGCTGAAATTCTTCGGGAGTGGTATGCATGGGCTATACTGCTACCGTTCTAGGGTAGTGTTCCAATTCCTCACGCATGATACTCCTGAATGCTCTGCACGGTGAGCTCGTTTTCCTTGAGGGAGCGGATGCCTTTTACGGTGGCTTCGGCGGCGGCCATGTTGGTGGCGTAGGAGATTTTTTGGGCGATGGCGGTGGAGCGGATCAGGATCTCATCGGCGCGGGACTCGTGGGTGGCGGGGGTGTTGATGAGGAAATGGATTTCGTTGTTCTTCATCATGTCGATCACGTTCGGGCGCGCTTGCTCGAGGACTTTGTAAACGCGGTCTGCGGGGATGCCGGCCTCGGCGAGTTTCGCGAGGGTGCCGCCGGTGGAGACGAGTTTGAAACCGAGTTCGTGGAGATCTCGGGCGACGTTGACGGCGCGTTCCTTATCCGTGTCCGAGACGGAGAGGAAGACGGTGCCTTCTTTCGGAAGAGGGTTGAAGGCGGCCATCTGTGATTTCGCGTAGGCCATGCCCCAATCGGCATCGATGCCCATGACTTCTCCGGTGGATTTCATTTCGGGGCCGAGGACGATGTCGATGCCGGGGAAGCGGTTCCATGGGAAGACGGCTTCTTTGACGGAGATATGTGTGGGCACGATGGTTTCGGTGTAACCCATATCGGCGAGTTTTTCCCCGACCATGATTTTTGCGGCGAGCTTGGCAAGGGAAACGCCGGTGGCTTTCGATACGAATGGGACGGTGCGGGAGGCGCGTGGGTTTACCTCAATGACGTAGAGCTCCTCGTCTTTCACCGCGAATTGGATGTTCATCAGGCCGCGCACTTCGAGTTCGCGGGCGAGGTCTTTGGCGGCTTTGTCGATCTGGGCTTTGATGTTTTCTGAGATGGAAAACGCGGGGATGACGCATGCGGAGTCGCCGGAGTGAATGCCTGCTTGCTCGATATGCTGCATGATCGCGCCGACCACTGAGGTCTCGCCATCGCTGATGCAATCGACGTCGATCTCTGTAGCGTTGTCGAGGAAACGGTCAACGAGGACGGGACGCTCGGGGGAGGCGGTGACGGCCTCGCGCATATATGTGGAGAGCTCCGAATCGCTGTAAACGATCATCATCGCACGACCCCCGAGGACGAATGATGGGCGGACGAGAACTGGGTAGCCGATGCGGTTGGCGACTTTGATGGCTTCCTCTTCGTTGGTGGCGGTGCCGGCTTCGGCTTGTTTGAGGTTGAGCTTGTCGAGGAGGGCGGAGAAAAATTTCCTGTCCTCGGCGAGCTCGATATTCTTTGGCGAGGTGCCGATGATGGGCACGCCGTGGCGTTCGAGATCTGCTGCGAGATTGAGCGGGGTTTGGCCGCCGAACTGGACGATGACGCCGTGAGGTTTTTCCTGATCGCAAATGTTCAGGACATCCTCAAGGGTGAGTGGCTCGAAGAAAAGTTTGTCCGAGGTGTCGTAATCGGTGGAGACGGTCTCGGGGTTCGAGTTCACCATGATGGTCTCGTAGCCGAGTTCTTTCAGCGCGAAAGCGGCGTGGACGCAGCAATAGTCGAACTCGATGCCCTGGCCGATGCGGTTCGGGCCACCACCGAGGATGATGATTTTCTTTTTGTCGGATGAGCGGGCTTCGTTTTCATCGCCGTAGGTGGAGTAGAAATACGGAGTGAATGCCTCGAACTCGGCCGCGCAGGTATCCACCAAGCGGTAGGTCGGGATGATACCTTTGGCTTTGCGCTCGGCGCGGATCGTGTCTTCGGTGGGGACATCGACGACGGCTCCTTCGGGCTCGGCGCGTGGTGGGGCACCGGCGGGCTGGTCTTTTTCCCCGTGGATGGAGGCATCGTGGATGGCGGGAGCAGCGGCGCGGGCTTTGGCGATTTGGCGGTCGGAAAAGCCGAGCTTCTTGGCAGTGCGGAGATCAAGGGTGGCGAGGTTCTTGCCTTCTTCCGCGATCTGCTCGAGATGGCGGAGGAACCATGGGTCGATATTCGTCGCCTCGTGGACTTCCTCGAGAGTCCATCCGTGGACAAAAGCGGTCTGGAGCCAGAAGATGCGCTCGGCATTGGGGATCTGGAGTTTGCGCGTGATCTCTTCTTTGGTCGGTGATTGTGGGTCATTCTTATCGAAGCCGAAGCCCCAACGGCCTGTTTCCAAGGAGCGAAGGCACTTCTGCATGGATTCCTTGAAAGTGCGGCCGATGGACATGGCCTCACCGACGGACTTCATGGAGGTGGTAAGTACGGCATTTGCAGTAGGAAATTTCTCGAAGGTGAAGCGCGGTATCTTGGTAACTACGTAATCTATAGTAGGCTCGAAGGATGCCGGGGTTACGCGGGTAATGTCGTTCGGCAGCTCGTCTAGGGTGTAGCCCACTGCAAGTTTCGCGGCGATCTTGGCGATGGGGAAACCGGTGGCTTTCGAAGCGAGGGCGGAGGAGCGGGAAACGCGAGGGTTCATCTCGATGACGATCATGCGTCCCGTTTTCGGGTCGGTCGCGAACTGGATGTTCGAGCCACCCGTTTCCACCCCGATCTCGCGGATGACTGCGAAGGACGCGTCGCGCATGATTTGGTATTCGCGGTCGGTGAGCGTCTGGATGGGGGCGACGGTGATCGAATCGCCAGTGTGCACGCCCATGGGATCAAGGTTCTCGATCGAGCAGATGACCACGCAGTTATCGGCGCGGTCGCGCATGACTTCCATTTCGAACTCCTTCCAGCCGATGAGCGACTCATCGATGAGCACTTCGGAAACGGGCGATAGATCGAGGCCGCGGTGGACGATTTCCTCGAACTCGTCTTTATTGTAGGCGATGCCGCCGCCTTGACCGCCGAGGGTGAAGGCGGGACGGACGATGAGCGGAAAAGAGCCGATCTCCGCCGCGACCTCGCGGGCTTCCTCTTGGGTGCGGGCGATGCCGGAGTGCGGCATGTCGAGCCCGATTTTCTCCATGGCCTCTTTGAAAAGGTGGCGGTCCTCGCCCTTGTCGATGGCTTCGGCATTGGCCCCGATCATTTTTACGCCGTACTTTTCAAGGGTGCCGGATTTGAAAAGATCCATCGAGGTGTTCAGCGCCGTCTGGCCCCCGAGAGTGGGGAGTAGGGCGTCTGGTTTCTCACGGATGATGATTTTTTCGACAACTTCCGGGGTGATTGGCTCGATGTAGGTACGGTGAGCGAACTCCGGATCGGTCATGATCGTCGCGGGGTTCGAGTTCACCAGAATCACTTCGTAACCTTCTTCCTTGAGAGCCTTGCATGCTTGGACTCCTGAGTAGTCAAATTCGCAGCCTTGGCCGATGACGATAGGGCCGGAGCCGATGACTAGAATTTTACGGATCGAGGTGTCTTTTGGCATGGTGGGCGTGCGAGGTGATTAAACTTTCAGGGGTGTGACAGGGGATAGCCGGATTGTAAAGGCGTAGATGGTCTCGCCGAAGTCATTTTCGGAGGCCCATTTTCAGCCCCCTTTTTTGAGGAGGGACTTCAGATTGTCGATCACACTCATATCTTCCAAGGTCGTGATACTCCCGGTAATCGTCCCGGTGGTGACCAGCTCTTTGAGCAGGCGACGGATGATTTTTCCCGAACGAGTTTTCGGTAATGTAGGGGTGAAATGAATGTCATCTGGTTTGGCGATGGCTCCAATAACTTTTCCGACGTGGTCACGGAGTTCCTTTTCCAGCTCGGGTGAGCTATCGATCCCTGTTTTCAAGGTCACAAATACGGCGACGGCTTGGCCTTTGAGATCATGCGGGCGGCCAACGGCTGCTGCCTCTGCGACTGCGGGATGGGCGACGAGGGCCGACTCGATTTCCGCCGTGCCGAGGCGGTGGCCGGAGACATTGAGCACGTCATCCATGCGTCCGATGATCCAAAAGTTGCCTTTCTTATCGCGCTTGGCGCCATCGCCGGTGGTGTAGATTCCGGGGTAATCGGTGAAATAGGTTTTCTTGAAACGGGCTTTGTCGCCGTAGATCGCTCGGGTCATGGAGGGCCATGGTTTGCGGATCACGAGACGACCTTGAACATCCGGCGGGCATTCTTTGCCATCATCATCGAGGATTGCGGCGTCGATTCCGAAGAAGGGACGGGTGGCAGTGCCGGGTATGCAGGGGGTCGCGCCTGGGAAGGGTGAAATGAGAATGGCTCCTGTTTCCGTTTGCCACCAGGTATCGACAACCGGGCATCTGCCGCCGCCGATTTTCTCGTAATACCAGTGCCAAGCTTCGGGATTGATCGGCTCGCCGACAGAGCCAAGGAGCCGGAGGGAGGAGAGATCGTATTTCGCAGGGAAATCATCGCCCGCCTTGATGAACGCGCGGATGGCGGTGGGGGCGGTGTAGAAAATGGAAACCTTGTGCTCCTCAATCATTTTCCAGAAACGGCCGAAGTCTGGCTCGTTCGGAGCGCCTTCATACATGACTTGGGTGACGCCGTTCGCAAGCGGGCCGTAAACGATGTAGGAATGGCCGGTGATCCAGCCGACATCCGCAGTGCACCAATAGACATCTTCATCGCGCATGTCGAAAATGTATTTGCAGGTGGAGTAGGTGCCGGTGAGGTAGCCGCCGGAGGTGTGGAGGATGCCTTTGGGTTTCCCGGTGGAGCCGGAGGTATAGAGGACGAAAAGCGGGTGCTCGGAATCGAAACCTTTTGGCTCGTGCGTCGCGGAGGCATTCTCCATTTCCGCGTGCCACCAGTGGTCGCGCTTGGGCTTCATGGAAATCTCGTTCTCCGTGCGTTTGACCACGAAGATGCTCTCGATCTTGTCGTATTTTTTCAACGCCTCATCGACGGCGGGTTTCAGTGAAACGATTTTCCCACGTCTCCATCCGCCATCTGCGGTGATGATGGCTGTGGCACCGGAGTCTTCGAGACGATCCAGAATTGCCTCTGACGCGAAGCCGCCGAAGACGACATTGTGCACCGCGCCAATCCGTGCACAGGCAAGCATCGCGATGGCGGCCTCCGGGATCATGGGCATATAGATCAGGACGCGGTCTTTGGATTTCACTCCACGCGTGAGGAGGACGTTTGCGAATTTACAGACTTCGCGGTGGAGCTGGGCATAGGTGATCGTGCGGGTATCGCCCGGCTCTCCCTCCCAGATGATCGCCGCCTTGTTCGCCCGAGGCCCGGTGGCGTGGCGGTCCACGCAGTTTTCCGCAACGTTGATTTTCCCGCCAAGGAACCACTTCGCGTCAGGTGCCTTCCATTCCAGCGTCTTGGAAAACGGCTTTTGCCAAGTGAGCTCCTTTGCCTCCGCCGCCCAGAATTTCTCGGGCTTCTCGATGGAGCGCTTGTAGAGCTTCTCATACTCCGCCATCGAGGAGATGCGGGCTTTCTTTGAGAACGCCTTTGAGGGTTTGTGAATTGCCGTCAGTGCGGCTGTGTGATCGGAGCTGATTTTTTCGGTCTTTTTTGCGCTCATGGCTAGGTCTGCGGAAACGCTAGAGAGCCATCCAGCCCGGGGCAATGGCGAAAAGGGTAGGCAATGCAACAGGAGGAAGGAGTCTTCGCCGCATCCGTTACGAGCCTTTACCAAGAAGCATCTCAACTTCCTTGGCGTTTAGGATCGCGTATTTGGCGGGCTCGAGATCGCCGAGCCAGAGCTTTCCGATGCGGACGCGCAGGAGCTTGGTGACTTGGTAGCCGAGGGCTTCGAACATGACCCGGATCTGGCGCTTCGCGCCGTGATCTAAGATGACCTTAATCCGGCGGGCGGAGATGCGCTCGATATTCTTTGCCTTGAGCTTCCCTTCCTCCGTGAAAACACCAACGAGGAATTGGTCGAGATGGACGTTTTCGAACGCCTGATTCGAGGTGACGAGGTATTCCTTTTCCACCGATTTCGAAGGGTGCATCAGCTTTTGTGAGAGGTCGCCGTCGTTGGTGAGGATGAGCATGCCTTCGGAATCGGTATCTAACCGGCCGACGTGGTGAAGGGCGTGGAGGGCGGGCGGGAGGAGATCGTAAATAGTTTTCCGGCCGAGTTCGTCGCTGCGCGTGCAGACATAGCCGCGCGGCTTGTGGAAAATGACGACGATCTCTTCTTTCGGCAGCACCCGTTTTCCATCGACGCGGACGCTGTCTGCCGGGGTGATGCGGGTGGCGAGCTTGAGACAGGGTGCTCCGTTGACCTCTACGCGGCCGGTCTCGATCAGCTCCTCACAACCACGGCGTGACCCTATGGCACAGGATGCTAGGTATTTGTTGAGACGGACTCCCTCGGGCATAAAATTCCTTGTGTCCCACGAGACGCGGGAAAATGAGGGCAGGTAAAGCGACGGGGATTAACCCTCGTGCTTGGTCTTCGGCAGACCGACGGGCGAAGAGCCATTCTTCCAGTCGCCACGCTCTTTCATGAGCTTGACGCGCTCGAAGCGCTTGAGGACGGAGCGTTTGCCGCCGACGGTGGCGCTAGATTTGAGAGAGTTGTGCTTGGACATCTTGAAAGCGTGGTTAGACGGTTGGGGCGGGGAAATTAATCGGCCTTTACGAAGGTGGCAATGCGAAAATGCCGGTTTTTTTAGAAAATTCGGATCAAGATGCGAAAATTGAAGAAAGACGAATGGATCTTCCCTCCCGAGCGGCCAAGACTTCTTTAGGTTAAGAAATCACAACTTGCCACGGACGGTGAGCGGTTTAGCCTTAGAAATGCTCCACAAGATCGTGATTCCTGCTATCCTCCTTTCCGCCAGTGCTTTCGCGGCGGATATTTCAAAGATTCCATTCGAAACCGCAGAGGGGAAGGAGACCAGCCTCGCGGATTACAAGGGGAAGGCGGTTCTCCTCGTGAATGTGGCGTCGAAATGCGGTTTCACCAAACAATACACCGGTCTTCAGAAGCTCTATGAGGAGAAGAAGGACGATGGGCTGGTGATTCTCGGCTTCCCCTGCAACGATTTCGGCGGGCAAGAACCAGGAACAATCGATGAAATTGTAAAGTTCTGCAGCAACGAGTACTCGGTGACTTTCCCTATCATGGCGAAGGTCAATGTGAAGGGCGAGGAGCAGCACCCGCTCTACAAGGAACTCACCGGGGAGAAAGGTGCGTTCCCTGGCGATGTGAAATGGAATTTCGGGAAAATCCTGATTGGCAAGGACGGTAAGCCGGTTGCTCGTTTCGAATCGAAAACCACTCCAGACAGCGCGGAGCTGACGCAAGCAATCGACGATGCGCTCGCGAAATAACGAGCGAAGCGATCTTTAAGAAGTGATGTCCGAAACAAAAACCCACAGCAAAACGGCCCGAAGCTTTCGCGCGGTGGCGTGTGTTGCGCTTGTGGTATCGTTAAACTCTTGCGTGCCGCTACTCATCGCAGCGGCGGGAGTCACCGTCGGCTACATCGCCCGGGATGAAGGGATAGGCCAGGCACCTCCGCTGGAAGGCGGAGGATACCGTGAAAGGAAAGTGGAGAAATACGATGCTCCGCCAGCCTACGAAGATGGCAGCGGCAGGAGTGACTACGATCTTCCGGTGTATTAAGAAGGTTCCTCCGCATCGGGTTTCTCACCAACAAGCTCCGCGCCTTTGATCAGGCGGCAGAACTCTTTTTTGGTGACGTCGTGGACGGTTCCTTCTGTAGCTTCTGGGCTGTTGGTTTCCTTATACTGGATGGCGAGGCGCTCCCAGATGACGATGCGGAAATAGCGGTTGCCCTGTTTCCAGAGTTGGTTTTGTGCGAGTTGGATCATGGGGAAGTGCCGAGTGGGAAGTGATCAGTGATCAGTGGGAGATGAAGAGTGCCGTTACACGAGTTCGGGATCGGCGCCGATTGTGCCGACGAGGTTTTCACGATAGACTGAAGTGGCGAGGTGGTCGAGGCGGGACTTTGCGGTTTCGAGGCGTTCTCCGATTTTGAGGCGCACGAGTTCGCTTTGGTAGTTTGGTTTTGCGAGAAATTCCTTGAGGTATGCGATGTGGCGCTTCCAGAGGGCGAGATCGACTTTCACTTTGGAATCGAGGCGGGCGCGATACCAATCGGATTTCATCATGGCCTTGCTATCGAAGAGGGCGCGGACGGCGGGATCGGTGAGTCCTTTTCCCTCGTAATTCCCGTGCGCCATGATGTGGAGCAGGGCTTTGAGGGGTGGGATTGCGGCCTCGACGCTGCCATCCTTGAAATAGTTGAGGGCGACGCTGCGTTGGGTAGTGGTGATGTTGTCGATGCCGTCAATGTAGTCATCGATGGATTGTAGTTCGGGCAGAGATAGTCGGAAAGGAGTCGGGTCTTTTCCTGAAAGCTGGCGATCAGAGATTTCCCGAGGTCGAGGAATGGGAAGTCCTCCTCTTTCCCTACAATCGGATAACCGCGTGCTGCGGGCTTGAGATTGACGAACTCGCGGAGCCGTTTCTCTTCGTCGGCGGTGGAGGTGGCCGGGCTCTGGGCGATGAAGCCAATGCGGTCTTTGAGGGTGTGCATGATGATACGGAAAAATTTGCGCCCCGCTGGAGGCGGCGAAGGCTAGATAGCATGGAATCCCTCGGCAACCCTGAGGGCAGAAGAAATCCCCGCAAAAACAAACAGAATCCCAGACTCAGGCGTTCAGCCGCAAGCGTGTTACGAGGGTAGCCGTTTCTTTGCAAACGTCTGAGGCAGTCAGCAGGTGGGAAACGACCACACACTTTTTTGCTCCGGCGGCGAGGACAAGATCCAAGTTCTCCGGCTTGATCCCGCCGATGCAGAATGCGGGGATGTGTTGCCCGACTTCCGCCTCCATCTTGGAAACTTCATCAAGGCCGATGGCCGGGCGGCCTTGTTTGGTGGGGGTGGGAAAGAGCGGGCCGAAGCCGATGTAGTCAGCGCAGTCTGCGAGCGCCTGCTTCGCTTGGGAAAGGCTGTGGGTGGAGCGACCGATGATCATTTCCTCACCGACGAGTTTCCTGATTTCCGCAATGGCACCATCATCCTGACCGATATGGACCCCGTCCGCTCCTAGCTCGATGGCCATTTCCGGATAGTCGTTGAGGATGAAAGGGACACCCGCAGCTTTGCAGAGCGGGATGATTTTTTTAGCAGCGGCGGAAACGATTTCATGCGCGATGCCTTTGGCGCGGAGCTGGATCACGTCCGCCCCGCCATCGAGAAGGTTTTGCGTCATCTTTCCGACATTCGCTTCCTCCACGTAGCCGAAATCGACGATGCCGTAGAGGCGCGCGTGGATGAGGAGCTTGCGGCGGATTTGTTGGGTTGTCATGAAGAGGCCGTAGGCTTTTGAGTGCGGTGAGCATCACCGCTTTTGTATGCTTGTGCAGTTTACACGTTAGCGGATGTAACCAACCGGAATTTTGATTTCAGCTCAAAAAAACCAAAGCGGTGATGCTCACCGCAGTCAAAAGTCTCACAGACCTTTTTCTTCGAGGAATCTGCCGACCCATCCGATATCATACGTGCCTGCGGCGAAGTCCGGGTGATTGAGGATTTCCTGTTGGAATGGGATGGTGGTCTTGATGCCTTTGATCATGAACTCGCCGAGGGCGCGCTTCATTCGCGAAATGGCGATCTCGCGAGTGGCTCCGGTGACGATGAGCTTCGCGATCATGGAATCATAATGGGGCGGCACGGTGTAGCCGGAATAGACGTGGGTATCAACGCGGACACCTTTTCCGCCAGGCGCGTACCAGAGCTGGATGGTGCCGGGGCTGGGCATGAAATTGTTGTAGGGATCCTCCGCGTTGATGCGGCACTCGATGGCATGCCCGCGCGGATTGACTTCCAAGACATGGCGGGAAAGTGACTCCCCGGCAGCTACGCGGATCTGCTCCTTGATGAGTTCGCAACCCATCACCTCCTCGGTTACCGGATGTTCCACCTGGATGCGGGTATTCATTTCCATGAAGTAGAAATTCTCGCCTGCCTCATCGACGAGATACTCGATGGTTCCCGCGTTCTGGTAGTTGATCGCCTTGATGAGCGCGACGGATGCATCGCCCATGCGTTGGCGCATCGTCTCGGAAAGGAGAGGTGAGGGGCATTCCTCGATGATCTTCTGGTTGCGGCGTTGCATGGAGCAATCGCGCTCGCCCAAGTGGATGAAGTGGCCATGGGAATCCGCGATGATTTGGAACTCGATGTGGTGCGGGTTGAGCACCAGTTTCTCAAGGTAGCATTCGCCATTACCGAAGCAGGCCATGGCCTCGTTTGAGGCGGCTTGGAAAAGGGATTTGAACTCCTCTTCTTTAAAGCAGGGGCGCATTCCCCGGCCGCCGCCACCGGCTGTCGCCTTGATCATGACCGGTAGGCCGATCTCTTTCGCTTTCGCGAGAGCTTCGTCTGCATCGGCGATGATCTCGGAGCCGGGAGTGATGGGCACGCCGTTGGCGACAGCAGTCGCGCGCGCAGTAGCCTTGTCACCCATCATGCGGATGATATCCGCAGACGGGCCGATGAAAGTGACACCGGAGCTCTCACAGATATCCGCGAAACGGGCGTTTTCCGAGAGGAAACCGTAGCCGGGATGGATCGCGTCCGCGCCGGTGATCTCAGCTGCAGCGATGATACGATCCGGCTTAAGATAGCTGTCCTTACTGGGCGCGGGTCCGATGCAGACCGCCTCGTCGGCGAGTTGGACGTGCATGGAATCCACGTCCGCCTCTGAATACACGGCGACGGACTCGACACCA
>Ga0105045_10005737_pt1 | contig 10938 bp, 9 predicted proteins | sample MAT02_FD_78089 | JGI IMG/M metagenome (GOLD analysis project Ga0105045, IMG submission 78089) | Freshwater microbial communities from Lake Fryxell liftoff mats and glacier meltwater in Antarctica - MAT-02 (megahit assembly) | ecosystem: Environmental > Aquatic > Freshwater > Ice > Liftoff... | reverse complement strand
TATCATCTGACTTGATCGTCAATAACTCACGTAGAATATTGGCAGCACCATATGCTTCAAGTGCCCAAACTTCCATCTCTCCAAATCTCTGACCACCAAACTGGGCCTTACCACCCAAAGGTTGTTGCGTAATCAAAGAGTATGGCCCGATAGATCTTGCATGCATCTTATCATCAACCATGTGTGACAATTTCAGCATGTAAATAACACCTACCGTTGCTTGCTGGTGGAATTTATCACCTGTCTCACCATCATACAAGTATGTCTGACCATATGCAGGTAGACCAGCTTTCTCAATGTATTGCTCAATTTCAGCCAAACTCGCACCATCAAAAATAGGGGTTGCAAATTTGATATTAAGGCTCTTTCCAGCCCAACCCAATACGGTTTCGAATATCTGACCCAAGTTCATCCTTGATGGTACACCCAGTGGGTTAAGTACGATATCTACAGGAGTTCCGTCTTCTAGGAAAGGCATGTCTTCATCCCTCACGATTCTAGATACGATCCCTTTATTACCGTGTCTTCCAGCAAGCTTGTCCCCTACTTTCAGCTTTCTCTTTTTAGCAAGATAAACTTTAGCAAGTTTTAAAACACCTGCTGGTAACTCATCACCTATGCTGATATTAAATTTCTCACGCTTATATCTACCAAGTTCCTCATTAACTTTGATAGAATAATTATGTAACAACTTAGCAATCATTTCATTATTTACACCATCTTTTGTCCAACCTGAATAATCTACTTGTGAGTAATCAAGTTCTTTAAAAGACTTAGGTGTAAATTTAGCACCTTTTGGTATAAGTTCCTCATTGTAAATACTACGTACGCCTTCAGAAATTTTACCATCAAGCAGAGTCATTAATTTATCAACAAGAATGGTTTTAAGCTCATTCATATTGATTGCATGAGTATCTTCAAGTTTAGATAACAATTCTTTTTCTTGTACTTTTTGGAATTTATCCTTTTTTGCACGAGCAAATAATTGTTTACTGATTACTACCCCTTGTGTAGAAGGTGACGCTTTGAGAGACGCATCTTTTACATCACCTGCTTTATCTCCGAATATCGCTCTAAGAAGTTTTTCTTCTGGAGTTGGATCTGATTCTCCTTTTGGTGTGATTTTTCCGATTAAGATATCTCCTTCTTTCACCCAAGCTCCGATACGAATAATACCATTCTCATCTAAGTCTTTCGTTGCTTCTTCACTTACGTTAGGAATATCATTGGTCAACTCTTCTTCACCAAGTTTGGTATCTCTGACATCAATTTCATAACTTTCTATGTGTAGAGACGTAAAGATATCTTCTTTTACAACTCTTTCAGAAAGTACGATGGCATCTTCAAAGTTGTAACCTTTCCAAGGCATGAACGCTACTTGAAGATTTTGACCTAAAGCCAATTCTCCATTTTCAGTTGCATATCCTTCGCAAAGTAAACTTCCTTTTCTTACCCTTTGGCCCTTCTTTACGATTGGCTTAAGGTTGATACAAGACCCTTGGTTCGTTCTAATAAACTTAATAAGGTTATATTTCTTCAAATTATCATCAAAAGAAACAAGTAACTCTTCTTCAGATCTATCGTATCTGATGACGATTTCATTTGCATCTACGTATTCTACTACTCCTTCACCTTCAGCATTGATAAGCATGTTTGAATCTTCGGCTACTTTAGCTTCAAGACCAGTACCCACAATTGGTGATTTTGGTCTCACTAATGGTAGTGCCTGACGTTGCATGTTAGATCCCATCAAGGCCCTATTGGCATCATCATTCTCAAGGAAAGGAATCAAAGAAGCAGAAACACCTACAATTTGATTCGGTGCAATGTCCATATATTCAAGCTCAGATGGAGTCAAAACAGGGAATTCACCGTGCTCTCTTGACTTAATTCTATCACTTGTAAAGGCTCCTGACTCATTAATCACGGCGTTTGCTTGTGCTATTCTTCTGTAATCTTCAGCTTCAGCAGACAAATAAAGAATATCTCCACTCATGTCCACCTTACCATCCGTAACTTTACGATAAGGAGTCTCTAGGAATCCCATCTTATTTACCTTAGCGTGCACACAAAGCGTAGAAATCAAACCAATGTTTGGTCCTTCAGGTGTCTCAATCGTACACAATCTACCGTAGTGAGAATAGTGAACATCCCTTACTTCAAAACCTGCTCTTTCTCTAGACAAACCGCCTGGTCCTAAAGCTGAAATTCTACGTTTATGGGTTATTTCAGAAAGCGGATTGGTTTGATCTAAAAACTGAGACAATTGGCTAGTTCCGAAAAAGGAGTTGATTACAGACGATAACGTTCTTGCATTGATCAGATCGATAGGCGTAAATACTTCGTTGTCTCTTACGTTCATTCTCTCACGAATAGTACGTGTCATCCTTGCCAAACCTACGCCAAATTGAGCGTAAAGTTGCTCCCCTACGGTTCTTACTCTTCTGTTGGCCAAGTGGTCAATATCATCAAGCTCCGCTTTTTGATTCACAAGACTTACTAAGTATTTCACGATAGAGATAATATCTTCTTTTGTTAATACTAATGTCTCTCTACTAATATCGAGTTTAAGCTTTCTATTTATCTTATATCTACCAACTTCACCCAAATTGTATCTCTTATCAGAGAAAAACAACTTATCGATGATACCACGCGCGGTCTCTTCATCAGGCGGATCAGTACCTCTTAATTGTCTATATATTTGTATTACAGCCTCTACTTCAGATGACGACGGATCTTTCTGTAAAGTGTTATAAATAATTGAATAATCTTCTTCTAAATTTTCTTTTTGCAAGATAATGGTGTCTATGTCCACATCAGAAATCAGATCTATGTTATCTTCGTCCAAGACAACATCTCTTTCAAGAATAATTTCATTTCGCTCTATAGTAACCACTTCACCAGTGTCTTCATCTACGAAATCTTCCGTCCATTTTCTCAAAACCCTTGCAGCCAATTTTCTACCCACAGCATCCTTTAATGATTGCTTGTCAGTAGTAATTTCTTCGGCAAGATCAAATAGATTTAGTATGTCTCTATCAGAATCAAAACCAATGGCTCTAAGTAATGTGGTAACAGGAAACTTTTTCTTTCTATCAATATAAGCATACATTACAGAATTGATATCTGTAGCAAATTCCATCCAGGCACCCTTGAAAGGGATTACCCTTGCAGAAAATATCTTTGTACCATTCGGGTGAAACGTTTGGCTGAAGAACACACCAGGTGATCTATGCAATTGAGATACTACTACTCTCTCTGCACCATTTATCATGAATGTACCCTTGTTGGTCATATAAGGAATATTTCCTAGGAATACATCTTGGACTATAGTTTGAAAATCAACATGTTCTTCATCATTACAAGACAGCCTCAACTTAGCCTTCAATGGAACACTATACGTTAACCCTCTTTGCATACACTCTTCGATAGAGTATCTTGGTGGGTCTATGAAGTAATCTAAAAATTCGAGTACGAAAATGTTTCTAGCATCCGAAATTGGAAAATTTTCCTGAAAAACGCGGTATAAACCTTCGTTGCCTCTGTTCTCCGGGGTAGTTTCTAATTGGAAAAATTCCTGAAAAGATTTTATTTGAATCTCGAGTAAGTCAGGATATTGGTTTGCTAATTTAATTTTGCCGAAGTTGACTCTATTATTTCCGGCTGCGGTTGCTACTCCGTTTGATGTCATACTTTATATTTGTTTAGCGAAATTCTTTAAATAAAGAACAAAATGTACCAAATTGTTCAAAGAAAAATGTTTTTAATGACAATAGGCTTAACCAACCACAGGGTTAGTTAAGCCAGATGTCATTTATTTTCAGACTTAACTTCTGAAATTAAGTCCCTATAAAACTTATCGAATTACTTCAATTCTACAGAAGCACCTGCTCCTTCCAAAGTTGCCTTGATAGCTTCCGCTTCTGCTTTGGTTGCACCACTCTTAAGTAATGACGGAGCTGCATCAACGATGTCTTTAGCTTCTTTCAAACCTAAATTAAGAAGTGTCTTAACTTCTTTAACGATAGCAAGTTTGTTAGCACCAGCTGATGTTAAATGAATATCGAATTCAGTTTTTTCAACTGGAGCATCTGCTGCTGCTGATGCTGGACCTGCTGCTACTGCAACTGCTGCTGCTGCTGGTTCGATACCGTACTCATCTTTAAGGATTTGAGCTAATTCACTTACTTCTTTAACTGTTAAGTTTACTAATTGCTCTGCGAATGATTTTAAATCTGCCATGATATAATGGTTTTTATTAATTTTGATAAAAAAAATTGCGTTAATGTTGGAAGCTATAACGTAACATTAAAATTCCCCGAAGGGATAAATATAAATTACCCTCTTTCTTCAAGAGTTTTTAATACACCTGCAATGGTGGTTCCACCAGACTTAAGTGCACTTATGACATTCTGAGCAGGAGACTGTAACATAAATATTACATCACCAACTAGCTCATTCTTAGTCTTAAGTTTAGCTAAGATATCTAGTTGATCATCACCAAAGAAAACATCAGAATCAATATATGCTGCCTTTAGGATTGGTCTAGCATCTTTTCCTCTGAATTCTTTAATAATTGAAGCCGGAAGCTTACCATCTTCAGAAAATAAGATTGTACTTTGACCTTTGAAAGCTCCGAAAATCTCTTTATAGTTTTTACTATCAGCCTGCTCACTCATAGCTTTTACAGCAAGAGCATTTTTAACAGTCTTTACTTCGACTCCTTTTTCGAAACAAGATCTCCTTAGTTGGTTAATTTTAGCTACCGACAAAGTTGATGCATCTGTTACATAAAAATATGATGCATTTTCAAACTTTTCTTTTAACTCTTCTATTAATAAACCTTTATCTGTACGTGTCATTTGAATATATTTTATGGTTTATTTAATGGTTTTAGTATCAATTGAAATACCAGGACTCATCGTGCTTGCAAGACTTACAGATTTCATGTAGATACCTTTAGCAGTAGATGGTTTCATCTTTTCGAGCGTAGAAATCAATTCTAATGCGTTATCAGCCAATTTTTCAGGAGTAAAAGAAACCCTTCCAATCGGTGAGTGAATGATACCATACTTGTCTACTCTGAATGAGATTTTACCGGCTTTTACCTCCTCTACTGCAGCACCTACGTTGATCGTAACTGTTCCAGTCTTTGGGTTAGGCATCAATCCTCTTGGTCCTAATATTCTACCGATCTGACCAACTTTTGCCATAACACTAGGCATAGCAATAATCACGTCTACATCAGTCCAACCTTGTCCAATTTTTGTAATAAACTCCTCAAGACCTACATAATCTGCACCCGCTGCTTTAGCTTCTGCTTCTTTGTCTGGTGTACATAATACAAGTACTCTTTTTACTTTGCCTGTTCCGTGCGGTAGAGATACCGTACCCCTGATTGCTTGATCCGCTTTTCTTGGATCTACACCCAAACGGATATGAAGATCAACAGAAGCATCAAATTTTGTCGTATTGACCTCCTTCACGAGTGATACTGCATCCTTTAATGCGTACAACTTGGTCGAGTCAACTTTAGCATTTGCAATCTGCCTTTTTTTACTAACTTTTGCCATTTAAATAAATTTTAAGGTATTAGCGTTATTTATTTAAAAATAACTCCCTTACCGATGAATAATAAATTATACTTCTTCTGTTACCACTGGATTGCCCCAAGGAGCATCTCCACTAATAGTGATTCCCATGCTCCTAGCAGTCCCTGCTACCATTTTCATAGCAGACTCAACTGTAAAAGCATTAAGGTCTTTCATTTTGTTTTCTGCAATACCCCTTACCTGATCCCAAGTAACAGAAGCTACTTTGTTACGGTTAGGTTGAGCAGAACCACTTTTCAATTTAGTGATTTCTATCAGCTGAATTGCTGCAGGTGGTGTTTTTACAATGAAATCAAAAGACTTATCTTTATAAACAGTAATTAGTACCGGTAAAATCTTACCAATACTATCTTGTGTTTCTGCATTAAATCTCTTGCAAAATTCCATTATATTTAAACCTTTCGAACCTAAAGCAGGTCCTACTGGTGGTGCTGGATTTGCTTGTCCTCCTTTCACCTGAAGCTTTACGTATGTTTGAATTTCTTTTGCCATTTTACTATCTGGTTTATTAAAAATTAATACAATAGACTTTAGGGAAGCATCAAAAATGATCTAAAGTCAGGTTTATTTTACGATTGTTTTTCTACTTGCATATAATTCAATTCCACTTCTGTCCCTCTTCCAAATATTTTTACAATTACTTTCAATTTTTTCTTGTCTTCATTTACTTCTTTGACATCACCTATAAAATCATTGAATGGACCGTCAATAATTCTGATGGTTTCACCAACCAGAAATGGTTCTATCATTGCAGCGGAAACATCCTGTGAATCGTCAACTTTACCTAACATCCTATTAGCTTCAACTTGAGTCATAGGAATAGGATGACTTTTACCTAAGAAATGAATAACATTCAACACATTAGATATAGTCTGAACTATTTCACCAGAAAATTTAGATTGCAATGCTTCAACAAGAATGTAACCTGGCAAAATATTTCGCTCAAGGATAACTTTTTTGCCATTTCTGATTTTATATACTTTTTCTGATGGCACCAACACCTGAGTAACAATGTCCTCCCATTTATTACGTTGTATTTCAAGCTCTATACGTTCTTTAATACTTTTTTCCTTACCACTTACTACCCTTAATGAGTACCACTTCTTATCTTCAGACATTGTAAATATGTTTAGCGTTCGATTACAATGAATATATTGCTTTCAAACCAGAATTGAATACAGTATCAAAAAGTAAAACTACCAAAGAAATGATAATTGTACAAACTATTACCAATCTTGCGTTACTGAATAACTCAGGCCATGTAGGCCAAGTAACATGGTTAATAAGTTCATCATAACTCTCTCTAATGTATAGTCTGATATTCTCCATTTTTAAAAAATTTTAATTTCTGTAATCAGAAACAATTAATTAATATAAGCAGGGGAGACAGGTCTCGAACCTGCAACCTACGGTTTTGGAGACCGCCACTCTACCAATTGAGCTACTCCCCTAAAAAATAAAGTTACACTAGGAAACTCTACCAAAATGAAAAATTAAGTACTTGTGAAAGTACTTAATTTTTCAATATTTTAAAACTATAAAAGTATTAAAACCTAGGAAATAATCTCAGTTACCTGACCTGCACCTACAGTTCTACCACCTTCTCTGATCGCAAAACGAAGACCTTTCTCCATTGCAATTGGGTTTATTAACTTAACTTCTAAAGATACGTTGTCTCCTGGCATTACCATCTCAACACCATCTGGCAACTTAACATCACCAGTTACGTCAGTAGTTCTGAAGTAGAACTGAGGTCTGTAACCATTAAAGAAAGGCGTATGTCTACCACCTTCGTCCTTACCAAGTACATAAATTTCGCACTTGAAATGAGCGTGTGGCTTCACAGAACCTGGCTTAACGATAACCATACCTCTTCTGATCGCTTCTTTATCAATACCTCTTAAAAGGATACCAGCGTTGTCACCAGCTTCACCTCTCTCTAGGATTTTTCTGAACATCTCCACACCAGTTACCGTTGATGTCAAAGGCTTGTCACCAAACTTCTGCATACCGATAATTTCTACAGGATCACCAGTATTGATAACACCTCTTTCAATTCTACCAGTCGCAACAGTACCTCTACCAGTGATAGAGAACACGTCTTCAATTGGCATCAAGAATGTCTTATCTACATCTCTTACAGGCTCAGGAATGTGAGCATCTACTGCAGCCATAAGATCTAAAATCTTTTGTTTTGCAGCAGGTTCGCCTTCTAGAGCTTTGATAGCAGATCCTTGAATGATCGCAGCGTTGTCACCGTCAAATTGGTAAGCGCTAAGAAGCTCTCTTATTTCCATTTCAACAAGTTCCAGCATTTCTGGATCGTCAACAAGGTCTACCTTGTTCATAAACACTACTACAGCAGGAACACCAACTTGTCTAGCAAGAAGGATGTGTTCTCTAGTTTGTGGCATCGGACCATCAGTCGCAGCACATACTAATATGGCACCATCCATTTGCGCAGCTCCCGTGACCATGTTTTTCACATAATCGGCGTGACCTGGACAATCTACGTGAGCGTAGTGTCTGTTGACGGTTTCATACTCTACGTGAGCAGTGTTGATAGTAATACCTCTTTCCTTTTCTTCTGGGGCAGCGTCGATAGAATCGTAATCCTTCTTCTCGGCAAAGCCTAACTCAGAGAGCACGTAAGTAATAGCGGCAGTAAGTGTCGTCTTACCGTGGTCAACGTGACCAATCGTTCCGATATTTACGTGTGGTTTGGTTCTTAAAAATGTTGATTTAGCCATCGGTGAAAATTTTTCTGAACTTTAAATATTATGAATAAATGATATACTTATAAAATGAGCCAATGAAGGGATTTGAACCCTTGACCCCTTCCTTACCATGGAAGTGCTCTACCCCTGAGCTACATCGGCCAATAAAAAATTAGCTCCGGGTGATTGAAAAATGGAGCGGAAGACGAGACTCGAACTCGCGACCCTCAGCTTGGAAGGCTGATGCTCTACCAACTGAGCTACTTCCGCAAATTCAATTAATAGCAGTGGAAAATGTGGGGATGATAGGAATCGAACCTATTCAGCCTAAGCAACAGATTTACAGTCTGCCCCGTCTCTCCAACTTCGGCGCATCCCCTTCTCACTTATGAGCCGATGGAGGGATTCGAACCCCCGACCCGCTGATTACAAATCAGCTGCTCTGGCCAACTGAGCTACATCGGCATACTATTATTACGTCAATTTTTCAAACTACAATTGGATCTTTTTCCAAAAGCGATGCAAAGGTATGTGTTTATCACATATAAAAAAAACTTTATGACAAAATTTTATAAAATATTTTATCAATATCTTTATCACTTTGTAAACCTATTTAAACATGGTGTTTATTTTCAATAAGTTAGCTGAAAAATTATCAGAAAAATATTAAAAAAAAAAAGAGACCAACATTTCTTGAAGGTCTCCTTTTCTTTTGAATAACTTTAATTTACCTTACTTCCTGTACTTTTTCATTCAACTTCTTGAGTTGTCTCTTGATATTATCCAATGCATCATCAAAGGATGCTTCAAAAACTTTATCCGTATCTGTCGCTATTAAGGTATGACCCGGAACATTCAGTTTGATTTCAATAACTTTGTCTTTTACCTGTCCCGAATTTTCTAACTTAAGATATATTGTGGCTTGCAAAATCTTGGGATAAAATTTTACAAGTTTTTGAAGCTTATCACTAATATAATCCTTCAACTTCTGATCTGCAGTAAAATGTACCGCTTGAAATGTTATTTGCATACTTCAAAAAATTTTATAGGTTAATAATAATTTAATACAGAAAATATAAATACTAAACGGAATTATGAAATATTAAGTTTATAAAATTGTTAATAAATTGTAAATTTAAGTATCAATGTTTGATCTTGGATGTGCCTTACCATAAGCTTCCTTTAACTTACTGATACTATTATGGGTATATACTTGAGTTGCTGCTAGACTTGCATGACCCAATAATTCCTTAATCGCATTTAAGTCTGCTCCCCTATCCAACATATGTGTGGCAAATGAATGTCTGAGTGTATGTGGACTTTTTTTACTTAAAGATGTAACCGATGACAGTTTTTTATTCACAATAGTATGAACCATCCTTGGATATATTTTCTTCCCTTTGTCTGTCAAGAACAATGCTTGGTGGTCTATAACTTCCGAATTATTTCTGAATGACATATACATATTATAAGCGTCAATTAGGTGATTTGTCATCGGTATACTGCGCACTTTATTTCCTTTACCCAAAACTCGGATTTCAGTCCTGCTTAGATTTATGTCCGAAACATTCAACCCTACTAATTCTGCCCTTCTGATTCCCGTACTGTATAATAGTTCAACAATAAAAGAATCTCTCGCATCAGAATAAGGATTTGTGGAAGGATTGGCCAAGTCTGATTCCAACAGTCTATCCATATTAACATCTTGAACAATAATAGGAAGTCGCTTTGACTTTTTGGGTGCCGTGATTTTGAGCATTGGATTATTGGTAATGGTCCCTTTTTTGAGTAACCATTTGTATAATGACCTCAATGCTGAGATCTTACGATTGACAGATTCTGGTGAAATTCCATTCGTCATCAAAGATACTATCCAACTTCTGATATGTAGGTGCTTGATAGGTGCGATTTCTTCCAACTCATAATCTACCGCACAGTAATCAAAAAACTGTGTCAAATCATTGCGATAAGAAATACCGGTATGCTCGCTATAATTCTTTTCTACCCGAAGATAATTAATAAAAAGGTCGACTATGGTCTGAAAATTCAATACTTTCAATTTAAACTACAAATAAAACATTTATTTAATATGTATCAAAATAATTTCGAATTTATTTTAAAAATAACTAGTTTTATGCCAAAATCATAGGACATATGCTTGCTTCTTCCATCAAACAATTTAAATATTATAAACAACTAGGTGATAAATCAATGAGTCAGATCTCAGAAGATGCCATTTTTCATAAGCTACATGATGATGATAACAGCATTGCAATGGTCATACAACATCTATCAGGCAATATGAAGTCACGTTGGACTAATATTTTTACTGAAGATGGTGAAAAAGAATGGAGAAATAGAGATGCAGAATTTGAAGAAGTAATAAACACAAAAGCCGAAGCCTTAGAAATCTGGGAATCTGGCTGGAAAACACTTTTTGAAACATTAGAATCTCTCTCTGATTCTGATCTTGATAAGATTATATACATTAGGAATGAAGGAATTACAGTTTCAGATGCTATAATCAGGCAATTATGCCACTACAGCTATCATGTAGGTCAGATCGTTTATAAATGCAAACAACTATCAGTAGGTGAATGGAAGACACT
>Ga0105045_10005736_pt1 | contig 10941 bp, 6 predicted proteins | sample MAT02_FD_78089 | JGI IMG/M metagenome (GOLD analysis project Ga0105045, IMG submission 78089) | Freshwater microbial communities from Lake Fryxell liftoff mats and glacier meltwater in Antarctica - MAT-02 (megahit assembly) | ecosystem: Environmental > Aquatic > Freshwater > Ice > Liftoff... | reverse complement strand
TTGCCCTTCATACCGGCTCCTTTGCCGGACTCCATCGCCATCGCCATTTTCACGGCGTCGTAGAGGTTTACAATACCACCGCGTTGGGATAGGGTCGAGAAATCGACGGTGTCTTCCGATTCGGGACGGCGCACTTTGGTGGTGTACGGCGTGGCCGACTGCACGATGATGCGCTTTATATCAGCGTAGGTCAGCTTCGGGAAGTACGATTTCAGCACGGCAGCAACACCCGCCACCACCGGCGAGGCCATGCTGGTACCGCTGTTGTTTTCGTACTTGCTGCCCGGCACTGTCGAGTAGATGTCCTTCCCCGGCGCAAATACGTCAACGTTTTTTTTGCCGTAGTTCGAGAAGCTGGCAATCAAATCGCTGGTGTTGGGTTCGGCACTCGCGCCCACCGTAATTACGTTCGGAATCAGCATCCCGTCCGTAAAGCGCGGGTTGGGGAAATTGGAAGAGGTGTCAATGTCTTTACCGTCGTTACCAGCGGCATGAATCAGCAATACGCCTTTGGTCATGGCGTAGCGTTCAGCATCTTCAACAACCTCGCGCTGGGGCGAATAGTCTTTACCGAAACTCATATTTATGATCTGCGCACCGTTGTCAACGGCGTAGCGAATGGCATTGGCCACGTCTTTATCGCGCTCGTCGCCATCCGGCACGGCCCGCACGCCCATGATCTGCACGGCATCGGCAATGCCCCGAATACCGAGGTTATTGGTACGGTCGGCCCCAATGATACCCGCTACGTGGGTACCGTGATTGGCGTCAGGTCCCATAATGTCGGCGTTGCCGTAGTCGCGGTCTTTCGTGTTTTCGGGGTCGTCGCCCACGATGTCGCGGGTGGCGAAATCAGGGTTGTAGTGATATTCCGCGCGGGCTTTGAGCTGGTCGATGTATTTAGCGAACTCGCCCACCATCTTATCAGCATCGCCCACGTTCTGCTGGCGGAGCATATTCAGAATACCCATCGCCGGGCGTTTCACGCCTGCGCTTTGCGCTGTATCGGCCACCATAGCCAGCGTAGTTGTGTCGAGTTTCGTCACGTTCAGCGTTTGTTTCAGGCCCGTAACCGCATCCGTAAACTGCCCGGCAAACTGCTGAATACCCTCATACTGCGCTTTATACTGCTTCTGATTTTTCTCGACTTCGGCCTTCGTCTTCTGGTACAGATCGAAGTCTTTCAACTCAGTACCCTTGAATGCCGACCGCTCTTTGCCGTCGTACTTCGGCTTTAGTTTTACGTACAGGCGGGTTACTTCGGCCGTTTCGTAGCTGACGTTACGCCCATCTTTGCCGCCGATGAAATTCCAGCCGTGTACGTCATCAACGTAGCCGTTCTTATCGTCGTCTTTACCGTTACCGGCAATTTCTTTTGGGTTGACCCACAGCACCCGGCGCAGGTCTTCGTGGGTAGTGTCGATACCGCCATCAATAACAGCCACGATAACAGGCGTTGGTTTGCGGTTTTTGAGCAGTTCGCTATAGGTGCGTTCTACGTCGATGCCCGCCGTGGCGGGGGTTTTGTCGCGCAGGTACCACTGCTGATCGAGCTGGGTAATCGGCGTAGTCTGGGCCGAAGCCGCTATCGAGAGCAGGCAGATCGACGCACTAAAAATGAGTTTCTTCATCGGGGTTAAAGAACGAATGGGTGAAAGAGCGGCCAACGGTTTGGCAATCAAATTGCTCCTGTCGCTCCAGGTTATTTTGGTTGTGATTGATGAACACAATTTACGAATGAACTAACGAGTTAGCGGTCTTAAAAGTTGTTGATGATCACAGGCATCCCGCTAAAACTCACCGCCAACGGCCTGGAGCAACGCCACTACGTACTGCACTTCCTGACTACGTAACTGCACCAGTTGCTGCTCGTTGGCCAGTATGGTTCGCTGGGCGTCCAGCACTTCGAGGTACGTGCTGAGTCCTTTCAGGTATAATTCGCGGTTGTACTGCTCGGTACGGCGGGCCAGGGTGAGCGTCTGTTGCTGCAACCCGACCTGTTCGCGCAGGATACTCAGGTTGTCCAAAGCGGTTTCGGCATCGCGCTGGGCGAGTTGCAGGGTTTGGCGGTACGTCTGGCTGATGGTCTGCGCCTGTTGCCGGGCCAGCGCAATGCTTTGCCGGGCACGGTGGCCCTCGTAGAGCGGCACCGATGCGTTGACACCAACCAGATACGTAGCACTCCCCGGCATAAACCACGAGCCAATCCGCCCCGACAATAACCCCGCCTGCGCCACCAGATTAATACGCGGATAGATGCTGGACTGCTGCTGCACGGCCTGCGCATCGGCCACCTGCCCCTGCCGGATCACCTGCACCAGATCGGGCCGACGCGCAAGCTGAGCCGATTCGATCTGCGCGTATGGATAGGCAGGCAGCGACTCGGGTAATGCCCCCACCGGCACGACAAATTGGCCCGTTTCGTCGGCACAAAGCTGGGCCAGCCCGTTCACGAGTTCAACGCGGGCGCGGGCCAGTCCACGCAGGACCACCTGCAACCCGGCGTAATCGGTTTCGGCCCGCTGCACGTCAATCTGGCTGATGAGGCCCACCCGGAACCGTTCGCGCAGAATAGAAAGTGTGGTATCGCGCGATTGGATATTGCGCCGGAATGCGGCCTGTTCGGCATCGTTACCCCGGATGAGCCAGTAGGTACGCGCAATATCAGACGCCAGCGAGAGCCGGAAGGTCTGGTAATCGGCATCGGTGGTCTGCGCCTGAAGGTCGGCTATGGTGATGCCGTTTCTGATGCGCCGGAACAGATCGAGTTCGTAACTCGCGTCGATGGGCAGCACCTGCAATGTAGTGAGTTGAAACCTCGGCAGTTGGTCCAACTGCGTTGGGATAGCCAGCGGGCGGTGTTCTGAGAGACTCTGGCTTGTAATAAGAGCTGAACTCCGCAATGACGGCGACAAAAACGACTGCGCCACCCGCACCCGAATCCGGGCTTCTTCGAGTCGGCTCAGGGATGCCCGTCCGTCGGGGCTATTGACTAATCCCTGTTCGATATAGGCATTGAGCAGCGGGTCATTGAACTGCCCAAACCCGGCCAGCGACACCACTGGAGCCGTTTCGCCAAATCTCGGCGCGGCAAACGCGCCGGGGAGTTTCGCCGTTGCCGATGGTACCGGCTGAATCGTTCCGGCACCGCCCGACTGCACCGTTACGGCACCGCCCGGTGCATTGAGTGGCGCGGTTTGGGCGAAGCTTGTCTGGGCGAGTAGCGTAACTGAAAAAAGAAGGTAGAAGATTTGTTTCATTAGATCGGGAGGTCCGGGCTACATTCAGGCGACGGGTTTGACAGGAACGGGTTTGTACAGACGTACTTTCTGCCCCTCGTGCAGCCGGTCGTTGGGGTTCATGACCACGCGCTCCTGTCCGGTCAGGCCGGTGGTGGCTTCGATGGTCGTGCCGTAGTCGCGGCCCAGCGTGATGGGGATGAATTGGAGCCGGTCGTCGGGACCCACTACCACCACGAGCGGGCCTTCGGGCGTGACTTTCAGGGCGTTGGCGGGTACCAGCACCAGCCCACCCGACGCAATCATATCGAATTTAACCGAGCCGTACAGCCCCGACGGAATTTTGTTGCCGGGGTTCGGAATCAGGATTTCGGTCAGCAGTGTGCGGGAGTCCGTACGCAGCATACCCGACGTACGCACGACTTTGCCCCGCAGCGTCTGCCGCAGTTCCGGCACCGACACCGTGGCGGGCATTCCGAGTTTAATCATCTGAAAGTACGTCTGCGGCACATCGACAAACACCCGCAGCGAACCGAGTTCCGAGAGGGTAAACAGAGGCTGCCCCGATCCTGGCGAGACGAGATTCCCGTTTTCGGCGTTGCGGGTCGTAATCACGCCTGAAAATGGTGCGCGTATTTCCTGCAATGTGCGCAGGGCCTGCAACCGGCGCACGTTAGCCTGTGCCACCGCCACGCCCGACCGCCGGGTGTCGATGTCCTGTTGGGCTATGGCACCGGGCAGTTGGACGCTTTCGAGCCGGTCGAGATTGGCTTGGGCGAGTTGCTGATCGGCGCGGGCACGGGCAATGTCCTGGTCGAGTTCCGGCACGTCGATGCTCGCCAGAAGCTGCCCCTGTTTTACGTTCGCACCAATATCCACGTACCATTTGCGCAGAAACCCCTGCGTCCGGGCAAACAACGGCGTTTGGCGGTACGGCTGAATCTGACCCGGCAGCGTAAGCCCGGTCGTATCCGACCCCTGTTTAAGCGGCACCGCATTGACCACCGGCTCGCGCGTTTTTTCGGCATTGGCTTCGGCCCGTAACTCCTGCGTGTTGCGGATGCGGGGCAGGACACCGAAAAACACGAATACGGCAATCAGCAGCAGTAGCGGGATGAGTATTCGGAAGATTTTCATTGGTCGATGGGGTCAATATTCACTACGGCATCCCGATTCAGCGGGCCATACAGGTGTGGAAACAGGTCGTTGTTCGTAGCGGCTTCGTAGCGGAGTTCGGCGGTCAGCTTGTCCGGGTCAACGTGCAGCAGTAAAAGCTCCGGTACGTTCCGATAATACCGTTCCAGCACCCCGACAACCTGCTCGCTGGTGGACAGATGGATGAAGCCCTCGGTTGCTAAACTGGCCGCTTCGTAAGTCGGACTATCGCGTTGCGCGGTCCAGTCGGCATTCGTAGTAATGTGGTATATCATGTCGTTGGTTTCCTTACTAAATAGCAGAATACGACCGGTACGAACAGCAGCGTGGTAAACGTGGCCAGCACCAGCCCGCCAATAACGGCCCGGCCCAGCGGTGCGTTCTGCTCACCCCCTTCGCCCAAACCAAGCGACATGGGCAGCATCCCGATAATCATGGCAATGGCGGTCATCAGAATGGGACGAAGGCGCGTCCGGCCCGCTTCCAGAGCCGCTGCATACGCATCGCCGTTTACGTCGGGCAGGTAATCTTTGGCGAAACTGACCAGCAGAATGCTGTTGGCGGTAGCCACGCCAACGCTCATAATGGCTCCCATCAGCGAGGGAATACTGAACGTAGTACCCGTCAGAAACAGCAGCCACACCATCCCGCATAACGCACCGGGCAGGGCTGTAATAATGATGAACGGATAGCGAAACGACTGAAAGTTGACCACCATCAGCAAATACACCAGCAAAGCCGCAAACACGATGCCAAGCCCCAGCCGGTTAAACGCGCTTTCCATACTGGCTATCTGCCCGCGAATTGTAATAGTATTGCCCGGCTTGAGCCTGGGCCTGTACTCGGCCACCAGTTTCTCCAGCTCCTTCGCCACCGATCCCAGGTCTGTCCGCTCTACCGATGCATATACGTCATACGTAGGCTGAGTGTTCACGCGGTTAATGATTACCGGCGATACCGTGCGTTTGATGGTCGTGACGTTGGCCAGCAACTGGGGCGTTACCCCGCTGCTACCCACCGGCGTTTGCAGGAGTTTGTCATACGAATCGAGTTTGTAGGGGGGCGTCTGCACCGTAACGATGTACGGGAAACCCGTGATGGGATCCGACCAGAAATTAGGCCGCGTTTGCCCCGACCCACTCAGCGAAATATTCACATTGGTAGCCACCAGCTGCTCAGTCAGCCCGAACTGACTGGCCCGTTCGCGGTCCACTTCCACAAACAGTTCGGGGGCGTCGAGTTCCTGATGCAGGTGTACGTCCACCGCCCCGGCAATACCGGTCATGCGGTCGCGGAGTTCGAGGGTCAGTTTGAGGTTATTGGCCTGATCGAACCCCGCCACCTGCACGTCGATGGCCGAGGTCAGGCCGAAGTTCAGAATCTGACTCACAATGTCGGCGGGTTGAAAGAAGTACGTCACGCCGGGCATCTCGTTGCGAAGCCGGTTACGCAGTTCGCGCACGTAGGTTTCGGTAGGTTGTGAGCGTTCGTCGGTCAGCGAAATGAGCAATTCCGTATCGGCACTGCTGAGCGAGGCATTATCGGTAAAGATAAAATTGTACCGCTCCGGTGTCAGGCCGATGTTACTCATAACGGTACCGATTTCGTCGGGCGGGATCACCTCACGAACAATTTCGGTAGTTCGGGCGGCAATCTGTTCGGTGGCTTCGAGCCGCGTTCCGGCGGGCGCGCGCAGATGCAGCCGGATCTGCCCCGCATCGACACGCGGAAAAAAGTCGCGTCCCACAAACGGCAACAGCAGGGCCGTAAAGCCAATCACGACCACAAAAATCGCCAATACCACCTTCCGATGATCCAGCGTCCAGCGCAACGCATTTACGTAGCGGGTCTGGAAGCGGGTAAACGCCCGGTCGAACCGGCGCGGTTCTACCCCACCCCAACCCCTCCCCGGTAGGGAGGGGTTATTGGAACCGGATGATTTTAGCCCCTCCCTACCGGGGAGGGGTCGGGGTGGGGTATGTTTCAGCAGCATATCGGCCAGGGTCGGCACCAGCGTTCGGGAGAGGACATACGACGCCAGCATGGCAAACACCACCGCTTCGGCCAGCGGCCCGAACAGAAACCGCGCCGGACCTTCCAGAAACAGCACCGACGTAAACACAATGCAAATCGTGAGCGTCGAGACCAGCGTAGGCGTGGCAATCTGACTCGCCCCCTCCAGAATGGCTTCACGCAGTGGCAGGCCCAGTTCTTCGTTGCGGTGAATGTTCTCGATGGTTACGGTGGCATCATCGACCAGAATGCCGATGGCCAGGGCCAGCCCGCCGAGGGTCATGATGTTGAGCGTTTCGCCCAGCAGATACAGCACCGACAGCGACGCCAGAATAGACAGCGGAATGGACACCGCCACGATCAGCGTACTGCGCCAGCTCCCCAGAAACAAGAGAATCAGGGCTGCCGTGAGCAAAGCCGCAATCAGCCCTTCCACCAAAACCCCGTGAATAGACGCCCGCACAAACACCGACTGATCGAACAGTTCCTCGACCCGAAGATTGGCCGGGGCAGCCGCCCGAATCTGGGGCAGGATTTCATTGCGGATAATATCGACAACCTCGGTCGTGGACGCGCTGCCGGTTTTCACCAGGCTGAGCAACACGCCCCGCCTGCCGTCCTGCTTTACGATGTTGCTCTGCACGGTAGCCCCGTCATGCACAAACGCTACGTCGCGCATGTGTATGGTGGTGCCGCCAATGATCTTGATCGGAATGTCGTTCAGGATACTTACCGCGTCGGGCTTCGAGTTGAGCCGGACGTTGTATTCGCGGTCGGCCAGGCGGATGGTGCCGGTGGGTAGCGTCAGGTTTTGGGTGGCCACGGCGTTCAGGACTTCTTCGGGCGTGGTATTGTAGGCAATCAGCCGCTCCGGCTCCAGATCGACGGTAATCTGCCGTGCTTTGCCCCCAAACGCCAGCGACAGCCTAACCCCGCGCAACGTGGCTAACTGCGACCGGACGCGCGTCCGCGAATAATCGTTGATCTGCGATTCGGTCAGGCTGTCGGACGAGAGACCGAGTTGCAGTACCGGCACGTCGGTGGCGTCGTAGCGAACAATGAGCGGAGGCTGCGTGCCGGGCGGCATCCGGGTCAGAATCGTCTGCGAAATGGCCGTGACCTGCGCAATAGCTTCCTCGATTTTTACCGTCGGCTGGAAATACAGTTTGATGGCCGTAGTGCTGGCATACGTCTGCGATTCGATCCGCTGAATATCGCTGACGTTGTTGATGATCGACGTTTCGGAAAAGCTCGTAATGAGCCGATCCATTTCGTTGGCCGACAGCCCGTTATAGCCCCAGAGTACCGTAACAACGGGAATATTGATGCGCGGAAAGATGTCGGTTGGCATCTGCCGAACGGCCAGCCCGCCCATGATGACGATCAGCAACGCCATAACGGCAATGGTGTATTTCTTTTCTAACGCTAACCGGACAATCCACATACGGGCGGCAAACAGAGCGGGCAAACTGAGACCAATGGTCCGGCATTACCTAAGTAGAATTGACTAATTTCAGGAAGGCTAACGTTGAGCGGGTTATTTATCACTCTGACAGTTGGCAAGTTACCGACATCTTTTACAATAAATCAACAGTACACGATTGTAATATTCTGTGAATTAATTGACCTGTTTACCAAGCCCGGATTATCGTGTGTGTTACCTGCAAACAACGATTCACTCGTACCTTTGCGGCTCAAACAAAACCAACTCAGCTCATGCCAACGGCAAAAATGAACACCGACAAGGGTACCCTGACCATCGAATTCTTCGATCAGGACGCCCCAAAAACGGTCGAAAACTTTATCTCCCTTGCTAAAAAAGGTTTTTACGACGGTACGAAATTCCACCGCGTCATCAACGATTTCATGATTCAGGGGGGCGATCCCACCGGCACCGGATCGGGCGGACCGGGCTACAGCATCGACTGCGAACTGACCGGCGAAAACCAGCACCACGACCGGGGTGTGCTGAGCATGGCCCACCGGGGCCGTAATACGGGTGGTTCGCAGTTTTTCATCTGCCACAGCCGCCAGAACACCGCCCACCTCGACCGCAACCACACCGTATTCGGCAAAGTCGTGGACGGCCTGGACATAATCGACCAGATCAAACAGGGCGATAAAATCACGAGTATTGAGGTGATGGAATAGGATTTACCCCACCCCCGGCCCCACCCCTAAAACAGGGGGGAGTGCTTTCGCGCCCGCGTTGCTGACGCCGGATGGTTTGCTCCCCTCCCCTGTTTTAGGGGTGGGGCCGGGGGTGGGGTAGAATTAAGAATACGAGGGCGTTTTTCGCGAGAAGAAACCCGCAGCGGCCAGGCCAATTGCTACCAAAGCCAGCCCCCATGCAATGAAAGCAGTTGAATTAGTCGATTTCTGCTCGGCACCGATGGCGACGTAGGCCCAGGCAAACACCAGCATGTACGCCACGCTGCGGAAGCGGTTAAATACCCACGCGCCAATCACCAGCCCCACGACCAGAATGGCAGCCGCCCAGGTTGATGCGGGCAGCAGTTGCGTGTTGAACTCGGTCGCTTTGAGATAGACCGTTATATTCAGAATCGTGGCGACGGTGAGCCAGCCGAAATAGATGGAAAGTGGAATCCGGGCCAGCCACGTCTCCGCCGTTGTCGTCGGCGATTCGGGCAGCGTAGCGTCGAGGTCGGGGGCAACGATGGGGATGCGGAGCCGCATCAGCAGCCGCTGCTCAATCATCACCAGCGTGGCCAGCATGACAAGAATCACGAACAAAGCCACGCCGATGAACTCGTTGTTGAAGATGGGACTCCAGATAGCGTTGGCCAGCGTATTGACCACCACCAGCCAGCCAATGGCCCGAAACCGGACATTTTCGCGTTGTGACGGCAGCGCCTGGTAAATGGCGAAGGCCAGCAACCCCAGAAAAATCAGCCCCCAGATAGAGAAAGCCCAGCCTGCGGGCGTAATCAGGGTGTGGTATTTGTCGGAAATCTGCCCATTGGTCATACCGCCGAAGATGCCGGTGTTGGAGAGGTAGTTCATCACGATCATCGTGACGACGCTGAAGACAACGAGAAATTGGCGGAGTTTATCGTTTTGCATAAAAGCCGAACGGGATTGGTGTTTATAAACAACCAACCCCGTTCGGCTTCTGTTTTCGGTACCGTGCTTTCTATAACTCTATAATCTTGAACTCGGTCCGGCGGTTGCGCTGATGTTCTTCTTCAGTTTTGGCGTTTTTCACGATCAGCTGCGTCTCGCCGTAGCCTTTGGCGGTAATCCGACCGGGGTCGATAACCTGCGAGATAATATAGTCCACCGCCGATTTAGCCCGGTTTTGCGAGAGTTTCTGGTTGTACGCATCACTGGCGCGGGCATCGGTATGCGAACCCAACTCGATTTTCAGCGTCGGGTTATCCTTCAAAATCGTGACGACGTTATCGAGTTCCGGGGCGGCATCAGACCGGATATTGAATTTATCCAGGTCGTAGTAAATGTTGTCGAGCGCGAAGGTTTTGTTCAGCGTCGCTTTATCCAGCAGCAGGGCTACGTTGTAGGTGGTATCAGTTACGGGTTTGATCAGGAACACCGCCGGGATACCCTTGCCCTGCATCGTAAATTTCTCCCGGCGCGTCAGGTAGCCTTTGCGCTCGGCCAGAATGGTGTAGTCTTTGCCTTCCTGCACGGGATATTTACCAAACGTACCCGGCTCGCCCGTTGTCGCTTCGGCAATGGGTTGCCCCGTCGCATCGTCGATGATCCTTACCCGCGCCGAGTCGAGGAGCGCGATTGGTGTTTCGTTAGCCGATACCGTTCCGGCCAAGAAGTAGTTGACCGTTTTAGGCGCGTCTTTGGGTGGATTCTGGGCAATCGTCGTCGTGTCAACCGTTGGAACTGTGCCTTCCTGGAAGAAATAAATATCGTCGTCGCCTTTGCCGCCCGCGCGGTTTGAGGCCATAAAGCCTTCGGTGGGTTTGGTATAAACCAGGCCGAAGTCATCGGCGGGCGAGTTGATGGGCTGCCCCATGTTCTCGATCCGCGTTACGCCCCCCGTGCGCGTCGCCACGAACACGTCGAGCTTACCGAGTCCCGGATGCCCGTCCGATGCAAAGTACAGTTTGGCGTCGGCCCCAACGTAAGGAAACATCTCATCGCCGGGCGTATTAATGGTCCGGCCCATGTTTACGGGGCGACTGAACCGGCCCGATGCGTCGATGCTGGTGCGGTACAGGTCGATGCCGCCCGCGCCCCCGGCCCGGTTCGAGGCAAAATACAGCGTCTTGCCATCGCCCGAAAAAGCCGGGGAGCCATCCCACGCCAGCGAATCGCTGATGGGTAGCCGCAGGGGTTCGCTCCAGCCGCCGTCGCCCAGCCGACTGATGAACAGGTCCACGTCTTCGCCCCCTTTGCGCTTGCCGTTGTTGCCCCGCGCAAAGACCATTGCCTTACCATCTTTCGAGAACGCGGGCGTACCCTCGTTTACGTTACCCTGAAATACATTCTGACTGAACAGTTCGGGCGCGGCTATGGTGCCGGTTTCGTCAGGTTTGCT
>Ga0105045_10005735_pt1 | contig 10942 bp, 8 predicted proteins | sample MAT02_FD_78089 | JGI IMG/M metagenome (GOLD analysis project Ga0105045, IMG submission 78089) | Freshwater microbial communities from Lake Fryxell liftoff mats and glacier meltwater in Antarctica - MAT-02 (megahit assembly) | ecosystem: Environmental > Aquatic > Freshwater > Ice > Liftoff... | reverse complement strand
TTTTATAATTTCCATAGCAACATTTTTTTTAACGTAAATATAGTAAAAAGTAAGAAAATAATGAAATATTTTAAGCTTAATTTATATAATTTTTCTTCTTTTTTTGTTTACCGTGGGGATATAAGGTAATAGTAGGTATTGGGTGCTCAGAATCAGTTTTTTACAACAAAAAACCAAATTCCCAGTTAAAGAAAAAGGGGCGATGAACCCAAAACATGGTGCAAATTTTAACACAATCAAACAACCGACAATGGCAAAGACATTTTTGCGAGCAGAATGGCGAAAGTTGACAATGGTAAATTACGAAGTGGATGGTAAATTATTAGAACCGTATTTGCCATTTAAGACTGAACTAGACTTATGGAATAACACTTGTTATGTCAGCTTGATTGGATTCATGTTTCTGGACACCCAAATAAAAGGGTTTAGAATTCCATTTCACACAAACTTTGAAGAGGTCAATCTTAGATTTTATGTGCGTTACAATGACAATGGCAATTGGAAAAGAGGAACTGTTTTTATTAAAGAAATTGTTCCCAAATACGCGTTGACATTAGTTGCAAATACAATTTATGGGGAGCATTACGAAACATTGCCCATGAACCACATTTGGCAAAAAGACCACGACAAACAAATGGTAGAATATCAGTGGAACAAAAAGAACCATTGGAATTCAATTAAAGTAATAACCGGGCTCGAATTACAGCAAATTAACGAAGGAAGTGAAGAAGAATTTATTACGGAGCACTATTGGGGCTACACTAAAATTAGCAGCCATAAAACGTCAGAATATGGGGTTGAACATCCTAGGTGGCAAGTCTATCAGACCATTGACTTTAAAATAGATGTAAATTTCAGGGATACTTATGGCCACATATTCAGCTATTTGGACAATCAGGACCCAAAATCTGTTTTTTTGGCCGAAGGCTCACCGATTGAGGTAAAGAGCGGTAGAACGATATGAGGAACTGTGAATAATAGCGGTATTAGCAAAAGCAGCGCGGAATGTCATACTTCGATAACGACATTTTTTATAGGTATCTTTGTGCCATCGCCTTAATTTCTAAATTTAGCATTAAATTTGTCATTGTTTTGTTTTTGTGATTCAAGATTAATACTTTTTCAATGCTTTTTTGTTTTTTATTTGGCAGATATCTTCGGTTGTCTGACAAATTTAGTGGAGAATGTTTTGGGCTGCTAAAACCCGCCATCTACCTAGCTGGGATGATTGGCAAATTACGGCCTTTCGCCAAATGTGCCGATTAATTTTTACTTGGCCGGGCCGCAAGGTATTTCTGTTTGCCATCCGAGTGCGCATTTGGCGGACAGGGTGGCTTTTGCGCCACTTAATGTTGGCTTGGGGCTGGCCAGTGGCGGGCGCACTTGGTTGGCTGATGGGGAGCCAATGGGCCAATGATCGATCAAATAAAAACCCCAAGGATTTTTGGTTCCTTGGGGGGTTAGAGCATACAAGTGCCCTTAGTTGGTCAAGGCCATGAGTAGATCGTGCTGGGTGATGATGTGGATCTGGTTGGTCTCATCGCGCACGAGCAGGGCTTTGTTCTCTTTGTCGATCAACGATGAGAGCGCGTCCACGGTGTTGTCCAGGCCCACAAACATGAATGGCTTGCCCATGATTTCGCGTACCGCTTTTTCCCGGGTGTGGGGGTCTTCGATGAGCAAGTTGAGGATTGTATTGTCGTTGATACTGCCCACGATCTGTTCGCCATCGGAGACTGGCAATTGGGAAATGCCGGCCTTGTTGAATACTTTGATGGCCTCGGCAATGGTGGTATTTTGATCCACGGTGAGCAGTTTGGAGCCGCCGTTGCGGTGCCGGATGATGTCGCGGGCAGTAGAGAAACTGCGCAGTTCCAGGAACCCGTGATCTTTCATCCACGTATCGTTGTAAACTTTGTTGAGGTAGCGGGTGCCATGATCGGGCAAAATTACCACCATCACATCGCCTTCTTTGAGGTGCTGCCGGGCATATTCCAAAGCCCCAAACATGGCCGAACCGCACGACCAGCCCACAAACAGCCCCTCCTCGCGCGCCAAGCGACGAGTCATGACGGCAGCATCTTTGTCGGTCACTTTGACAAAACTGTCGATCAGGCCAAAGTCGACATTTCGGGGCAGAATGTCCTCACCAATGCCCTCCGTCAAGTACGGATAGACTTCGTTCTCATCAAAAATCCCCGTTTCTTTGTATTTTTTGAACACCGAGCCGTAGGTATCGATACCAATGGATATCACCTCAGAGTTCTGTTCTTTCAGGTATTTGGCCACGCCACTGATGGTGCCGCCCGTGCCCACCCCCGCCGCAAAATGGGTGATTTTTCCATCGGTATCTTGCCAAATTTCTGGGCCAGTGGTTTCGTAGTGGGCCGCAGTATTGGACAGGTTGTCGTATTGGTTGGGATAAATCGAGTTGGGGATTTCGGCGTTTAGTTTTCGGGCCACCGAGTAGTAGGAGCGGGGGTCTTCTGGGGACACGTTGGTGGGGCACACCACTACTTCGGCCCCCAAGGCCCGCAATATGTTGATTTTTTCTTGTGACTGCTTATCCGAAATGGTAAAAATACACTTGTAGCCTTTGGTAATGGCGGTGAGGGCCAGGCCCATGCCCGTGTTGCCCGAAGTGCCCTCTATGATGGTGCCACCCGGCTTGAGCAAGCCTTGGCGCTCGGCATCCTCGATCATTTTGCGGCCAATGCGGTCTTTGACCGAGTTCCCGGGGTTGAAATATTCAACCTTGGCCAGCACTGTTCCTTTAATGCCCTTGGTCACCCGATTGAGTTTGATGAGCGGCGTGCCGCCAATGGTATCGATGATGGAATTATAATATTTCATGAGGCTGTAAAGGTTGGGATTGGGACAAATTTAGCAAATTAAGGACTGATTCTCAACGGGCAATGGTGCCGGTAGGAGCAAAAGCCCGCTCAAGCCACTTTTATTAACAAATCATACGCTGATTTAACCAATTTTATGATGGGCGAGCGGGGCCCAAAAGCCAATGCGCCGAACTTGGGTAAAGTTCGGCGCATTGGCAGCGTAGAAGCAACATCGGCGGGACAAGCGTTCCTAAATCCGTTCGCCCTTGTCCAACTCGTTCCAAATCAAGGCACTGGAGCCCAGCACGGCGGCGTTGCGGCCCTCGAGCCCAGAGATCAACAATTTGACCTTGTCGCGGTAGATCGGCAGCAGAAAATGCTCGAGGTAGCGTTTGACCGGCTCGAGCAACAGGTCGCCGGCTTTGGTCAGCCCGCCGAAAAATATGATGGCTTCGGGACTGGTGTGGGCCACGGTATCGGCCAATTTGAGGCCCAGGATCCGTCCGGTATATTCAAAGGCCTCGATCGCGATTTTGTCGCCCCGGTGGGCGGCTTCGGTGATCATGGCCCCGTCCAGTTGGTTGAAGGAGATGTCGCGGAGTTCGCTCTCGTCGGGCAGCTCAGCCAGCAGGTGGAACACCGTGCGTTTGATGCCCGTGGCCGATACATAGGCTTCCATAGTGCCCCGTCGCCCGTTGGAGTGCATTCGCCCGTTGGGGTCGACGATGATGTGGCCAAGTTCGCCCGCAAAGCCGTCTGAGCCGTAGATTAGCTCGCCATTGGCCACAAAACCACTGCCCAGGCCGGTGCCGAGGGTGATTATCAAAAAATCTTTCATGCCCCGGGCCACGCCAAATTTCATTTCACCGATGGCGGCAGCATTGGCATCGTTGGTGATAATGGCCGGCAAGTCGTAATATTTTTTCATGTGGCTGACCACATCGGTATCACCCCAACTCAAATTGACGGGTTTCTCGATCCGGCCCGTGTAATAATTGGCATTGGGCGCACCCATGCCAATGCCCATGATTTCAAAAGGAACGGGCATGGTGTGCTTCAAATCTTCTACCGCTTCGACCAAACGGGCCAAAAAGTGTTTGAAAGGTTCATCGGCATGGGTGGGGATCGAGTTCTCGGCCGGGCAATTGCCCTGCCGATCCACGAACCCAAACTTGGAGAAGGTGCCGCCAATATCTACGCCGAGGACGACTTGTAGGGGGGAAACGCTCATTTTGGGAAAACGAATTTAAGTGTTGCTGCCCGGGCCACTACCACTGAGGGCCGCAATTGGTACAGGTTGTAAAAATAGGGCAAGCGCAATTAATTTGGTGGATTGAGCCAGAAAAATTATTTGCGGGCCAGAATTTGCCAGCTCAAACCTTGCACGATGAGGTATTGAGCGGGGATGTAAGTGAGCATCACCAGCACACCCGCATACGGGAAGGAATGGCCAAATAAACTGATAGCCAGACAGCTATCGGATAACAAGAACAGTATAGCCCCTGCCATCACGGCTCGAAAGCTTTGGCTGGTGGCTCGCCCATAGCGGTTGAGGGCGGCCAATGACATGGCGGTCAGCACGAGGGTGTAGAGCAGTACGGGCAGCCACAGATTTCCCAAAGTGGGCCACAAAAACGTGTAAAGGCCGATACCTAGGGCCAAAAACGGCAGGGCCAAATAGGGGCGGCTTGCCAGCAGTCCACGTGTGCGCGGGGCGGCTCTGGGCTGGCCAAATGCTACGAGATAAGCCAAGTGCGCGGTCAAGAAACTGGCCAGGCCCAGTTGGAAGAACTGTTCACCGGTAAACATCAAGCACACATCGCCCAAGCCCGAGAAGAAAATGGCGATCAAAGTGCCCCATTTGAGCCAGCCATTGGGCACATGGTGGGTTTGGGCCACCAAGAACCCACCCAGGCTCAACATAATGAGTGGTTTGAAGAAGTGATCCAGCCAAGGCTCGTTCAGGATTCGCCCCACCAGATCGCCAATCGCGATGAGGAGAAACAAAAACGGAAAAATGCGGGAAAACTGCACAGTAATCTGGTAAATAATATTGATAACAAAAATAATTTTGCAATGTACCTGACCAATTACCTTGGTTTTCCCGGGTCGTCCCCGCGATTAGCGGCCAACCAATGTTGGTAGCGTTTACAGGTATCCCAGTTGTTGGTCGCGCAAAATGGCTTGGGGATCCCGCTCGCTCGCAGGACCGTAACCACCGCCCCCCGGCAACTCGAGGAACACCTCGTCGCCGGGGTAGAGTTTGGCCAGGCCCTTGGGGGGCAAGAACCGCTCGGGCTTGATCCTCAGGCGACCACCGCTGCCGTTTTCGCCACCAAGTAGGCCGTGGGGCACGGTTTTGGTCTTTTCGGTCAAAATGGAAATGTTGATCGGGTCGGGGCCGATTAGTTTGAAACTGAACGTTTGACCCAGCCCGCCCCGGAACTTGCCCGGGCCGCCGATTCCGGGCCGCAATGATTTTTCAGTCACTAAAATGGGGGCATCGTTTTCCAGCACTTCAATGGGCACGTTGGCCACATTAGTCGGAAAACTCAACACGGCTGGGCCGTCGGCACTGGGCCGGGCGCCATATCCGCCATTGAGGAAAAAATACTCTACAAATGTGGCATCGGCCCGTTTCCGGTCGGTATGTTGCCCGTTGAGCACGATGCACCAGCAAGCACTGCCGCAGTCGGCCTGCACTTGGAGTGGCACAGCCTGCGCCAACGCCCCAAAAACTGGGGCAAAGAGGATGTTGCCCGTGATGTTGCGTGCCCCGAGCGGAACCGGCTTCTGGGCGTTGAGCAGCGAACCTTTGGGCGCACTCACTTTGATGGGCCGGAACGAACCTTCATTGTTGGGCACTTCGGGACTGAACGTGCATTTGATTGGGTAGGCGGTGTAGGCGTAGGCATAATTCATCACGGCATTGATCCCGAGCGAGTGCGGCCCAGAAGTGCCCGTGTAATCGACCGAAATTTCGTCACCTGCAATGGTAATGGCGCACTCGATGTGCACTGGCTCTTCAAGCCCGTCGCCATCAGCGTCATAGGCGTAGCAATAAGTACCATCCGGGGCTTTGGCCAGGGCATCGCGCATGGCCCGCTCGGAAGCATCGATGATTTGATCGGCCAACAGTTCAATATCGGCCATGTCCATTTCGTCCATGAGCCGTTGCAGGGAGCGCGTGCCCTGCTCATTGGCAGCCACTTGGGCGCGGATGTCACCCAGTGTTTGCCGGGGGGCACGCACATTGGCCTCAATCAACCGGAACAGGGTGTCATTGGGCTGGCCCGCCGCGTAAAGTTTGGTGGGGGGCACCATCAGGCCCTCTTCGTATAGGTCGCGGGCCCCAGCGCCCCAGAGGCTGCCGCCCATGTCGGGTGAATGGGCAATAGTACCAATAAAACCGATTAATTGAAGGTTTTCATGACCATTTTTGCGAAAAATAGGCGAAACCAAGCCAATGTCCGGCTTGTGGCCTGCACACAGCCACGGGTCGTTGGTCATCACTACATCGCCAGCGGCCCAAGTATTGGGCGGAAAATAGTCTTTGAGCAGGGCTTGGGTCAGCATCGGGATCACACCAAGGAACGAGGGGACACTGATGCTCGATTGGGCCACCGATCGGCCCGATCGATCCATCAGCACCACCGCAAAGTCGTTGGACTCACGGGTCACTGTCGAGAAGGCAGTGCGCTGCAAAGTAGTGCCGGCCTCGTCAACAATGGCCAGTAAGCGGGACCAGAGGATACTGAGGGTAATGGCATCATAACGGGTTGGGGTCATGGTACAACAATTAGTTCACAACGTTAATCAATTTTTGGGAAACATTTGGTCACACACAATGCACGATCGCAAAGTTTACGACTTTGCGGTTGTTAGCAACGATTATAAAACAAAGGAGTTGTTTTGTCCGACATTTCCCAGCACCCATTTTAAAAATGAGTGCTTATCAGGTTCTATTACAAAATGACCATCAATGACCATTTTTAAATCCCAAATTTGAGGTTGAAGTCAGCACTTGCAGATTACCTTGATTTTCAAAGTCCCAAAATCTAAATAAACCTTCAAAATAAAGGTATAATAGCAACTTTAGAAGCATTTTTGATAAATAACAGTTTTAAAAAAGAGGCTGGGAATTGACGATTAAATTAAAAAATATTTTTTAATTCCCCAGTTGTCTATAAATTGAAAAGAGTAATTGCTGCTATATCCAACTATTTTTTAATTTTTCCTTAAACATTTGAAAGACTAGTTCTATGATAGAACTGGGAAGCTAACTAACTTAAAGAATGGCTTTTATCTTTGGGAAAAAAAACAGCGATAGCAAGGGCATTGACCAAAATAAAAATGCTTTCTTGGAAAAGTATTTTTATTGGTCAATGCCGCTGATAGTTCAGCCAGTTTTTTTCTCACTGGAGGTTTACAACAAAATAAGATTGCAACAACAATCGGCTCTGAAACTAGTGGTAACAGAAAAGGCAATAGTGGTGGACAATTGTTTTTTTCGTTGGTTGCCCAATTCTAAAATTGAAATTGACCTTCCTTAATCGGTTATTACCCATTTACTGAACAATCAGACCGGGGACTGTTGCCGACATTATTGTTGCGCCATCATTGGAAGATATATTGAGTAAAAAAGACCCAGAACTTGAAAAAGCACTTGAAAGTACCAATCAAAAATAGAGAAACCATCAGCTAATTAGGTGTTTCGCCGGATTGCGGTTTCAATGCCCAAGGCACTTTTAATTGGGTGTTCAAGAAACTGACCGGAAAGTCGCCAAGGGAATTTATGAACAGGGAGCAGCCAATTTAGGGACTCGGGCATTTTATTGGACAAATCTCGTAAATTGCGACGCGGTGCTTTCCCACCGACGAGCCGTGCATTCGTTAAATCATCATTAGCTAAAATGGACAAACCTACTCTTATCTCGCATTTATCTACTCGTTATCAGTTGTTTACCAACTATCTCGCCACTTTGACGGGCGAGGAGTTTGAGTGGAGCACCAATGGCAAATGGACCGCCGGGCAACAGCTCGAGCATTTGTGTTTGAGTGTAAAGCCACTGGTCCGGACATTGTGGCTGCCCGCGTTTCTGCTCAAGCTGGGGCTGGGCAAGGCCAATCGATCCAGCAAGACGTATGAACAATTGGTGGCCAAGTATGTGGAAAAGTTGGCGGCGGGCGGGCGGGCCACCAGCCGGTTTATTCCCCAACCAGTCGGTGTCGAGTTGCAAGGCAAGCGCAGCCAGCAACTTCTGGGGTTGATTGACCAGCTCACGCGCCAAATCGGGCACTTTACCGAAAAAGATCTCGATACCATCATTGCGCCCCACCCTTTGTTGGGCCGGGTCACCCTACGCGAAATGATGTATTTCACCATCTACCACGTAGAGCACCACCAAAACACCATTAAAAATCAGTTGGCTTGGGGCTAGCCTCCGTAATCATCACTTCTTAGCTGGTCAAGTACTTGTCAATTGGGCTCGCCCCAGACCGACTACCGCTCATTTTTCAACTTTGGCGGTGAGATAATTGTACCCGAGTGATACCCCAATGGCCACCAGAGTAGCTACTATGCCCAGCAATACATTGAAATAAACCGGCACAACCAAAGAAAGCCGGATGATGACCGTAATAAAAATAAAGGCTGAATAGCGGAATATGTCCTGAAAACGGGTGGTGTAGCGGATGGCCAGCAGCACCACCAGAATATCGGCATAAATCATGACGGTGTAAAACGTGTTGAACGACTGAGTAAACACTCCGGTTCGCAACCAGTTGCCCGCATCAATGCCCCCCACCACCACAAAGACTGCAAGCAGGCCTAAAGCAATGATTTTTCGGTAACTAACAAACCGCGACTGCTCTTCGTGGTTGGCCGTCACTGGTTTATGTTTTTGAATGCGGTAATAATAGGCCAAAAGGAAAAATACCACCAACGATCTGCAACCGTCAGACAACATTTTCAAAATTTGTTCTTGGCTCTCTCCCCAAACCAAGGGCAGTTCAATTTCACCAAACTCTTTGAATGAAGCCCGCAACAAAATGAGACTGAGGATCTCGATCTGTTTGCCCAAGGCGTTAGCCACCGATTGGGGCAGGATAAAAACCAGCCCCATTACTTCAAAAAGCAATAAAATGGAGAACGGGACTGTGATGATGGAGTGATAGTTCAAGTCAGTTTTTAACACCCCGAACCTCTCTAGGACCACCAATATAATCATGGCGATAAATATGAGTACCAGGCCAATGCTCATCCACCGGATTGCCCGCAAGCTGTGCCAATGGTGCTCCAACCAATCAAATAACCGAACCAATAAGGCAGCACTCTCCTTTGGCAAGCTCAATAGTCGCATCTTCTTCGTTTAATTTATTGCCGACTGTGACTGGCCAGCTTTGATCGTTTGATCAATGAAAGCCCAAAACGAAGCAAAAAGTTTTGGGAACAATCTTTTTCGGCCAGCATTAGTCTAGCCAAACCATCAAACGCCCGGCTAACCAATTCGCGCCTTTTGGCTTTCGGCCAGCATTATTGTCCAGCTAAACCCCTGACTACCCGCACAACCCCGCAGCAAAGCGGGCAATCCGCCACCGCTCACCCGGGCAATCCGTTTACCGCCCTGAAATCTACTCGCCATTTCTGGGGAATCAAGGCAATATTGGCTTAACTTTGTGGCCCTAAACCCGGCAAAACCTTGAAAACGCGCTCGCTCAAAAAAGACAAGATCAACATTGTCACCCTTGGCTGTTCCAAAAATATCGTCGATTCGGAGGTAATACTCACCCAATTGCGCGGGAATGGACTGGATGCCCAGCACGAAGCCGACCAAGATCAGGCCAATATCGTCATTATCAACACTTGCGGGTTCATTGACCGGGCCAAACAGGAATCCATCGATACTATTCTGCGTTTTGCCGATGCCAAAAATGAAGGGCGGATCGATAAGTTGTATGTATCCGGCTGCCTTTCGCAACGTTACAAAGACAACTTGGAAGCGGAAATCCCCGAGGTGGATGCTTTTTTTGGTACAATGGAATTGCCGCTGCTCCTCAAAAAATTCAACGCCGACTACAAACACGAACTGATCGGGGAGCGGCTCACCACTACGGCCCAGCACTATGCCTACCTCAAAATCTCGGAAGGCTGCGACCGCCCCTGCTCGTTCTGCGCCATCCCGCTCATGCGCGGCAAGCACGTATCCCGGCCAACGGATCAGATCCTGACCGAAGCTGGCCACTTGGCCAAAAATGGGGCCAAGGAAATTATCCTCATTGCCCAAGACCTGACTTATTATGGGCTTGATCTGCCCAACAAAGGCCGGCAATTGGCCGACTTGCTCAAGCGGTTGTCCGATGTGCCGGGCATTGACTGGATCCGGCTGCAATACGCTTATCCGGCGGGGTTTCCCTTGGAAATCCTCGATGTAATGGCCGAGCGCGCCAATATTTGCAAGTATTTGGACATGCCGCTCCAGCATGGATCCACTAAAATGCTCAAGCTGATGCGCCGGGGCATTACCCGGGAAAAAACCGAAGATTTGATAGCCACCATCCGCGCCAAAGTGCCGGGCATCGCCCTGCGCACCACCCTGATTGCTGGCCACCCGGGCGAAACCGAAGATGAATTCGCCGAGATGGTGAGTTTCGTGGAGCGGGCCCGTTTCGACCGCTTGGGCATTTTTACCTATTCGCACGAGGAGAACACCCATGCCCACTCGATGGATGACAACGTGCCCCAAACTGTGAAAGAAGAGCGCGCCGCCGAAATCATGCAGATCCAAGAGCAGATATCGGCCGAAATCAACGCCACTAAGGTTGGCCGGACCCTGTCGGTCCTTTTTGACCGCAAAGAGGGCGGCTATTTCATTGGCCGCACCGAGCACGACTCGCCCGAAGTGGACAACGAAGTGCTGGTGGATGCCAAAAAACACTTTGTACGAATCGGTGATTTTGCCCCTGTCACCATTACCAGTGCCACTGAGTTCGATTTGTTCGGCGAGGTCGCAGCGAACCCCAATTAAATTTCCGTAGGGGCCGCCCTACCAAGACTACGCTCATTTGGGCGATCAATGGCACTTATCCCCTCGACTTTCAACGATTTG